>Ga0210383_10003224_pt1 | contig 14660 bp, 14 predicted proteins | sample IncBWC14OmetaG_FD_160072 | JGI IMG/M metagenome (GOLD analysis project Ga0210383, IMG submission 160072) | Forest soil microbial communities from Barre Woods Harvard Forest LTER site, Petersham, Massachusetts, United States - Inc-BW-C-14-O ...
AAGTGAATGCCAACCCAGTCTAATCTCACTCATACTTGAATAGCCCGACCCGCACTGATCAATCCACCCAAATTGATCACAGCGATGTTGACCTGGTTCAAAACCTGTGGGTCATCTGCTGAGATCGTAGTTTCTGCCGCTGCCGCTGCTGTCGTTGTCATCAAAGCTAATGTAGAACTAAAATTGAAGCTGGAACTAGAACTGGATTTGGATTTGGAACTGGAAGACGTAGTGGACTCGGGAAGAGGAGGCGGGGTCTTTGAAGGTGTAGAAGAGCCAAACGACCAGTCTCCGTACGTCATGTCCTGGCCCGGTGCCAGGAAGGCGAAGAGGCCGTTGCTGAGGTCGAGTGCATTGCTTGGGCAGCCAACGCACTTTGTATATTGGCGTCAGTACTGGAGAGGTGGGGAAGGCCTTAACACGCACCTTATCGACGATCTGCGCTTGTACGGATTTGTCGTTGTAAGTGATGGTGATCGTCTCGTAGCAGTGGGATCCACCGTCCCATTGCTGTGGGCCCAAAAGAACTTGGTTAATCGGATATACTGAGAACAAATTCAGGCCACGGGCAAGCTTACCGGTTGGTTGAGAGCTACAATCTATTGATGGAAGAATAGAAGATGAGTGTTCGATTCCAAAGCACGAGACTAGAAAGGGAGACTCGCAAAATCGCTGTCTTTGTTATGGCCTCCACAAGCACCGCTGTATGTATCCACTAATGTTCAGTGCCATACTAAGATCGACTCGCACCCAAGCGATATACGCACAGGCCAGCCGCATATCGCGTAAATCGAGCATTTCCCGCCCGCTTGTCCACTGTATTTTTCTCGTTGCGTGCTGGCGGAATCTCGGTGGTGTTATTCGGGGCAAGGCGGCGGCGGATGAGGTTGTGGTAGTGCTGTATAGGAGGGAAACGCACGTGGGATTGGATGTTGCGTTGCAATTGGGTGGGAGGGTGTGCGTGGGAGCTCGAGAGAAGAGCGGGGAAGAGGAGAAGGAGTAAAGACAGGTATGTTACAAAAGAGTGCATGTTAAGGTAGAGGGTGACGGAGTGCAGTTACCCTAGGCGCCGAGCAGCGTTCGTGACGACAGACGACCAGTCACCAGGAAAGAATTGAATCCGGGACAATACAGGAAAAAGATGAAGCATCAATTAGTGCATGGTTCTTGGGAAATATCCACATGGAGGACCAAGGGTGGTGTACCGGCGGTGGCCATCACGAGGGAACGTTCAGTGGCATCAAGAATTTCGTATGGCCTTGGTGATGTCACAATTGCTGCATATGCCGCGGACATCAAATTTGCAGAACCTGTATACGGCAGCCCCCAAATTTGCTAATTCGAGCACAAAATCGTGTACATGTACAGCCTGAGCGTGGTCCGGAGGTCGAGGTTTACACAAAGATATAACATCTGATGATAACCGTTGTTCAGCGCGTAGGACTAATCAGCACATTAAACGAATCACTCACTGTGCCATGGAGGAGAAAAAGGCTTGGCCGCAATGCCCGGCCATTAATGCAGATCACCTCTCGAGGTTCTGTGGTTCTCTGTCCAGAAGGACGAATGCTGGAATGCTGACAGACGCTGGCGGATAAGGTTATACGTTACGAAGAGAATACAGTAAAATTTACCCCGTGGCTTCTCTGTCCGGGAAAGTCAGAAAGAAGAACTGAGGTTACAAAAAGGAATGCAATAAATCCACCTCGCCAATGCCGGCGCCGAAGTCTGATCTTTATAGGAGAAGGTCAACTGCAAAAAAACAATAGTATCATCTTTTCCAAGCAAGAAAATCGCCAAGCCACACGCGTTGACGATCTTCACTTTGACGGGGTTGGCCATGGTTCAAGTTCAGGCCCGAGAAATGCTTGTCTAGTCTTCACCAGCAATGGATCTCGAACGCGGACGGGGAGAGCAAGATGACCAATATTATCTTGATACTATGCGTCTTGTTGGACTGTTGAAAGAAAGTGCCCAGTTGCGGCAGCGAGAGCCTGAATTAATTCCACTATGAACGAATACATTTAGCAACTTTGGTCAACATTAAATGAGAGTCGTACCTTCTGGTTCTGGCATGTGGCGCACGTCTAGTCTCGAGACTTGGAAGGACGGGACTGACGGACCGAAATTTGGCGCACCAATGGGCCAGTCCTCTCACCACATCAAGTGAAATCGGACAATAGCGTTAAGGTAAAATTATGCAACAGTACCATATAAAACAACGTGAAAACAAAACACGGCATTCTTCAGATTGAATCCAGATATCCACAGCCTTCCTAGTCGGCTTCATCTGCAGGTACAGCATTTTCATCGGTATCACCGTCAACGGCATTTGTAACTTCCTCTTCATCGTCGCCTTGCATGTCTTCATCTTGTTCCGTATCCCTTACTGGCAAGGGAGGCTGGCCAGCAATTCGCTGCAAGTCAAACGATCTTTCAGTGGCTGTCTAGAGAAAGGTCCAAACACGGTACCTTGAAAGCAAATTTGCAAACAAGATATCCTTTCGGGTTCAGGCCTTTTTCCATCCACGCCTAGGGAAGTGCAAAGTTAGGACTGCTCAATTAAAGGACTTGCGACGCTACCTTTTCAACCCTGTAGAGGCCGTCATAGCGATATCTGAAGGATGATATTGAAAATGAATTTCTCTCCTCGACGATAACACTAGCCACTCACCCTTCACTTGGAGCGTAGGGAGATTTCAACTTGAAGCCCCGAATCACTCGGACGGGTTTCTTGGTTTCAGAAGATCGCTGAATATAAAGGATATTTGAGGCATCGACGGGTGAGTCTCTGTGTTCAAGACTAACCTGTAACATTTTGTTGAACTATTCACCGTCCAGAAATCTGGTCAGTGGCAAAAACAAAATGCTTGGATGAAAAAACTCAACGTTGTTTTCGAAAGTTTGATCAGAGCTCTGAGGAGCAGTTCGAAGCTGTGTGGAACATCTGAGGACATGCCAATCGTACATACGGTGAAGACAGACATTTTTCGGCGCATTTTTTGTCCCTTTGAGATCTCTACCACCTGGAGCATTGATGTGAATTTGGAATCAATGCTTGTTCACCCAGTTTTTGAAAGAACTCACCTGATCCAGTGTAGGTGCTGCGAATTGTGATTGATGTTGAATTGTGTCTCGACTATTGGTGGGACTCACAAGGCATATCCTAGGTCAACATCATCATCGTAGCCGCCACTCAGTGCTACGCTGTATGCCCCTTGGCTATTTCCCGAAATTCCTCCAACCCAGGGTCTGATTTTATTAGGGTTAGATGTATAACGCGTGAAATGCACGAGACTGACGCGTGAATGGCATCAGTGCTACACCCTTGTCTGGTTTCCCACCATGTTCCAACCTCAATTCCTGGTATGGACCCGAAAGTTTTCCTGACATATGGCATAAGAAACGACAGAAAAATGTTGGGAATGTTACTGACGGATCATGTGTACGTTTGCCACTTTCTCTACCAAGCGGTCCAGCATTGTCCGTACCTCTTATGCCACTTTTGAAAGATATAGGGATAGAGGCACCGCGTTTCTGTTCGGCTGCATAGTCGATCGTTTTGCCTGCATGTCGTGCACTTCGTCGAACGCCAGCATCTACCACGTCTGTTGGTTCAGTTCGTGAAATTTTGGGAGCCGGTGGCTGCAACGATTCATCATCGTTGGCCGTAGATTTCCTTTTTTTGACAGCAGCTTTCGCTTTATGCGGGTTTTCCTTCGGCTCGAAGAATGGTTTATCGAGGCCCATGGATTTTAGAATTGCTTTATTTTTTTCTATATTCAGTTGTCGCTGTCGCTCGTAATTAGACATGGTGGTTGTGCAACGCTCAAGCGCTCAAGGTTAAACTTCCAGGGAGATGGAGCAGGTTGTGAAATAAAGTACCCGACATACTAAATTTGAAAATCAACAATTTCGTTCCTCACGTGACTTTCGCGTGACCGTGACTACTCCCTGAGGGCTAACGTTCATGAATCGGCCAAGGGATTTCAAGAAGCTGATGCTTTAGGGTAAATGCCATTCAATGACGAAAATAGTAAAGCCAGGTAATCAATTCCTTGCACAAGCTGCGACAACCAGAGGTCACGAAAACGAATAAGAGAAGTGTTCTCTACACAAACCACGCGATAAAACCCAAAACATGATAACCGTAGTCGTAGACTAGGTCTACTTGATTTTCTTGAGCTGAGAAGATCATCAATTAGCATTGAATTTGAGGCGGGTATCTGGAATAAACGTACGCGTTCTGTGTTCCTGAAGATTTTATTGTCCAAACCAACAGTCTTCCCCTCTATCCTCTCGATTCTTGAGTTCTGGCTATCGAGTTCTTGACCCATTGCCGTCCCGAGGGCTTTGAGTCTCTTCGTCATGTCCCCAATTTCATCCAGGTTATCATCCAACTCGTCCTCAACTTCGTCATCAGAAGCATTTCCTTCAAACTGGAATCGCTTCCTCTGTTCCTTCCTTGTCGCGAGTTGATCGGCAGTCTTAAAACGGCCTCTGCCAATATTGCCTCCTCCGATTACTTCCTGGTCCTCATCCTCACGCCCGTAAGTTTGAGCTTGGCCCAGCCGATTTTGTGTGTTCCTGATATCCAACATAGCCTTCTCTCGCTCCTCGCGCTCTTCATCGTATCTGGCCTGCACCTTAGCTTCCTGAGCAGCACGTTTGCTGTCCTTGTTGAATGTTATGACTGGACGGAAGATGGAGCGATTGAGCTGCTTGAGCTCGTCCGTCTTGTCATCGGCGCGGCCCGAGTGGCCCTTGGAGACATCCAGGTGACGCTCCGTGTTGGCAAGTTTCTCTGTTTCAAAGAAATTAGCCGTTGGATGTACTGACGGATAATTATTTGACATGCCTGATTGATCTCCGAGCCTAGTCAATGTGTTGCGAGCGGTCTCCTCTGCTTCACGAGCCATGCGGAGGGCATTTCTAGTAGAGTTGACACTTTCTTGCTTGACAAACCTCGTCTGCTGTTTTATCCCCTCAACATCTTCCTCGTTCTCTTCCCCTGGGGCAGGCTCTCTGCCAAGTTGAGGTCCATCAAAGAATCTACTAGATCCTGATTTCTGTGGATTATATCCTGAGAAGAGTTCGTTGCGATCTTTGTCGACTTCCGCTCCGCCACGGGAGTAGACATCGCCAACTCCGTTGCTCCTGCTGTACTTGTCGCGAGGGGCCTCTGGGGAAGTATAAGAGGCAGACTGGCTGCTGGGAACATTGTACGGATCACCATCCCTGCTGGGGACATAGGTCCTGGCGTTTGAATGGTAAGTAGGTCGCGACCCCAAAGGGGGCCCTTCCACAGGAGGTATTTCATACTTGTTGCTGCGTTTGAAGAAAGACATGTTGAATCAGAAGCAACCGGGACAAGCCAGGGTTTTATCATGATGCGAGACTTGGATCATGTGACTGGCTACAGCCTCACTCCGAGTCAGCGCTCCGAGTCCGCCCTCACTGCATGCGAGCTGTGCAGTATAAAGAAATATTCTACAAAGGTATCATGTCCTACTTCTCCGATCCTTCTTGGCCAAGATATCCTTTTTCGTTTTGCCCACCACTGTAACGCCCTTTCCGCTCTTCACAACACTCTCGAGGGCTGCTTGCTTCCGCTTCTTCACTCCGCCAATGCCTTTCATCTTCGCATACTTGTCCACGCTCTTGTCCAGAGAATCACGTAGCATTTTCTTGGATTTGCGTTCCTTGCCGTGCAAGGCCCGTTTCTCGGCTGGGGTCAATTCACTACGTGCACGCAGATCCGACGGTGATGGCGCATACACCTCCTCAGGTGCCAGCAAAGTAGATGCAGACTTTGTGGTGGGAAGTGCAGATTCGAGAGTCGCGGCTGAAATATTTGACATTGTAGATATCGTGGCTTTGGGCTGACGGGTAATTAATACCGATAATTCTTTCAGCCGCGAAACGAGACGACGTACTTGTTTAGGCATGAAGTGAGCGTTGCACAAAGCATCTAATTTTCCGCAGATGTTCTCCCAGAGGTGTTCAATTTCGTTGTGCTCTTTCTTGAGCTTGCCGTCACGATCCTCGCCAGGAACGCCACCCATCTGCGTAGTGATGTACTCACTTTCGTAGATTTGAGCCAGCGACTGAGTAGATTTGGTGTCCTTCAACTCAAAGAATCGGGAGGGTAGGAAAGGTTTGTCTTCCAATGGTCGTATCCGAACGACGTCGTCGAAGCGACCATCCAGGATTCTGGCCTTGATTCGCTCTTCGAGAACTCGTACGGTCTCTTCTGTGACCACTGGAACCACCTTCATTACCCGCTCAAATTCCAGATCCTCCTCCAATAGCGAATTTTGGGGCCTTGATCGTGAACCGGCCTCCCCCATGAGTACCCACTCCTTTTCACCAACATTCTCCGCCTCCAATGCAGTAATCTGCTCGCGCAATGCAGCCATCCTTTTCTCATAGGCCGACAGATCTGTTTAACGGGAATACATATGTAAGAGTCGACCTGGAAAAGAGAAGTGGCTGACCCAGCTGTTCAGAATTTTCGTCTTCTTCGGCGAACAAGTCATCCTTTAATCTTTCGATCGCCTCACGGCCAGTCTCCTCTCCTTCTCCTTCCGAGTCCTCTCCCTCCGACTCATACTCATCTGTTGGGTATTCATCCATTTCTTGGTCAAAACCTTCGCCGCCTCCCTTATCTCCTCCATCAGCCTCCTCTTCCCAGTCCAAGGTGTCATCTTCCCCAAATCCATGGTCGCCATCTTCGGGATCAACTTCGTATAAAGAACGATTCTTTCCATTTGCCTGTATTTTTTTCACTCTAACCTCTTCGTGAAATCGAACTGTGCCACGGTTATTCAGCAAAGAACTAGCCGCGGGCTTTGTAGTGGTCTTCGAAGGCGCCATCCGTGGTGGCCGCTCAAAGAAATCTCGATAGAATGCCTCTATAAGTTGACGAATCCATGAGTAATTGCAAAGCTTGTACTAAAACCAGAGGCATACCACCAGGATCATGTTCCAAGTCTTCCTCGTCGAAGTTTTCAATGCCATCAACGGGCGCGAACAAGTCCACAGACATGTCGTCATCTGAATCGTCGCCTTCCTCCCCTTTTCTAAGTCCACCTTTAGACACTGTCATTGCTTCCGCCTCCTCAGTCTCAGCATTGAATAAATTCAAGTCAAAGAAACCGTCATCTAGACCTGCATGAGCACCCGCCTTGGACCTTCTCACACTCGGGGTACGATTGTTCCGCACAACATCGACCAGGGATGAGGGAGCGCCGATGTCCTCTTTGTCGTTCTCCTCGTCGGTCGATGAATCACGCAGTTCGGTAACACCCTCGCCGAAGTCAGCATCATCCTCCGGTTCAATTTCGGAGTCTTCCTCTTCCTCACTTTCCATATTGCTGTCGCTGTCTTCATCAAAGTCCATCTCCATCGAATCCAGACCCTCCAGATCCACTTCTCCGTCATTTTTGAGAGCAAGCGAAGCATTTCGCAGTCTTTCTTCTGAATCCTTTCCGCCCTCCCCATCCCTCTCACCATTCTCATCGACTTCCCCTTCTAGGGCATGTTCAAGCATCTCGCAGACAGTCTTGGCCCTCAAATCTAGCTGCGCCCAAACCTGATCCTCATCCATGCCATCAAGAAAGAGGGACGTGAGCGGCGTGGCTTCAAATTTCAGCTTGGGTGGGGGACTTGGACTTGGATTCCTCTCCGCATTGGCACGAACTTGAGACCTCGTCTTTGGTGCTTCTGAAGGGTCCAAAGAGGATAGCAGATCAATAATGTGGGGCCTAGACAGAGCCTCAGACTTCAATGCTACACGAGATAAGTCTGAATGAGCGTGTATATTTTCAAAGGAGCGCAAGTGAAATTTACATAGGTCAAAAGTAAACTTGGTAACCTCCAACGCAGCCGCTTGAAGGTCTTGGTTTCCAGATACAAAATATTCCGGTTTCTCTTCGAGCAAATTGGAGAGCGCTAACAACTCGGGCAACAGCGGAACGGTTTCTGTAACATCGGCCATTTTTTGCAAATTTTTTGAGCAAAATTTACAAGCAATACACTAGGAATTGTTTCTCATTGTTTGGCAAAGTATGGCAAAGGCTTCCAGAACTATTCAAAGAACCGTTGACCGTACATACTTCCGAATCTAACGTATAGTACCCAACTTGACCTTTCACTCCCGGATAGGTGTGTTTCCCTGTTTCTTTTCTCCTTGTTATTGAAACCATTTACAACCATCAAGCGTATGCCACTCCATTCAATGATTCCATTCCAGGGCACAAATTGAATCAGACGTTGTTCCCTTAAATGGACCTTGCGACCTATACGTACTCACTATAACGCCAATGCACAAGTGTGGAAGGTCGTGATAGGGCCCACAACGTCTTGTTCAAGTTATCGTCAACGAAAGGGAAAACAATGGCGTCGCTGACATAATCAAAGAACCCTCGTTACCGGTCTTGAGTTTCTTTGTTCTTCGCTTTTGCCATTATTCTCCCAAATCGAACCCCGAAATGCGACTCATTCTCCATCCCGGTATAAAAGGGAGGCACCTCCAAGTGAAGACTGCACCGCTCGACTGCGTCCCGTTATCACTCCCATATCTTCTACGTTTCCTTTTCCAGGCGTCCTTCACGTTTCTTTCTCCGTACAAAGCCGCAAGACGAGCTTTCCTTTACCTGTTTACGATATCCACACTCTCGACTACTACCACTCTCGTTGAATCATGATTGAGGGTCTCTCAAAAGCTGTTACCTTGTATCTTGCGTCTGTTCTGACATTGACGGCCATCCTCCTCTCCCTCTTTGCATTCTTGTCACCAACTCTGATGTTGCATGACCGAGTTGCGCTGCTTACAGTGACGCCATCTACATCATTAGTTCAAGCTGGTCCATCTCAGGGAGTCGACGGACCCAGCCTTTTCCTGGGCGCACTTGGTACCTTTTTCTCTCCCACTACATCTTGAACCGGTTTGACTTACTATACCATTAGGCTCTTGTTCACGACGAAACAATGCAGGAAATGTCAATTGCACCATTTCAACGATATCGCCTGTATACGGTATGTGGTTATACATCTCCCGTGTTTCTTTCTCTAAACCTTCGTTCTTAGATCTTTCAGCACTTCCCCCAAAATCACCCAACCTCCTCTTGTCCGCCCCTACCCAGAGCACACCCGCTTTCATTGCCGTGGCACTATCATTCTCCATTCTCTTTTTCATCACCTTTACCTTGATTTCCTTCCGACACAAGATGGGTGGGAAACTGAGTGCGGCTTTGGATAAACCGATGATTCAGCGCCTCTCTGCTTGGATTGGATTTTTTGGATTCATCATCGGTAAGCAATTGGCTCCCACAACTCATCACGTCCATCTCAATGCTGTTCTCCAGGTCTCACATCTTTCCTCATTTTACGAATGTGGTTTGGAAAGGCTGTCCAAGACTTCAACAATAGCATCCAAGTTTTGGGACAACAAGGTCCGAAACTTGTTGCCAACACAGGCAACGCGTTTACCAGTAAGTAATTCCGATTAAGATTTGAAGGTCTGCTTACATATCCTTTACTGTCAGTGGTCTGGGTGGCCTACGCTTTTTATTCCGTTCCGCTCATTATCTCCCTTGCGAAGCTAAATGTCACGGCTTCCAAGTGAGAAGACGTTGTTTTGCTACACTTTCATAATGTCCTACGGCACGAATCCACGTTTTGTGATGAGGGGTTCTTCATAACCCTCACCGGACATCCGCATTTCATATCATCTACCTAGAACTGTAATAGTAATTATCCTATAATTCCATTGTATCACTCATGATAGGCCAAGCGACTGTCACAAGAAACCAGTATCGTGATCATTGTCTGTAACACCGTGACTTCACCATATAATAGTACGAGGCGGCGGCCTTTTAGTTACTACTCACACTCTGATTCTGGTACGGTTTCCGACGGTGATTCCATGGTGGATGAGATGATCTGGCCACAGAAAGCATGTTACCCCTTGCCTTCTTTATTATGCTCTATACTCATACCCGATTGGTCTCCGATACTACTAGACTAGTTGATGAACCTTTTCTTAGTGCCTTCCCACTTGCTGTACATGCTGCTCGACAGTGTGCTCAAGGCCACTCGCTCTTAAAGCACTGGGCGCCTGGACTTGTAACTATTTTGTCATGTCAAAGACGTGTCACACGGAAACTCACAATAGACACGGCGAGCTTGTCTTCTGATAGACAAGTAGGTCACCAATCTACCTGCTTCTACTTGCCTCAATATCGTTAATTGGACGACGAAGCTTCGACTCGGAACCGATGAAATCCCTTCTCGGTTCCAAATTCTTTGACGTCCTCAGCTTCTTTTGGACAGAGCACTGCAAATCGGGTGTCAACATAAAAAATGTCAGCCTCATCTTCTGCACCCCCTTATAAGTTTAGAATGCATCCAGTCTCTCGTCCAAACTTCCAGTCAAACTCTTGACTCAAGTTTGTCCTCCCGACGTCAGCCAACGTCATTAAAACGAATGAAGGGTTTTCTGGCACTGCGTTACACTCTTTTCATCCACACTCTTTTACTTCCTTCCCTATATGCTGCTACGAGCATTCCTGATTCGGGTGTTCAATCTACCTCCGGTTTGAGGGCTCATTCTCGACACGCGTCATGGCGTTTCCAGTCACACACCAAGAAATTCTCGGTTTCGTGGTCACCTTTGGCGACAAATGAGGTTACGTCCGAATTGGCTCTGACGACAATGACCACCTCCTCAGCTTCTATCATCTCGCCAACCACCTCCACTACCACAAGTACTACACCAGCACAACAGCATACTGATACGATAGCCGCAAAAGACATTGAAACTATTCACGAACGCCGTCTGAGAACTATCATTGGCAGCCTCTCTGTGGCCAATATATCTTCTTGGTACGCGTCTCTGTCGTGTCAAAAATATGCCTGTCAATTAATCCGAACAGGCGTTCGACTCTTGGAGCCAGTGGAAAGTGGCCTGACACGGAGGTGGACTATACGACAGGATGTCCAGCTCGTCGCGCAAATTGGCCGGCGCAAGATCATTGGCAGCGTCTCAGTATGTAAACGTACTGTTTCCCAGGACTGGCGCTCATCTGTCACCCTTCAACAGTTATAATGGCTGGTGCATGGCACGGGGGACTCAAAGGCGCCGAGCAGTTTGTCAAAGACGATGATTTGCGAGCGGCAATTTCTCTGGCCATCGATTTCTGGTTTGTCAATGACTTCACCAACCCATCGTGCTTGGATTCGGGTGGTACTTCGAGCTGTCCATGTTCCAGCCCCGGTTTTTGGAATACTAATTGGTTCTCCAATGTAAGTTTGGCTTCTCTTGCATTCAAGAACAAACTAATGATTACGCGAAGATCATCCTGATACCAGAGTTGGTTGGAGAAACGTGCCTCCTCCTCAACGATACCCTTACACAGTCCCAGCTCGCCAATTGCACGCATATCACTGGCCGTGCTTATGGAACATTCGATCGCAACATCAACGGCGTCGGCTTTCTGACAGGAGCAAATACTCTCGACGTCGCCAAAGTTGGCATTGACCAGGGCCTGCTTACCCGCAATATTTCCCTCGTCACTGACGCTTATCAACGAGTGCACGAAGAACTTGTTATCGAGGATGCTGTCAAGGCGGATGGGATCAGACCTGACGGTAGTTTCGGTCAACATGGCGGAATTATATATAATGGCAACTATGGTGAGATGCAATCTAATTAGTACCAGTCATATTCTACCTTACACTCATACCAAGGAAAGGACTAGTAAGTTGTTATCTCCGCTACAATTTTTGTTCTTTCATTATCTTGTCCAGCGCCAATGACATACTCGACCTCGAAATGGCAGCAGGCGGAACTCAATTTGCGGCTAATACGGAGTCTCAAAGTACCTTTGCAACCCTCTTCGATGGAGACCGATGGATGATTTATCGCAATGCCCTTACCGGCGTGTTGCACTGGGACTTTGTGAGTCGCACTCTTTCGTTCACATGATCAACACGTCAACGCCTATTCCAGAGTGTTCTTGGGCGTTTTATCAGTTTTCCTGTGGTTGACAACCAGTAAGTCTCCTTGATTGCATCTAGGCCATATATTTAATTGCAATATCGACAGAGCTACTGGATGCATCAAGATCAACCTGACGGAAGTTCGAGTTTTGGGGCAACAATGGACATCGAGTTCCCTGGTCGATTTTGCGGATAGCTTGTCGGAAAACACTTCCAATGCCAATGCAGGTAAATTGGAAGGAAATCGCCTCTTTTTTGACAACGATTACATGGTAAGTCAACTTTGAGTATTTCTGGGGAATGTAGCCAAAGTTCTTTCTGAACAGGTACATCGGGGTAGTCGTTACGTCTCCACCTTAAAAATGTTCTCCTCAAGAACTAAAAATGCCGAATGTACTAACCTGCAAAACGTGAGTTCCCCTTCATTACTGCATTAAGAGCAACAAAAGTAACATTAATCCTCTTTTCCAGCCCCTAGGATTTCACCTCGCTGATGGAGTTTCCTACACCTACCTCCGCGGCGACGAATACGAAGATATTTCCGCAGCTTGGGATTGGAACTTGATTCCTGGCATTACCGTGGATTACGATGCAACTCCTCTGAATTGTGACCACACTCAGTTCACTGGCGTTGAAGCTTTCGTGGGGGGTGCTTCAGATGGCAAAATTGGTATCTCTGCGATGCGATATACGAATCCGTTCACGAAGTCCCTTCGCTGGCAAAAAGCATGGTTCTTTCTCGACGATGACGTGCAACACGTTATGATCGCGAACATCGCCTCTGCGAGTAACGCCCACATTTACTCCGTACTTGACCAGAGGCGTCACGCTGGTCCTATTCTAGTGGATGGCGTGGAGAGTCAGACGTCGAACCACACAGGTCCTCGGTCATTATGGCACGGCGATATAGGTTACACTTTCTCTGATTCTGTAGATGCATTTGACCTGTCATTGCGGGTCGGAGAACAAACCGGCAACTGGTCAACCATTGGTACATCTGGGCAACCTCCAGTGACTGTCGACCTCTTCGCGGCTTGGATAGAGCACAAATCCCCACATGTCCCTGTCTCCTACACCGTATTCCCCGGTACCGACGTCGATACTTTCCTTGGCAAGAGCGAACGCCTCCGACTTCAATCAGTTCAGAATGACGCACATGTTTCTGCTGTCTTCGATGAGACCCATAATACCGCCATGGTCGTTTTCTGGGACTCGGTTGGTGGTTCACTACGCTTTGTTCCATCCCCGAGGGATGCTCCCATAACCATCACAGCCGACGGAAACATAGCCATCATCTACTGTATCTATTCTGGAAACGTCACCGTATCTGATCCATCACAAGAGTTGAAGACCGTTCAGGTCACTTTGAGCCTGGAGCAAGGGAGAAAGCCTCCTCAATGGGGAAACGGACTTTCCAAGGACCTTGTGTTCGTTTTGCCGACGGGCGGATTAGCAGGTAGCAGCATTTCTCAGAATATACAGTAGTTGCTTATTCCGTCCACATACATGCTTTAATTTTCAATTCTCGCCTAACCCGTACTTGAATTTCACTGCGAATTTTGTATTTCCTCGAGATACTCCAAGCAAGGAAGATTCATGCATTTCATCAAGAAGGAAAAAAACAGATATGAGATCAGAAAACAGGTTGCTCAATGTAAGCCTCGGGTTGTTGATACACAGGCTCCTGAGCAGCATATGCTTCCTCCACTGGTGGAGCAGCCGGTGCGGGAATTGGCTCTCGCTGCTCGGACGAGGGCTCGGACACGATTTTGTCAACGGGGGGCTCGAGGATTTGGACGGAGTCGGGGAGGGGTTTACGAGGACCGAGCTGACCTTCGGGATCCCAACCCTTCATTCTGAAGACGAACAAAATTATTCAGAAGCAGACGGCCGTCGACGTATATAACTTACATTTTAACCTTGATTCCGAGGACACCCTGTCTGAGCAGCACGTGCCTCACGGCATAGTCGACAAAGTCACGAGCGGGTTGACCAGAGTGGATCATGAAGCCATCGGTAAATTTCATCGACTTCGCACGCGCAGCGCGAAGTTTACCAGAAACAACAACTTCGCAACCCTTGGCGCCAGACTCCATGACAAAACGAAGAACACCATAGCATGCCCTGCAAGAGGGGGAACTCAGCACCATGGTCTTTGAAAAGGGTGAGGAGCATACCTGCGAACAGCAAGACCACCAAGAAGTTTATATCTTAAACTTTCACACTGAGCGATGGCAGAGAGGCCACGGTACTGGACCTTCTCGGCGTACAGCTCAAGGGAGTTCTCGGGAAATTTGAAACGTTTTTGGACGAGAGCAGTAAGTTCACGGATACGACGACCCTTTTCGCCAAGGACCTCCTGCGTGTGCGTTGCGCGGATGATGATCTAGCATTGTTCCAGACGTTGAGAGCATGCGCGGTAGTTGAACGAATCGGGGGGCAATTACCTCGGTGCGGGCATGAGTCACGCGGACATCACAACCAGAGTACCCTTCTTCGGCGAGTTCGCGAGTAAAGAATTCATTGAGCTCGGCGCGGAATACACCATCAGCGACGAACTTGCGCTTTTTGCTGATTTGGGCGGCCATCTTGAGGATTCGAGTACTGGGGGGAGCAAAAGGTAGTTAGATTCTGTTCATATCCAGTCTGACTCTTTT
>Ga0210383_10003225_pt1 | contig 14659 bp, 13 predicted proteins | sample IncBWC14OmetaG_FD_160072 | JGI IMG/M metagenome (GOLD analysis project Ga0210383, IMG submission 160072) | Forest soil microbial communities from Barre Woods Harvard Forest LTER site, Petersham, Massachusetts, United States - Inc-BW-C-14-O ...
ATTTTCGTCGACAATCCAGTGGTTAACCGTAACGCTTGACGTCATGATTTGAGCTAATTCGAACAGAGGGTGACGCTGTCGATCTTGAAATTCCGGCGACAGCTTGTACGCTAACACCCAGATGGTGTAAACCGGATTTCCATCGACGACCGGTCCATCAACAACCGATTGGAATGCTTCTTTGACATCCGCTGTCCACAAAGGGGGCCAGTGCAATGAGCCCTAATGCGATCTTGCTCTGCCTTGATTCTTGCTTTTTGTTCGGGTGAGGAATACTCATCCATTTCCGTCCTTTTCCAGGAGCCTGGGAGGGGCATTACGATTCCCAAGGCAGGGTTGGAGTACGTGTTGCCGCCTGGGATTTCGCCTTTCTGTGAAGGTGGGGATAGGTGTTTTACTGCGCGGAAACAACACAGGTCTTGTAAAGAGACAAACATAGCGCGACGGTTCGCAGGAACATTTTCGTATGTTACCGGTGCTGTGGCGGGTGCGCAAGAACCGGCAGATTTGAGCGAATTGACGGGCTGGACTGCGTGCCCGTATATTCAAAGATTCCCCTGCGAGCGATAGAGTTGGCCTTGTGCGCATGATGGGAACATGAGGATGGAATGCCGCGAGAGATAGCCAAAGCGTACGATCCGAAGCAAATTGAGCCGAGATGGGCAGAGTTTTGGGTTGCGGAAGAGCTGTTCAAAGCGGACCCGAACGCGCCGGCACCGGTTTTCTCTATTGTGATTCCGCCACCGAACGTGACGGGAATGCTGCACATCGGGCACATGCTGGATCACACGGAAATTGACGTGTTGACGCGGTGGCACCGGATGCGCGGGTACAACACGCTATATTTGCCGGGAACGGACCATGCGGGAATTTCGACGCAGCGGGTGGTGGTGCGGCAATTGTCTCACCAGGGGATTCACTACCGCGATCTGGGGCGCGAGGAATTTATCAAGCGCGTGTGGCAATGGAAGGAAGAAAGCGGCGGAACGATCCAGCGGCAAATGAAGCAGATCGGGGAATCGTGCGACTGGAGCCGGGAGAAATTCACGCTGTCGCCGGAATTGTCGCGGGTGGTGCGGGAAGTTTTCGTGCGGCTGTATGAAGAGGGATTGATCTACCGGGAAAACAGGATGGTGAACTGGTGTCCCGGGTGTCGCACAGTGTTGAGCGATTTGGAAGTGCTTCACGAGGAGCGGAATGGGCACCTGTGGTACATCCGCTACCCGGTTGTGAGATCGAATGAATTTTTGGTGGTGGCGACGACGCGGCCAGAGACGATGCTGGGCGACACGGCGATTGCCATACACCCGGAGGACGAGCGCTACAAGCATTTGATTGGGAAGAACGCGATATTGCCGCTGATGAACCGGGAGATTCCGATTATCGGCGATGAAATGGTGGACCGGGAATTTGGGACCGGAGCGGTGAAGATTACGCCGGCGCACGATCCGAACGACTTTGAGGCGGGCAAGCGGCATAACCTGGCGGTTATTGATGTGATGACGGAAGACGCGCATATGAACGAGAACGCCGGGCCGTATGCGGGGCTGGAGCGATTCGCGGCGCGGAAGAAGGTTGTGGAGTACCTGCAGGCTGAGGGGCTGCTGGAGAAAATCACCGATCACACGAACGCGATCGGGATTTGCGAACGCAGTCATACGATTGTGGAGCCGCGGATTTCGACGCAGTGGTTTTGTTCGATGAAGCCGCTCGCGGAACCGGCGATCGCGGCGGTGGAACGTGGCGACATTCAGGTGATTCCGGAGAACCGGCGGGAAGAATATTTTAATTGGATGAGGAATATCCGGGACTGGACGCTGTCGCGGCAACTGTGGTGGGGACACCGCATCCCGGCATGGTATTGCCAGAAATGCGGGTTGGTGATTGTGGCGCGGGAAAAGCCGACGAAGTGTTCGCGGTGTGGGTCGGAAGAATTGGAGCAGGATCCGGACGTGCTGGATACGTGGTTCAGCTCGGCGCTATGGCCATTTTCGACGCTGGGATGGCCGGCGGATACGGCGGATTACCGGACATACTATCCGACAAGCCTGCTGATCACGGGCTACGACATTTTATTTTTCTGGGTAGCGCGGATGATCATGCTGGGGATGCATTTCACGGGGAAAGTTCCCTTCCGCGTGGTGTATCTGCATTCGCTGGTGCGCACGGCCAGCGGGGAGAAAATGTCCAAATCGAAAGGGACGGGACTCGATCCCGTTGCTTTGAACGAGGAGTACGGGACCGATGCGATGCGCTTTTGCCTGGCGTCCATGGCCGCGCCAGGGACGGACATTGTGCTGTCCGACGACCGGCTGGGCGGCGCGAAGGCCTTTGCTAACAAGATATGGAACGCCGCGCGCTTTTTGTTTGTGAACCTGGACAAGTTCGAGGCGGGCGGCACTACTTTGGAGGAATTGGCCGATCCGGCGATTCGCTCAAAGGCACCGCACGCGTTTGAAGGCCATGTGCCGTTGGTAGATCGCTGGCTATTTGCGCGTTTGGCGGAGACGATAAAAACGGTGAACGCCGCGCTGGAGAGTTACCGCTTTCATGAAGCGGCGCAAAACGTTTACCAATTTTTCTGGGGCGATTTCTGCGATTGGTACATTGAATGGATCAAGCCGGAACTGCAGAACACGGATCGTGCGCGGGCAACTGTGGCTTGGCGGAATTTGTTTGCGGGATTTGACGCGGCGCTGCGACTTTTGCATCCGTTCATGCCGTTTTTGACGGAAGAGCTGTGGCATCAATTGCCGCAGAAGGCCGGGGCGAAATCGATTGCGCTGGATCGTTATCCGGAGCCGCTGGCTTCGTGGAATGATGCGGAGGCTGTCAAGGAGTATGGGCTGGTGCAGGAGATTATCCAGAGCTTGCGCACGATCCGCGCGGAAATGAAGCTCGATCCGAAGAAGAGGGTGGCGGCGGAGTTTTCGAGCGCAGTTGCGTGGGCGCGCGGAGTGATGGAAGCGAATAAGGATGGGATTTTGCGGCTGGCGATTCTTTCGGAGTTTGCGGTGCGGGCAGAAAAGCTGGCTGAGGGTGGCGGGGGCACGCGGTCGACAGCGGAGTTTGATGTGCGGATCCCATATGCCGCGGACACGGTTGATGTGGCGGCGGAGCGGGTACGGCTGAAGAAAGAGATCGAGGGGCTGCAGAAGGCCATTGCATCGAAGGAAAAACAGTTGGGGAATGAGACGTTTCGGAGCCGGGCGCCAGAGAAGATTATTGCGCAGATGGAAGAGGCGTTGAACGGGCAACGGATTGAGTTGGGGAAATTGGCGGAGCGGTTGAGGGTGTTGGGGGTGGGGTGACCCAAGAGAACCGACATGAAGGTCGGTATGAAGAAGGATCGGGTTGTGTGTGGTGGAATCTAAACCCGCACCCTTGAAAAACAAAAGGTGCGGCGCTCGCGGGTTGTGATCTTGCGGACATGGGGAGCAGCCCTTCGAAGCTCGGGGTAAACAGTGCTGCGTCCCCACGGATTTGATGGTGGACGGATTTGATGCGTTTGAAGGCTTTCGGATGCTTGTCGATAGCGGCTGGTGAAAGTAAGCTAGGGACCGGCGGAATGACAGGACTCGGGCCGAATGCCCCAATCACCCTCTCTACCAGGAACAACTGACCGGCGGCTGGCAGCGCTTCTGACGCTGCTGTCAGAGAATGCCACGATTGTGATCAGTGGCGCGAGAATTGCGCGCGAAGTGGGGATGTCTCGTTCGACGGTGTGGCGCTGGGTGCAGGCACTGCGAAAATTGGGCGTGCAGGTAAAGGGGCAGCGAAGCACCGGGTATTTTCTGGAGAAAGTACCGGATGTTTTGACGCCGGACCTTTTGCGCAAGAGGCTGAAGGGCAATCTGTTCGGTAAACGGGTGTTTCATTTTTTCAAGATCGATTCCACGAATCGTGTGGCAATGGAATTGGGTTATGCGGGCGAGCCGGAAGGAACCGTGGTGATGGCGGAGGCACAGACGGCGGGGCGCGGACGTACCGGACGAAGGTGGCACTCGGAAAAAAGCACGGGATTGTACTTCACGGTGCTGCTGAGACCGCGGCTGGCCCCGGCGCAGGCTCCGCTGCTGACGATGCTGGCAGGAGTTTCGGCGTACTCGGCAATTGCGGCGCAGACGGGGCTGGTACCGGAGCTGAAATGGCCGAACGATCTGTTGCTGAATGGGAAGAAGTTGGGCGGGATTCTGACGGAGATGCATGCGGAGCCGAACGTGGTGCGCTTCGTGATCGTGGGTATCGGGATTAATGTGAACCAGGAAAACTTTCCGCCAGAGCTGGCCACGATTGCGACGTCTATACGGAAAGAAACCGGGCGGCTGAGCTATCGATTGGAGCTGCTGGTGCGGTTGCTGACGCAATTCGAGAGCGATTACAATCGATTTCTGCGTGAAGGCCCGGCTTATGTGGTGGATCGATTTGAAAGTGTGTCGTCATTTGCGCGCGGCCGGAAGGTTCGTGTGGATACCGGCGTGGAAAGCTACATGGGAACTACGGCGGGGCTAAGTCCTGAGGGGATGCTGCTGGTGGCCAGAGATAATGGACAAGTGGTGACGGTGATTGCCGGGGATGTGACCGAGGTTCGCTGAACGATGCTGTTGACCATCGATGTGGGAAATACAAATACGGTGCTGGGCGTTTTTCGAAATGAGGAGCTGATCGCCAACTGGCGGCTGACGACGGCGCGCACGCAGACGGTGGACGAATACGGCGTGCTGGCGCGCAACCTGTTTTCCATCGCGGAATTGAACAAGGAAATGATCAGCGGGGTGATTATCAGCTCCGTGGTGCCACCGCTGAATTGGACGCTAGCAGAAATGTCTAGGATTTATTTGGGGAAGAAAGCGCTGTTTGTGGAGTTGGGCGTGAAGACGGGAATGTCCGTACACGTGGATAATCCGATGGAAGTGGGCGCGGACCGGATTGTGAATGGAGTGGCGGCGTTTCACCAGTACGGCGGACCGTGCGTTGTGGTGGACTTTGGCACGGCGATTACGTTCGACGTGATTTCCGCAAAGTGCGAATTTCTGGGCGGGGTGATTGCGCCGGGGATTGGCATCGCATCCGAGGCATTGTTTTCGCGGACGGCGCGGCTGCCGCGGGTGGAAATTAAGGATCCGGGAAAAGTGATTGGCACGAACACGGTGACGAATATGCAGGCTGGCTTGTATTACGGGGCCGTGGACATGGTGGACGGAATGCTGGCGCGCATTAAAGCGGAAATGAATGCCGAACCTACGGTGGTGGCCACGGGAGGACAGGCGAGGCTTGTGGCGCGGGGATCGAAACACATCCAACATGTGGATGAATTTTTGACGCTGACGGGTTTGCGGTACATCTGGGACAAGAATCAGCCGTCGGACGCCCATGGTAAGACTGTGGCGGTTGTGAAAGGCGATGGGGGGAGATTGAAGAAGGGCTCGCGGTGAGGATGTGGTAAACGGCTTAGTTGGAAGGGTGGAGTTGCCCTCAGGGGCTAAGGCCCGGATTTTCGATGTATTTATGTCGAGCTGAAGCTCCGAGCCCCTAGGCGGAATAGAGCGCGGTTGAAATCCTTGCGCTTAGGGCTTCTGGACGGCGAAAAGCAGGTCCCTCACCCCGCAGAAGGCGCGGGGATTCGGGATGACAACTTTGGGTAGGGTGGATTTTGGGGAGTGGGTGTGATACTCCGAGCCCCTAAACAGAATTTGAAAAATGGTGGATATGGATAATTGGAATTACTTTAGTTATTTCACGGAAATTGAGGAGCATTTTTGGAAGAGGCGCGGCGCGCACTTGCTAGTTTCGCCTTTGGATTGGGCCATTATGGAGACTTGGCAGAAGGCGGGGGTGCCTTTGGACGCGGCGATCAAGGGGATTGATGCGGCGTTCGAAAGTTACCAGCGATCGCGGAGGGGCGCGGGGAAGGCGCTGAAGAGTTTGGCGTATTGTACGGACGCGGTGCTGGAGGCGGCGCAGCAACAGCAGGAGGCGGCGGCAGGTGCTCAACCGGCAGCGAAGCCGCACGCGAAAGAGCCGTTTTCGCGCGAAGAGTTGCGCTCTTATTTGCAGCGAAACGCGGAGATGCTGCGCAAGGCTGCGGGACTACAAAAGGAGACGCGCGCGGGGCTTGGCGACTTTTTGCGAGGGGCGGCGGAGAAGTTGTGCTCGGCGGAAACTTTGCTGGAGGCTCCGGGGGCGCTTGATCTGGAGGATATGGAGCGGCGGTTAACGATTCTGGACGAGAAGATCCACGCAGCGTTGTTGACGCATGCTTCCGAGGAGCTGCTGCTGAAGATCCGGCGCGAGGTGGATTCGCAATTGGCCACTTATCGGCGCAAAATGAAGGCAGAACAATTGGCGCTGGTGGAGAAGCAATACTCGCAGAAACGATTGCTGGATGAATTTCAATTGCCGCGATTGAGTTTGTATTACTTTACGTAGGTTTTCGGTGGTTGTTCTCTGAGATCCCACTGGAACCGTACCCTCCCGAGACGTTTATAGTTGTTTTAGTTCGATTGCCCTGCGGGGAAAGACAGGATTGATCCTATATGAATGATGAGTTTCAGTTATCAATTGAGAAGATGATTTATGGCGGTGAAGGATTGGCGCACGCTGATGGGAACACTGTGTTTGTGCCGTTCGTGCTTCCGGAGGAACAGGTGCGCGCCACGGTGCGGACGCGGAAGAAGAAGCTGATTCACGCCAACCTAGTGGACGTGGAGAAGGCTTCCCCGTCGCGTGTTGCCGCCGAGTGCCCGCATTTTCGGGTTTGCGGCGGATGCCATTACCAGCACATTGAAATTGGCGAGCAGGTTCGGCTGAAGAAAGAGATTGTGCGGGAAACGCTGTCGCGACTGGGCGGAGTGCAATGGGCGGGAGAAATTAAGGAACATGCGGCGCAGCCTTATGGCTACCGGAATCGCGCGCAGTGGGCTTATCGCGACGCGTTGCCGCGGGCGTTTGGCTATTTTTTGCCGGAGAGCGCGCACATTTTGCCGATTGACCAGTGTCCGGTGCTGTCGCCGCGGCTGGCAGAGACATTTTTGCGATTGCAAGAACTAGCGCGCGGCAACTCCCTGCCACCGGGAGTGCTGGAGGTTGAAGCGTTTGCCGATGGAGCAGATGAAAAGATTGCGTTGAATGTGGCGTTTGAGCGCTTTCCCGGACCACCGAAAGCAGTGGCAACGAAATTCAAGGAAGCGCTGCCGGCTCTGGAGAGTTTGCTGATGCTCGATCAAAGCAAGAACCGGTTTGAATTGGAAGGACCGGGCTATTTGATTCAGAAGGCGGGGGGATTCGAGTTTCGCGTGAACCATTTGTCGTTTTTCCAGGTGAATCGTTTTCTTGTGGAAGAATTGCTGGAAACGATGGTCGGAGGCGCGAAGGGCGGCTATGCGCTCGACCTGTATGCGGGGGTGGGATTTTTCACTTTGCCTTTGGCCAAGGCGTTTTCGAAGGTAGTGAGCGTGGATGCGAATCTTTCAGCGACGCGCGATCTACGGCAAAACGCGGAAATTGCCGGGGCATCGATTGTTTCCGAGAACGAACACACGGAAGATTTCCTGAAGAAGGCTCAGGATAAGCCGGACCTAGTGCTGCTTGATCCTCCACGTGCCGGCCTTGGGGCAGAGGCTGCATCGCGGCTGGCGAATCTTGGCGCGCAGGATATTGCGTATTTATCTTGCGATCCAGCAACTTTGGCGCGAGACCTGGCGGTGCTGACGGGGTCGGAACGAAAGCCGGAATCGTCGGTATCGGCCGAGCAGAAATACGAAATTGCGGAAGTGCATTTGTTCGATTTGTTTCCGCAGACTTTCCACATTGAGACCTTGGTGAGGTTGCGAAGAGTTTCATGAAGCTGCCAGCCGTTGCGATTGTCGCCGCATTTGCCGGCGGCATTTTGCTCGGGCTGGGGCCACTTCAAGCGTTTCACGCTGAGCACTCTTCCCTTCGTGCTTTTGCAGGCGCGGCGATTATTTCCCTTTTGATTGCTGGATTTGTCCTGGCGTGGCGAGGCTTTGTTTGGGCTTCGGCGACGATTTCGCTTGCGGTGTGGGTTGGGTGCGCATGAAATACCAGGATCGCACGATTTTGTTGCCGGGGGATGCCGAAAAACAAGTGGAATATCAGATGCACGGCGAGAATGAGCAGGCGTTGCTGCATGCGGACGTGCTGAAGGTGGGGCACCATGGGAGCAAGAATTCGACGATGCCGGAATTCCTGGGGGCCGTGACGCCGAAAACCTCTATCATTTCGGCGGGGAAGAAAATTATGGGCATCCCAGCCCGGAACTGCTGGAGCAGCTGGAGGGAAGCGCCACGCGGATTTTCAGGACGGACCGGGATGGAGCGGTGCAAGTGTTGACGGACGGGGAGAATTTGCAGGTGAGTTGTTTGAGAGTTGCGCAGGGGTGGCCGCGGTTTCACCGAAGACGCAACCACCAGAGGAGAACCAAACCGGCAAGCAATAGGATGAAGCCGAGCGCAGCCTGGTATTCGTGATTTTTTTTGTACTGAGCCCAGGAAAAAGCGGAGCCATTGGCCGATTGCGGTGCGACGAGTAGCTTTGGAAAAAAGAGCGGGACGCCGCTGGCGTACGCGGTGAAGGTGTCACCGTGCTTTTGGCGAAGCTCCATTGCTTCGCGGCGCATGACGAAAGTATAGACGAGTGCAAAATAGACGAGGAGGAGTCCGGCGGCCCATAAGGAATACATGGCGAGGGCGGCTCCTAGGGCTAGAAAGCTGCTGCCGAAGTAGAGCGGGTTGCGCGTGCGGGCGTAGGGGCCGGTGGTGGTGAGCACTTCCTGCTTGTGAAGATAGCCAGCGGCATACGCGCGGATGCAAAGGCCGATGATTCCTACAAGCCCGCCGACTGCGATCGAGCGTGGAGTGGGACGGGCGAGGAAGAGCGTGACGACCGCGACGACGTAGCCGAGACGGACGCGCCAACGCGCAAAGAAATCGAGAGCGGTCACGCGCCAGCCCCTAAGCGTTGCTTCACGGCGGCGAATACGGCGTCTACGGAGAGTTCCAGCAAGGAAGGATCGGCTATATTCGAACGGCCGTAGGAGGTAACCGCATTGGGACTGCGTAGAACGAGCTGGCCTGGAGGATAGGGGCCGTTTCGCGTGGGATCAGTCGGACCGAATAAAGCGATTGCGGGAGTGCCCAGGGCTACGGCTAGATGAAGAGGTCCGGTGTCGCCTCCGACGATGCAGCGAGCACCACGGAGGAGAGCCATGAGGGTTCCCATTTCGCCGTCGTAGGGTATGGGTTGAGAGTCGCCGCTGGTGGATTTTACTTCGGCTACGAGTGATTCTTCGCCGGGGCCATAGTTGAGGACGCAAGGAAGGCCAATCTGTTTTCGAATTTTCTGGCAGAGGGCGCCGAAGCGATCCGCGGGCCAGCATTTCGAGCGCCAGCCACCGCCCGGGCTGAGCACGATGTAGGAGCCCAAGCCTTCTCTGGCTAGATCCTCGCGGACTCGCGTTGCACTGGCATCGTTCACTTTCAGATTTACCGCTGCTACGGGTGGCTTTGCGCCAGCGCGAGCGGAGAGTTCGCCATTTTGATCGGCTATGTGCGTGGTTTGGCAGCGAACGCTATCGGTGTAAAGAATCGGAACGCCAAATTCGCGGATCGTTGCGGAAGAAAAACCGATGCGTTTGGGAATGCCGCCGAAGAAAGGAAGAAAGGCGGACTTCCATAAACCCTGGTAATCGATGGCCGCAGTCCATTTGAAGGCGCGTAGTTTGGCGAGGATGCGGCGAACAGAGCCGAGGTCGCGCGAATCCACAGGCCAGATTTCCGTGGCGAGGCCGCTGCTGGAAACTAAGTCCACCCAGCGAGGATGCGTTAGCCAGACGATTTCGGCGTTGGAGAAGGATGCGCGCAGACCGGCGACGGCTGGGAACGTGTGCACGATATCGCCGAGAGAGCCAAGGCGAACTACGACGAAGCGCGGCTCAGCCATGGGGGCCTTTGCGGATGGCGTCGAGGAAGGCGCGGGTGGAATGGTCTTTGGGATCGCCTACGATTGCTACACGGATGCCGAGACGATCGGAGATGGCGCGTTCGGGAACGGTTTCGGCGGTGTAGTCGTTACCTTTGGCATGAACGTCCGGGCGAAGTTCCTCAAGCAATTGCTCGACGTTTGGTTCGGCGAAGAGCAGGACAAAATCGACGTCGCGCAAGGAGGCGACCAATTGCGCGCGGGCTAGCTCGTCGAGGATTGGCCGACCACGGCCTTTTAAATTTCGGACGCTAGTATCAGCGTTCACGGCGACGACTAGTGCGTCGCCTTCTTTTTTGGCGCCGGAAAGATAGCGAACGTGGCCGACGTGCAATGTGTCAAAGCAACCGTTGGCCAGCACGACGCGCTCGCCCTGGCGCCGGAGTTCGCGCACGGCGGTGCGGACGGCTTCGCGAGAAAGAATTTTGGATTGGGCGGACCGCATAGAAATTGCCTAAGGGGCCACCCCCGCCGCGGCTTTGCGGATGGCATCGAGGAGTTCGTTGCGGGAAACGGTGGCGGTGCCGCGCTTCATGACTACGAGGCCGCCGGCGATATTGGCAATGTGGGCGGCTTCTACGGCTGAGGCGCCGCTTACGAGGGCCAACGTGTATGCGGCCAAGACAGTGTCGCCGGCGCCGGTCACATCGACGGCCTGGTCGCTGCCATGAACGGGAATGTAGACGGTTTTTTCGCCGGCTCGAAATACCGCCATGCCATCCTTGCCGCGGGTGATGACGAGTGACTGGAGTTTCAATTCGCGCAAGACTGCACGGCCGCAACGTTCGAGTTGGGAAAGATCCTGGCCGATGGGGATATTGTGAAGGGATTCGATTTCGGCTTCGTTGGGAGTGGCAGCAGTGACGCCCGCGCGTTTGTAGGCCATCAGTTGGTAGCGGGAATCGAGGCTCACGGGAATGTGACGTTGCTGTTGCGGTGCGCTTATGGCTTCGCGCACCGCTTCCGGGGTGGCGACGCCCAGGCCGTAGTCGGAAATTGCCAGGGCGTCGGCATTTTTGAGCTTTGCTTTCAGCAGTTGCTGGATTTTTTTGCGATGCGCTTCCGTGATCTGCGACTGCGGCTCGTAATCGACGCGCAATACTTGCTGGCCCACCGTGTGCGCCCAACCGGCGAGAAAGCGCGTTTTCGTAGGCGTTATGCCGCCCTTGATGCGAACGATTCCGGAGAGGTTTACGTTCATTTCGCGGAAGGCCTGGAGCAGCAAATCGCCGGCTTCATCGTCGCCGACGGCGCTGATCGGAGTGACGCGCGCGCCGAGGGCGGCAAAATTGCTGGTGGCGTTGGCGGCGCCTCCGGGAAGAATGCGCGTTTCGCGGTGGCGTAGGATCAGGACAGGAGCTTCGCGGGACACGCGGGTGATGGTGCCGTACTGAAAAGAGTCCGCGACGAAATCACCGAGGAGCACGACGCGTTTGCCTTCGAAGCGCTCGACAACATCGGCGAGGGAAAGCAGATCGGGAGCGCCGGAAGCGTTGGTGTTTTGTTTTTTGTGTTTCATCCCTGTTGCCCCAGAATCCAATCCGCGGCTAGCTGCAAATCTTCGACGATCGCGTCGGGCTGCCGAGGCCATTCGCCGGAGTGCCAGGTTTCTTCGCCGCGACCGTAGCCGCTGCGAACGAAGATTGCTTTACAACCTGCGCGAAACGCCAATTCCATATCGCCGTAGCGGTCGCCGATCACGTAGGAGCGCAGCAGATCGATGTGATGCTCGCGCACCGCGCGCTCGATCATGCCCGTTCTCGGTTTGCGACAATCGCAGTCGTCGGCGGAGCTGTGCGGGCAATAGTAAACCGCGTCCACATGCGCTCCATCCGCTTGCAGTTCGCGCTGCATGCGCTCATTGACTTGCTGCACGAGCGACTCCGGAAAATAGCCACGGGCTACGCCGGATTGGTTGGTTACGACAATCACAGCCAGGCTCGCTTCGTTCAGGCGGCGGATGGCTGGCCCCGCAAAAGGAAACATACGAAATCTGTCGGGATGATTCAAGTAACCGACTTCCTCGGCGATGGTGCCATCACGGTCAAGGAACACGGCAGGCTTGCGCAGGAAAAGTTCAGACAGACGCCACCTCCGAGAGCCGCGAGCGCAGCGCTGCCTCCACCATTTCCGGGGTCACGGCGGTCATGCAGCGATGGTCCGTGGGGCAACGGCGCAGAAAACAGGGACTGCAGTAGGGCTTTTGCTGGACGAGAGTCGCGAGGGGCGTTACGGGCGCAGTTCCTTCGGGGTCGGTGGGGCCAAAGATGGCGACGACGGGCAATCCGACGGCGGCAGCGACATGCATTGCCCCGGAATCATTTCCCAGGAAGAGATGGCATTGGGATAGCAGGGCGGGGAGTTCGGCGATTGTGGTTTTTCCTGTGAGGTCAATAGGAGGATGGCGCAATGCAGTAGCGATCGAGGAGGACACTGCGGATTCGGTGGTGGTGCCGACCAGGACTACGTCGGCGTCGACTTGAGAAAGGATGGCGTTGAGGGATTTTGCGAAACGGTCCGGAGGCCAGCACTTGGCAGAACCGTAGGAGGCTCCGGCGCCTACGGCTATGCGGAGAGCGTTGGGACGGACACCGGCTTCGCGTAGAGTTGTTGCGGCTTGTTGTCGCTCAGGATCGCCAACGCTCAACTTGATGTGCGCGTCGTCATGCAAGGCGTCTATCCATCCGGCGCGACGGAGCAATTCGAGATAGTAGAATTTTTCGTGCGAAGGGATTTCGCCGGGGTTCGGGACGGCGATGGCTTTGGTTAGCAGGAAACTTCTGCCATCGCGGGCGTAACCGATTCGCTGGGGGATGTGCGCGCGCCAGCCTAGCCAGGCTGCGTCGAAGGCATTTTGTAGAAGCAGGGCAACATCAAATCGCTTCGCGCGCAGGTCTTCGGCTAACGCTTCCCTTCCCTTCCAGCCGCGGTGCGGGCCTTTGGGATCATAGGGAATGAGTTCATCGCAGATGGACTGGTCGCGATAGATGTCGGCGACGTAGGGGCGCGCGACAATGGCAATGTGTGCATCCGGAAATTTGGTACGCACCGCGCGCAAGGCGGGTAACGCCATGATCGCGTCGCCCACCCAGTTTGCGGCTCGGATCATAATTCTCATGCGTGGTTACCGGCAGCGGCGAGCTTCTGATGAATCAGTTCCACGAATGCCGCTTCTTTTGAAATCAGCAAATCGATTACGGCGATGTAGACGGGAAGGTCGGAGAAGTGAACACCTGCGAGGTTTTGCGCGTCTTTTTCCGTGGTGACCAGTGCTGTTGCACCGGCTGAGTGCGCCGCGGCTTGCAATTCAGCGGCATCGCGCTGGTCGTAGCGGTAATGGTCCTGAAATTCGGACTGGCCCGCTAGCGTGAGATTCCAATTCTTCAGATCCTGGAAAAAAGCCAGCGGATTGCCGATGCCACAAAACGCGTAGAACGGGCCGGGACCAAGTTCTTCGAGGGTCATGAGTGGCTTCACCTGATCCAGACGACGATAGCCCAGCAATTTTGTGGCAGCGGAAAATACTGGATAGTCCTGAAACTTTTCGACGGCCGCGGCAGTGCCGGGCACGGTTTCGATGCGGGTGAAGACGAGCAAATCTGCGCGGGCCATGGCGGAAATAGGTTCGCGCAGGCGGCCGGTGGGTAGCATGGCTTGCTTGGCGAGGGGCTGAGCGGCGTCCAAGAGTAAGACGTTCGCATCGCGCGCCAGTTGCAGATGCTGGAAGCCATCATCGAGCAGGAACACGTCGACCTGTGATTCAAGCTTCTTGCCTGATTCGTAGCGATCTGGGCCTACGCCGAAGACGGCACGCTGTTGTAGCCGGTGTTTCATTAGCTCGATTTCGTCACTGGTGCCGTCGTTGCCCTTATAGCCGCGACTCAAAATGCCTACGCGCTTCCCTTCCGCGAGCAGGCGTTCGGCCAACCAGATCACCATGGGCGTCTTGCCGGTACCGCCGACGGTCAGATTTCCCACGCTGATGACCGGACGATCCAATCGCTTTTGGCGAAGAGTTCCCTTTTCATATAGCCGCACGCGCCATTCCGTGACTAAGCCATACAACACCGACAGCGGCCAGAGGAGCAACCGCAGAGGCGGCGGCAGGTTCATCGCGAGGCGCCACCGAACTGCTTGGCGACTTCGGCCATAACACGATCGAGGGCGCCGCGACTGGTTTCTACAAGTTGCTTCGCGGAATCTCCCATGCGCTTCATTTTCGCAGGATCCTTGAGCAGATGGATCCACTCGACGCCCGCGTCTTCCGGACTTTCCACCTGGATGGCAGCGCCGGCTTGTACAAAGCGCGCGGCAATTTCCGCAAAGTTTTCCATCGAAGGACCGAAGACGGGAACTTTGCCGAAGGCGGCGGGCTCCAGGATATTGTGGCCACCGGCTTCGACCAGAGAGCCACCGACAAAGGCGCCATCGGCCAACGGGTAGAGCGACGCGAGCTCGCCAATGCTATCGAGCAAGATGACGGTGGTGTCCGCGGAGATGGCGTTGGAATTTCCGTCGGTTTTCGGCGTGATACCGGGGCCGGGCACAGGTATTTCCGATCTGCGAATAAATTTGCGGTGAGATTCCTGGATGAATTCGGCTGCCGGGACGAAGCGTTCGGGCTTGCGGGGGGCGAGAACCAGCAGTGCGTTTCGAAAGT
>Ga0210383_10003226_pt1 | contig 14658 bp, 14 predicted proteins | sample IncBWC14OmetaG_FD_160072 | JGI IMG/M metagenome (GOLD analysis project Ga0210383, IMG submission 160072) | Forest soil microbial communities from Barre Woods Harvard Forest LTER site, Petersham, Massachusetts, United States - Inc-BW-C-14-O ...
GAGTTGAATGAAAGCACTAGTTTACATGCGGAGCCTCTATCTGATAAGACTAATCCTCCACCATTCAGGTTATTGTTTGCGGAACTTGAAGACGTCAAAGAGAAAACCTCCACGGCCCCGTGGGCATGTGACGGCTTCACCCCTCGGCTCCGTCCAGGAAGTGCTCCTATGTATGATCAGTCTGGATCAGTTGACTGACCACTGCTACTGTACATCTGCCCTTCTCCGTAACCACGTGTATATTCGGGCCTTGTTCGCGGAAGATTCCCATCAAGCTGATCAATTCCGTACGATACTTCCGCTTTAGAACGTTAATGGCCATCGTTATCTTACTGGCGTATTCTTGCATAATCGACTACCATGACCGGTTTCTACATTGCCGCTATTTCTAGTCGACCACTCAAGTATACTCTGCGTGGAAATAGAAAAAGTCGTGTTCGGAATGTGTAATTTCAAGCCTCTTGAGACACACACACAATCAACAGAACACAGCGTCAGAAATCTGTAAACGGCGTATGCTTCAGGCGTTCCTATGAATAGTACTACTTGCCTGGTTCCCCTTCAACTCCTTCTCTCAGCAGAATGCCCAAAACACTCATTGTCGCCGTTCTGAACACCTCCCTCATACCATCGCCTGAACAACCACTGCCTCCTTGTCTCCTCCGCCCCGTAATACATTCCTTTACTGATGAACAAGATACATACTCGCCCTACAAAGAAAAACAACTCAGAAGCGGCATGATTTATAGGCACGGTGCTCATCTATCTTTTCAACGGTGGCTGGTTTAGTATTGTATCTTTTGAGGTCTCCATTCGTCAGTCCGTAGATCAGCCTTGCAACCGATGAACAGAACAGGAATATCTGGACTGAAATGTCGAATCCCAGGGAACCCCTGGGCCGAAACATGAATACAATACCTGTGCAAAAAGAAGCACAGATCTTGGGAAGAATATTTTCCAATGAATGAATTGTAATGGCGAACAAGCCAGATATACGTGCGCATCTGGATAAGTAAGCGGTCGCAATCGTTCGTACGGCTCATGGTCAACCTCATGCGGACGACAGCCACCCTTTCAACGTCATATCAGGCTGTCGTAGGTTTCGGATTCTTGGCAGGCTTCGGATTCTTCTCTTTGTCAGTCTCTGTGATGCTTCTTCGGTTAGAGCATGGCAAGAAACCAGCAATCTCAGACTCACTCAATGAGGCCCAAGCTCTGAGTCTCAAGTTTGTAGGGCGAGAGCAATAACGAGGAACCAAAGCAAGGTGTGCGTTCCATATGGAGATCGCCTGCGGAGATCAGGGAATACATTCCAGGGATTTGCAACGGCGAGGCTGCGTCCTCCTTGATCTCAGCTTATCATGGGACGCACGGGACGCAGAACTTGAGCGGCTACCCGATGATATTGTACGCCGCTGGGCATGATGTTGAGGCAATAGCATAACCAATGGGAAAGTGACATGGATAATAGACACAGAGCAGAGACTACATCTGTCAGAGTAGTCATATGTTTCCGCGCAGCCGAAGGTGAGGCGTTGACGCTGGGGTTATTGTTTCGAGGAAACGTGCAGGCCCCTAGTATCTTGAATATGTGCTAGAAGTTGGGTCGTAATGCCCTATCGTCAGCCTAGCAGCGTTCAAGCAGCTGCCATATCAGATCCGTGAGGCCTTGTCGCAATCGTTCAGAGGCTATGAATACTTTGGTGTTTGGTGATTTCGGTGCGGCCCATTCTAAAGTGTCTACGATGGTTTGGGTTGTCAGGGACGATTTCATCTTGAAAGACCGAAGCCTGTTAATCTAGCGTGTGCATTGTCAATAACCACACTGGTCTGTTCATGATTAGATGACTTAAGGCGAAGAGATCGGGCACAGGAACGATAAAAGATCACCGGAAGATCTTTTGTGTGTGCAGGAACTGCATGCCCAGAAAGATCTCATGACACTGATAAAGCAGTAAGAAAGGTTATAAATATGAATAATAAGCTACGTGATACGAACAATATTCACGCGATTTGGCGTCCGGGAAATCTAACAAATGAACAATTGTGTTTCCAAAATTGTACAACTCTGATATGAGAACAGGAGGCGGGCGTGAATCATCACAAGCACGGAAAAGGGACGTAGTGTGAGGATACTGCATCAGTGCGTCGCCAGATGTCGATTTCCTTCACAAGAAGCTAAATGACAAAGACATGCTTGTGATTTCACCTCCCCCCAATGTTCTAGATACAAGTACATACCTTGTGCGGTGTACCTCCCGTAAGCTGCTTTACCGCAACCTTTGTTCCATTCTGTCGACCGACATAGACGATGATACCAAAAGCTCCTGAACCCATCTCTCCCCTCGATCAATATCTCCAGGGGACGATACGGCCCAATCGTAAAATGTCACCTGGGAGGATTGAACGGTGACTTGACTTTCAAATAGTGTTTGCAGACTGTCAGACTGGTTCTAGAAAATTACGGTTGAACACCGTCATCGATGCCCCTCCGAAGTGTCTGCAGAAAAAAGGCTCATGAGGCAGCAGTTGACCACGATTGGGAATAAATCGAATGTACATCTCGTAAACCACTAACAGCTTTCATAAGTTGGCCTCCTCGCAGTTCAAGAGCTCCATTATATTGTTATCATTCTTCTGTAGTTTATCCAGAGCAGCAGCTAGCTGCACCTGGTCGCGCCGATGCTGTTCCATGATCGATTGCAACAAATGCGAGCGAGGCTACTGCTTGCAGCTGGGGAGAATGTCAAGGCTCGGGAAATTTTGATGAGTCACGCGTAGCACGTGGCTTGTACTTTGACTAGTAAATTGACTTCAAGTTGTATAGTAGTACAGGCGCCGTTGAACCCAAGTTACAGTTTAACAATCAGTATTCTTTCACTATGGACGACGACGATGCCGATTACATGCAAGGTAGCGACGATGAGGTGGGTTGCCAATGACTTCAGCAGGACTTGGTTGATCCACAAAGGTCTAGGATTACGGCTTCGATTACTCGGATGGAGATGAGGCGAATGAGTCTGGAAGCGCTGACGTTGAGAACTTGTATTACAAGGCCAAATGTTCGTATGATCTTTTTTCATGTCTTGAGCTTTCTCCTCACAACTCCCGAAGCAAAAAAGGATGATAACCCGGAGGAGGCGTTGAAGGAATTCCGCACCATCGTAGACCAGGAGACGGAGCAAGGAGATTGGTAGGCTTCTGTGTTTCAGATACCATTCTCTCATTTTCAACATGACGCTGCCCGCACTCAGGGGTTTCAAGGCGCTGAAGCAGTCTACCAAGCTTCTGTTCCTCGTTCTTCGCAGGCCAAACGATGCGTTGAAGACATACACTCAGCTTTTGACCTATACAAAATCCGCCGTAACCCGAAACTATTCAGAAAAAACAATTAACGGTATCCTGGACTATGTCGGTGGCGGAAAAGGTGGGGTCGTCGAAGTCGATGTACTAGAGAAATTCTATCAGGCCACAAAGAATGCTCTAGAGGAGGCAAAGAATGAGGTTTTTACTCCACAATGCTCACGTTCCACAGTTACTGACTCGCACCACCTAGAGATTGTCAGTGAAAACAAATCTCAAGCTGGCCAAACTATGGCTTGACCGAAAGGAATATGGTCGCTTATCCAAGGTATGTATTTACTGACCTTGCTGATATCCTCGCTGAACATCCCCACCAATATCTCTCCAGCTCATTCGTGATCTCCACCATGCCACTGGAGTAAATGGTGAGGGTGATGATCAATCACAGCGCGGAACCCAGCTCCTCGAAATCTACGCGCTCGAGATTCAGATGTACAACGAAACCCGTAACTTCAAGAAATTGAAGGTTTGTTTTCCGTTGATCCGCTCGGTCCTGTATTCTTAGTAATTCTTTTTCTTTTTCTTTCATTGGTAGGAGATCTATAATGCAACAAACAGCGTCCGCTCTGCCATCCCCCATCCACGTATCATGGGTGTTATCAAAGAATGTGGCGGAAAGATGTGGATGGGAGAGCGTAAGTGTACCTTCATCAATTTTACCAGCCTGTCATAACCGACCTCATGTTGCCAGGTCAATGGAACCGCGCAAGCGAGGATTTCTTCGAATCTTTCCGAAATTACGATGAAGCAGGATCTCCGCAGCGAATTCAAGTGCTGAAATATCTCGTTCTCGCCAACATGCTTACAGGCAGCGAGGTTAATCCGTTTGACAGCCAGGAGACAAAACCGCAAGTTCCAGTCTCAATCTTATAGGTGTTTAATTCTGATTAATTCTGCCGGGAATAGGTACAAGAATGATCCCCAAATTAAGGCTATGACGGATCTCGTCGATGCTTATCAACGCCGAGAAGTTCACTCTGCTGAGAAGATTTTACGAGGTTCGTTATCTGTCTCCATGTTGCGATCTATATATTCAAATTTCATGCAGATAATCACTCGACTATCATGGACGACAACTTTATTCGAGCCTACATCGGCGAGCTGCTCCGCAGTTTGCGGACACAGTACTTAATTGATCTCATCAAGCCCTATACACGATTAGAATTGTCTTTCCTAGCCAAGGTAAGCAGTCACGGCCGCTCTTCCTCGCATCAAATATGCTAGAACAAGAATGTTTCCACAGCAATTGAATGTAGACACCGAGGAAGTCGAGGAACTACTCATAGGGCTGATATTGGAGGGTAAAGTAGAGGGCCGCATTGATCAAGTTGGAATGAGGCTTGAGCTTGATAGAAAGTGAGTGGTGCTATCGTCTTATCTAACTATTTGTTTATCATTACCACAGACAAAGCTTGGAAAAGAAGCGATATGCAGCCTTGAAGAAATGGACGGAGGCTCTCGAGTCTGTGCATGGCGCAGTGGTGGGGAAGACGTCCCCTTCAGGAAGAACTACAAGCGACCCTGCTGGCCTGACTCCTGAGGCTTTTGTCCTGCGGGACGAGAGATGGAGCTAAAGCTTAGTTTACTCCCAGCGAGTTGCTCTCATTGTACCATATATTTTCAAGTTCTTGCTTCCTTTGACTGACGTCGTGAAATCTGTACAAATGGTTCAAAGACTAGAATTCAAAGATTGTAAGCTTCACCAGCAAACAAGGCACCCGCGGAAAACTGGGCAATTCTTTAATGAGTTTGGGAATTCTGGTGCGAACGAGTGGGTTGGCTGGACATTTTATTCATCCCAGTAACATGGAAACAACTTGGAGTATCTGACGGACTGGAAGATCAGTAAAGCGGGTGCATGGCTCTGCAAGACTACAGTTAACCTACAGATGAATCAAAGTGGCCGAGGGAATGGTTTCCATTCGTAGTTCCACCCAGTTCGTGGGGGTGTATCCGTCGGTATTCGCAACTCACGAGGAAAGAGGCCGCGTATTCTTGCCTCCAATGTCTTCTTTTCCGATCCCTTGAGAGTCTTCGCCAACTCAACCTCCACCTGACTCCTCGCCCGTGGGTCCTCCCCCTTGTTCGCCTCCATATAAAGCCGACTGTCAATTTTCTCTAATTCATCCATGGCCTTCTTCATACACTCGAATTTCTTCGCAAGCTCTGCATCTCGCTTCTTCCGTAAGTGCCGCTGATGGAGCAGCCATGCACGTTCTATGGTATGGTGCGCTTGAACGGATGGTATCGCGTGTTGGAGGGCACGGCCGACGTCAGGTCGCCAGGTGCCAGTGGGTGAGGGTCGGTTGCGTACATTGCTCGGGTATAATGCCCGTCGGATTATCTCTTTTTTTGGATCACCCGCAGGTTCACCTTTCGCGGCGTAACATCTAATAGGCTTTTGTGAGATGCGAAAGACAAGCTTGGCCTTGCCGGACGCCAGCAACGACGTTGACATGTCAAAAAAACACTGGCAAAAACAGTTGTTACCACTAGTTTCCATAAATGGGTTGTTACCTTCTGACGTCAACAAGTCAGTCACCACTGCTAGTACAGCGCTAGTGGCAGACACTAGCCTTGCAGAACAACGATTTACTAATTCTTGAACTGTAAATCCTCAAGACGGGACTGAAATGGAGACTTCAGACCTATGCGGGTTTATTTTAGCCGTTTACGAAATTTACTCACTACCGCTCAACAGATTTAATCAACGTCACCGTTGGAGGTTGCTGACAATGCTTGCTCTGGGCAGGCATAGTTTGTGTGTCTTGACCCAAGAAAATCAATGTTTAGTTTCAATCGACATCCAATGTAAGTGGGGTATTGCCGAATTTAGGAAGAAGTTCTCATTGTCATTATAACCCAGTGGCTCGTCAATGCTACATCAGTTATTTCGCAACGACTCCAGGAGGTACGTATGATGACGATCCTGCGGACTATTGCTGCCGATGCCGATGATAGGTTGCACGTCGCCTGCGTACGTTCCTGCTTGCTGATATAGCCTTTCCCCTTGCAAGACTGATCGTCCAGGCTACTCAATTGACAGTCCAAATGGATGTAGTGCTCTCAACCGCCGTCAGCGTTAAGACTTAGGTGAGCCATGCTGGATTGTGTAGAGCAGAGTTATCCAGCTCCGACTGGTGCTGACTTACATGTGGGAGAAAACCCATTCGTTCCCATGTCGCCAACGAGTCGGTAACCTCAATGTTGTAGGCCAACTTTACTTCCCCCTCTCTAGATCAGCAGTCGTCCTCCATGTATACTCGTGTCACGCACCTATTTTCACTCCCTAGTTTTCTATCTGGGGATCTGAAGTTTCCACGTCGGCTTTTATGGCGTTTCTCCGGACCTGCACCTGGATATAACCTTTTTCATTGTCCATCAAATTAAAAAACCACCGACATAGCGTTAACCCTCCACCCACTTCGTTGCGGTCTCCGGATGTTTTTTGATCGACCAGAAACACGGGAACAATGATTTTAGGCCCAACCCAGAATATTCCCCGGGTGAAACCAGTAATACCGAGGGTTATATTCTGTCTCAACGCAGGCCAGCATAGGAATGCGTCCGTTTAAGTATCTTGCGTGCGCATTCCTAGTTAATCGACCCTGTTTAAGGGCCCACTCGTTGGGTCCAGTCACGTTGGAATTTCACAATGTCATCGGGAAAGGAGTTCCTGATGGAGGTGTTCCTCAGCAGAAACGTCGTGGACTATGCGTGGGATGTACCTCACCTACAATGTGTCAGACGCGGCGCCCTTCCCATTCACAAACCCGTCGATGTTTCAACTATGACGAGGAACACAAGGTTTGGATGGATGACCGGGTCGTCGGATCGCGAGGCACGGAGACTCGGAGAAGAGAACAAATATGGATAAGCAGACAGACCGCTGGAGAAACAGTTCTTGGATTTTCTGCCTGGGTCTTCGCTCGAATAATTAATGCACTTCGGCAGGAAAACGGGATGAAGGTTTATCAGATTGACGAGTAGAATCCCTTCACATCGAACGAAAGGATAGCGATTATACGATGCAAGGTCGGCCAAGAAAACCGATTTTGCCAGGTGGCCATTATTTCTGTGACGCTCTACTGCTTGGGCGGGACCAAATAAATTGCCATCAGCAATTAGTTATCATATTCAAATCCACTTCCCCGGTAATCCGAGGGTGCAATTTCCCACGTCGTTGAGTCAAGGGTTTTTGTATGGTGCAGACGTTACATGAAATATTTATTGACTGGGGCTTGCTGTCTGAACTTACGCCTTCCGTTGGAAGATGGTCGAACAATTTCGCGGAGTTGAAGGTCTAAGATGGCCGTGAGACATCATTGACATTTTGGTTCATATTGATATTTGGGACCAATATTTGGTCACCAAACATTGTACCAAACACAGTGAACCATATTACATAAATTATGTTATAATGTTTTGTCACTAAAATTTTAAGAAATATTCTGCATATCTAGTAATCTGATATTTTGGTGACCAAATATTATAATTTAATTTAATCTCCGTACATCATGTTTGGTTACAATGTTTGGTGACTAAATATTTGTTCATTGCTTCCAGTGATTGGCTGGGCAATTCTCTCAGATCTACTTCGAGCACAAATGTTTAGCCTGGGTTTACTATGCCGACGATGTCACTGTTCACTCGTGGCTTCAACAGTACATCTTTATTCACCTTTATCAGGAGCCTTTTCTCAACTACACGATCATTCTACCGCAGAACCTGGCTTTCAGCCGACAATTTGCTACCAGTCAGGTCTTCCTTGCTCGCCATAAAACGCCAAGAATCCGTGTTCCATCGAAGAAAGCTCTAGTAGCGAAAGCGAAAAAACGGGCTGCCAAAGCGCGCAAAGCCATTGATGACTCTGAACATCTGTCCCTTATGGATGCCATCGCTGTCCTTCGCGTCAGTAGTTATCTCACGTTCATAGAGGATCCACTGATGGTTCCACAGGCCGTGGAAGTAGCGGCGCCTAATTCTACATACGAACTTTTTATCAAAACTGAGATGAAGAATGGCGTCGCTGTACCCAAAGGGCGCGTCAACTTGCCAAGGGAAGCAAAACCGAAGAGTGAGGACAAGATCCTCGTTTTTGCAGAGGGCAGACAAGCCGAGGAGGCAAAAAAAGCTGGTGCACACATCGTCGGAGGCCCAGAGCTCATTGACGCTGTTCGCTTTATGTTCTTTTTACCTATAACACTTAGATTGACAAATGCCGTTCCCCCTAGGTTATCAACAACCGGCATCAGGCAACCACGATTCTGTGTACCACGGCTCTCATTCGAACGATAACACCTAAGCTGGGTCGTGTCCTTGGTCCCCTCGGCTTAATGCCTTCTGAGCGACGCGGGACCGTCACAGACGACTTAGCAGGATATATTCAACGGCTTCATGGTACTAGTGAATGGAGAGCGGACAAAGCTGGAAACATTCGTACCGCCATCGCCAAGGTAAGTCGCACGATATCCCTCTAGTTCCATATGAAAACAATAAACACTTCAAGATGTACTTTCCCGTTGATGACGTCGTGAAGAATATACGACATTTTCTTACCTCTGTGAAACGAGCTACGGGGAACACGAAGGATGCCGGGGACCAGAAAAAGACCAAAAACGATAATCCCAAACCAGGTGAGTTTGTTTATTATTCCCTTTTCTGCTACACCTCCTGAGAAGTCCTGTTCAGTTACTGTCATAAGTAAGGTCATGCTCAGTTCGGGACAAGGGCCCGGTATACAATTATCAGATTTCTAGATAAGTAACGAATAATGCGATCATTGGTGTTTCTAATGATACAGAAGTGGTCAGTGAGTGGTCTGTATAGTATGTTAGAAGGCAAAATATTGGGGTGCGGACGAGTCTAGTCTCAACGGGTCTCGAGATAGCGGATCCTATCCCTTCTCGTTTTTTTCCTCTTCTCCTTAAGACTTTCGGAGACTGCTTCATAACTCAGTCTCTCCTTGGTTTTATCTGGTCTACGCCTTTTGCCGATATCGGCTCCTTTAGTTGGTGTTGTCCCGCCTTCACGCGTCGCTCGTAGTGGTTGATGGCGTTCTTGCGGGGTATTTTTTGGCTCGTGCGGAAAGATATCACCCCAGCCTGATTTCCGTGCGTCATAGTAAGGTTGTTTGCCTTGAGACTTCGGAATCGTGAGACGCATGATTTTCCCTGTAAATGAGGTTTCGATAATGCACACTTAAACTGCTTTTGGACGTAGAACTCACCTTCAGCTGTGCAGCTGTCGAGAATGACGTGACCACTTTTCTTGAGAGGAGGAAATACCAAGCGTGGCCAACCGAAAGCCTCGAGTCTCAAGGCTGCGTCAAGTTCCTCATGAGACAGTGGTTCGCCATCTTCGTCGGCAACGTCGATCGAGCCAGCTGGAGCAGGCATAGATGGACATTCTGCGTCCTTTGAGTGTGCTTCATCATGATCGCCATGAAGCTTCAATTCCTTTACAGGAGCTTGTGACATAACCTCATTGTACATGTCCCGCTTGCCGACCTCGCCGACCCTTCCCACCTTGATGTTCCCAGCAACTGGCCTAGTTCCTCGCCGCACAACGACGTATGAGTACTCGATATCTTCATGTCCGACACCAGAATGTTTAGTTAGACGAACAAAGGCTGGCCGCTGAAGGCGTTGTGAAAAGCCACAGACAAGTCGGCTGGAACCTGGGTGGTGTAGTGGACATACACCATCATGGGGACACTGCTCAGAGTCATTCATGAGGAACAACGGGACGATTCGCTCAGATGTAAAATCTTACGGGTGCAACAACATGAGATCCCCGAACATTCCAGTCATCCGCTGCAGGATCGGCGAACTCCTTCCTGCCCACATTCAACAAATATTCTCGGGCCTCAGCGATGCACTCAAAGCCAGCCGTCGTGCTATGGTCAATAAGGACCTTCAGGGATTGTCAGTATCAAATAACCCTTCAAAAGGAGTAAAATGACCATGACATGTGCGCCACTCTCCCACATCTCTTTGACGAGGGCTTTGCGTGCCACAGCCGTTGGCAGGGACGTAAGCATGAAAGCAGATAATGCTATTGTATCATGACCTTCAGATCGTCGTATCTTGTCATCGTCCTGGAATGATTTTTGCCATACTAGACTAAGTCGGCCCAATTCAATGTCTGTGCGTTACCCTTAGCAAGGAAACATTCAACATTTTCCGAAATACGCACTGCGGAGGAGCCGTTTCCCAATTGTGACAAGACCCTCCCGTTTGTCGATTCCGAGATAGGTCATTACACTTGAATTAGCTATTTGAAGGTCATTTACGGCGTTTTCATTTTCAGTATGTGGAGCCGTCTGGAACGAATAAAGAGAGGCCCTAAAAGAACCATCAGTCTGTGTGTTACAAGGTTTGGAGTGGAGATTAATCGAACCAGAGCCCGCTACCTGTGCCAACTCCCCAATCAATAACTCGCTCGACTTTCCATTCGGGCTCCAATCTCCATTTGATGTGGTTCAAAACCGAAGTGATAGCAGAGTAGTGAGCTGGGAGAGCAATGGATGCAAACGCCGTTCCATCACGTTCAGAATGACGAGATGCTTGGCGTCGCGAACGATACTTGGTATCGTACTGCGTTTCCCATTCACTTTCTGAAGTTGTTTTTCCTTCAGCATCATAAAAAAGTCGCTTGGCATCATTGTGCAGCTGCTGTTTGTCCGACTCTGAACCGTTATTTCAGCACGCGAAGGAATGCTCCTTTGAGAAAGAGCCATGTTGACCTGCTATCAAGAGATTGATCGATTTCCGGAGTTCGAAAGGAATAACGACAGATCCAATTTGCTGACTGCCAAAATGTGCAGCGGGGGATTTACGACGCAGGTGATCCTCCATAGATGTATCGTGGGACCCATCGATTTCAACTGTTTCATTCAGAACTTCTTCCGCAGGAAAGACTTCAAGTTCCCGATGTGGCGAAGGTCGAGTTTTATGATTGATAAGTGATATGTTGACATCCTTCAGAAGAGCTTGAAGGCTAGGATCAAGACTCAAAGGGGCATTAGGTTGACCTGCCGAGATGGTCGAAGAGGATGAGAAACCAGGGAATTTTCGATGGCGTCGAGGTAAAATAGCTCGGAAAACACCAAGACCTGGGTGGCGAAACATGAGAACCGAAAATGGCTTGCCAATGCCTGTGACCAAACCGTGTCAGTCGATTTCATTACGTAACGAGAACGGTCACGGTGGTGCAGCTTCAACTTGAAGTTAACTGCAGGAGTGTCACAATACTCAGCAGTCATGGATGGTATTGCAGATGCGTTCGAAAGGCCCACGAAGAGAGCCAGAGTAGCCGTTTACGGGACAACGGAAGAAGGAATATCTCGAGTGGCGGCTGCAGACATTCAAGTTGCGTCCGATCTTGTGGAAGATGAGGACGAACTTGAAGATGTTGCCCAGGAGCCGACGGACGAGGCCCGCGCATCTGATCTGTACCTCGACACGGCAAGTACAGAAATCCGAAAATATCCTTTGCGGGACTCACACTTTGCATATAGATTAATCGGGTTGTTCTTGATTTTGACTTCGAAAAAGTATGCTCCGTTTCTCTCTCGAACATCAACATCTACGGGTGTCTCGTTTGTGGCAAATATTTTCAAGGCCGAGGTCGGAAATCATATGCCTACTCCCATTCCATACACGAGGATCACCATGTCTTCATCAACTTAGAAACCACCAAGGTAAGGGAGTATATTTTGTTTTCCCCGATGGCTTTCTTTGAACTCGCCTACATAGGTTTACGTATTACCAGATGGATACCCTGTCTCTGACCCATCCCTGGAAGACATCTCTTACGTCCTCGCGCCTTCCTTCAGCCCGACATCGATTTCTACCCTGTCTTCACCAACACATCTCGTGAAACCCTCCTATGATCTGGCTTCCAAGTCCTACTTGCCTGGATACGTTGGTCTCAACAACATCAAAAGAAATGACCACATGAATGTGATTATTCACTCTCTTCTCCACATTCCGCCTCTGCGAGATTATCTGCTACTATCCAACTTTCGTGGTAAGGAATCCGAGCTACTCAAGCGATTTGCCGGACTATCAAAGAAAGTGTGGAATCCACGATTATTTAAGAGTCAAGTCAGTCCACACGAGTTCTTGCAAGAAGTCAATAGAGCTAGTGCTGGCAAATTTCGATTGGAGCAACAGGGTGATCCAGTCGAATTTCTGGGTTGGTTGCTGAATCGTCTTCACAAAGATATGGGCGGCACCAAAAAGAGGAACTCAAGTGCGTAGGCCGATTTCGATTCATCAATCATCGTAATTATGTATCATCCTGGAAGGCATCGTGTTCTCTACTTTCCAAGGAGAGCTTCGAGTAGAGACTCAACAAGTCCTGGTTCGGCCTGACGCAGGGGAAAATGAGAAGCCTCTCTTCGACATTGATCGGGGTACGTGCTGACAATGTCGTTTTTGCCCCGAGTACTTAATCTTGAACGATAGACATCAAGGCCACTGTATCACCCTTTTTGTTCCTAGCTGTTGATCTCCCGCCGCCCCCTCTTTTCCAGGACTCGGTGGAAAAAAATATCATCCCTCAAGTTAGTATTCATTCTGTGTTAGCTAAGTATGACGGTAGAACGACTCAAGTAAGCTTTCATCTACCTGATTTTATAAGTTTTTGACACTGATAGCGACCCATGACTGACCAGGAGTCAGCTGGTCAACTGAGGCGCTTCAAATGCCAGCGCCTTCCCCAATATATCATTCTACACTTTAAGCGGTTCACAAAGAATGCTTTCGTGGAAGAAAAGAACCCGACCATTATCAATTTTCCTCTTCGAGGACTTGACTTCCGAGAATGTGTGTACCTTCCCTTTCTTTTGTTTCGAGCTTTCGGCACTAATGTCTCCAAACCTTCGTTTGTCGTTTGAAAATCAGACCTCGATGCACCACTTTCTCATCCCTCGACACTCTATGACTTAATTGTGAATGTTACACACGAATCAGTGGCTGGCACCACCCGAGACAAGGAGAACACAGTCTGGAAAGCTCATCTCAGAGCAGCAGGCGGAGGTGGAGAGAGCGAGAAATGGTTCCTGATCCAAGACCTGATCGTTGAGGAAACGAGAAAAGAGATGATTTTCCTTGGGGAAACTGTTCTACAGGTAAGGATCTTCAGAAAGGTGTTTTTTGAGGACTTTTGACTTTACCTATAATATCTAGATCTGGGAACGAAGAGCGAAGGATCCAATGGCAAACCGAGGGAATCCTAGAAGTATGGATGTCGACAACCATTAACGATTGTAGTTGACTGCGCCATCATTCGCGAAGAATATATGATTACCATGTCAAACTGCATCCGCATGTATTGTCGTGCACCATTGATCACTTTTCGTCCTTGGCAGTGTGAGCTTGAGCTGCATTGAACCCAGTAGGTGCTGAAGGAGGGCCAGTTTTCGGGTCTTTCGCCCTTCATCGTGACATGTTAGTTAGGCTTGTTCTGAAGGCAGCGGTGCCGGTCGCACGTACAGATTCAAAACGCTCTCATCAATCAGGGGCTTGAAGATGTACACCCCAGACACTATGCCTAGATCCAAACCTCAGATTTCCGAGAAATATGACCCAACGAAATTGAGAATGGTACCTGTAGCGCCTGCAACAAGGTACGGAAACAATCGCCTGAACATCGAAAAGTTTGGAATAGTTGCCGTAGGGTTTAATTTGCAATTCTGCCTCCGAATAAACCTTAATCCTGCACAGTGAATGAATTTTATAAACGAAATAAACCGGTTTTGGACAGACTGGGGTGACTTCTCGTAGACGTTTATGCGTGAAATAGCAACAAACCTTGCAATTGTAAGACCCCGATATTCGAGCCCCGACATCGTCAGAACTTCGGATCTGGCACTGGGTGCAAGGCACAATAACTTGACCAAAAACACCATAAAAATATGGTAAAGTTAATCTGACTTATATCACCATAATTTGAATAACAATATTGAAAAAATATTTTGCCAAATTTGCTCATTACAGTCATTTACCGCTCCTCTGGACACTATCGGTCCTTTGTACACCTTGGCATGCCATTTTAACATGAACTTCTGATCATTTAGGCTGTTGGATATAATGCTACCAACCTCAGTGAGCACCCCCATATGTTGGTCAACGCAAAATTGTGCTTCTTTGTTCCAAAAGATATATCCCAATATGGGGGGGATCACGTGGTGTACACAAACCACTCCTTTGTACGGTACAAACCATGGAATAACTGAACAAGTATTGAATGCCTTGCCTCAAGATTTTGTACACAACATCTAACAGT
>Ga0210383_10003227_pt1 | contig 14658 bp, 16 predicted proteins | sample IncBWC14OmetaG_FD_160072 | JGI IMG/M metagenome (GOLD analysis project Ga0210383, IMG submission 160072) | Forest soil microbial communities from Barre Woods Harvard Forest LTER site, Petersham, Massachusetts, United States - Inc-BW-C-14-O ...
TATGATGAGGTACGGTAAAGAATCCTTTGGAATATCGTGGTCACGGATGCCTCCCACTAAGAGAAAGAACGGCAAGACGCCCCAGGCAAGAGTATCGCAACAGATACCGCGCGGGCGCCGAATCACCACTTCCTTCACATTCGCCCGTGAGTACGAGACACGAGCCAACGTAACAGCGTCCGGGGCGAAAACAACGTTGCCTTTTCCTTTGACTTGCTTGCCGGAATTAGTAGTGATGGTGATGTCGCCCGCGTAGGTACCGCGCATCGAGTCCCAATGCGTCGGCTCGGCAGCACCAAGCGTGGAAGCCAACAACAGTATGAAAAGGAGAACTTTTGTATTCGTCTTCATAAAAATGTCTCCGTTCTAAGGCGTCACTTTGATTACCCGGTCCGGAAGGAGCCGTTTGAGGCCTTCTATGGGAAGAACGAACGGGGCTGCCGCCGCCGTAATGCCGATCGCTACGGGTATGAGCAGAAATACGATTGGACTGACAAGAAAACAGAAGTCGCCTCCGCTGCATATTGGATCGAATACCTTACCGCCTGGAGTCGTTAAGCTGTCCCACAACAGTGCATCACGATGAATCCGAATTTCCGCCACCTGTTCGCGAGGAACCACTGGACCCGCCGGCCCAAGGCTCACCGCATGCGGACCAACGTAAATCTGGTGGCCAACATGGACGATGCCGGCCCCCGTCACCACACGATATTCGCGATCCTCGCGGCCGTCCGATCGCATCTTGCCGTGTCCCACGGTCTTGGCGAGTTCCGTCCACAGAACTGGATCGGCGGCTGAAGCCGTCGATAGCGACAATATGGCCGGCACTAATAAACTCGTAATACAATTGGCTTTCATGGCGAGTCCAGAATAAGTCCGGACACGCCTCAGGAGTGACGACGTTGTGACACTTCGCCAAGCGTCACATGCCGCAAAGCTGCCGAAGTTCGGCGAGGGAAGAATCGGCGATCACGCGAAACACCTTGGGCTGGCAGCCGTCCGGCAACTCGCGCGCAACCACGACGTCAGCCACGACAAACGCGCCGCGGCCCAGGCGATCCTGCCAAGCGTGCCTTCCCGCGTCTATGTCGCACAACGATTCCGGATCGAGCCCCACCGCAATCAGCATCGCTCGCGCCCACTGCCGGATTTCAGACGATCGCGAAACAATCGAAATCACGACTTCCGGCCCCGGTTTCGTTTGCCCTTCAAGCGAAGTACCCACCGAACTTAGCCGCAGCGGAATACAAAGAACAGCCGGCAAAGCGCGGCGCACCTGGATGGCGCGCGTTGGAAGCGCCACCACCAACGTGTGAGCGGCCACGGAGGCATCTTCAAGATCAGCACGCTCCACCGCCTCAACCGGGACTCCGATATGCTCAGCGAGTTCCGCCCGAAGAATCTCGCGCATCGCAGGCTCAGGCTCCACGATAAGGACGCGAGCATACGTGCGCGGCCGCACCAGATGTTCCAGCCGTTGCACCACCTGCTCCGGCGCGAAGCCGTGCGACCGGGCGGATTGAAGCAGCGTAGTGAGCAGGCGATCCAACTCCCCCGCCCCATCGCTCGAAGACTCCTTGGCCCGAACATACACGCCGCTCCCGGGCCGCAACTCCAACCAACCCTGCTGCAGCAAATCGTGATAGGCCGCGCTTACGGTGTTCGAATGGATGTGATGCCGCCGCGCCAGCGCGCGGACGCTTGGCAATTTATGCCCGGCCGGAAGATCTTCGCTCAGAATGCCCAACACCACCTGGCGCACCAACTGCTCGCGAACCGGCAGTTCGCTGTTCTTGGTGATCCAGAATCGCATCAGGCATCTACTTTCCGATGTCCCGGTGCGTCTCTTTGGCCTTGAATCCGGCCTGCTTCAGGCGCTTGCGAATCTCGCCCGCAATCATAACCGAACGATGATGGCCGCCCGTGCACCCGAACCCGATGGTCAGATAGCTTTTGCCTTCGCGAATATAGTGCGGGATCAAGTAAATCAACAGATCGGAGATGCGGTCTATAAACTCCTGCGTTTGTGGAAAAGAGCGGATATAGCGCGCCACGCTGGGGTGCCGGCCGGTGAGCTTCTTGAACTCCGGAATATAATTCGGATTCGGCAGGAATCGGACATCGAATACCAGATCGCTATCGGGCGGCACTCCATGCCGGTAGCCAAAGCTGTTGATGTCGATCCGCACGCTCGATTCGTTGCGCCCGCCGCTGAACTTCTCGCCGATCACTTCGCGCAGCTCATGCACATTGAACTTGGAAGTATCGATGATGTGGTCCGCCACGCTGCGGATGGGCGCTAGCAGTTCCCGCTCGGTGCGCAAACTCTTCTGCATGGTCGCATCGGTGCCCAGTGGATGCGGCCGCCGCGTCTCGCTAAAACGGCGCGCCAGCGTGCGATCGTCGGCTTCGAGAAAAACCAGCGTTGCCGGAGTGCGTTTCCTCAGTTTTTTAAATAGCGCCGGGAACTGCGCCAGTTGCTCGCCTTCTCGAATATCGATCACCAGTGCAGCCCGCCGCACTTGCGCCGAATCCTTGGCCAGTTCGGCGAACTTGGGAATCAATTCGATGGGCATATTGTCCACCGCGTAGAAGCCCAGATCTTCGAAAGCCTTGAGAACCGTGGCTTTGCCCGATCCGCTTAGTCCTGTGATGACAACCAGCTCGGCGCCCTGCTGGTCTGGCTTGCGAGCGACGCGTTTGGCCACTAGCTGACTCTTTTAGACACTAGCTCTCGATCAAATCGAAGTGGCCGTCGGAACGCCGCATGAGAACCGTGACGCGATCGGTTTGCGCGTCACGATAAACCAGGTAATCTTGCGACGCTTCGATTTCGAGCATCGCTTCTTCTAGCGTCATGGGCTTGTTGCCGTCCGAGGAATTGACGCGATATACCTGCTTGCGCGCGGCCTTCTTCGCGCTCACGGGTTCCTTGGAGATGCCGGCGACCTTGGCTTTCTTAGCCCGTTTGGAAGTTGCGGCCGGTGGCGGCGGATGCAAAGTCGCGCTGGCTTTCTCCCCATCGGCTTCCTTGTCCCGCACACGCGTGGTGTCGCGCCAGCGGGCCCTCAATTTCAGCAGCTGCTTTTCCAGCCGCTCGAAGGCCTCCTGCGCGGCGGCCGTGATATCGCCATTCGTCGCGATACCCACCAGCGCATGGTCCCAGGCATGCATAGTGATTTCCACTTTGTGCAGAAATCGCTGCTGGGTGAGCACTACGTGCGCTTCTTTCTCGCCACGGTGCTCCACAATCTTCGAAAGTTTTTGCAGCTTCGCTTCCAGCTTGGTTCGCTGCCGCTGCGGAATTTCTTCAGACTTTCCGGTATAGCTGATTTTCATCGGGATCTCGCGGGTTTGGGACGACTCTAAGCGCGGACCCGGCGCTGATGAGTGGAAGGAATCTTCATGTCTTCCCTGTACTTGGCCACCGTTCGCCTGGTCACGTCGATGCCCTCGCTCTTTAATCGAGCCGTGATCTGCTCGTCGGTTAACGGGTGCTGCGTATCTTCCTCTTCAATCATTTTCTTCACCCGGCGCTTCAAGATCAACAGCGGAGTGGCGCTTCCCGCAGTGCCTTGCACTGCTTCAGAAAAAAAATAGCGGAGCTCGAACACTCCTTGCGGTGTATCAGCGTACTTGCTGGCCACCGCACGGCTCACCGTGGAAGGATGCACGCCTATCTCTTCGGCTACTTCCTTGATCATCATCGGCTTCAACGTATCGATGCCGTGCTCCAGGAAATCCAACTGCCGCCGCACGATAGACTGGCAAACTTTCAGAATGGTCTGCTTGCGCTGTTCTATATTCTTAATCAATTGAATCGCGGCTGCATAGCGGTCTTTGACGTAGTTGCGAATCTCCTTGCTCGGCTCCTGGTCGCGATCCAGCATCTTACGATATTGTGCGTTCAGGCGAAGCTGTGGAAGATCGTCGTCGTTTAACTGGATGATGTATTCGTCGCCCTCTTTGAAGATGTAGACATCCGGTTCCACCTGGCGCGCGCCCTGGTCCGAATAGCGCAGGCCGGGATAAGGATCCAGATGCCGGATCACATCCAGCGCCATTTGGACATGCTCCAAAGGCCGCCCCAGCTGCTTCGCGATCTCTTTGATCTGCCGGGTCTCGAGCAGCTTCAGATGATTCGCCACGATCTGCCAGGCCACGCCATCTTTCCCGTTCCGGCTCTCGATCTGCAACAACAGGCATTCGCGCACATCTTTAGCGCCCACGCCCGCTGGATCGAGCGACTGCACAATCCGCAGCCCTTCCTGCACTTCGGCCATCGAGTGCTGTCCGGAATCGGCGATCTCGTCCAGCGTGGCGGTAAGGTAGCCGTTTTCGTTCAGATTGCCGATGATGTTGTCGGCGGCGTCGCGCACCGATTCCGACATCACCAGTACGGCCAACTGCGACTGAAGATGATCTGCCAGCGTGACCGGCGACGAGAGAAAAGTCTCAAACGACGGCTTCTCTACTGTCTCTGAAGCCGGGCTCTTGTAGCCAGGATCCAGATAATCGTCGAAAAAGGTCCCGAAATCGATCTCTTCGAACGGATCCTTTTCGGTCTTGGGCTCGGCAATCTCGCCTTCGGCCGCTGGAGCCGGCGCGCTGCCATCCATCGACACCGGCGCAGAGGCGTCGAATTCGAATTCCACTGGCGAGGCTTCCGGAATTCCCGCCGCGATCTCCGGCTCGGTCCCAGTACCGTTCACGGTCTCGAGGATCACCTGATCGGATGGATCCCCCACGCGTTCGCGTTCCAGAATCGACTGCATCTCCTCAGCGGAAAGTTCCTCGATGCCGTCCACTGATTCTTCAAGTACCGGATTCTCGGCGATCTCCTGTGTGATCATGTCCTTCAACTCAAGCCGATTGAGCTGGAGCACCGTGACCATCTGGACCAGGCCAGGGGTGAGGATCTGCTTTTGGGATACCTTCAGCTGAAGTCGGGGCGAGAGCATCGACATCTTGTAGCCATGATAACACTGGGGCCACGAGCAAGTAAGAGGCCAATCCGGAACGGCCGCCAATTCTTGCAATTTCCCCAACACGTTGCGCTACAATGCCCTGCGGGAATCTTGCACTTCGGGAGGCTATGCTATGGCGAGAATTTTGCAATCGAGAGACAACAAGGGACGCGCCCTGGCCAGCGTTTTCGCCCTATCGGCGCTGATGACGCTGATGGCTACATCCGGCCTCGCGCAATCTGAGACCAAAACGCCGTGTGATCGTGCTTGCTTGACTGGCTTCGTCGACTCGTATTTCAAGGCACTCTTCACGCACGATGCGAATGCCCTGCCCCAAGCCGTTCACGCGCGCATCACCGAAAACGGTTCCGAGAAAACCCTCGCGAATACGTTATGGGCCAGTGCCGCCGAGACCGTTTATCGCTTCGACGTGGTGAACCCTCGTCGCGGCGACACCGGAACAGAGGCCGTGATCCGCAATGCCGACGGCGCCAAGACCATGTTCCTGCTGCGCCTCAAAGTGCAGAATGGCGCGATCGCCGAAATCGAAACCATCAAGGCCAACAAAGGCGAAGCCGACCGGCTCTGGAATCCGGATAACCTCAAAGAAGTCTCGCCCGCATTCAAACTTTCGATTCGCGATTCCCAACGCGATTCTTATTACGACCTGATCGCCGCCGCCGATAGCTACTGGCGCGCCTTCCAGACCAATGGCACCCCGGCGTACCACCGCGCCCGCCTGATGCCCGATGCCGCCCGCTTCGAAAACGGCGTCCAAACCACGGGCCTGGTGCGCGACGGCGTCTTCAACGACACCGCCCGCGGATTCGACGAGGGCCGGTTCCTGGGACGTAACATCTGGGACCGCCGCTATCCGGTGGTGGACGAAGAGCGCGGCGTGGTGCTCTCCATCGTGCGCTTCGGCCTGAAAGGCGGCGCCAAGAGCCAATCGCTGGCGACAGCGAACGATCGTTTGGTGGCTGAGTTCTTTGCCATTAAGAACGGATTTATCCAGGAAATTCAGGCCGTTCTGTTTAATTTGCCCGACGCCAAACCCACCGGCTGGCCCGCTGGCTATGGTCCCAGCGCCGGCGCTACTGAGTAGTTTTGGCAAAAGCGGACCTATTGTGGAGGACCTGATCGCCCCATGTTGCTGCCGTCAAGGCCTCAGACGTCGCAGTGGGTGGCAACCCCATTTAGCAATTCAACACCGGCAAATGCGCTAGCCGAACCTTTAAGCAAGGCGGCGCCTTGGGGAAACCGATTGATGTCCTTTCAGATCCCACACCCTCGATACTGGGAGGCGGGACGCCTGGCCGGCGACCCAACGCCGCGGCGCTTGGCGCTTTTGGCGATGCGTTCGGGACTGGACGAGGATACGATAGTCCTACCACGCGGAAATAAGAGAGGATACCTCAACAAGAATGCAAGACATATTGAGCAAAATCACGATCTGCCTGGCGCTTGCCGCCGCTTCAGCCTTCGCCGAGACCAAGCCAGCCTTCGAAGTGGCCACCATCAAACCGGCCCCGCCGATGGACATGGGCAAAATCGCAGCCGCACTGCAAGCCGGTGGGAAGATGCCCATCGGAGCAAATGTCGACTCCGTCCGCGCGGAATACCGATACCTCGATCTGAGGTCGCTGATAAGCTACGCCTACGGCGTGAAGCCCTACCAGATTACCGGACCTGACTGGATGGCTACTACGCATTTCGACATCGTCGCCAAGATGCCCGAGGGGTCGAAAAAAGAAGACGCGCCCAAAATGCTGCAAACGCTTCTGGAAGAGCGGTTCATGCTGGCGACGCATCGCGCCAGTGCTGAACACCAGGTGTTGGCGCTGGTGGTCGGCAAGGGTGGGCCGAAGTTGAAGGCTTCGACCGGGAAACCGGTAGCCATCGATGAGAGCGCACCCCTGAAGCCGGGCGAGTTGAAAATGGATGGTTCCGACGGCCCAGTGCGCGTCAAGGTGGACATGACTACTGGTAGTTCGGTCATCGATATGGGGCTGAAAGGCAAAATGTCGTACCGGCTGGACCCCGCAACGCGGACGCTTCACGTAGATTTCAGTATGACGACGATGACCGGCTTTGCCGACATGGTCACCCAGTTGTTTGCGCAACTCGGCGGAACAGGGGGGAAGCAGATTGTGGATATGACCGGGATCCAGGGAAACTACGATGCAACGATCGATCTCTCGCTGGCAGAAATCATAGCCATGGCCAGGGCCGCAGGAGTGGATATTCCTGCCCGCGCTCCTGCCGCCGCACCGGCCGGCACAGCGGGCGGAGCCGGGGAGAGCGGCAACGTACCGGTGGCGTCGGATCCGGGCGGCGGGGGAGGCACCTCCCTAGCGGATGCCGTGCAATCGATGGGATTGAAGCTGGAGTCTCGCAAGGCAATGGTAGATCAGTTAATCGTTGATCACATTGAGAAGACACCGACCGAAAACTAAAAACAGTCCGATCACACGGAAGAGCGCGGCGCCGTCCCCTATCACTTGCCGATCATGTGCGCCGGATCCCGGTTGTTCTCTTCGCAAATGCTCTCGATCAGATCGGTATCCGGTTCCAGCCGCCAGTTCAGCTTAACAGTCCACGGCTTGGTATAAGCCTTCGGATCGTCGATGGTGACATCGATATCCATGTGGCCAACCCTTGGCCGCGTGAAACGTTCGGTGACTCGCAGCGATTCGGTCCCTGGATGCCCTTGCATGTCGAGCCACGTCCTGCCGTTCTGCCCGATCGTCTCTACGACGAACGTGTCCTTGTCCCAATGGCCGATCGAATAGCCCATCCATGTCGGCTGTGGATCCTTCGGCAGCGGCCTTCCATCCGTGAAGATCTGGCGGTAGATGGTGCGGGATTCGTGCAGCAGCAACACCAGGTCTTCGGTCTGCACCAGCTTCAGCCCATCGGGGATGTTGTCCTTTTCTGGAATGCCGGACGGCAGGCAGGACACGCCGGGGTGATCCTTGCCATTGGTTGCGATGCGCTGATCGAGGACGCTCCGCCCCCACGGCGTGAGAGGCACCTCGTCCGGCTTCAGATCGGCGGCCAGGTTCAGCAAATTCTTGACGGGATCTTCCGGCATCCAGAAGCCCGACAGATCTGGCTTGCCGTAAGAGGTGCGCGGCATCTGCGCTTTCATATCCACCTTGCCATCGGCGGTTCGCGGTACTCTCTTCCAAGGATATGGATCCCACTGCGCACTGGCCACTCCAGTGATGGTCAACAGTATCGCAGCGGTGGCGAATGCACAGCCGCGCGCTTTCGTGAATATTTGGATCACGTTATCCCTCTTCATAAGACTTAGATAATACTTCGGAGCGATTCCAGTTTACCGATTTCCTGTGATCGTTTCTTGATATGTTAGACCACGAGCTATGCGAACGGAACCTGAGGAGGTGACGCTATGAAGACGATCCGATTGTGTGTACTGTTGCTGGCTGCGCTTCCGCTGGTCCCCCAGGACAAGACCACGCTTCCACCAGACATCGACCCGGTGACGCTCTCGCGGCTGCCCCCGGTCACCGCGGCAGACCTGGATGAAGACGGAAAACGCCTTCTGGCCGCGAGAACCAACTACACTCCAGGGCCGGGACCCAGCCACGTCTCGATCTACAGCCCGAGGGAGCTCGATCTGGGTATTCCCTCAGGTGAGAAGAGCCCGGTGGGTCGTCGATACTTTCAGATCGCAGTGCTGATCACCGCACGCGAGATTGACCAACAGTACGAATGGACCGCGCACGAGCTGATGGGCCGGCGGCAAGGCTTGGAGCAATCCGTCATCGATGTCGTCAAGTACAACAAGGACGTGGCGTCGCTAGCCGCCAAGGACGCGACACTGATCACTTTCGGGCGCGCGCTGTTTCGGGAACACCGGGTCAGCAGTGAACTTTGGGCAAGCATGGTGAACCAATTCGGGCGTCAGCGCACAGTCCAGCTCATGATGATCATGGGCGAATACTTCAAGGCAGGCTTCATGATGAATGCCGTCGATCAGCACCTTCCGCCAGGACGCGATGCGCTGCTACCGCCAAAGAAGTAATCTTACAACTGGAGAATTGGATGAAAAAACACTACATAACTGCGATAACGGTATCCGCCTTGCTACTCGTCGCGATGGCCGCGCCTGCCCAAGTAAAGCTGGACTCTGTCCGAATCGGCGCGAAGGACTCTGTTGCGTTGGCGAAGTTCTTTGAAGCCGCGTTCAACATGCAGGAGGTCAACCGCATCAACACGCCCTCGGGACCCGAGGTCTTTGTGAACTTCGGCGCCACTGTCGACGCAGCAAAAGCCAACAAGAGCGAACCGATCGTGATCCAGCATCGCGATTCGGACGAGGTGAAGGATCCCATCGCCCATGTGATCTTCAACGTGAAGGATATGGCGGCGACAGTCGCTGCCGTCAAGGCCGCCGGTGGCACACTGGCGGGCGATCCGCGTCCATTCGGAAACACTGGCCTCGTCATAGGCATCGCGATCGATCCAGCCGGTAACCGTCTCGAGCTGATTCAGCGGCCACAGTGACGCGCCGCCAAACTCTGGAAATGTTCGGGGCGGGCGTCGCTGCCGCTGTGGTCCCACGCTGTCTATTCGGACAAGCTCCTGCATTTCCGAAGGGTGCCATCATACGGACCATCCTCAAGGACTACGCGCCCGAAGAGCTGGCTGGTGGGGTTACGCTCTTTCACGAGCACTTGCAGCTTGCCCCGGACTTTAGCGCGCGCTTCGGCGCAGCCGCAGCGGCCGCACGCGCCGCGAATGGATTGCCTCCGATTCCTCCCAGACCCGGGGGTGCGGCACCCCCCGCTGGTCCGGACATCATGCACGACGTTGACCTGATGTCCGCTGAACTCACGAAGGCTGCACGTGAAGGCAACATCGCATGCATCGTGGACGCCGGGCACAAAGAGATGGGCCGCGATGTCAATTTCCTACGCCAGGTGGCAATGAAAACCGGCGTGCCCATCGTCGCCGGCGGCGGGTTCTACGCGCAACCCTTTTATCCGAAAGAAATCTCGACCATGAGCGAAGATCAGATTTTCCGCGCGCTCATCAAGCAGGCGGATGACGACGTGGTCGGCGTATTTGGCGAGATTGGATCGTGGGACGAGATTACGGCCGACGAAAGAAAGGTGTTTCGCGCGGTCGGAAAAGCTCACGTCGCCACCAACATTCCGATCTTTACTCACACCGGAATTCCGGGGAAATCGGCACTGGAGCAGCTCGATATTCTCGAAGATGCGGGCGTCAAACCCGAACACGTTGTCATCGGCCACCTGGGAAATCTGGTCGACCCGAATGTGTACGTGCAGAAACAAATTTGCAGGCGCGGCGCGTTTGTCGGTTTTGATCGGCAAGGAGGCAATAACGACGCACAGCAGGTGCCGCTCGTCATGGCGCTCCTTGAGGCCGGCTTCGCCGATCACCTCATGTTTTCAGCCGACGCATCCAGTGGCTACGCCAAGACGATCACGGTTTTTCTGCCGAAGTTGAAGGCCGCAGGCGTAGGCGATGAAGTGCTGCACCACATAATGGTCGACAACCCGCGCCGATTTCTCGCGTTCGTTCCCAAAAGGCCTCGACGCAAAAACGTGGACCGCAGCTAGGTACTCGTCAGTCCAATCCAAATATCACCGGCTTGGCCGGCTTCGGCTCCGTGGCTTCATGCATCGGAAGATAGCGTGTGGGTTTAACGAGACCCGTCAGATATTCACCCATTGGATTGGCCGCGGTTTGACCCAACTTCTGTTGGACCTCATTGGCTTCAATCGTCGTCGTGACGTGAATGACATTACCTTGGATCGCGCCTTTGCGATCCCAGGCCGCTAGCACTTTTTCGTCAGGCGGAGCGTTGAATTCCAGAGCCAGCTCACTGGTGAGGTGGTCGCGGATGCCAACTTCCAGCGAGAATGCTTTCACCTTCGTGCTCTCGTCCTGTCGACTGGCCAGCCCGGCGAATCCAATGGTCCAAAAATCGCTGCCGGCCTGACGCTTCATCGCCAAACGCATCATGTCACCAGGCGGGTCGCCTTTCGCCAAGCGCTGGATGGCCTGGTCCACGGCCTCGGCCTGGCCTAGCAAGATTGCGTTTCCTGCCACCGGGCTGGATTTCCAACCGGGATCAAGTAACGGAAGAGTGGAATCGCTGTCACGTCCGGTGATCATTATGACGGTCTGATTTTGGCTGGCCGAAATAGCCACCTGCTCCACGCCGGACAGGCGCTCGATAATGTTCCCAATTTCCGCCGGAGCGAGGCCAAAGTTCGCCCCCAACTGCGCAATCACTTTGCGAGCCAAAGGCTCGGCCGCTATCCGCCTGGCGTGAAATCCCACCAGGGTATCGGCGGAAGGATCCGCGAATCGCCAGTCAATGGCGCCGGCGGCTATCTCAGCGGGCGTTACGTTCGCCGCAGGGAGTAGGTCCTGGTCCCCGGCCCCACCGCGCGCGGAATCGGTTTTTCCCTTGGGCTGAGGCTTGATCGCAAAGTCGTGCCCCTGGCAATAGGGCAGCGCGAAATTCTTGTAACACGCTTCCTGCCAGCTAAACTTCTGGTGACCATACTGGCCGTAAAGGCTGGCAGCCAAAAGGAGACCCACGACAAGTGTTCTCATATTCCCGATTGTGCAGTTTTTGCAAGCGCTCAGAAATAAGGCGTTGACCTCAGAGCCCAAGATGATGATGCTTTGTTCCGGCCTAGAATCGGCTGCCTTGACCCTCCATCGTAGGGAGGGTGAGGCACACAGTGTATGCTAGACGGAAGTTCCGCACACCAGTTCCCGAGGAGGATTCACCATGAAGAGATGTTCCATTGTTTTCGGTTTCGCGGCGCTGATCGCGCTGCCGGCGCTTACCCAAGCACAACTTGCTCCTAACTGCGTCATCCCCGCGTCTACGATTGCCGCGTTGCAATCGAAACTCGCCACCGTTATCGCATTGCCCGATGCGAACGGCGGCATCTTTAAGCCGAACCGGATGTGGTCTGCGATTGTCGATCGCCAAGGTACGCTATGCTCGGTGATCAATAGTCAGAACGACCCGTGGCCTGGCAGCCGGGCCATAGCCATCGCAAAGGCCAGCACCGCGAATGATTTCAGCAACAGCGCCCTCGCGCTCTCAACGGCTAATCTGTACGCTCCGACGCAGCCGGGAGGGTCGTTGTACGGCCTCAACAACTCAAACCCCTTCAATCCACTTTTCGAACCGCAGATTAGCGGCGTCGGCCTGGTACCCGGCGGCATTATCACCTTTGGGGGTGGCGTCGCCCTCTATTCGCACGGAAAAGTAATCGGCGGCCTGGGCGTGAGCGGCGATTCGTCCTGCGCCGACCACGCCATCGCGTTTCGCATGCGCAAACTTGCGAGCTTGGATGGCATCCCGAGCGGCGTTGCTCCAGACAGCACCGACAATATCATCTACGCCGGTTCCGGCGTCGCACCGACGGGCTTCGAACAGCCGCACTGCTTCCCGACAGACCTTACGCCGGCAGAGGTCGAAACGGTGCCAGTGCCATAATTAGAACCCGCCCATCGGGTCTGGGTATGGGCTGGCCTAGTCGTCGTCCCATACCCAACGAAAACCACCGCGCCGCTTCGCCCCAAGTCTTGCTATACTAATCGTTTAACGCTCCGTAATGGCGAGGTGTCAGTGTGTTTATCAGCGTCAAGGAGCTGGAACTTAAGAAGGTCCTTTTCGATGTGGCCTTCCCGCCCGGTGAAATCGAGTTTCAAGACGATGGCGACCGGTTAAGTCAGGCTACTCCGCTCCAGGCGGAAGGTTCTGCCGAGCTTCTTCCGCACACGCTCGGGGAAATTCGGGTGCGCGGCCATCTGGCAGTCACGATGCGCTGCGATTGTAATCGATGCCTGGAGCCGACGGAGTTTGCGATCGATTCCAGCTTCGATCTGTTTTATCGCCCGGCCGAGGTGGCCGAAGACGCCGAGGAAGTCGAAATTGATGAGGGAGAAGCAGAAATCGCCTTCTATGAAGGAGGCGGCGTCGAATTGAAAGATGTTTTGCGCGAACACGTTCTGCTTAGTATGCCGATGCAGCGCATTTGCCGCCCTGAGTGCCAGGGCATCTGCCCTATGTGCGGGCAAAATCGTAACCTGATAAACTGCGGATGCGAAGCCAAGTTCGTCGACGAACGCTGGTCCGCGCTCAAGAAAGTCCCAGTTAAAGAGACCCAGCAGTAGTTAATTCGTTAAAGAGAGAATATGCCAAATCCGAAACGCCGACACTCCAAGGAGCGCACCTCCACCCGCCGGTCCCACGACCATCTCAAGGTCGCCGGCCGCGCCGAGTGCCCCAACTGCCACGAACCCAAACTTCCGCACCGCGCCTGCCCGCATTGTGGCCGCTATAAAGGCCGCGAAGTAATTGAGGTTGCGGAAGAATAGAGGTCTGGAAAACGTCATTTCATGGTGACCATCGCGGTTGACGCAATGGGCGGCGATGACGCCCCGAAGGCCGAAGTCGAGGGAGCAATTCGCGCTGCCCGGTCGTTGGGCGTAAGAGTGATTCTGGTCGGCAAGCGGGACATTGTGCGCGCCGAACTGGAAAAGCACGCCGATACGGACGACCTTCCTATCGAAATCGAGCACGCGAGCGAACGCGTCACCATGGCCGCTAGCGTCAAAGAGATGCGGCAAAAACGCGACAGCTCCATCCACGTCGCGGCCCGGCTGGTGCGCGACGGCGTTGCCGATGGAGTAGTTTCAGCTGGTAATACAGGCGCCGTGATGGCCACCGCCAAAATGGTGCAAGGCATGCTCCCCGGCGTCGACCGCCCCGCCATGGCGGCCGCCTTTCCCACGCTCAAAGGCACACCGGTGATCGTGGTCGATGTAGGCGCCAATGTCGATTGCTCGCCGCGCATGCTCGCACAGTTCGCCGTCATGGGCGACATCTACTCACGAGTGATCTTCCATACAGCGCGCCCCCGCGTGGGTTTGCTTTCTATCGGCGAGGAAGAACACAAGGGCAACGAACTCACGCGCGCCGCCACTCCGTTGTTCAAGGCCCTCCCCATTCACTTTATCGGCAACGTGGAAGGACGCGATATTTATGCCGGCGATACCGACGTCATCGTCTGCGACGGCTTCATCGGCAACGTAGCGCTAAAGGTGAGCGAAGGCCTGGTCGAGATGGTGTATCAGATGTTGCGCGAATCTCTGGAAGCCACCATTACGCGCAAGATCGGTTACGTGCTTTCGCGCACGGCGTTCAAGGAATTCAAAAAGCGGGTGGATTATTCCGAATATGGCGGCGCGCCGCTGCTCGGCGTCAAAGGCGTTTGCATCATCACTCACGGCCGCTCCAATGCCAACGCGATCAAGAACGCCATTCGCGTAGCCGCCGAATTCGCCGAAGGAAAAGTCAACGAACGGATCGAGGCGGAGCTCGCCATCGGTCAAATGGCCGGCATTACCGCCTCCGCAAAGGCCGACTGATATGTATCGCCACCTGCTGGTTTCCTTTTTCGCGCTGGCATCGCTCGCCATCGCCGCGGAAGATCCCGTTCAGTGGGCGCTCACTTTCGATACGAAATCCGCAACGCCGGGGTCGCACGTGCTGGCCAAGTTCACCGGAACCATTCAAGAGCACTGGCACGTTTATTCGATGACCACGCCGCCCGGCGGCCCAAACCCGACCACATCCAGTATCGCGGACAATCCAGCGGTG
>Ga0210383_10003230_pt1 | contig 14652 bp, 27 predicted proteins | sample IncBWC14OmetaG_FD_160072 | JGI IMG/M metagenome (GOLD analysis project Ga0210383, IMG submission 160072) | Forest soil microbial communities from Barre Woods Harvard Forest LTER site, Petersham, Massachusetts, United States - Inc-BW-C-14-O ...
AACCAATAAACCACAAAATAATCTCAAAGGTGTAAATGCTAAGATGAGAGTAAGTCAAAAGAAACCCTAAGATCAGTTCAGAATTGGTTCAGAATGACTATAACTGAGGGTGAATGATGGGTGCACTAAACAACAAAGGGTGCAATGAAGGTAGATCACACAGTCTAAAACACAGTCAGAATGATATCGGAAGTGAGGATGATGTTGAAACTAGATGAACAAATTAAGGTTTTCCACCTAGTGGTGGGTGGCTGAGGATTTGGTACTATTTGTTTTTGGCAGATGAAACAAGATTATGAGGTTTTGTACCTAGTGGCGGGTGGCTGGATTTGGTGATGTTTGTTATTGGCAGGTCACGTGATGAATTGTGGGGGGTCAAATGACCTTTACAAGAAAGGTGACTTCTTTGTCCACTCGTTTGGCTAAATTCCAATTGCAAATTTGCATTGGCAACTTCTGTTGATTATTCACCAGGTGGAGCGTCTCTTTTATAAAGTGAGCTGGATAGGACCCCCGCAGCTTCCCCCCCCCCACTCTCCAACTCTCAAGAATTAGGTCTTGTCACTGGACCCCCACTGCCATGCTTCAGCTTCTGGTTCCCCACTTGATCGTGAAAAGCGCGTCGTATGTACAAAGTCATTTGTGGTATCTTCCAGCGAGCAAGCTGGAGGGTATAGACTGCCTCCGAGTCCCCAAAACTGCAATTCGAATCAACGCACAGCGACAGCAACACCTTGAGCAGCTTGTGTGAGGAGTTGACGGGCTTGACGCTCAGCCTCTTGAACCTAGATTTCGAGAGTCGTAGATAATCAACGCCCAAATGTTACGCAACGCCCAATGTTACACACCTCAGTGGCATGTCGCCTTTCAACGGCATCAGCCTGGCCATTCCCGTCCCAGAGTTTGCATTTCACGCCCTGCAGAACATGGGGATCACGTTCGAAATGTTCATATGGTTGTGCCAAGGTGATGATTTGACGACAGAGATAGCAGGATATCTTGCGGCACCAAAGGTTCTGACACTGACAATAATTACAACGAAACTGTGAATTGAGGTTCCTGAATTCATGCTTTTAGAACGCACAACAATCTTGTTGCACTGGTAAATGGATTTGAGGGGCAGGATATTAGATATCCATGCACACACAATGAGAGAGTAGGCGTCTAAACTTACGCCCAATTCTTTGACAAATGGAGTCTGGCATCCTGGACATTTGCGCATGAGAGCCTCGGCTACGATAGTAAAGTGTAATGTAAGCGGCTAGTACTGATAACAGCATAAAGACATACTCATAGCTTCCTCGACGGCATGTTCTGCCTTGAGTTTGGCATCCTCCGTATCCTCGCAAGGTCTGCCAGTATGATCCTATCCGAGGGCATAGATCCAATGAACAACAGTAGTAGTGGATATCACGATACTAACCTTCTTTTTGCAACGCCTGCAGCTGACGAGTCGGCAGTCGCTCTTGAGACAATGTAACAACGGAGCGGCTTCCACACCAATTTCAAAGATCATGGCAAAATCGCATGCAGGGCAGTGTTCCAGCCCCGCAAGGTTGGCAGCGGCAATGTCCTCTGCCTGTACAATCTTTTGCCAGAGGTTAAAGGTGGGTTCTTTGAGACATTTTTGCAACTCAGCGCTGGGGAATGCTAGTTTACAACCCGAGGTGTCCATGCATGTAATATCCTGTTGTGGGGCCATTATCATGAGATGATATACCGTGAATTGTTTCGGAGGATAGAGTCGAGACTTACAGGCTGTCGTTTTCCGATGGCCTCGCCCGCTTGAGCGCGTACACAGTCTCTGCAAAAGAGATGGCCATCGGCACATTGTATCATGGTCATCTTGGCATGCATGCGTCAACGCAGCACGGTGAGACGAATGAGATGAACTCACGAAAGAGCAACTATCGTCGAAACAACACCCACACTCAATCTTCATCGACTGTTCTCCTACCAGTTCCACAATAGGGTCTTCTTGTTCGGGGACATACAATGGCAATCCGAGCACTTCTGACTTGCGTCTTTTTCTGTCCGCACGCATCGTATCGTAGCCCGCTGAAAACAATGAAAATTTCATTAAGGACCATAAAATCATGCCAGAAAAAGAGTGGATTGACCTTTCCATGCTTTGACCCACTTGAGTTCTGCTTCGAAAACAGGATCGGATGGAAGATCTGTTCTGGCTTTGGTGACCTGTCGCGGTTTACATACCCTTCTCACTCCTTGTATGGTGGTATTACGAATTAAACTGTCATAAAGTTTTATGTATGTAGGTGCGTAAAACCTTCCGTTTCTCGCATATTCGTTCTGAACACTGAAAACTAGCACGTCAGTAGTAGTAGATTCGTGCAGTGAAAAAGGCAACCGGCAAAATCAGTTGTACTTACTCTGCTTTATAGAACTTTGGGAAGTCGATATCAATTTGAGCGGAAGCGGTTCTCTCGTAGAGTGTCCCAGGGTGCTTTCGTCCCGGAATTGTAGCGTAATCAACAGGTTCGTCTTGCTTACGCTTCATCTGGGCATCGTCAACGTTAGCACGGCGATTTCTGGTAGGTTGCACATTAATATCGTGGTTTCCTAAAGCTCTCATTCCTGTGTCAAGAAAGAATATGCACGAGACGTGGCGGATAGCAGTGTCGAAGTTGAAATTCAAGTTAGATTTGGTTGAGTTTTCTGTGACGATGACTTGTCACGTCGCGGACTTTAAATCACATGACCATTATAAAACATCACGAGACGCCGGTTATAGTAGTAGACTAGCACTGTAAATCCAAAATATGCAATGCTAGTAGCTTCTTGTTATCTTACAACCGATGATTATATGGAAATCCTACTGATCTCCAAAGAGGCGTTTTCTTGTGGCAGTCACTTTAGGCCTCAACTTCTCCAAAAACAGAACTAAAGTGAACTTACAATCTTATTGGGGCTTCACTGAACAAAGTGTTTCCTCCCACCATCTCACGAGCCCATACATCTCTCAAAAACCAGCTGATGTGTCCGACAGCACAGCCTGCGAGATCACCTGCAGCAGCCTTCCAAGTCCCATTGAGCACCCACGAGAACGCGACAAGCGCGACAGGAAGGTATGGGGCTGTGATAGTGAAAAGGCCGAAGAGTGATATCGGGGTCGAAGAGTGACGCCTTGACCAAAGATAAATTGGCACAAAGGCCAGCGAAGAGGAGAGGAATGGGAGATTAAACAGTGGTGATAAGACCTAATCGGTATGAGATGGTTGCTAGCATGATAGTAAATAGGTGTAACTCACTAGGAGCATCACGGAAGACAACAGAAGAAGCCAAAAGTAGTCCGCCCTGCGATTCGCGAATGATGACTCCTCCAACATTCTGCTATATCTCATACTGGAACAAGCAGTCAGAGAATGACGGCAGACTGTCAAAAGAAGACTCACAAAAAAAAGAGATGGAAGACAAAATCCAGGGAGATGGAGCCAAAATAGAAGAACGTGGTCACTGCGCGCCATGGCTGGACGAGGATGTAGTTCATTCATTGACCAGAACTCGGAGGCGAAAGACTCACCTGAACATTAACGAATGCACTTTTGGGGCTAAAATAGAGCTGTAGGGGAGTCACAAGCTGGCATTGCTATGGTGTCAGGAGTCAGACCTTACCTCACAGCAGAAACTAGGATGGACGAACCACAGCTAGACTGGTGAGCACGGACAATGCAAGCCAGCCACGGGTGATTGGTGGAATTTGAACGACCCAGGCTTCAATACCGACGGGCATAGATGACGGTAATGTGCAGCGCAAGTCGAGCGAACGTTTTCAGCTGCTGCTGCTAGCGAACGGTAAGAACGCGGAAACTTGAGTGAAACGTGGCGCGGGAGTCTGCTCACGTGCACTGTGCAAAATCACTCGAGTTCTCCGATGTTGCTCCGATGTACAATGTGTAACTTTTGGGAACACTTCTATACTGCTGTAGTAGGGACTACCCAAGTATATGCCCGTCATCTCGAAGATGAGCACCATATCGCCATAAATTATCAATTCATTTTTCGCCGATGTCTATCAAGATGTCTATTTTCCCAGATTTTCCTCAACCCCCGACAATGTCCTCGACCTTCGATGCGAATGCGGATGATTCGATGGCCGGAGAGGGTGTGAATACTGGACGGGTGGAAACACATACTGTCCATTCAAATGTTTCACGAGTCTATAAATGTCGTATTGGGCGATTTCCATCGGGCTGGACTGCGGTGTGGGCGATGGCGGGGGTCTGTTTTCTTCGGAAACGAGGCGACTGTTGGAGTAAGAATGAAGATGATCAACCAAATCAAGCTCGCGTACAGCGAGCAGAACTAGTAGGACGACGACAGCAATTCCGACCATAACCACCTGAGGGAAAAAGCCAATGCAGTCTAAAAATCAGGGTTTGAGAAGAACAGACCTATCGCGTTCAAATTGAATGGTATTTACCGATCAGGACGCCTGAAATAGATACGGATTTTAGTATTTAAAGGTGCGTGTACATGGCTAGTTTCGTACCATCCAGTCCTGGAGCATCCGGCATACTCTTTCTTAATTGCGGTAGCGCCACGAGGATCGCCCCGGTAGAAACCAGATGTTTGAGGATTGGGTTCACGCCAGTGAACATCCTCGCGAGAATAACATGACAAATGGCGACATGGGTAAGCATCCAACTCACGGCAAAGATCAAGAGTGCGAAGGCGCGTGCTTCACTCGGTCTGCTGACTCGCATGTCGATGTCTCGACTTAGCTCCTGAGCACCGTCTGGCAATGACGAGTAGCTCTCTATGTCGGTTGTCTCGACGAGGAAACTAGAAGTCATGTCGATGGTGGCGATTTTCCGAATGGGAAGAGTTTCGTTGGTAAGCGAGACAGCCCGGAACGTGCTGGAAATGACGTAGGTGTCGAAGGGATATAATCGAGCTTCATGGACATCTAGGACGTGGTCGCTGTCAAACTGTGCAAGATTCTGAAGGCTACATGGCTTTCTCAGCTTCCGATCTGCCTTATAGAATAGTACGTGAAACTACACACCTACGCCTGAGGCCAGTATCACGATTGGAAGGAATCTGAGACGGATCATATGCCGCTACAGGTCCTTTATCTCTGTGGTGGTATGCATTAAATTAGTGCAATATATGAAGTCTGTAACCGCTGACCGGTCAACGAATATGTGCAAAGAACTGACAGGAAACCCGCAGAAGCTGGTGCCGTGGGATCCTGTGGAACCAGGTAGCACATAGTCTTCTCCGCAGGCAAGAATTGACCAACGAATGGTGATCGAGGGCTCGTCAATATCAACATCAACGCTCTCACCCAGGAGTACAATCTAAATTTGGAGAAAATATTTGTCAGGGCAGGCTGTACAATGCTGAAAATGAGTCCCTCACACCCGGGGTCGTCTGTCCAATTCCATTGAGCATATGCTTGAAGAGTGGTTCATCTGCGTCTGCTCCGATGAACGCGAGGGAAATACAGATGACAAAGAACAGGGATAGCATTATAGCGAGGGTGACAATAGTGTTGTTGCGTAAAGGAGTGTTGCCACGACGGGGTGAAGTTTGGATGAAATTATTTCGGGCCCAGGATTGGGACTCCCTGGGAGGCGTAAAATTGTTGGATATTGTGCCCCCAAAGAGAGCTGGTGAGGGGAAAGACTGGTCCTGCATTTGTCCCGTTGTGGGGAAGAGATAGAAAGAACGAAGTTTGTTGAACGAGCGACGAGGACGAAGGAAAGTAGGCATTCGGAATGATGTCGCGCATAAGCATCTATATAGTCCAGGATAAATGGTTGCTAGATTCGAAGCAGGGATTGGATGGTCGCTCTGTAACATTGGAGAAGCGAGATGCCCGATAAGTGAAATGCTTGGGATTGATTTGGGAGTCCTCCACCACGTTTGGTCATTGTGAGAGCATTTACATATCCTTACCGAGGTCTAATAAGGTTAACAAAGTTCAGGAAGAAGAGGGAAGAAGTGATTCTAGTGATTCTTCGCGGATTTTTGTCTGCAGCATTTGAGTATTAGACTTTCTTACGTTGTTTTCCTGAGGTGGCACCTTCAACAGTTGCGACCGCAATTCTAGATCGGCGTGGGTTGGGTAATAGATAACACCAAAGTCATTGCGGGGTTTCATAGGTGGGACTTCGAATATCACTTTAGATTTCGCATAGTAGGCTTTGCAAGGTCTCGATCTCCTGTAGCGGCCCATCTTCATCCCCTTCGGGTCCAAAGATTACGAGAACCTCACGGCTCAATCCCAGGTAAGACCGCACTTGTTCCTGCAGATGCCTCGCTTCGTCTCTATTCATATTACTTGTGGTACCTATAATCGTATTCCACGTCGTCTTTGCCATTTCCAGCAAGTGCATTCCTTGACGGGGGAGAATTCAGTATGATGGAAGTGGAAAACGATGATAAATGCTCACCGATTTGGGGATAATTAGGCGGGTAAATCAAGACATAGAGAGCTAATAACGTGACGCCAACATCAAGCGCAAGATCGTGCGCCCCCCCGTGAGACGCTTTGCTAAAGGTTTCGGAAAGATTAGCAAGGTATGATTCGTGAAAAACACAAAGTAGTTTGCGTGGAATTGGTTCGTGGATTGTTCTGTTTGGTAGAGTAAGAGCTGTAGAATGATTGATACTCGTGAATTCCCGGAGCGCCCTCGCAACTTCCGCAAGTTTACCCGGATCCTCTGGTGGTTCTGGAATGCGGCCAATGCTTTCGAGAAATATACAGGAGGGACATCTACACCTGAATCCGTATGTCAGCTCGAAGATTTGTTGGCGGGTTTGAGATAGGGCGGGGTCAAGATAAGGAATGCAGATCTATGTACCATCGTGAGATTCGTAAAACTTTTAAGGGTATCGGGGAGACACATAGGAGTACTGATTCTCCTTACCTCCTCATCCTTAGAAATCTCACGAAGAGCCACGATTTCCATCCTCACCGGCTGTGACGGTGATAAAATATACTTCGCGGCGGCGTTGGGAACACAGGAGTGGTTAAAGAGACGGCTGGCGAGAGGAAAAATACCGTGACCGAAGGTGGAAAGGTGAGAGTGGATTGCGAAGTTGTTATTTCCAAAACGTGAAAATAAGGTGTTCAATAAAGCTCTCGGTATGGGAGGCGCAATAGGACATATGGGAGGCACAGGGATATGGGGTGCAGGACCCTGCAGCAGTGATAGAAAAGTCGAACCTGGCGAGCCCAGGGTTGGGGGAAGGTTTGAAGAGGATATCTCAGCGACCAGATGAGAGAGAAGTATAGCATCTAGTTTCTCGCAAGGAGCAAGTGCTTGATGCGGTGCGGATGAGGTAAACCGATTGTACATCTTGCAGATCTTTTTGTGATGTAACCGCCATTGCATATTTTGACCTAGGGCTGTCATATAAGACGGAATGAGGGGATGGTGCATACATCGCACATTTTTTATCGCAGTACCAGTAGGAAGCACAACCAGAGCACTTTCGGAGCGGGCTTTCTCCAGATTGGAGTCGATGGCAGGCGTCGCACCGACGGCCTTTTTCCGAAGGGAGTAATACTGTCGACAAGGATGGGACGGTGATTATGATAGAGCCTGCCCCTAAATGTACAGCCGAGACCGCCTGGCTTCGCGCAGTTAAATGAGGTTCAAGACGTAGATTCGACAAAGAGAATTCTGAAGCCATAAAATTGTACTATTCGGAACCTTCGACTCGGAGTTGGTCACGTTTGGGTCACGTTTAAAGTTAGCATTGAGTTTAGGGGATCCTAATTTACAATCATTTTCAGCAGCGACGGTGCCTTCTTGGCTCAGTAGGCTAGAGCGCAGGTCTCATATTCGTTTATGTATCATTTGGATACCATCATCCTGAGGTCGCAAGTTCGAGTCTTGTAGAGGGCATATTGTTTTATTAGCCTTTCCCCAGAAGTATACTTGAATTCTGCTTTTACAAATATACATATCAGTAGCCGCCAGAACGAGGCTGTAGAAACTGAGCTAATTTTGCGTCCGTGTGAAAACAGGCATTGTTCTATATTACCAGGAGAGGGCGAGGCTATGATGAGCATTGGGTTCTCTTGAACATTCCAGAGGATATGCATCGTAGGGGACCCATGTGCGCCATTTACGATGAAGATCATCCCAGAAATGTAAGTCCTGGAGGTCAACCCCTCTGCATTAATGATACGAATGCCAGATAAGTTTTCGGAATGAGTAGTATGTAGGAGTTAGTAACGAGCCAAAAAGCAGCCTATAACAGTTTCAATCAACAGCATTGAATGGATTGCAGAAACAATACAGGATGGGGTTAGATAGAGCGCTTCAGCAGGAAGGAAACCGGGAAGGGTGAGATTTATCTGAATCGCTGACGCTCAATCACAGATTTTTGTCTGGGGTCTCTCGAAACTCGCCTGAGGAGATCGGTTTATTAGATGATGGGACCAAAAGCTCGGTTTCACGGACCAATAGTACTCCATCACATCGCTTTGACCCAGCTTCCGAAGGAAATTCTCGTCGTGTGTGATAATGATTAGTTGGAAATTCGAATGGTTCTTGCGTTCGTTGATGATGCTGCAAGAGGGCTTGTGATTAACAGATTTTGATTTCCCCAGCAGATCATCACTAACTCGACAAGACTGGCAGCAAGAGCGTCAATGTTCTCGGTGTCCAAAGCATTCGTGGGTTCATCCAAAGCAAGTATACCGCAATTTTGGCCAAATGAATCCGATAGGGCAAGCCTAATGATGATAGAGGCCAGCATCTTCTGACCTGCCGAACATCGCCCACGCATGTCCATTTCAACCTGATCCTTGGTCATAACAACCTATTCGGTGTGATGAGAAACAGAACATCGAGGAAAAGAACGTCACAGACTCTGTAGTTATATGATCGCTTAGAAGCGCCGCCCTCAACGTCAGATCGAATCTTGATGCCATCGATATCTAGAAACCCCTACCAGGTCATACTGAAGAGAAAATAATCAAGTGAGGGTGGCACATACCCGTCCCTTGGTACGTTTTATTCCAGAGATGCTTCATAGTATCGTTAACTTCCTCCATCTTAAGACCGTGGTACTTCATGATGGCACTGGCAGGCACGATTAAGACAACAACGCATAATAGGAGCACGAAAGCAGCTCACTTATCCAAAGCTTTGGCATACTTTTCCAAATCACTGTTCGCCATGTCGGACATCTATGGAATATAAGACAAGAAAAGCTTCGTGGGCTGAGTGCGTACCTTGACTCTGATAAGTTGATCAGTGTATCTCTTATTGATGTCTTTGAACTCCTTGAGATCTTTCTCCCAGGTCTTGAGTTGGTCCTTGCGAGAGCTTACTTCACCCGCTATGTGTGAGTACTGAAAGGATCCACTGTGAGCAACTGGTCTGAGGTAGTTTAATCGTCGGTACTTACCGAAGTATGAAGGTCGTTCTCTCTTTGTTTCTCCTTGTTGTACTTATCTTGAAAGTTCCGTCGAGCTTTCGCAGCCTCCTCCATGTCGTGGGAGTCGATTTCGGCCTGAGTCTCTGCAATGTCACGAACGAGCTTCCTGACACGAATGTTCTCACGCAAGTTTGCGACAGACGCTCCGCTCTCGTTGATCTCCTTGTCGATCTTCGTAATGACATCACGAGCGGCTTCAATGCTGTTTCCAAGTTCACGGAGATCGATGTCATACTGTTCGACTTTCTCTGCGCACTCCTGTAATCGACGGGCTCCTTTCTCTTTAACATAGCTGTAAACGTTATGAGAAGTCACCAACACCATCGACTCACAGCATTGAAGATGCCTACCGTTCAACAGCTTTGTTAGTATGACCAAGCTTATCGACACTCATGTTCAGCTCTTGAGACAAGCGTTGGGCGTCCGTAATCTTAGTGTTGAGTTCGCTTTGCATCTGCTGATGTTCGACCTCAAGCGCGTCGATCGGGACTTGCGCCTCGGAAATTTTGGCATCCATTTCCTGGACTGGGTGTCAGACGAATATTTAGAAATATAGTATTAATGTTTAAAGGATACCTTCAATCGCGAAGTAAAAGTCACAATCTCCTTCTTCATCACTTCAATGCGTTCCTCCAGTGCCGTTTTGTCTCGGAGATCACTGGTAAGATCTCGTTCCCGTAATTGCATGTCGTGGATATCAATCTCGAATTTTCTGGCGGCGTTGTTCTGACGTTCACGTTCGTTCACTAGACTTTGCTTTTCCTTCTCATTGGTACGACTACGGGAATAACCAACAATGAATTAACGGCCGGAACCACGATCAGAAGGCAAAAGCAGCTTACCTTTCCAGAATTATGGCGTCCAGTTCGGCTTGGACGTCGTCCGCAGTTTTCGTCGACCCAGTGCCGGAAAGTTCGTCCTCAATGCTAGTGATCTCGTGCTTCAAACGCTCGAGCTCTTTCTGAAGTCTTGACACGGTGCTCGCATGTTGTTTTAGGGTCAGAATATCCTTTAGTTCCCTCTTGAGGTCGTTGAGCTTATCCAAGGCCTAGAACAAATCAAGGTCAACAACGGCACTGAAAACAGTCCGGACGAACCTCTTCAGCCCGAGTGCTTGTAGCAGGGATCGCCACCTCCTGATCCTTAATTTTTTGTTCCAAGGCAGGGATTTCGACATTCTTCAAGCCATCCCTAGACGCCTCAACAGGCCGCAATCCTTGCAGCCTATCCAGCTCCTGTCCCCATTCCGCCATTTCGTCTTTGTTCAGCGCTATAGACTCGGGTGAGGTCTTCTTCATCTGTTCTTTCAACTACAAGGTATAGTCCAGTTGATGAGTCAATGTGAGGAAGTGAAAGAAATATTTGGAGTGGCACACGTATTTCTCGAATACTATCATCTCGTGGTCATCCAAGTGACGATTACACGCGGTACAAAGCTTCTTCTGCTTGCCTACCCGCAGCAAGGACTCGTAAATTGTGCTTGTTCCGAGCATATTGCCGCTCAGTCTGGTATAATAATGAAAAGAACGATGTCATTAATGGTAAAATTGAAAACAAGATTATTGGAACCCACTCCTTCCTATGGTTAAGTTCCTCGGCTGCCTCCTTGATCCCAATTTCCAGTGACTCCTGCTCAACTTCGACTTTCAATTTTCTTTCCAAAACTAACGGAAGTGATTAACGACGGAAGTTACGGCAAGGTGACAAAGTAAACCTCTGAGCTCATCTTTCTTCGTCTTGGCCTGAGCCTTCAAATTGGACACCATCATCTCTGCTTGTTGTAAATTCTTGTTAGCAGCAGTTGCCTGGCTTTCCAGCTCGACATGTTCCTGCTCTTTCTCCCTGAATTATGAATGACTAAAATCAGACGAGAGACAATTGGATAGAATGGAAACTAACAAGGAGATACGTTCCACTTCCCGTTCCATTGTATCAGCCTTTGCGTCTGCAGCCATCAACTTGCGGAACTTGACATTGGCAATTTCGAGTCTGTGAAACATTTAATACAACTGAGGCTCGAAAGACAACGCCACTTACGTATTCTTAATTTCCCCAGTCTTGCTCTTAACCTCCGCCCTCTTGAGGTCCAGCTTCGCCCTCGTGTCTGCCTGCGTATTCAGAGTTCGAAACTCCGCCGTCAACATGTCTTTCCGATCCTCCATGGTCTTCCCCTTGGTCATCTTCTCTGCCAACCGCTCGTCATAATTCGCAGCCTTGATATCAGCCTTTATTTTGTTAAGCCGCATTTTCTTCTCCTCAATGTCGCCTGTGAGTGTGAGAAGCTCGGAAGGAAGGGCGTGGGTGGCGTCCAGAGTGCGTTCGGAGGCTGTGATAGAAGCCTGACGTTCCGCCTGAGAGAACAGGTCAAGGTCAGTACACGGGTACGGGAAAGGGTAGTACTCGACATACAATTTGGTCACGAAGACTTGACTTCTGTAATTTGTACCCTTCAAGCTCACTATCCAGCTGTCGGGCCTTGCGATTATATTCATCATTCATTGCCCGACTATCTGCCTGCAAGGGAGAAACAAGTTCAGCCGTCTTCCACGCAATCAGACAGAGAAGTCCACACACCTGAAGTTTCTCAAATTCAAGTTTCTGCTTCCTCTGTACATCAGCCAATCTTGTGATAAACTCGAGCACCTTCTCCCGTTCGAGCGGCGAATAATCATATCCTTTAATACCATGTTTTGCACCGAGTGCGCGAATTAGTTGTTCGCGTTCAGCGATCCGTTGCGCTTGAGCCTGGAATAGCGCGAAGATGGAGTAAACGGCTGGACGATGAAATGGAGGTGCTCACTTCAGCTTCCCCAGCCAGCGCTCCATGTTGCCCCACCAACTCCGTGTGCTGTTTCCGGACATTGGCCAATTCATCTTCGAGATCTTGCTTTTTGATATCTTCGGCCCTCTTTTTCTGCTTTTGCACACTGATATGATCGTCGAAGTTCTTCAACCGTCCATCCAGTTCGACGTCCGTGCCTAAGAGGATACGCAGTCAACACAAAGCAACTAATCGGAAAGGTATACTGCGTACCAACAACTTCTTGCAAATTCAGCTTTGCTTCGGTCAACTCAGTTTCAAACCTTTCCTTTTTCTCTTGCAGATTCTTAATCTCGAGATAAAGCTCGCGGAATTTAGTAGCATAGTCGTAAAATTTTTGATTGGCTTCGACAAGCGATTCGTATTGCTTTTTCGTCTCCTCATATTCAACCTCCTTGGCGGCGATCGTGGAGTTGAGGTCGGATATACGCCCTTTGAGTTTGTCGGCATGGGACTTCTCGCGGGAGAGCGACTCGAGGCGTTCCTTCTCGGCCTTGAGCTCGGCCACACGATCTTTCCGGAGCGCTTTGATTGAGTCAAGAGCTTTAGTGTATCTTACATTGAGGGGTCAAGAGTAAGACACAGGGTCGATCACATCTGAATAATAGCAATTCACCTCGTCGCTTCGAAAATATCATCAAACTTTTTCTTGAGAGCAGCAGGCTCAGCGAGAGGCCAATACGAATCTTCTTGATGACAAAATATGACATTTTCAAGGACGGACTTGGACACTCCCAATAACTGAGGAATTTCTGTGTCCATTTCGGCGCATTTGGTTGAAATGACTCCTCTCTGCTCGTGCAAACTCCATTATTATAGGAATACGGGCTCAGAATCGACGCTTACCTTGCCACCTTTATCTGCATTCCCATCAGCCAACGCCAAGATACTCTCAAGCGTTTTCATAGTCAACCCCGCGGTCTTCTTAACCGTCACACTCAAGTTCCTCACAGCAAGCATGCGAGTGCCATTGGCAGCATGAAAACGCAACTTGACCTGGGCTTTGACCTCCTTCTCATTAGCCATCTTCGGGTCATGGATAAATGCACCGCCGCGTGTGTTCGGTGGCTGGTCGCCTGTGGTAGCATACTTGAGACACTCGATGATGGTAGTTTTGCCACTCCCGTTGTGTCCAACAATCACAGTGACAGGAGAAAAGAATTCGATTACGGAGATTTGTTTGTCATCAAACGATCGGATTCCCCGAATCGCCAGCTTGTTGAGACTAGCCATGGCGAAGCACTGAAGGAGAACGAGTCTGAGGGGCGTCACAAAACACGACGAGTCACACCAGGTCACGCACACTGAACAATCATCATCATCACGAGTCCGCCTACTCACTGCCCTCAAGCTTGGAGATGATTATGGACTTCCAAGATTGCTCGCTGATCTTGACACATGGATTTTCATGGTCAACATGTCAATCCGGCTCAATTGCCCGACTTCAACATGATTTGCAATTCTGTAGAGATCCTACAACAGGGAACTCTGTGTGTCAGTCCATCGCGGACTGTGCCAGCGCAAACTCGTTTATTATGCATAATCTGCCTTGATCAAGTCCGCACCCCTCTCACCCACAAGATAAATCAGTCCCTGCGTGTGTGCATTCAGCGAAAACGACTACCGCACATCCACACTGCTCAACCCCCATCTTCACTAATCTCAAGTAACAATGCACTCACCAAAATGCTGCCATCAATGACCCTCAGCCCCTCCACTCCCTTCACCTTCAAATCCAGATCCACAACATCCCACTTCGCGGCCTTCGGACTCATCGCCGCCGTTGGAACACTGTCCCCACATTCGCCCTAATATACGCCTCCAGCGCCGCATTCGTAGTCGTAGCCGCCAGCGACGGACCTAATGATGTATCCGTCCCGTGCGTGTGCGGTGAGGAGGCGCTTTATGGTTTTGACGGCCTCGCCAAGGATGTTTCCGCTGTTCATGTCCTGGTTGAACGGGAACTCGGCAGCCATCTCCTGTGTGGTGGCAATGACGCACTGGTCGAGGGGCGTAGGGAAACCTGGGAGGCTAACTTGAACAACGCCATCAAACCCATGCATGGAGGGGGTGAACTGGCCTGTGGTGTCGTGGTTTGCAGGGGCTACGAATTTCTTGTTCTTGATTGAATATGCGGGTTGTTAATGATAAGGTACGGGAGATCCTAGATAAGATGGTGGTGGAGTGGAGTGGACCTTTTTGATGTATTTCTTGATGTTGTTCCAGTTCCAGCCTTGGTCACCGGTTTGGGACGCATAGCAGTTGAAGTCCTTGATGGAACTGTGTTGGTATGCCATGAAATCTTATGGGGGTGTAGTCGTGAGCTACAATGACACAGATGCGTAGGGGGATGTGGACATACTAACGGAGCTGGAGCCACCCAACATTCTCCCCCTGGGGTATGGGAG
>Ga0210383_10003231_pt1 | contig 14645 bp, 11 predicted proteins | sample IncBWC14OmetaG_FD_160072 | JGI IMG/M metagenome (GOLD analysis project Ga0210383, IMG submission 160072) | Forest soil microbial communities from Barre Woods Harvard Forest LTER site, Petersham, Massachusetts, United States - Inc-BW-C-14-O ...
GCTGGTTAGCCAGGCGCAGTTCGACAAAGTGCAGAAACTCATTCTGAAAGGCATCGAAGAAGGCGCAAAACTGGTCGCCGGTGGTCTCGGCAGGCCCAATGGCGTCGATCGCGGCTATTTCGTCAAGCCCACGATTTTCTCAGCCGTTCGAAATGACATGACCATCGCTCGCGAAGAAATTTTCGGACCGGTGCTCTGCATCATCCCCTACGGAGACGAAGAAGACGCCATTCGCATCGCCAACGACACGCCTTATGGTCTCTCCGGTTATGTCACTTCGGGCGATCTCGAGCATGCGCGCAGGGTTGGCAAGCGACTCCGCTCCGGCAACGTACGCTTAAATGGCGCGCGCATCGATTTCGCCGGCTGTTTTGGCGGCTACAAGCAATCTGGTAACGGTCGAGAATGGGGCGAATCGGGTCTGGAAGAATTTTTGGAGCTGAAAGCAATCTTCGGTTACGCCCCGCTGCCTGGCTAAATTTCTTCAAAGGGCAAATTTTAGCAGCTCAGGCCAGATGAAATAATCCGCTGAGAAACTTCTTCACGTCCGCATGAGCCTTTTGGGAGGCCCCCTCATTCGAACCGACCGAGGCGCCGCGCCTGACGCATGCGTCCTGATTCGTGAACGGCTTGCCGGTGTCGAGATTGATGATTTGCGCGTCTTTCTCCGCCAGTCGGCAATGGCTGGAAATTTCCGCATCGCTAAACGTGAATACTGGCGGATACGTCGTCGAGTCAAACGCATGGCGGGCCCCAGGGTAGGTCGTCAACGAAACATCCTTGCCCGCGGCTTGCAGGCGAGCCACATATCGCTGGACAGGTTCGACGGGAACCCAATCGTCAGCCTCGCCATGGAAAATGCGAATGGGGCGGTCCGCAATATCTTCATCCTGGAAAAAAGCAATGTCACACCGCGGATAGAACGGAAGGTAAGCCGCGAATTCGGCACCAGGGGGCGCGAAATATCCCTGAAAGCGTTTCATGCTGGCGTACAACGTCACGAATCCACCCTTGGAAAAGCCCATCAGCGCAATGCGATTTGCGTCAAGGCTTGGTTGCTTCACCAGGAATTCGAGCGCCCGGTACGCGTCGAATATCATCGCCAGGCTGCCGAGCCGGGACTGATCCAAAATGGTCGAGCGGATGCCACGACCTGAAAAGCAGTCGAGTATAAAGGCGCTCACTCCAATGGAGTTCAGTTCCGCAGCCCAACGATCGACATTTCCGCCAACTCCGCCGGAGCCATGCACAAGCAGCACCACCGGAAAAGGCCCATCGCCAACGGGTTGTCGCAATTCCCCGGCAATCTGCGCAGGGTCGCCCTTCTTGTTCCCAGACAAGAACCGATGATCGGAAAGTGTCTGCGTGGAAATCGGGTAAATTTCGATGCGCCCGGTACACTGGAATGGTGTGATTGTCATGACCGCGTTTCAAGCAAGATGCTTCTTCAGCCACTCCAACGCCTGTTGCGCGCTCTCGTTTGGCGGAAACACAGGATAGAACACTTCTTCGACCTTTCCATCGCGCAGAATTAATGTCAGCCGCTTCAGCAATCTCGTTCCATCAACTTCAAACGTCGGCAGCCGCAGCGCGTCGCAGAATTTGTACTCCGCATCACTCAGCACCTCAAACGGCACTTTCAATCTCTGCACCATCTCAGTCTGATACTCGGTCGCCTGCGTGCTCAGCCCGAATACCTTCGTCTTCAACGTTGAAAACTCGCCAAAACGGTCGCGGAATCCACACGTCTGCGGCGTGCATCCGCGCGCGCCGGGAATCAGGTCCCAGCCCTCGGGAAGCGCCTTCCCCGGCACTCCTGTCATCGGATAACAGTAGGCCACCGCGCGAACAGCACCCGCGTCGCTGAGATCAACGTGCCGACCTGATGTAGAGCGCAATAAAATATTCGGCACGCGCATCCCTCGCAGATGCCTCGCAGCTCCATCATCCACCGGCACCGGCAGATTAGCGGGCAGCGGAAAGTCCTGCTGTTCAGGCATCGCGTCCTCCACTGCAACTTGCATTGCGCATTATCGTCTCAAAAAACCTGTGAATTCAGAAAGGTTAACGTTCAGGTGGGCCGGCTCGTCGCTCTCAGCATGCAGAATTTCTATCGAAAATTACTTACACCGTCCAGTTGAAACTCTTTATGTAGCACGCCGAGCGTTCTCTCCATATCCTCTGCCGCTACGACAAACGACAGGTTGCAATCCGACGCACCCTGCGAGCTCGCAATCACCTGAAGCTTCTCCCGGCACAGCACCGCGAATGCCTGCTCGGCAATCCCCGGCAAATCGCGCAAATGCTGACCCACCACGGTGACCAGCGCCACGCCATTCTTCACCCCGATTTCGCGAATGTACCGGCGATCCGCGTCCGACCCAAATTCCATCTGCAGCGCTTCCATCGTTCGTTCCGCAAGCGGAGACCGAACAACGAAACCCAGTTCGCAGGTAGAACGCGTCTGCGCAGTCATCAGGATGTCCGATCGAGCTGCCGCCACAGCAGCGAACGCCCGGTGCGTCACGCTCGAAGACTCTTCCATCCCCGAAACGGTCACAGCAATCATCTGGATGTCGCTCATTGCCGCAAGGGCTTTCACGCTAACGTCGCTGTGAGGGCCGTGCAAAGTAATTTTCGTTCCGGCTTGCTCTGGAGCAAACGTATTGCGGATCCACACAGGAATGCCTCGTTGGATCACAGGTTGCAGGGTCTTCGGATGCAATACTTTCGCGCCGAAGTAGGCAAGCGCGGCTGCATGCTGGTAAGAAATCTGCGGGATCGTGGAGGCTTCCGGCACCAAACGGGGATCGGAGGTAAGAAAGCCGTTCACGTCCGTCCAGATGATTACTTCCTGCGCATCCAGAACAACGCCCAAAATCGAAGCGGAGTAATCCGAACCACCGCGGCCCAAGGTTGTAAGGGCTCCTTCCGCTGTTGCGCCCAGGAAACCCGTCACCACAGGCACGATCTCTTTTTGCAGTAACGGCCGCAATCGCCTCTCGCAGCGCCCGCGCGTCAACTCGAAAGATGGATTAGCCGCTCCGTGGTGGGAATCGGTCACCAGGCATTCTCGCGCATCGACCGCCTCGCTTTTCACACCAACTTCCGTCAACGCTGTCGCAACCAGCGGCGCGCTCAGCCTTTCACCGAGGCTGGAAATCAAATCGCGCGCCGCCGCCGTCAAGCTGCGCGTCAACAAAAGTTCCTGGCAGAGGCTCTCGCCTTCAACGAAACATTCCTTCAATTGTCTATTGAGCCGCCCGCGCTTCGCGGCAGACCCAATCAGCGCGTTCGCCGTCGAGCGGTGTCTGGCTTTCAAGCTTTTGAAGATTCGGGCGACCGTCTCGGAATCTCCGGCCGCGGCACACATGGCCGCTTCCAACAGAAGATCCGTTACGCCCGCCATCGCGGAGACAACCACCAGCACCCGATAATCACCCAACGATCCCCGGACAATTTCGAGCGTTTTTTCGATACAGCACGCATCCCCTACCGACGTGCCGCCGAACTTCATCACCTTAAGCGGCTTCTTGGAGGCCAAAGCGTTTCGCGCACGCACGGTACGCCGCCGGGGAGCGCGACGGGGTGGCAACACCAAGGTGACCGAGCGCGAAGGAAAGTCAGCCTGAGCCGAAAGGGAAACGCCAGCCGGCGGATGTTCTTGGGATATCGCTATATCCAAGGCAGAAGCGTCTGTGGCCAGGGCTTGCGACCTCTCGTGCATCGCATCAGGGACGACAACGTTTTGGGGCTTTAGAATCAATCTTCAACACATTCCTTCTCTGGTTAAACGGCCCGGTGGGGAATGGCACAACGACACATTTACGCAACAGGGACAGAGCCCGTAGGCCTAGTCTAGGCAAACGAAGGCCCAAACTCGCTGCCAAGGCCTGCCTGATGGAGCTTGTATCTATTGATAATAAAAGAGTTGCGAATGTAAACGAACTCTCCTACAGAAACCTCTCGCGGAAAGTGAAAACACCTGCCCTTTTGGGATAACCCATTTTCAAGAAGTCCCCCTTGGGACAATCTCTCCTGTGCCGTCGGCAGCCGTCATTGCCTGACCCAATGGGCGACAAGATTTGCCATCAAAGCGGAAATAGCTCAAGTACCAGATCCCGAAACCCATGACGGATTGTGGGCTGAATCGAATAGAGCCAGCCACTGAGTTGTCCCTCCGGAGTGGCGGGCAAGGAGAACTTATCGCCTTCGAACTGAAGCACCCACATGGCTCTTCTCTCCTCGTCCTCCGCGTGCACACCCGGTTCCAGCTTCCACGAGCACTATTTTCTTGGTGGCGGAATCTGGCAACGCCTCGAAGGTAAGCCCTTCCGTCCAGCCATCCTCGGTCTCCTGGTAAGCCCAGCCATCCTGTTGTTCTCCGGATAACAGGGTCTTTCTTAGGTTCGCCAGTTGAGCTTGGTTAGGGGAGTAGGGAGTAAGTATTGAGATGAACCGGATTGTAATCTCCGACATGCTGCCAAAAATTGGTCTGTTGTGGAAAGGAAGTGAGCGAGAAAAAAAACGCAATCATAAGTGCCGAGCGCATTCCAAAACCTCATCGGTGCCAACTCTGATTAGGCGCACTAACAGGAACACAATCCGCCGCAACGACTTTCAGAGACATTGGTGGAGGCGGGGGGAGTTGAACCCCCGTCCGAAAAGCGCTACGCCACGGAGCCTACATGCTTATCTCAGTTCGTTTGTTTCGCCAGCCGCGCTTGGAACGAGCAAGAAACGCCGCCGGCTAGTCCGATGCTTCTCGCCCAAGCCTTGCGGACCGAAAGGCTCAGGCCAGCTCACTGTATGACGCTTCTTGCCGGGCCCATGAGCAAAGCCCGGGGAAGCGTGTGCTTAATTAATTAAGCAGCAAGTGCCAAGTTATTGTTGGCATTTCTAGTTTCCGACCAGTTACGGGCGGTTGGCCCCCGGCATGCCTCCGAGACGCGACAGCTTCCGTCGAAACCGTGTCGCCCCCTAAAGTTCTTATTTTACCACGCCGCTTGCCCTCCAGCGTCATCATCGATAACGTCATCACAAATGTCCTTTTCAACTGACCTTTTCAACTCAGTTGCAATGCCGAACGACTTTGGTCGGCATACAATCCTTTTATGCCCATTTCCCTTCAACGCGCCACCGTCGCCGACCTCGATACGCTTCTCCGTTTGATGAGCCACATGCAGGTTGACGATCCCTGGTCAGAGATTTTCGACTTGACCGCGGTCCGCAGGATTCTCGTCGAGCTTCTCGACAATGCCCACTACGGCCTCGTCTACCTGGCCCGCGACCAGCAAGCCGCTATCGGTTACTTGGTTATCTGCTTCGACTTCAGCCTGGAATATCGCGGCAAAGGCGCTTGGGTCGATGAGCTTTTCGTCGAATCGTCACACCGAGGGCAGGGAATTGGCACACAGCTTCTCGACCTGGCCGAAACCGCCTCGCGCGAAAGCGGCGCAGAATTTCTTCACCTGGAAGTAAGTCACGGCAATCGTGCGAATGAACTCTACCGCCGTCGCGGCTTCGTCGACCACAATCGCTATCTTATGACCAAGCCGCTGAATCCTCGCGCCTAGCCCGGAACCACAACTTCCGGCAATGTACGACGCCCAATAGCTACTCTTAGGGCAATTTGCGGCCTTCCGGGGTACCCTCTGAGCACGGATTGGGCACAGCGCTACCCGCAGACCGTTGACGCCCTACCCCCCACCCCCCAAAATGGCAAAACAGGGGAAATTGCGGCAAAAGACCCCTAAAACTGGTATGCCATCAGAACCGAACGCAGTTGAACAAGCGGTTGCCCGAGCGCTTCGAGACAATCTCGAAGGAATCCAGCGCTCCGGTGTCGAACTGCAGCAGGCCATTAATGACGTGGTCGCGGCTTGCTCCAGCAGCAGGCCCACGAACGCTTTGCCGCCGCTATTGCGCGCGCAAACTTTCGCCGCCTCGCTGTCCGCGGCACTCGATGTTCTTTCCCGTTTCGTTGCTTTATCTCTCCAGCCCGGCCCACGTAGTCCCCTCGAAGAGAAGATTACCCAGGCCATCGGCCTCCAGGCACCGGAAGTTCCCACCGCTCCAGTTCGCCTCGTCCCCCAAGTGCCCGCGCCAGCGCCATCAGTACCTGTGGAGCCCGAGGTCCAGGACTTTTCGCCCACGGCGTCGCCAAAAATTCCGGTAGAATTGGAGCAAGCGGAAATTTCCGTTGCTGCCGACGCGGAATTTGACATCAATCGGTTAACTCCTGAAGAACAGGAGCTTCACCGCCGTGCAAATCGCGTGGCCAAAGTTTCGATGCAGGATATCAAAATGTTAAGGCCGGAGCAGGTCAAGCTCGGTCGCGAACAGAAAGATATCTGCACCAGATTGAAAGACGACATTGAGAAAGCTCACAGAGAATACGATCGCAGATTTAAACTCATCATCGACCACCCAGTGGATTACTTCTATCGCTGGGCGGTGGAAATTCTCGCCGACGGAGATGCTGCTGCGCTCGGCGATTATCCCTACGCCACGGCGGGGAAGTCGCGCTAGCGCGCACAATATTTTTTCTCGCGCGCTGACCTTACTCGCTTGTGCCGCGCTGTTGTCCCTTTCGGCTTCGATCGGCAACGCACAGACTTCCACGCACAAGAAAAAGACGACGCGCCAGCACTCGCCCGCATGCCAGACCGGATGCAAACCGGATACGTCCGCGCCCGCTCTGGATTCGTCCACACCCGAAGATGCCGCCGCTCAACAGGAATTGGCGCCGCTCGCGCGCAACCTTCATCACGGTACCAGCGCTGATTACGATAAGCTCGCCGCCTTTGCGAATAAACATGCGGCCAGCGTTTGGGGGCAGCGCGCTGCTCTCGCTCTTGGTTATGACGATTATTCCAAGGCGCGCTTCCCGCAAGCGCTTGCATGGTTTGAGAAAGCCAAGGCCGATCCGCTCCTGCGCGAGTACACGCTCTTCTGGACCGCACAAACCGATCGTGCCCTGCGCAAGAATGGCGAAGCCGCGCAGGAATTCGCAACTTTGCTGCAGGACTATCCGGGCACCGTCATAAAGGAACAGATTCTTGAAGCGTACGTTCCCACGACTGTCGATATCGGTCGCCCGCAAGAAGGGTTGGAAGCTCTCGCCGCGTATCCGGCCACTTCTTCGAAACCAGCGCTCCTTCTCGATCGCGCACGTGCCCATGAATCCGCTCGCAGACTTTCGGAAGCAGTCAGGGATTACCAGACGGTCTATTACAAATTCCCCATGTCCGACGAATCCAAGGATGCCGCGCTCGCTCTGCCCCGCCTCAACAAGCAACTGGGCAAAGAATTCCCGTATGCCACGGCTGATCTTCAGGACGGGCGCGCTGAAATTTTTTACGATGCTCACAAATGGAAAGAAGCGCGCGTGGAATACGAGAAACTTGCGGCTATACTCAAGGATCCGGCCAATCCCACGCGCCAGCGCGCCCTTGTGAGGGCCGCCGAAAGCCGCCAGCATCCGAAAGCTGCGCCAAATCTCCTCGCAAAGTTAAACACCAGTGATTCCGAGGCCGATGCCGAGCGCCTATTTCACCTTTCCCAGGCATACCGCTCCGACAAAAAAGAAACGGAGATGCTCACAAACATCGAAAAGGTGGCGGAGAAATATCCGCAGAGCCATTGGGCCGAGGAATCCTTGATGGCCGCGGGCAATTATTATTGGGTGCTTCTCGATCGCACCAAGGCTGCTCATTATTACGAGCGCGTACTCGAGAATTTTCCGAGTGGCAAGAACGCCTACAACGCTGAGTGGCGCGTCGCCTGGGTTGCCTATCTCGACCACCAGCCTTACGCCGATGACAAGATGAGCGTTTTCCTCCGTAAATATCCCGTATCCGGCGGAGCCGTGAATGCTCTCTACTGGCTGGGGCGTAACGCGGAGCGCAGCGGCAATCCCGCGCATGCCCGAGCTTATTTCGAAAAAACTGTCGACCGTTTTCCCACAAGCTATTTTGCCGACGCGGCTCAGGTTCATCTGGACAAACTTGGCCCGGGCGCCGAAGAAGCTCCCGATTTTCTGGCGCAGCTTCCGCCGGCTCCGCCGCTGCACCCATTCGACGAGCCCATCGCCCCCAACGTTCTCGATCGCTGGAATCGCGCGCAAGCGTTACGCACCATCGCTTTCGATGCTTCCGCCGAGCTCGAACTCAAATCCGCGTACGCCGCCACCGCTTCTCCGCGTTTCCTGGTGGAAGCCGCGCAAGCGGCGTTCGATCAGGGCCACTTCGCGGCGGGCATGAACTATGGCCGTCAGGCCGTCTCCAGTTTTGACTCGCGCAAGTTTGCCGAAGTCCCGCCAAATGTCTGGAAAGTGCTCTTCCCGCTGCCCTACGAATCCCAATTGCGCCATGAAGCCGAGCGCAACGATTTCGATCCCATGTTCGCCGCGGGCTTGATTCGTCAGGAATCCACCTTTCAATCCGACATCGTCTCCCATGCCAACGCCATCGGCTTGATGCAGATTTTGCCTAAGGAAGGCCGTCGCCTCGCTCGCGAGCGCAAAGTCCGCTACACCAAAGCCACTCTCTTCGATCCCAACATGAATATCGAACTGGGCATGCTCTATATTTCCGAACTCACGCGTAGCACCGGCGCGCCCGAATATGCCGCCGCCGCCTACAACGCAGGCGAGGATCGCCTCGCGCTCTGGCGTGCAGAACGCACCTATGACGAAATTCCCGAATTCGTGGAATCTATCCCCTTCAGCGAAACCCGCGAATACGTCCAGATCGTTCTTCGCAACGCCGATATGTACCGCAAACTCTACGGCCCAACCAACAAAAATACTGTCTCCGCCGCCATCCAATCCGGAGCCCATCCCAGCCGCTAAAGCTCTTCGCCCTCCCTGTGGCGAGAGGCTTTTATGCCAGCGCTTTGCGTTTTCCCTGTTACCATCGCGCTCACCTTTGCGTCTCTCAACTTGAGAGCGTTCCCGCGACAACGCTGCCGCGGCCCGTGCGCATCACACTGGGAGCATCCATTGCAGTGCGTCAGGAGCGTGCCTATGCCTATCCGGGTCCACGCGTTTGCAGTGATTCTGATCCTCGTATTAGCCGGTCTGTGTTCTCCCCAATCGTCGTTCGCACAGGAAAGAAGCCGCCAGGGAAGCGGGTTCCAAAGCCAGGTGGACTTGGTCTCTGTCTACTTCACTGTGCGCGACGACAAGAAACACCTGGTCAGCGATCTGGCGCAAGACAGTTTCAACGTCACGGAAGACGGCCAGCCGCAAGCCATCAAATTCTTCGCCCACCACAGCGACGTGGTCCTCAACGTAGGCGTGCTACTAGACACAGGCACGAGAATGTCCTGGATCCTTGGCGAGGAAGCTCAAGCCTCCGCATTGTTCCTGAAGCATGTTGTCCGCCCCACCGACCTTGGCTTCGTTGTTAGCTATGCCTCCCGCGTCGAGGCGGTTCAGTTGCCGACATCGGATATTGGCCTGCTCAGGGAAGCGACCGCAAGCATCGGCAGCGGACGAGCCGCGATTGGATTAGAAGTTGAAGGCTCTGATTCCGGGCCAACGATTCCCGGCGGCGGTACCGTCGGCATCAATGGGCGACGCGTAAACGACAATCGCGAAGCCCACCTCTACGACGCCATCAGCGTCTCCACGCACCGCTATCTTCAAGGCGAGGTGGGACGCAAGGCCGTGGTTATCGTCGCTCTCTCCGGCGACGCCCACAGCGAATCCACAATGGCAGACGCGCTCGAGGCCCTGCTGCAAAACGACGTGATCGCTTACGTTCTGCAGATTTACGATGGCTCAAAGCATGACAATTGCGACGTGCTGCACATTTTTGGCAAGGACAGCAACGGAGAACCTCTGCTCAAGAAGCTTGCTGAGGCTACCGGTGGGCGTATGCTGGAAGTTCGAGGCATCGATAAACTCGAAGCCGCGCTTGACGAGATCTCCGACGAGCTCCACCACCAGTACAGCCTGGGCTACTATCCCGAAAACCAGCATTGGGACGGAAAGTTCCGCACTATCCAGATTTCCGCTGGAGGAAAATCGTATAAGGTCTACGCCCGCAAAGGCTATTACGCCAACCCGCCGGCAACGAAAGAGGCGGAAAGCCACTAGTCAACACAACCAATGTCTGTCAGCCTTGCCGCCAACATCGCCACAAATGAACTTGAAGGTCCCGCACCCAAGTTCGTGAGCGTAGGCGCTTGCAAACTAACGCCATAAATGTCTGCGGGCGAGAGTTCTGCAGAATTCCGGCGAACCGTGTCCGTCATTTTCCCGAGTTGTGCACCAATAGTGCGCTTCCTGCCGCCAGCTCAACTGCAGCAATATATCTGCTTTATTTTGTGTGGTTTCCGGAAGCAATTCGGCCTTCTCTCTGCAAATAGTTTGGCACCCGCCTTGCTCCCTAAGCTCGCAACGCTGATTTTTGGCGGGGGTTAGACCGGGCAATTCGTCGCTTTACTGCGTCTTCTGCGTAGTTCGTGACGGGTGTGTTTGCTTCGGGTCTTCCGCCACGGCACACGAAAGAAAGGATTCACTGATCCATGCGACAGAAACATGTTCTGGGAGCTCTTCTCCTGTTCTCCGCGGGCGCCATCCTGCCGCTCGCGCTTGCGCAATCTCCGAGTTCCTCACCTCTGCCTCCCTGGTTAGCTGCCGCATGGCAACAGGCGCTGAGTGTGCCCCTGCTACCTACGATTCTGTCGGGGAAAGTGCCTGTCACGTTGCCGGAAAACACAACCACGCTCGACCTAAACGGCCAGACCACAACCTATTTTCCAGGTGGGGCGGTCACCACCGCGAACCGCGCGTTCTTCCAGTCTCTGGGATCGAACGGGCGCACTTGCTTCAGCTGCCACCAGCCGCAGAACAATTGGTCCATCTCGCCCACCACGTTGCTCACCACCTACGTGGCGACCTTGGGCAAGGATCCGGTCTTCGCGCCCGTTGACGGCGCGGATTGCCCGACTGCGGGCGCTGCGGCGAACACGTTTGGCCTTAGATTCATCCAGGCGCGCGTGCAGCTCTTCACGAAGGGCAACTTCCGGATTTTCCTTACCGCCCCGGCGAACCCCCAGTGGACTTCCGTCGCAGTCAGCAGTGACCCGACCGGTTGCGAGCTGAACCCCACATACGGCTTGCCATCCGGCGGACTGTCGTTTTATCGCCGGCCGCTTCCTGCCACCAATGTGATCTATACATCGCCTGGACGCCGCAAGAACCCGGACGGTACGCTGGTTCCGAACATCATGTGGGACACTCGCGAAGCCAGCCTTTCCAGCCAGTTCATGGACGCCACGCTGACTCACGCACAGGCTGCTACGCCTCCAACGGCAGACCAGATCGCGGATGGCGTTGCTTTCCAAAGCGGCAGCTTCACTGCGCAGACCTCTAATTTCATCGCCGGAGATTTGACCGGTGCTGACGGCAGCGGCGCGTCCGGTGGCCCGATGCCGTTGTACAACTATTCCAACACCACGCTTCCTCCTCCGGCGGGGACGCGAGGCCTCGCAGGTTGCGCGGTTGCCGAGCTTCCTTGCCCGGGCTCGACCATTGCCAACGCTCCGGGTGTGCCTGGCTTCCAGGAAATGTCGGCCTATGGCACCTACAATGGCGGGAACACCGCCGCGGCAGAAGCGATGCGCGCTTCAATTTCGCGCGGCGAAGTGATTTTCAACACTCGCAGCTTCACCATTAATGGCGTCACCGGCCTGACTGACATCGGCAAGACCGCCGCCGCCTCCCAGGTTGGCACCTGTTCGACGTGCCACAATAACGCCAACGTGGGGAACGATACGTTCAACGATCCTAAGCACATTGGTGTCGGCGACAACAGCGCTAGCAGCGCCGGCCAGACTTCGGCAAACGGGTTGTCGACACTCCCTATGACGCCCGATCAGCCGGTGTTCACATTCCTTTGTCCGGTGGGTTCGATCAACTACTTCAGCAATCCGGTGGTCGTCAACGGCGTGACCTATGACGAGTATCAGACCTCGGATCCCGGCGTTGGCTGGATCACCGGGAGCTGCAACGACCTTGGTAAATTCAAGGTTTCTTCCCTGCGTGGAATCGGAGCGCGTCCACCATTCTTTCATGGCGGCGAGGCGCTCAACATGACCGCGGTGATTGTGTTTTACAATAATCGTTTCAACATCGGGTTGAGCGCGCAAGACATCATCGACCTGACCAACTTCATGAACGCTCAATAAACGGGCAAACGACTTACTGTCGCAGGAAACGGGGGCCACCTTTCTTGGCCCCCGAATCATTTTTGCACCATCAAGTAACGCTGGCCTTTATGCCGGCGCTTCCGTCTTTCGGCGCCGCTGCGGCTTTCGCCCGCTCGTGCGCTACAATATTTCCTCCATGTCCACACCCGAAACCAACATGACGCAAATCGCGCGGCGCATGCTCTCCGCCAAGGCTGAGCAGTTCACCGAATCGGTCATCCGCGAAATGACTCGTCTCGCCTTGAAGCACAATGCCGTCAACCTTTCCCAGGGATTTCCCGATTTCGCGGCTCCCAACGAAGTGAAGGAAGCCGCGCGCCAGGCCATCGCGGACGACATAAATCAGTACGCCATCACCTGGGGCGCCAAGCCCCTGCGCGACGCCATCGTCGAAAAATTCGCCCGCACCCAGGGAGTGACAGTCGATCCGGAGCGCGAACTCACTATTTGCTGTGGTTCCACCGAAGCCATGATGTCTTCCATGATGGCCATCATCAATCCCGGCGATGAAATCGTCGTCTTCGAGCCTTTCTACGAAAATTATGGTCCCGACGCAATTCTCTCCGGGGCCAAACCGCGTTTCGTGAAAATGCGCCCGCCGCAAAACGAAAACGATGTCTGGAGCTTTGATGAAGCGGAATTAGCCGCCGCCTTCGGGCCGCATACCAAAGCTATCATCCTGAACACGCCCAACAATCCTACCGGCAAAGTCTTCACTCGCGCCGAATTCGAGTTCATTCGCGATCTCTGTGTCCGTTGGAACTGCTACTGCATCACCGACGAAATTTACGAGCACATTCTGTACGACGGCACCGAGCACATTTCGATGGCGCGCATCGATGGCATGCGTGACCGCACCATCGTGATCAACGGCATGTCCAAGACGTACAGCGTCACCGGCTGGCGCGTGGGCTGGGCTATCGCCCCTGCCGAAGCCACGCAGTCCATCCGCAAGGTCCACGATTTTCTTACCGTCGGCGCTGCCGCGCCGCTGCAGCAGGCGGGAGCCCTCGCCCTCAAGCTTCCGCAGACGTATTACGACAATCTCGCTACCACATATGATAAAAAGCGCGCACGTCTCCTCAGCATCCTCGAGAATTCCGGATTCACCGTGTACAAACCGCGCGGCGCCTACTACATCATGACGGACATTTCCCGCTTCCATTTCGACGAGGCCAAATATCCCGCCGAATCCCGCGACGTCTCTTTCGCGAAATATCTCGTGGAGAATATCGGCGTGGCTTGCGTACCCGGCTCCAGCTTCTACAACAACGCCCAAGACGGCGCTTCCCAAGTCCGCTTCACCTTCTGCAAAAAAGAGGAAACCCTCGCCGCCGCGGAAGCCCGCTTCGCCAGCCTCCATATCTGATTTCTGGATGCTCACGTTTTCGCCAACTCTCCATTCTTCGCGTCTTGCATTTCATCCCCCTGCTCAATACCATCAGCAAGACCAACTTGACCATTTCGCACGGGTGAAGAGTAAATGCCGCTGCAAATCGGCCAGATGCTCGGCCGCTACCGCATTGAAGAAGAAATCGGCTCCGGCGGCATGGGCGTGGTGTATCGCGCATACGACCAGCGCCTCAACCGCGATCTTGCTGTTAAAGTTTTACGCCACGGCCTCCTCGAATCTTCCGCCTCTCGCAAGCGCTTTCGCAATGAAGCGCTCATGCTCTCCAAGCTGAATCATCCCGTGATCCAGATCATTCACGATTTCGACGAAATCGACGGAACGGACTTCCTCGTTTCCGAACTGGTCTCTGGTGTATCCCTGAATCATCGTGTCCAGGCCGGGCCGTTGCCCGAAAAGGAAATCGTAAGAGTCGGCATTCAACTTGCCCAGGGCTTGGCCGCCGCCCACGCTGCCGGAGTGCTTCACCGCGATCTGAAACCCTCCAATCTGCGCGTCACCGCTGACGGCCATTTGAAAATTCTCGATTTCGGATTGGCCACGCTGTCGAGCGAAGCCATCTCCCAGATGAGCCAGACGCTTAGCGTCGCTGACGTTCCCTCCGCAATTGCCGGCACACTTCCGTACATGTCTCCCGAACAATTGCTCGGCAACGAAGTGGACGCGCGCTGCGACATTTATTCCGTCGGCATCGTCTTCTACGAAGTTGCCACCGGTCAGCTTCCTTTCAACGATTCGCTGGTAACCAAGCTTACGGATGCAATTCTCCACCGTAGCCCCGCCCCGCCAAGCTCACTGAACCGCAAAATCTCATCGGAGTTCGAGCGCATCATCATGAAGTGCCTCGAAAAAGACCCCGATTTGCGTTATCAGTCCTCCAAGGATCTGGCCGCGGACCTGCGCCGCTTGGAATTGCAGTCGAGTTCTGGTTCGTTGGCGATTCCCGCAAGCAACCCGCGAAAGAAAAATCTCGCCCTGGTGATCGCCTCCATCGCAACAATCGCGCCCCTTC
>Ga0210383_10003232_pt1 | contig 14643 bp, 12 predicted proteins | sample IncBWC14OmetaG_FD_160072 | JGI IMG/M metagenome (GOLD analysis project Ga0210383, IMG submission 160072) | Forest soil microbial communities from Barre Woods Harvard Forest LTER site, Petersham, Massachusetts, United States - Inc-BW-C-14-O ...
TTATGCACGGAAACACCCTCTTCGATCTGGCTCGTTGGAGGCGCGCCTAACAGGATCTTCTGTTGCTCGCTATTCCTGGCGAATTCGCGGCGAAGTTTAGCGGCCTGGAACTGTATCGCCTGGTCACGAGCATTGTAAGACTGATCTGCGGCAGATCTTTGCGGCTATCGGCAGGAGACTCGATGCTATGACAGGGCCGGGCACGGTGCTGTGGTCATTGGTCTGCGGCAGCGCCAGATGTGGGTCGCGCTGGTCGGCCGCGTGGACGTGGTGGCACATGTGCGTGAGGCAGCCCGGTGCGGCGACGCGCCTGTGCGGGACGGCCGCGATCCGGCCGCGGTCATACCTGGCGTCTGTCCGCGGCGCGGCCATGTTGACCGCGACCGGTCAGGATGGGCGTCCAGCCGGAAGCAGTGGCCCTACAAGGCGTGGAGCGGGTCGTACGTGCAGTCCAGGCCGACCGCCATCTTCACGGCCTGTTCCTTGAATTCCGGAGTGTAATACTTTCCTTTCGCCATTTCCGCCGTCCCCTTTCAGGGAAGGTCTTATTGATCTCCCTGTCGGGAACTCGGGGGCACCTCAACTATTCATCTGGCTGTGGCTGGCGGGGTCCATATCGGCCGTGCTGACGGTTTGCGGCGGAGGGCATTGCGACTGCAAGAGCGGGTCGGGTATCCGGTCGCCGAGTCGCAGCAAGCCGGCTCCGGTCAGTGCTACCGCCAAGGCGCCGCCCCACCAGACGGCGTCGGGTGACGTTGCGAGCAGCGCGCCGCCGACCGCGGGGCCGAGGGCCACGCCTGCCGTGAAGGTGAGGCCGTAGAGCGACATGTAGCGGCCGAGCAGATGCGGCGGTGCGAGGTCGGCGACGATTGGGCCGAGCACGACGAACTGCGCGCACTCACCGATCGCGATCACGATCGCGACCCCGGCCAAGACGGTGGTAGCGGTGAGCGTCGAGCTCGTTAGCGTTGCGAGCAGGACCGCGAGCAGGCCGATTGCAAATAGCGCGCTGGTCGCGGCAAGAGCGTGTGTGCGGCGCATCCGCTTGACGACCCGTGTGGCTGGAATCTGCGCGACGACGATGAAGAAGGTGTTGATGAAGATGACGACGCCGATCTCGCCCGGCCCGACAGGCGTGTGCGCCTCCGCGAACGGCGCGAGGATGTTGGAAAAGAGCGCGCCGCCGGTCATCACGAGCACGATGTTGGCGGCGATCAGGGTGAGGAAGAGCCGATCGTGAGCAACTGCTCGGAAGCCTGTTCCCCTGTCGCTCGCCGGCGCGGCGTTCGCGAGGCGAGGATTCGGGATCCCCACGAGCACAACCAGCGCGAAGACAGCGAAGGTGACGCCGTCGAAGAGGTAGAGCGCCTGGAACGCGCGGAGGTCATGGGCGGAAGCGACGATGAAGCCCGCAACCGTCGCGCCGCTGCCGAGACCGAAGTTGCCGGCGACTCGGCGGAGCGCGATCGAGGAGGCGCGCTGCTCCGCTGAGACCAGGGTCAGGCTCAGAACCTGGTTCGCGGTGTTCGCGACTCCGAACCCGGCGCCGCCGACGGCCGAGCAGACGAAGGCTTGCCAGGGACGCTCGACGAATGCGAAGCCCGCGTAGCCCAGTGCGCTCGCGAGATTGCCGGTGATCAGGATCGGCTTGGCACGGAAACGATCGAGCAGCGCACCCGAAGGGGGCGTTACGACCGCCGCCGTCCCCATGACCGCCGCCAGCACCAGTCCCGCAGTCGCCGTTGGGAAGCCGCGGGCCTGGTGCATGTAGATGATCTCGAAGGGAAGGATCAGTCCAGTGCCGAAGTAGTTGACCGCGGTCCCAGCCTGAAGAACGATGACAGGCCCCGACAGGCCCGTCCGCCAGCCGCCGAACACACGAGCGAGCATCCTGCGCACCGGCTTCCTGCGGTTGGCTGCTTTCCCGTGGATGCCTGAGACTCGCACGTTCATCAGCGCCCGCGGCGGCGCGGATCGAGAACGGCGGATGCTGCGCGCCCGGCCGATGCGGACGATTCCATCGTCAACCTCCAGGGTCGTTTCCAGCTGCCGCGGCACGATCCGGTAGGCGGATCGTCCGGGCGGTCGGTAGTGCATACACCGCGGCGCCGGGAAACTGGGCGCCCGCGAGCCGCCCAGTTCGCGCCGTGGGCGGTGTATATACCGGGCGGAGGTACGACGTGGTGCGGAAGGAAGGCGCGCAGGATGGTGACAGCCGATCTGCTCTCGCGGGCGCGGGCCGGGGATGGCGAGGCGTTCCGGGAGCTGGCCGAGTCGCACCGGGGGGAGCTGCAGGTGCACTGCTACCGGATGCTCGGGTCCTTCGCCGACGCCGAGGACGCCGTCCAGGAGACGATGCTGGCCGCCTGGCAGGGCATCGGCGGGTTCACTGAGGAACGCGCGTCGCTGCGCACCTGGCTGTACAAGATCGCCACCAACCGGTGCCTCAACGCGCGCCGCGCGGCGAGTCGGCGCCCGGCCAGGAAGTGGGATATGTCGCAGTTCCAACCGCTCGTGCCGACCCCGCGCGACGAGGCCGCCTGGCTGCAGCCGTTTCCTGACGTGTTCCTCGAGGGTGCCGTCGACCGGCCGCTCGGGCCGGAGGCCCGCTACGAGCAGACCGAAGCCATCTCGCTGGCCTTCGTGGCCGCCCTGCAGCTGCTGCCGCCACGCCAGGTCGCCGTCCTCATCTTGCGCGACGTCCTTGGATTCCACGCCGGCGAGGTGGCCGAGATGCTGGAGGTGACCGTCCAATCGGTCAACAGCGCCCTCAAACGAGCCCGCGCTAGCCTGCAGCGCCGGCAGCCAGCCGCCGGCCACCAGCCACCGCCCGCCGCAGGCTCGCCCGCCGAGGACGCGATCGTGGCCAGGTTCACCCGCGCGTGGGAGTCGGCCGATCTCGACGCGCTGGTGGCCCTGCTGACCGGCGACGTCTTCATCGCTATGCCTCCGGAGCCATTCGGATACGAGGGCCGAGACGTCGTGGCCCGCTACTGGGCCCGCCAGTTCGGCGCGGGCCGCAGGTTCGACCTCGTGCCGACCCGAGCCAACGGCCAGCCCGCGTTCGGGGCATACCTGCGCGTCCCGGCCGGAATCCGCCACGCGACCGGCTTCTACGTGCTCACCCTGGCCGGCGACCGGATCTGCGCCATGACCCGCTTCGAGGCCAGCGTGCTGCCGTGGTTCGGGCTACCTCGATCGCTCCCGGCCCGGTGACCAGCCTTGGAGCAGCGATAGTGAGCAGCAGCGGTCCTGGCTGGGGAATGCGCCATCGAATACCAGAGCGTCAGCAAGATCCCCGGCCCATCCGCCGCGGCGGGCGGCACGCAGGCAGCAGGCGGAGCGGCGGCCACAGGCGGTAACCCGGCGACTCCCGGCCCGCTATCGCCAATGGCCGTTCCATTGTGGGCCGACCCCCGATTCCGGGACGCCAGCTCGATACCGGTTAACGAAGATCGACCCCCGCGAGGAGGGCACCATGCATCCAGATATCCTGCGGCAGCTTGCCGCTGAGCACACCCGGGATGTGATTACCGAGGCCGGTGAGGCGCGGCGGGCCCGTGAAGCCCGCCACACCCAGCGGCGTCGGCTGGCAGCTCACCTGAGGCGGTCAACCCGGCTGGCAGCGCAGCAGCCCGGGTCCCGCCGGGGATCCAGGATCCCGGTCACGCCGGCCGCGGACGGCCCGGTAGAGGCGTCCCGGTAGCCCTGACGAAAAATCCAACGGCTCAGCACATAAGGGAAAGGAACTCACCGACCATGACACGTGACGCCGTTACCAGTGACCAGCTGCCAGCATCGGGCCTGCCGTTCTCGGTGGCCGTGCGCGGGGGCGGGCTGCTTTTCCTGTCCGGGCAGGTGGCCCAGGACCCGGCCACCGGCGAGCTGATTGACGGCGACGTCGCCCAGCAGGCCGACCAGATCCTGCGCAACATCGCGGCGACTCTGGCGGCGATCGGCAAGGACCTGGACGACGTGATCCGAGTCGGGGTCTACCTGACCGACCTGTCGCAGTTCGGCGCCATGAACGAGGCGTACCGCAGGCACTTCACCGCGCCCTATCCGGCCCGCACCGCGATCGGCGTGGTCGCCCTGCCGCTGGGCGCGGCGGTCGAGATGGATGTGGTGGTGGGCTGAGGTCAGCGCCGGCGGGACGCGTAGCTCAGGCACGGTCATATTCGCGATGAGAGCGCGCCATTCGGCCAGAAGGCCGCACAGAACTGGAGCGTCTGCGTGCAGGACCCGTGCTTTAACCCTCGTGCGGCAGCCGGACATAGTCGGCGATATCTCCACGCACTGGCCGCATTGTGGATCACGCTATGTGATCGACTTGGCTCTGCGGCCACGGCGCAGTGACCGTCAGAGACAGTGCTCACGTCGAGCGGGTGATATTTTCGGGCTGCTTCGATCTGCCGGGGAGGAGGCGGCTGGATGCGACGCCTGGATGTGCAGATTCCTGCACCCGATGGCCGCAGCAGCGGGACGCTGCACTTTCCCGGCGGGGATGGCCCGTGGCCGGGCGTGCTGGTCTTTCCTGACGCGGGCGGAGCACGGGAGACGTTCCGGCAGATGGGCGGCCGGCTGGCGGGCATGGGTTATGTCACGCTGGTCCCAGATATCTACTACCGCGCAGGCCCGTGGGCACCGTTCGACGTGGCCACGGTGTTCACTGACCAGCAGGAGCGGGCCCGGCTGTCCAGCCTCGCCAGCGTGCTCACCAATGACCGGATCATCGGCGATTCCGCCGCCTACGCGGGCTTCCTGCTGGCGCGCCCGGAAGTGATGGGACCGGCGATCGGCATCACCGGATACTGCCTGGGCGGGCGCATGTCGCTGATCGCCGCCGGCGGCCTGGGCCGCACGGTCGCCGCGGCAGCGTCGTTCCACGGCGGCAGGCTGGCTGTCGCCGGCGACCCCTCCAGCCCTCACCTTTCCGCGGACCGCGTCACCGCCGCGGTCTACGTGGCCGGCGCGAAGGACGACGACTCCTTCACCGCCGGCCAGGCCGAGCTACTGGAACGGGCGCTCACTGACGCCGAGGTCGACCACACCCTCGAGTTCTACCCCGCCCGCCACGGCTTCGCGGTGCCCGACAACCCGACTTATGACACCCAAGCGGACGCCCGGCACTGGGAAGCACTCCGCGAGCTCTACCAGGCCCACCTGCCACGCTCCTGACAGCGCGATGCCTGCGGGAGCTCAAGTCGGCGTCACTCAGCGTGCTTGCCATGGGGGTGGTCAAGCGCGCACACTGCCGCCGTTCGGCGCGGCGCGCGGATTCATCCGGGGGCTTTTAGGGCCGCCCATATGTGGTTGTTCTGTGGGCCTGTGGCTACCGAATCTTATAGCTCTTATAGCTTGCGTTGCCGAATTCACATGTATTCATGAATCAGGACGGCGCCTGCGGCGCCGATGGTCCGACGTCAGCGCTGGGCTCTGCCTTGGGGGCCCGCCCGGCGCAGCCGGGCTATGCCGCTGGGACTATGCCGCTGGATACCGAGGGGACTGGCTCATTCGCCGCACAGACCGGCGCTGCCCTCAGCCGCGTGCCGCGCGCTCCGGCGTCCCGCTCGGAGCTGCCGTGTCTAGGCCGCCCGGTAAGGAAGGGACGCGGCAGGATCGGGACACGTCCCCCCGCACTGGCGTTAAGCGCTGGGCGGCCCTGCCGGGAAGGCGCGGGTGACGGCGGCGGTGCGGCTGGAAACATGCAGTCTTTCATAGATGTTTTCGAGGTGGGTGCGTACGGTTCCCTCAGTCACGCCCAGGCGGCGGCCGATCTGGGTGTTGGTGTGCCCGGCGGCCAGCAGGCGCAGCAACTCCCATTGCCGGGGGGTGAGCCGGGGGACGGGATTGCGGCGCCGCTCGGCCTCCAGGTAGGCCTGGCGCAGGTGCGGGCGCAGCAGCGTGAGCACCGCCCGGTCCCGCTCGGAGAAATCCGGCCCGGGCCCGCGGTAGAGGTACAGCCTGACGTGCCGCTCGGGCCCGGCGCTCAGCTCCGCGGAATCGTGCAGGCACAGCTGAAGCTCATGCTCTATCCCGTAGGGCCGGTGATAGTCGCTGTACATGCCGGTGCTGTGCCATTGCCGCGCGGAGTAGAAGTCAGAGGGTTTGACGACGCTGCGCAGGTCGCCGGTGCGCTCGGGATAGGTGTTGGATTGGCAGTCCCAGCGGCAGGCCCACCAGTGCTCCCAGAGCGCCGGGTCCAGATTCTCGAATGCCTTGAGTTCGTCGTGGCTTAGCGCCGGGACCGACTGGACGATCGAATACCCTTGCTGCCCGCTGTCGCTCCGGTCGAGGGAGATGTCGTCGCAGCGGATCTGGTCCTTCAGGTCGGCCAGCAGGGACGGCGGCAGCCCTTCCCCGTCCGGCAGGTCGGGACGATCCTGGCTGACGATAGCGGCCAGGGCGCGCAGGTCGCGTCCTCTGACCGTTGCCGGAGCTGTCATGACGCGCACCCCCCGTCCACGGTACTCCGGCTGCGCGGGTGCGGCCATCCGCAGAACGTCAGATAGCAGCGGGGACACGGACCCGCACACACTGGCACCTGAAACAAGCACGCTGAGGCAACAGCGCGACCCATAACCATCCCGTTTCCTGAGCAGGAATCAGGGGCCGGCCTCAGCCAACCTTGAGGAGAGCGAGACAACCATGGCCGGAAAGGCAGTAATCAGTCTCAGCACGGGCCTGGAAGACCCGGAGAAGGTGGCCGTGGCCTTCCTGGTCGCGGTCGGCTCCGCCGAATCCGGGCGGCCGGTCCTGATGTTCCAGACCAAGGAAGCCGTCCGGCTCGCCCTCGAGGGGATCGCCGTCGGCGTGGCCTGTGACGGCTGCCCAGCGCTGCCCGATCTGCTCGCCCGGTATCAACGGGCGGGCGGGCGGTACCTGGTCTGCCCGGTCTGCTTCAACGCCAAGCAGCTCGACAAGGGCAACCTGCTGCCCAACGCCGAGCTTGCCGGAACCGTCCAGCTATGGGAATGGATCGGCGATGAAGCAGCGACAACGTTCAGCTACTGAATGAGAGGGACGCGGCATCACCTGCCGGGGTGGCGTTCCAAGGGGGCTGGGGCGACCGGCATGAGAGTCGGCATTATCGGGGGATCGGTCGCCGGATGCGCGACAGCGGCGCTCCTGCATCGGGCCGGCCACGACGTAACCGTCTTCGAACGGTCCGAGTCCGACCTGGTGAGCCGTGGTGCCGGGATCGGTACGCCGACGGCCGTGTGGCAGGACATGATGGCGCGAGGCCTGATCGATGGGACCCTTTCCGCCTGCAGAGCCGACTACATGCGGTACGTCACCCGCGGATCCGGGACCGGCCAGCCGCGATGGCTGGGCGACGCCGGGGGCAAGGGCAGCTTGATGCTGCTCAACTGGGCCCATCTTTACCAGTGCCTTCGCCGGGGCGTCCCTGACGATCTCTACCGCAGTGCCTCGACCGTCGAGCTGATCGAAGCGAGGCCTGACGGCACGACCTTGCATCTTCGCCCGGGCGGCTCAGTGGACTTCGACCTGGTCGTCTGCGCCGACGGGTATCGCTCGATGGGCCGCAGGCTCATTGACCCCGGCGCGACGCCTTGCTACCGGGGGATGGTGTCGTGGCGGGGACTCCTCCGCGAGAGCGACACCGGCGTAGATGCCCTCGACGGCTGCGATCTGCTGCGAGTCGGATACCTAAGGGGGCACGGGGTCCTGTATTACATCCCCGGATCCCGGCAGAGCACCGAACCGGGCAAGCGCCTTCTCGTGTGGGGCTACTACCTCCAGGTTCCGCAGCGTGCCCTGTCCTCGGTGCTGGTCGACGATCAAGAGCGGCAGCAGTCCGCCTCCGTCCCGTTCGGGAAAGTGCATCCGCAGGTCAGGGCGGGCTTGGAGTCCCGCCTTGCGGACCTGTTGCCCCCGGTGCTCTTCAAGCTGGTGCAGCAGAGCGGTAACTCGGCGATCCAGGCCATTTACTCCGTTGTGCCCCGCAGCTACGCCCGCGATCGGATTTGCCTGGTCGGCGACGCCGGTGCGGTGTTCCCCCCGTTCACGACCAGCGGCGTCCTCAAGGCGGTGGCCAATGTCACCTCATTGGCGGACGCCCTCGCCGACGCCCCGGCCGTTGATGATGCTCTGCGCCGCTGGAGCAAGGCCCAGCTCCAGGTCGCCGCTCAGGTCATGCCGAGGGCTGAACACATCGAGCGGAGCGAGGTGTTCGACATGCCAGACCTCACCACCATGCCAACCACGGCGACCAACAACTGGATGACCTCACACCTTCCCGGGTACGCGCTCACGCTCCCGGACATGTGACCAGGAGAAGGGAGATGCAGACTCCTTGACCGCTTCATGCTGGGCAAGACGCTCCATCTCGCGCTATACCCCGGGCAGGCAGTACTCCGGCGGGCACGCCGGACCCGGCGTCCGTCGCAATCCTCCGATAGCGTCCCGGCAAGAATTGCCTAACGGGCAATCGTTGCCGGTGGCGGCACAGGCCCAGCCCCGGCCGGCTGCATCCAGCCCGGCCCGTCACCCGGCCGTGCCGAGATTGCTTTCACGATGACTACCGGCGCGTCAGCGGGAGGGCATGGTGATGCTGGTTATCGAGACCCTGGACGGCGCCACTGTGGAGCGCGCTGGTGCACTGGTCGCTTGCGAGCAGGCCGCTGCCCGCCGGGTACGGCCGGAGCTGCCGGCCGCCTTCGGCAGTCCCGATGTCTGCACGGCTGCGCTGCAGCGCCTGTGCGACAGCGGCCAGCACGGCCTGGTCGTGATGGGCAACGGGCGCGCTGCCGCGGTCATGGCCGCGGCAGCGCGAGAGAACCCTGTTGTGGGCCGGTATGCTCTCCTGCTGGCCGAAGGGCTCGCCGTCGACCCGGACCTGGCCGACCCGACCGCCGTCCTGGCCGCCGCATTCGCGGACCTCGCGGCGCCGCTGATCGCCGGCGGCGTGCGGCGCTACTACCTTCTGCACACCGCGCTGCCCCGCCTGTCCGAGGCGCTGTCGAACCTCGGGTTCGGACGCCGCAGCGCCTACGGCATCCAGCCGGCAGCGCCGCGGCGCGGCTCTTCCGCCGTCGCCGTGCGGGTCGCCGGGGCCGGGGACCTGGAGACCATCGCCCGCCTGGCCCTGGTCGAACTCCAGCACCGCTCCGCGCCGCCGATGTTCGCACCCCGCCAGGACCGGCCCCTGGCCGACCTGGTCGCCGAGCACCGCGCCCTGCGCGAGGCCGGCGCGGTCCACCTGCTGGCCACCCTCGACGGGCACGACGCCGGCCTGCTCACCATCGAGCTGACCTCACCGGTCCCGCGGCTGTGCCCCGACGGCCAGCCCTACATCGGCCCCACCGCCGCGCTGCCCGCCGCGCGCGGGAAAGGCGTCGGGCACGCGCTCGTCGACACCACGCTCACCTGGGCCCACGACCATGGCTACCAATGGGTCTCGGTCGATTTCGACACCGCTAACCCGTTGTCCCGGCCATTCTGGCTGCACGCCGGCTTCCGCCCGGCCGGATACGGCGTTCTCCGCCTCATCGACGGCCGGCCGGCGGGCCAGCCCGGATCCGCCGGCGGCCACTGAACACTGATCATCACGCCCTCGCAGGCTCTCGTGCATCAGGTATTCGTCGCGGCCCGCTGCGACGGTCCTGCGGTCGCCTGCCACTGTCGCATATCGAAGGCCGCGCTCAGCTACTAAAGCTAGATTCACGGCCATCACACGAGATCGATCTGATCGCAGCCCGGTCATCTAGCGACCAACGATCGCCAGGCGGCCGAGCCGCGCCATGCCGAACTGGCAGGTCTGTATTCGATAGCTTGCCTCAGATGTTCTCGATCGATGGCATACGTAATCGGCGTTATGCGCGCCAACAAATTGAATTACGAGATTGGATGGGCAATCGTTGCAGCCGCGGACCGCGCTGGGTACTCGGTCTCTGAGCGCATTACGCGCCCGCAGCGGCAATTTAGCATGGTCACCCGGGGGCGCCGCTGCATAAATCAGCCTGCTGCATAAACGGCGCGAGGATAAGCTTTTGGACGGGCTACTCACGCTGCTGCGCGTCCTGAACGAGAAGGCGCTCCAGAGCGGCTGTATCGCAACGGTCGTCTCATCTGGCTTTGTCCGGACGGATCTTGCCCGGCTCGGCGCAGGACGCGGCGGCTGGCCGCGGCGGGTCCGTACGCGGGCATCATCGCGGCACAGGTAGCGATAGACCAGCGACCCGCCATGGATCTCAGGCCGTTCGACTCGCTGTGTTACGGCTCCGGTGTTGCTGACGCTTCCGCTTGCGCTATCAGGGGGCCATACATCTCCGCGTAGTTCTCGTAGTGGAAGGGGGCCTCGGGGTTCGCGCGGACGTGCTCGTCGAGGATCTTGGCTTCCTCGCCGACGAGGATCCGCCACGCTCCGGATCGCACCCCGTCCAAGATGATGGTCGCCGCCTGCGCCGCCGTGAACCCCTGGTCCTGGAGGCTGGGTTTCATTCGACGGATCATCTGGCGCAGGTCCTCGGCGGAGAAGTCTTCGGCCAGCAGGCCCATCTCGATGAGAGTGGCCCGCGTATTCTCGGGGAGCAGCTCCAGCAGCTGGGCGTCGCTCAGCTGGTCCCACTCCGGCAGGCCGAGGGCGCGGCGGGAGTTCAGGTAGATGTCGGTGTTCACGACACCCGGCATGACCACGACGACCCGGACCTGCGGCGCATTGGAGCGCAGGTCTTCGACGAGTGCTTCGGAGAAGCCCCTGATGGCGAACTCCGACGTGCTGTAGGCGGTGATCGGCGCGCCAGCCCCGGCCGTGGGCCAGAACCCGGCTGCGCTGCTGACGTTGACCAGGACACCGTCGCCGCTGGCGATCAGCAGCGGCAGGAAGGTGCGGGCGCAGTAATACACGCCCTGCCAGTTGACGTCGAAGGTGCGCTCCCACTCCTCCCGGGAGTCCTTAACGAAGCTGGCGCCGCCGAAAATGCCAGCGTTGCTGAAGACCAGGTCGACGTGATCGCTGGCGTGCTGCTCAAGCAGCTCATCGCGGAACCGCCGGACCTGCGCCTCGTCGGAGACGTCACAGGCATGGCCGGTGACCGCGACGCCGGGCGGGGCGAGCGCCCACGCCGTGGCCGCGGTCACCGCGACGGTATCCGGATTCAGGTCGCACACCGCGACCGAACATCCCTGCGCCGCCAGCTGGCGGACAAGCTCGCGGCCGATGCCGGCGCCGCCGCCGGTCACCACCGCGAGCTTGTCTGTGAACGAGTTCACGGCCGTCATCTCTACCTGGTGTGCCATTGCTTGTCAACGCTCCAGGGTGCCTGCAGCTCGACGACCCGCCGGGACGCGTAGTTCATCTCCCGAATGGCCAGGAGGATCCGGTGCCACGGGCTCCGGAGCCCTCCGTGCTCTGCCGGGGCGACCGTCGGAGTCGTCCTGGCCTGAGTTCCCTCGTCGGTAAGTAGTGCGGACATTGCCTTGTCCCATCTGCTCGAAACTGGCCGGTGTCCCGGCCCTCCGTCACAGAGTCGTCCGACCAGCCAGGTCCGCGGCAGGGGTCGTTTTCCCCCTCTTGCCGTGCGGGAATGGCCGGGGTGGAATCACCCACACTGCCGCGTGGCGAGCGGCTGCCCGGCCAGGCAGGCTGGGTCAGACCAGGCCGGCGCTGAGGGCGAGGCGGGTGAGGTCGGCGCGGCGGCGGCATCCGGTCTTGTCCCGGATGCGGTCCAGGTGCGAGCTGACCGTGCGCACGCTGATATACAGCTGGGCGGCGATCTGCGCGTCGGTGCGCCCCTGCGCGACCAGGGTGACTAGCTCCCGTTCCCGGGGGCTGAGTCCTTCCAGGCCTGGTGTCGCGGCCGGTGGCTGCGGGCCCGCGGCGGTGAGTATGAGGGCGTACTCGGCCGCGGTGGTCAGGCTCATCGCCTGGCCGCGTTCCTCGGCCGCTCGTGCCCGGTCCGGTCCGAGCGCCCGCCGCGCCTCGCGCAGGGGTTCCTGCCGCTGGAACCAGCCCTCGGGCATATCCGGGTGTGACGGGACCGAGAACCCGTCATGCCCCTGGAGCACGACCACCGCGGCCCACATCGTGGCGGCCTCGGCGCAGCGTCCGGTCATGGCGCACAGGTAGCCACAGCAGTCCAGGTCGTCGAGCAGCCTGGCCCGGGAGCCGATTCGCAAGGCGGTCTGGAGTGCTTCCCGCAGGTGCGCGGCGGCGTCCTCGTAAAGGTCCCTCCACAGGTCGAGAACCACCATCTTCTCCAGCAGGTTCCCCAGGCTCCACAGGTCGCCCGCCTCTCGGGCCCCGGCCAGCCCGGCCGCGCAAACCCGCTGGGCGGCGGCTGGCTCCTCGGCCTCAATGAGCACGGTCGTCAGGAGGTGGCCGCACACCCGGGCCGCCGGGCCGTCCCTGCCGGCCATGATCTGCTCCGCCTGGCGGGCCAGCTGCACGGCGCCGACCCGGTCGTCGGTGACGCAGGCGACCAAGCCGAGGATCGCTAGGGCCAGCGCCTCAGCGACGGGGTAGTCACCTTCCCGGGCCAGGGCCAGGGCACGGCGGCCATCGCCGGCCGCCTCGGCGATCCGGCCCATGGTCAGCAACGTCGCCGACCGGCTGCTCAGGCACCTGACCAGCAGCGGGGACGGGCCCCGGTCGCCGATGGCGTCGCGGACCGCGGTGAAGTGGCGCAGCGCGCCGGCCGGATCGGCCGAATCCAGACACGCCTGACCGAGCCAGGCGTGCCCGGTGCACCACGCGTCGCTGCCCGCGGCGGCGCGGTCGACGGCCTCGCGCAGTAGCGGCACCTGACCCGCCAGCCGGCCCCGGACCTGCCACCACCACGCCAGCGCAGCCACCAGCCGCGGCGCCACGGCCGCGTCGTGCTCCATGGCCCATTCCAGTACCTGGCGCATGGTGGCGTCCTCGGCATCCAGGCGCCGGGCAGCGGCCACCTCCCCGGTGTCTGCCGTCAGCCCCGCCATGGCGTCCTCGGCCACCCGCAGCGCGTACCCGGCCAGCGCGGCCGCGACAGCGTCACCCTCGCCGGCCTCGGCTAGTAGCCCCGCCCCGTAGGCCCGCAGCGTCTCCAGCATCACATACCGGGACCGGCCATCCGGACCGGCCCGCGGCGGGACCAGCAGCGAGCAGTCCACCAAGTGCAGCACGGCTGGCCCGGAGCCGGCCCCGGCGACCGCCTCGGCGCCGTCCAGGGTGAACGGCCCCGGGAACACCGACACCGCGCGGAACACCCGCCGCTCCGGTTCATCCAGCAGCCGGTAACTCCACTCCACAGCGGCCGCCAGCGACCGCTGCCGGCCCGCCGCGAGCCGGTCCCCCGCCTCCAGCAGGGTGAACCGGTCGCCAATCCGGTCCAGCAACTGCGCCACGCCTAGCGCCTCGACCCGGGCCGCCGCGAGCTCGATCGCCAGCGGCATCCCGTCCAGCCGCGCCACCAGCCGCGCCACCACCGGTGCGGTCCCCCCGTCCAGAGCGAAACTCGCGTCAGCCCGGCGGGCCCGGTCCGCGAACAGCGCCACCGCCTCCGACTCGTCGGGATCCGCCGGATTATCTGGGTCAGGCAGGGTCAGCGGCGCCAGCCGGTACCGCGCCTCCCCGGCGATCCGCAGTGCCTCCCGGCTGGTGGCCAGCACCCGCACATCATCGGCGCCGAGCAGCAGCCGGCCGCACAGCTCCGCCGCGGCGCCGATCACATGCTCACAGTTATCCAGCACCAGCAGCAGCTGCCGCCGGGCCAGCGCGTCGGCGAGCACGTCGGCCGCCGCCACCGACGGCAGGTCGCGGATCCCCAGCGCCGCCGCCACCGCGGCCGCCACCTGCGCCGGATCTCGCACTGCGGCCAACTCCGCTAGCCACACCCCGTCAGCGAACCGGCCGGCCACCTGCCGGGCGACCTGGCCGGCCAGCCGCGTCTTCCCGGCACCCCCAGGCCCCGTCACTGTCACCAGCCGGTACTGACCCAATTGGTCGGCGATCTCAGCCACCACCGCGCCGCGGCCCACGAAACTGGTCAGCGCAGCCGGAAAGCCATGCATGCCTCCGGCCGCGTCAGCTACCGCAGACCGCTCCACAGCCGTTACCATAACCGCGGCCCACCGCTGCTGGACAGCCCAGGCCAACAGCACAGCCAAACCCGGAAGCCGCGCCTGGCCAGGAGGCTGGCGAACGGCCGCGGACTCAGGGAAATGCTCAAGAACCCCCGGGGCGGCCAATGGATCCGCGCGCCACGGCTCCCGCCTGCCGGGATCCATGAGCCTTCACCTGGATCTTGGAGTGGCCCGGCAAGTCGGCTGCCTGGTGCCCCATGCTCACCCCGTGCCACCCGGAGCCTGCCCGTAGGGCCGACGGCGGAGGTCCGGGCACGCGCCTCGTTGACACGGCGTGCGCGACGACGGTGTACTGCCCTGCATGACGGATACAACGAGTACGGCTGGCACCCCGGCGTCCACGGCTGCTGCTTTTCCTGTCACCACTGCGTTCGAACTGCCGGGCATGGTGGTGGAACGGAATCTCGGCATCACGTTTGGCCTGGTGGTGAGGGCGATGGGCTTCAGCAAGACCGTCGCCGGCGGGATTTCGTCGCTGCGCCAGGGCGAGGTTTCGCAGTTCACGGTGGTTCTCGAAGACGCCCGCAGGCATGCGATCGACCGAATGATCGAGAACGC
>Ga0210383_10003233_pt1 | contig 14642 bp, 12 predicted proteins | sample IncBWC14OmetaG_FD_160072 | JGI IMG/M metagenome (GOLD analysis project Ga0210383, IMG submission 160072) | Forest soil microbial communities from Barre Woods Harvard Forest LTER site, Petersham, Massachusetts, United States - Inc-BW-C-14-O ...
GGCATCATGCTCTTCTCCTACATGCTGCAGCTCTCGACGTAGATGGCGCGCACGGCGTAGGAGAAGAGCATGATGCCGAGGATGAACCACGGCGCGGCCTTGCCGATGTAGGCTTCGGCTTCGCCACCGGCGTAGTAGGCGGAAGAAGCGAGATCGTTGAGCACAATCGCCGCGGCGCGCCAAAATGAAATGAAGCTGAGGAGCGCCGTGGTGGCAACAAGAACACGCGGAATTCCGCCGCCACGGCTGCCTACGGCAGCAGGGCTATTGGGAGTGCTGCTCATGTCTGGGTTTCGCTAAGTTGCAGGTTGAAATGCTCGCATTTTTGCGGCGCTAAGTCTAGCGAGGCGGGGCGGCGGATTGCCGAATTGGTCTAGCTTTCGGGAGTGCGGAAGGCTTTGGCGCATTCGGCGCAGGGGCAGATGATGCGGAAATAGTCGTAGCTGTAGATGCCGGTGGAGTGGCCGTCGGAGAAGCTGAGTTGAATGGCGTAGCTGCCTATTTGCGTGGCGGCTTGGGCGCGGGGCTTGGGCTTGAACATCGGCAGAGCGGGAGAGGAGAGAAACGCTGGAGCGGGTTCCGCGGTGTGGTCGGCTTTCTTGCCGCGTGCATCACTGCAAGTTGCGCAGGGGCACTCTTCGCGGAGATAGGTGAAATCGTAATGGCTGGCGTGGCCGTCGGCCCAGGTAATGTCTATGCCGGCGCCGTTCGAAATGTGAATCTTGATGCTTGTCGGCTTTTTTCGCGGGTCAGCAGGGGTCGGCATGATTTCGAAGTGAGTTTAGGCCTTGGACTTGCCGTCGCAACAATCGCCGGGCGGGATGGGATTGCCGTGCGGGCAGGTTTTCGGATGCCCTAGAAATGTGCAGATGCGCTGATCGAGTTCGGGGCTGATGATGTGTTCGAATTTGCAGGCTTGCGTGTGCGCTTCGGTATCGTCGATGGAAAAAGTGTCTTTGAAGAGACGCTCGGCCAGGCGGTGGCGGCGGACGACGCCGCGCGCGCGCTGGCTGCCCACGGGCGTGAGCTGGACTTCCCCGTTTTGCAGTTCCACCAAGCGCAGATCGGACATGCGCGAAAGAACGCGAGCGGCAGGCTCATCGGAAACGACCGGAATTTTTCCCGCGGGACCGGTGGCGTGAAGGCTTGTTGCCTGAGCGGGCTTCCCTTCCTCGCCGAAAATCCAGATTTGTTCGAGCAGATGGTCGAAGCGAATTTCGTCGTCGGTGGAGACGGCGGTGCAACAGTCGGCCGTGTCGGCGAGAGGACACGCGAGCGGATGGCCTGGTCCATGTTGCGCCGTGTCGAAATGCAAGTGGCCGTGGGCTAGCTCGATGCGGCGGTCGGCCTGGCGCGCGATGTCCGGATCGTGGGTGACCATCAGGATGGTGTGGCCGGCGTTGTGCAACTCGCGGAAGATTTGAAGCACGATGGTTTCGTTGGCTTCGTCGAGATTTCCCGTTGGCTCGTCTGCGAGGATCAGCTTCGGCTGGTTGATTAGCGCGCGGGCGATGGCAACGCGTTGTTGTTCGCCGCCGGAAAGCTGCGCGGGAAGATGCGTCAGGCGGTCGCCGAGGCCGACGCGCTTTAGCGCTTCGGCGGCCTGCTTTTCGTCGGTGATGCTATGAAAATACTGCGCCAGCATTACGTTTTCCACGGCTGTGAGATACGGCACGAGATGGAATTGCTGGAAGACGAAGCCTACTTTTTCCGCGCGGTAACGCACGATTTCGTTTTCACGGAGTTTCGAGAGGTCGACGCCGTCAACGACGACGCGGCCGGAGGTCAGCGTGTCCAGGCCGCCGAGAATGTTGATCAGCGTGGTTTTGCCGGAGCCGGAAGGCCCCATCAGAGCAACCCACTCGCCGGTGTTCACGCCGAAGCTGACGCCGCCGAGTGCGCGCAGGACGCCGTATTGCTTGGTCAAATTTTCGATGACTACTTGCGTCGCCGCGATGCGCGGGGGCGCTTGCACTACGGAACTCACGCTTCACCTCGAAATACCGATGCGGGGCGGATAGCTGCCAGACGCCGCAGTGGGTATGCGCTGATGATGGCTACAAGGATTGTTAGGGCCACGGCTACAGGATACACAATCAGGCGGGGGCGCGCCGCCACGCCGAAGACGGCCTTGCCTAATGCGATGGACAGGAAGATGCCAGCCGCGGCGCCGATTCCGCCGCCGGCAAGGCCCAGCAACGCCGACTCGACCAAGAATAGCCGCAGGACGCGGCGCATGGAGCCGCCGATGGCCTTCATCAAGCCGACGTCCATTTTTCGTTCCATGGCCACGTTGGTCATGGCGGCCATCACGCACAGCGCCGTCAGCACCAGCACCAAGGCCACAGTAAACTCAAGCAAGCCCGAGATGCGGCCGTAAATCTTCGCCTGCGCCTCGGTGAACTGCCGGACGGGACGGACGTCGAGATCGGGGAATTGTTTTTGCAACGTGCTCACGTAATCGTTGATTTGTTTGGGAGTGCCCGGAACCATGATCTCGACATCGCTAATGCCCCAGAGCCGATTCGCTAAGCGCTGAACAAAATCCAACATGACAGTGACTTGAGAATCCTCGGGCCCGCCCGTTTCGACAAGCGACGAAACCTTGCACGTTCTCTTCCGGCCGGAGATCAGAATTGAGATCGTTTCGCCCACATGTGCGTCCAATTGCTTTGCGACCTGAACGCCGAGAGTACACGGAAGGTCTCCAGGAACGACCAAGTCATACCCGGGGGCGTCGGGATCAGTAGGAGGTGGGATCATCGTGACGCTCGCGGTGCGTATGCCCATTCCGCGTTTGCCAGCGAGGATGGCATTTACTGGCACGCCGCCTCGAGGACCACGGACAGTAGCAATCGCGTAGAGGAAAGAGGTGGCTTCAACCCGATAAGGACCGACGGATTTCGGAATCGCATCCATGATGGAATCGTTCATCGTTGCAACCAAGTCCCCCGCCACCGGAACTTTGGGTGAAATGATGACATTCGGGCCGAAGGCGCGGAATTCGAAAGTAAGGCGGCGCTTGGCGTCGATTTGAAGATTGAGGAGGGCGGCGGTGACGGCGGCGCCGGAGCCGAGAGCGAGCAGCATGACGAAGAGGCGGCCGCGGTTGGCGCCGAAGAGGCGGCGGATGATGCGCCAGAACATGGCTCGGTTGGTGGTGTGGGGGGCGGCCATCATTCGCCTCGCAGGATGGGCGCGGGCTCGTAGCGGGACGCGCGGCGGAGCGGGAGGGCACTGCCGAGTATCGTGACGCCGGCGGCGAGGGCAACGACTACGAGGAATACGATGAGGGAAGGTTCCGGCGCGACGCCGAAGATTTTTTCGCCGAGGAGGCGCGCGAGAAGAATTCCAAGCGCGTAGCCAACTCCCCCGCCGACGAAGGCTAGGAGCAGCTGTTCCGCGGCCAGTAAAAAGCCAACGGTGCCGGAACCGGCGCCGAGCGCTTTCATCAAACCGATCTCAGTTCGGCGTTCGATTACGGATGCCGCTGCGGACGCGCCGACTGCCAACGCGGCCGCGAGCAGCGCGGCTCCTGTCACCAGCCATAAGAGCATTTGCACGCGCGTCAGAATTTGGCCTTCGCCTTCGGCGACGCGGCGAATCACACGCACATCGGTCCCGGGTAATTCCTGTTGAATTTGAAAGGCGATCGAGGAAATGTATGGCGTGCAGAACCAACGGTCATACTCGGTGGGTGTAAACGACTTCACATCGCGCTTCGCGAATGCATCTTCCGGCTTGGTCAGCGCGCTGACGTAGAGCTTGCGATACTGGCCCGGCTTGCCCGCGAGTTGCTGGACGCTGAGGAGGGGCATGAGAAGGGCGTCATCCTCTGGACCACCGCTGGAAAGTATCCCCGTAATAGTGCAGGGCGCGTACTTCTGCATCTTCTCGAGATCGGGAACATTTGCCAACATCTGTTGTCCGAGACCAAGCTTCATTCGCTGCGCAAGATTGACTCCGGCGACACACTCGTTAGGAGCGTCGACGTAATAGTGGCCGTTGGGACCAACGTTAACCCGCCGCGGCTGGCTGGATTCTTCCGAAAACCAACGTCCCTCGATTCGAAACCAGGGATTCGTCTTCTCAATACCTGTTGCGAAAGTGCTGCCATCTTCAAGATGCAGCGGATGCGAGCCCCAAGTTCCAATCAATTGGACTTTTGTTCCAGCATTTGAGGAGGTTAGCTCGCTGGAGTCCGCCGCTACATTGGCGGAAACCTCCAAGACTGGCGAGAAGGCCATGATGTTGTTGTGCCAGAAAATGGTTTTCAGTTTGGGGAGGTCGGCTTCGGGGAGATAGGCGCCGGCGTTCACGGGGCGGTAGTCCACGCCGCCGATTTCGAGTGGCAAGGAATCGGCTTGCGGCGTCACGAGGAGATTCGCGCCGAGGCTGCGGAATTCCTTGGCCAGGCGGTCGCCCACGTCGAGCGAAACGCTCAGGGCTGCGGTGGCTACACCCATGCCGAGTGCCAGCGCGGCTCCGGTGAGGAGCTTATGGCGTGGGCGGCGTCCGAAGGAATCTGCGACTAGCCTCAAGAACATAGTTATGGAAATAGCTTCTGTTTTCAGTTCCCAGTATTCAGTTCTCAGTAAGATTTTTTGATGAATATTTTTTGCTTTCTGTCCTCTTACCGAAAACTGACCATTGACAACAGTATTCGGTTCTCAGTCAGATTTTTTGATGAATATTTTTTTTTTGCTTTCTGTCTTCTTACTGAAAACTGACCACTAATAACTGAAAATCTTTTGCCCTTGGACGTAGTTCCAACTTCCAGCCGCACATTAACCTCTACTGAGGAATCTCCTTTGCGGCTTGGGTCAACGACGAAATATCGATCACTAAATCACCGCCATCGGCGTGCGAGGACACTCCAATCGGATTGCAGCCGCCCTGGTCGCCGATCGAGGGGACATAGATGGCCGCTCCACAGTGGCGGCAGATGACGTTTTGCCCGTCCTGGCGATAGCCTTCGGCACCGCAAATCCGGCAAGCGTCCAGACCTACGCCATAGCCATTGGGCTTCTTGATAATCAAAAACCGCAGCGACTGATTGCCGGCGTTGACGGTATAAAGATGCAAGGTTCCATCCTGCACTTCACTGATGGGGATGCGAACTACGTTGCCGTCAGCAATAAGGGCTCGCGCGGAAGGCGGCGCGGAATTCGCGCGCGCGTAAATAAAGTCCGCAGTCAGCACCAGAATCACTACCAGGCACGCGCCAGCTGCGGCGACCATCCAGCGGCGCTGGCGGCGATTTTGGGATTCGAGCAATCTCTTTTCGGCTTCCCCGTTGGCTTCGTTCGCGGCCTTGGCATGCGAGGCCGACTGCCATTCGCGCAGGATCAACAACGCGGCTGCACCGAAAATAAAGACGAAGAAAAACAGCTCATTGCGGACGATGGGGCCAATCAGCGCCATTTCTTGCTTGCTGGAGGGCAGCCAGCGCGCCTCGCTTAGCTCATGCAAACCGGTGAGCGCCAACTGAAACGCCACAAGCATCAAGATGGCGCTGGTCACGGCAAAGAAGCGGTGGAGCGGCACACGAAGTGTGCCTTTGAAGAAAAACAATCCGACGGCAACGGCCGCTCCGATGCCGGCAATCGTGCCAATCCACGTTTGCAACCCTTCGCTCGAGAGCTCCACTGCGCGCAGAATAAGGGCCAGTTCCGCGCCCTCGCGCAGAACCATCAGGAACACGAACAGGAAGATGCCCCAGCCCGCCGCCTTGCCGGCCCGCTCGGCATAGGCCTCCACCTTGGCCTCGATTTCTTTTTTCAGGTGGCGCGCAACTCGGTTCATCCATACGATCATCGTAATGACGAACACCGAGGCGACCAGGAGCATCAGCCCCTCAAAGCCGTCTTCGCTGATGCGGAAGCGCTCCAGGGCGACCGCAACGCCCAAGCTGAGCGCCGCAGCGGCCGCCACGCCATACCAGGCGAAACTCGCCAGGTGCCCACGCCCCGTGCGGGAAAGATAGACGAGGATAATGCCGACGACGAGAGAGGCTTCAACACCTTCGCGAAGCGCAATGAGAAAAGCCGAAAGCACAAAATCTCCAGTTGTAAATGATTTGCAACTACCTTTTAAGTGTATCGCAACGATGGACTTCCGTCAACCGGACCAACGCGGTCCGATTACTTGGATGCGCGGATAAGGTATCCTGTTTCAAGCTAATGCGCACCTTCCGACACACCGCCTCTCTGCTCGTGACCGTGTTGCTGCTCTGCGCCCAGGCTGTGGCGCAGACGCCCTCGGCTTCGCCTTCTCCATCCGGCAGCATTCGCGCCGATCCCAAGCGCGCAAAGAAGGCCATCGAACTAGGCCAGCAGGCCGAAGCGGCGGGCCGCCTGGACGAAGCCCTCGTCTTCTACGAAGAAGCTGCGCGTTCCGCGCCGCCGGATGCCGCTCTTATTGAGCGTATGGCCGCGCTGCGCTCCAAGCTAGTGCGTGATCATGTCGAAGCCGCGGAACGCAATGCAGTGGAAGGGCGCATGGAGCAAGCGACGGAGGAGTTGGCGGCTGCGCTGATGCTCGACCCTGGAAACCCCAACGTCCAGGAACGCTTCGCGCAGCTGAAAAAGATGGAGGACGAACCTGCGGCGAACCAGAGCGCGCGAATCTCCGGGCTCCCAAAGCTCGAGCCGCAAAGCGGAAAACGCGATTTGGATCTGCGCGGCGACACAAAAGCGGTCTACGAGCAGCTGGCCGCTCAGTTTGGCGTCAAAGTTATCTTTGACGCCGATCTGACCCCGCGCAACGTGCGCCTGCATCTGGACGGCATTGACTTTACGACCGCTGCCTCCGTCCTAAGCGCGCAAACGGGCACGTTCTGGCAGCCGCTGAACTCCACGTTGTTGTTTGTCGCGCAGGACACGCAGGAGAAGCGAAAGCAATACGCTCACGAAGCCCAACAGATTTTCCCGCTCTCCGCTGCCGTCGGCCCCGAAGACGTAACCGAACTCCTTCGCATTTTGCGCGACATTACGGGAGCGACGCATATTGAACTCGATTCCAGCACCCGCTCGATCACCATGCGCGATACGCCGGAGAAGCTGGCGCTTGCCGGTCAGATTGTTCAGCAGGTGGAAAAGGCGCGCGGTGAAGTCCTCTTGGAGATCGAGCTGCTCGAAGTCGACCGTGATAAGGCCCGCAATCTTGGAATTGTTCCACCATCCTCCGAGAGTCTCATTCCCCTTACGATTAGCGACGTCAACTTGCTTAAGGCCTCCACCGACCTCACGAACTTGCTCACCAATCTTCAGCAGGTCTTCTCCAACAAAGGTTTTTCGACAGTTCCATCGGTGATACCCGTGGGCGGAGGACTGTCCACGTTTCTGCTCACGCTGCCCACTGTGGCTGCCAATTTTTCCGATTCGCTCTCGCTGGTGCAAAGCGGACGGCAGGCCATGCTGCGGGCGCAGGATGGAAAGCCCGCCACGCTTTTCGTCGGGGATCGATTTCCCGTAACGCTTTCTCTGCTTTCCGGAAGCTTTGGCACCGGGGCAACATTGACGGCAGTCCCTGGCTCGACGATTTTCCCGGAGACCTCCTTTGCCGTGGGAGCCAATCCGTCCGCGTTGGCGGCAAATTCTTTCACGGGTGGCAGCCTGCCGGATCTCGCGGTGGTGTTCAACCAAACCGGCGCCAATACATTCGTCATTTTGCAAAATCAGGACAATGGAAATTTTCTTCAGGTGACGCCGTCGCCGATCACTCTGGGCGCCAACGAAACCGGGCAAGTGGCCATCGGCACCGGCATCTTCCGAAGCGACGTCACCAAGTTTTCGACCACGCAGCCGCCGGACGTGGTCCTGGTCAATTCCACTTCGAATACCATTTCCGTTTTATTGGGAAATGCCAATTCGAACGGACAAGCCAACGGTCTTTTTACGGAAGCGCCAGGGTCCCCTTTTAAGGTCGGAAATCATCCGAGTTCCGTGGTGATCGCGGATTTCAACGGCGACACGTTTCTTGATATTGCCGTGACGAATCAAGACGACAATACCGTTTCGCTTTTCGAAGGGCATGGCGACGGCACCTTCACTGAATTTCCCGGCTCGCCCTTCAAGCTCACGAACACCAGCACGATTTCCGAGACCGGGCCGGTGGCGATGGTCAGCGCGAATTTTCGCAACGTCATCATCAACACCAACAACAATGCCCCGGAAGTGGATCTTGCCATCGTCAATCAAACGTCCAACAACGTGACCATTCTGCTCAGCGCGGTGGATCAAAACCAGAATGTAACCTTTACGGAGGCCGTCAACTCGCCGATTGCAGTCGGAGTCGATCCCGTGGCCATTGCTTCGGGAGATTTGAATGGGGACGGCATTCCCGACATTGCCGTGGTAAATCAAGGCAGCTCTACTGTTTCGGGCACCGTCTCGGTTTTGCTGGCGAGTGCCAATCTGGACGGCACGTTCACCGCGGCACAGGGATCGCCGCTGGCGACCGCCACGACTCCCGCAGGAATCGCCATCGCAAATTTTGCGAACGGCTCCTTCCCTGACATTGCCGTGAGCAACGAGGGCTCCGACACGCTCAGCGTTTTCATCGGGACGGGACAAGGCACCTTCGCGCAGGCCGTCGAGATCAACATCTTGAATGCTACCGCTCCAACCGCGCTGATCACCTCTGTCTTGACCAGCAGCGGACTTCCCGATGTGGCCCTGGTGGCGCAGGGGCAGGCGTCGAACCAGGGCGCGGTGGTGGTGATCCAGGACTCCTCGTCCTTCGCCAATAGCATCGCCGGGGGCGCCGGCCAGCAACCGTATCCCGGCTCGGAGTTCATCGACCTCGGCGTTAAAATCAAGGCTACGCCCTCGCTTCATCCCAACGGTGAAGTAACGCTGCAACTGGAGTTCGAGATTCGCGCGCTGACGGGCAACAACGTGAACGGCATCCCGATCATTTCGAATCGGACGCTGTCGCAAACCGTGCGCGTGAAAGAGAACGAACCGACGCTGATCGGCGGCATCACGGATGTGGAAGAAACCAAATCGATCACGGGTTTGCCGGGATTTGCCGAGATCCCAGGGTTGGGATACGCCTTCGGGTCGAGAAGCAGGTCTTTGCAGGATACCGAGCTGCTGATTGTGATCACTCCGCGGAGATTGCGTCTTGTGGATCACGTCACGCGAAGTGTGTATGCCGGCCGTGGTGATCCCGGGACGTCAAGAGCGGGTGGACGGGAACTTCCGCCATCGCCTGCGGGACCGCCGCCGCAGACTCCAGCGCAACCGCCGGCCGCTCCGCCGACCCAGCAGCCGCCACCAACGCAGCAGCCTCCACCAACACAACAGCCCCTGCGGTAGTGCGCGCAAAGCCGAACGGCTTCGTGCATCTGCGTCCGTCAATCTGGACTTGAATTTCGCAGAGCGGGCAGGCTCGCGCGCGAGCGGCTTAGGGGAGCGGCTCGAAAACCACGACTGGCTGGTAGGTGCGGGGGACAACGGCTTCGGCGATGGCGATTAATTTGTCTTGCTGGCCGAAGACGCGAAGTCGCGGGGGTTTCGGTTCCCCGCCATCGAGCTGCGTGGTGGCGCCGGGAGGAACTTCGGTACGGCCGGGCTGAAGCTGCGCGATGGAAATGTTGAACTTCGAGCCGTGGCGTACACGCTTTTCGATCACCGGCAGCACGTTGATCCGCGGAAAATTGGGCAGCAGGCTTTCCAGCCGGATTACGCGATCGGCGAATTTTCCGGCCTCCTTGGCTTCCGCAAGTTCTTCGAGCGAGATGGCCTGCTCCAGAGAAAACTCGCCGACGGCCGTGCGCTCAATCTCCGCCAGATGCGCGCCGCAGCCGAGCTTCTGTCCCATTTCGTGGGCCAGCGAACGGATGTACGTGCCGGAAGAGCACTCGATAATAAAACGTGCGATGCTGCCTTCAATGCCGGTGAGGCGGTATTCGAATAGTTCGACTTCGACGGGCTTCAACTCGACAGGCTGTTTTTTGCGCGCCAGTTCGTACGCGGGACGCCCCTGGACTTTTTTCGCGGAGAATGATGGCGGCATCTGTTCGAAACGGCCGACGCGCTCGGCGGCAAATCTTTCGAGGGTTGCCGCATCCAGCGTTGGCGACGTATCCGGCCCCTGCGCCTCGCCGTCGGAATCGTAGGCGTCCGTCGCGAACCCGAAACGAAAGCCCGCCGTGTAGCGCTTGCGGCGCCCGGCGTAGAACTGGACCAGCCGTGTCGCCCGGCCCAGGAGCAGCACGAGAACTCCCGTGGCCAGCGGATCCAATGTGCCGAGATGTCCGATTTGCCGGAAGCCGGCGAGATGACGCACCGCATCCACGACGTCGTGCGACGTCTTTCCCTTGGGCTTATTGATGACGAGGGCGCCGTCAAAGGGCGCGGGTTGCGGCTGGCGTGGCATGGTAGAAGTTTTCAGTAAACTGAGAGTTGATCACTCGGATGGCGCGGGCGGATTCTCTTTCTTCATTTCCTTTAACAGTTGCTCGATGCGCTCGACGTGCTCTTGAGAAAGGTCCAGCGCAAAATGCAATTCGGGCACGCGGCGAAGCTGCAGGCGTTCGATGAGTTCGCGGCGGATGAAACCGGAGGCATGTTCGAGCGCTTTGATCGCGTCGGATTGCTCCTTGTTCGTTCCTTTTACGCTGATGAACACGCGCGCGTGCTTCATGTCCGGCTGAACGCGAACTTCGCTGGCCACCACGCTGCCTTCGAGCCGGGGGTCTTTTAGCTCGCCCGCCAGCATGGCATTGATTTCGTGGGCGATCTCCTCGCCCACGCGTTCGTGACGGTGATTGGCTGGACTCATCGGGGTCCCTGCAAGACTTCCTAAATAATCTCGACTGCCTGGTTGATCAAGAACGAGCCGAGGATGTCGTCGGCTTCATCCAGAACTTTTTGGAGCATTTCTCGTACGTGCTTCTCTTCATTCGAAAGCGTCACGACCCCCACCACCGATCGCTGCCACGCCTCGTGATGCTCCAACTCCGCCACGGCAACGTTGAAATCGCGGCGCAACTTGTCCTTCAAGCTGCGAAGCACCTGCCGCTTGTCCTTCAACGATTGCGCGTCTGGGATATGCAGCTCGAGAGTAAGCAGGCCGACCGGCATGAGCGGCTCCGCGGGTCCGTTAGCAGTTATTTGCGCGACATCGCCGCGGGCGTGCTCTTCTCAGCGGCTTCCGCGGCGCTCATCTTCGTCACGCTGAAACATTCCAGGATGTCGCCAACCTTGACGTCGTTGAAATTCGCGACGCCGGCGCCGCATTCGAATCCGGTGCGCACTTCGCTGGCGTCATCCTTGAAGCGCTTCAAGGAACTCAGCTTCGACGTGTAGATCACCGCTCCGTCGCGAAGTACGCGGACTTGCGCGTCGCGCTTCAGCACGCCATCCACTACGTAGCAGCCCGCCACGGTTCCCGCGCCCTTGACGCGGAACGTGTTGCGCACTTCCGCGCGGCCCAGATACGTTTCCGTGACGACCGGCTCAAGCAGGCCTTCCATGGCTTTCTTAAGTTCGTCGGAAACTTCGTAGATGATGTTGTGCGTGCGGATGTCCACGTGTTCTTGCTGCGCCAGGTCCAGGGCCTTGCGGTCCGGACGCACGCCGAAGGCGATGACGATGGCTCCGGACGCGGACGCCAGCAAAACGTCATTCTCTGTGACCGCTCCAACGCCCGAGCCGATAATCTTCAGCTTCACCTGGTCGGTCGAAAGCTTGGGCAACATTTCGCTGAGAACTTCCACGGAGCCTTGTACGTCGCCCTTGATGACGATTCCCAGTTCCTTGACGTCGCCGGCTTTCAATTGCTCGTGGAGCTGGTCGAGCGTGATGCGCGAACCGCTGATGCGGGCCATTGCCGCGTCGCGCTGCTTGCCTTGGCGGTATTCGACGATGTGCCGCGCCTTGGCTTCGTCGGTGACCTGGAAGAGGTCGCCTGCATCGGGGACGCCCTGCAAGCCAAGCACTTCGACGGGAGTTGATGGCGGCGCATCTTTCACGACTCTGCCGCGATCGTCAAACATCGCGCGGACTTTGCCGAAAACCGAGCCGCAGATGAAGAAGTCTCCGGCGTTGAGCGTGCCATTTTGCACGAGGATGGTGGCGACTGGGCCGCGTCCTTTATCCACGCGCGATTCGAGCACCGTGCCGGTCGCAGGGGCGTCGGGATTGGCCTTGAGTTCGCGCAGATCAGCGACGAGCAAAATCGTTTCGAGCAGTTTCTCGATGCCCTTTTTCTGCTTCGCGGAAACTTCCACGAATTCCGTGTCTCCGCCCCACTCCGCGGGCATCAGACCCACTTCGGTCAATTGGCGCTTCACGCGGTCTATTTGTGCTTCCGGTTTGTCAATCTTGTTGATGGCCACGATGATGGGCACTTTCGCGGCCTTGGCGTGGTCGATTGCTTCTTTCGTTTGCGGCATCACGCCGTCGTCGGCGGCCACAACCAGCACCACGATGTCCGTGACTTTCGCGCCGCGCGCGCGCATGCGCGTGAACGCTTCGTGACCCGGCGTATCCACGAACACTACAGCGCGCTCGTTGACCATGACTTTGTACGCGCCGATGTGTTGCGTGATTCCGCCCGCTTCGCCCGCCGCGACATCCGCCTGGCGGATGGCATCGAGCAAGCTCGTCTTGCCGTGGTCCACGTGACCCATGACGGTCACGACCGGCGGCCGCGGCTTCAAACTTTCCTTGGTCTCTTCCTTCGCGACTTCGAGCACCATCTCTTCTTCGAGAGACACGACGCTCACGACGCCACTGAAGGCTTCCGCGAGAGTGGTGGCTGTCGGCACGTCCAGAGCCTGGTTGATGCTGGCGAAAACGCCGCGGTCCAGCAGGTTCTTCAAAAGCTCCTTGGCGCGCACGTCCAATTTTTCCGCGAGTTCGCGAATGGTGATGCCTTCGGTGATGGTCACTTCGCGCGGGGCACGCGGTTCCGGCGGAGCGATGACTGCGGCTACGCTACGTCCGGCGCCTGGACGCTGGCGCGTGGGGTGCAGCTTGCGCTCGCCCTCTTGTTCACGTTTGTCTACGACTGGGCGTTGGCGCTGCGGCGGTTTGCGCGTGTACAGCGGCTTGCCGGGCTCCGCCTTGGGCGGCAATTTTTCTGGGAACGGCGGCAGCATGCCGGGACGGCCCGGCGCACGGGGCCCGGGGCGCGTGCCGGTGGGCAACGAACCTCGGCGCTGTTCAAAGGGACGGCTCGGCGCTCCTCCAGGACCTCCAGGTCCACCGGAGCGCGGGGTGAACGGCCGACCTTGGCCGGGTTGCTGCGGGCGCATCGGCTGGCCCGGGCGAGGGCCGCTCGGGCGTGAATCTCGCGAAGCGTCAGGCATTGGACCGCGATTGCCAGTCGGCAAAGGTCCACGATTTCCAGTTGGCAAAGGCCGCGAGGGAGTGCCGGGGCGCGCCGGGGCACCGGGACGAGTGGGAGAACCAGGACGAGACGGAGCACCAGGACGGGCTGGAGCAGCGCCGGGCGCGGCAGCTGCGGGGCGCACTACGGACGGCTGGCCGGAAGGCGCGACGGGCCGTGCTGCGGCAGGGGCGGATGGTTGAGCTGCGGGGGCAGGGGGACGAATTGGCGTTGGCGCAGGCGCACTAGGGGCCGGCGCAGAGGGCTTCGCTGCAGCCGGCGCGACAGGGGCTGGTGCGGGGGGCTTAGGCACAACCGGTGCAGCGGCGGGAGCAGCAGCCGCAGGCGCTACCGGCGCTGCGGGCTTGGCGATCGGTGTTACAGGCGCAACTGGTTTTGCAAGAGCGGGCGCAACGCTGGCTTGTGGAGGAGGGGCAGGCGCGGCTGCGGGCCTCATCCGCGCGGCTTTCGCCGCAGCATCCCTGGCGTCCTTCTCCGCTTTGGCGTTGGCTTCGGCAACCGCTTCGGCTTCTGCTTGTCCCAGGAGATTCTTGCGAACCTTCTCGGCGACATCCACGGGGATGGAGCTCGAGTGCGTTTTCTTTTCGGTTACCCCGTACCCGGGCAAAAGGTCAATGATGGCTTTCGCCTTGACCTCGAGTTCGCGGGCCAGCTCGTTGATTCGGACTTGATTTGCGTCGGTCATGAATCCTTTTAAGACTTTGCCTCTTCCGCTTTCTCCGCATCCTTGTTGCTGTCAGCGGGCGCGGCCTCGGCGGCGTTTTCTTCCGCCACCGGCGTTTCTTCGGCTGCTTGCGAAGCTTCTTCGGTTTCTTGCGGCGCTTCGACGCTTGCAGGAGTCTCTGTAGTCTCTACAGCTGCAGCTTCGCCTTCTTCCGCAGGAGCGTCCGTGGTCGCAGCAGCTTCGTCCGTGGCCGCAGCGGCTTCGCCCGTCGCGGCGGCAGTTTCCGTACCGCCTTCGTAGAAGCGGTTCACCGCCTGATAAATCTTGTCCACCATCTTTTCGCCGATGCCCGGAATCTCCATCAACTGTTCGGGCGTCATCCCGGCGAGCTTCTCGACGGAGGTAATCCCCGCGGCTTCGATTTTCTCGATGGTCTTCGCACCCACGCCGGCCAGCGAGGTCAAAGGCGTCGCCGGCGCGGTCAGAGCGGTCATTTGCTCTTCGATTTCCTGGCGCTTCTCTTCCTCGCTCTTGATGTCAATGTCCCAGCCGATGAGCTTGCTGGCCAGGCGGACGTTCTGCCCCTTCTTGCCGCTGGCCAGGGAAAGCTGGG
>Ga0210383_10003234_pt1 | contig 14641 bp, 8 predicted proteins | sample IncBWC14OmetaG_FD_160072 | JGI IMG/M metagenome (GOLD analysis project Ga0210383, IMG submission 160072) | Forest soil microbial communities from Barre Woods Harvard Forest LTER site, Petersham, Massachusetts, United States - Inc-BW-C-14-O ...
CGACTTGGCGAGTATTCCAAGCAGGCGCGCTCGAGCGAAGACGAAGGCGCTTCGATCTCTATCTTGGGGGGCGCCTGTCTCTTCTTGCTCCTGTTGGTCGCAAACATCACTATTCAAAAAGGGGCTGCGCGCCAGCAGGCGCTGATCGACGAACTACGGCAAAGCGAACAACGCCTGGGAAGCGTAGCGGCGGACGCAGAAGCGGCTAACCGCGCCAAGAGCACGTTTCTGTCCACCATGTCCCACGAGATCCGAACTCCGATGAACGCCATCCTCGGTTATGCCCAGTTGATGCTGCGCGATCCAACACTCGGAGCCAAGGCGAAAGCCAATCTGGCGATCATCGGCCGCAGCGGCGAGCATCTGATGGGCCTGATCAATGATGTGCTGGATATGTCCAAGATCGAGGCGGGCTGCACCGAACTCAGCCCGGTGACCTTTAACCTGCCGGTGCTATTGGACGATCTTGCTGCGATGTTCCGCTTGCGGGCCGAGGCCAAGGCGCTCGGGTTCGAAATGTTGGTGAGCGGAGAAACGATGCCTTATGTTGTGGCGGACGAAGGCAAAATTCGCCAGGTACTCATCAACCTGCTGGGAAACGGCATCAAGTTTACCCAACACGGGCAGATCCAGATGCATGTCACCTTGGAGGTCAGGACCACGGGCGAAGCAAGGAACAGGGGGCAAGTGTGGCTGTCGGCCTGCGTCGAGGACACCGGGTCTGGGCTTACCAAGGAGGAACAGACCAAATTGTTCGCGCCGTTTACTCAAACCAGCCGCGGTGTTCACAGCCAGGAAGGGACGGGTTTGGGGCTGGCCATCAGCCGCAAGTACGCGCGGTTGATGGGAGGCGACATCACGGTTTCGAGCCAGCCGGGCCAGGGATCGATTTTCCGCTTCGAGGTCCCCATCGAACCGGGCGACGCCGGAGTTGCCATTCAACCGAGCGCGCTGCGCCGCGTGGTCGCCTTGCAGCAGGGTCAGGAAGCACCCAGGGTTCTGGTGGTCGACGACCACCCCGAGAACCGGGACTGGCTCATGAAACTTCTCACCGCCATTGGGTTTTCCGTGCGCGTTGCGGCTAACGGCGAGGCCGCTATCCAAGAGTGGAGCGAGTGGAGCCCCGGATTGATTCTCATGGATGTGCACATGCCGGTGATGGACGGATTAGAGGCCACTCGAAGAATAAAGGCGAACCCTGGGGGAAAAGAAACGGCGATCGTCGTTCTCACCGCCAGCGCATTGGACCAGGACCGTTCAGCCGTCTCTAAAAGCGGGGCCGACGATTTCGTCGCCAAGCCCTGCCGGGAGGACGAACTGCTGGAGAAGATGCGCGGCCTGCTCCATATCGTTTATGACTATGGGGCAGACGGCGGGGCCGATGGCGAGCCCGTCTCTGGCCTGGCCGCCTTGAGCGCCGGGAGGCTGGCGCAATTTCCACCGGAGTTGCTCGAGGAACTGCGCGCCGCCACCTTGAGCGGCAGCAAAAGAGGCCTGGATAAACTGATTCTCAAGGCGCGCCAAATCGAAGACGCCGCAGTTGCCGACGCTCTGCAATTGCTTGCCGATAAGTACGATTATGACGCTCTGACGCGCTTGCTCGACGAGGCGCGCCGCGGATAAAGTCCCACCAACGCTCAGATCCGCGAACCCTGGCCGATATGAACAGCAGAGGCGTTAGCCGGGCATTCGGCGGGTTTGAATTTCATGGGCGAATTTTTCTATAGGCTGTTCGACACCGACTTTATGCCGCATGTCTTCTGCCTGCGGGCGCCCGAGCTGGTCTGGCTGCATGTCGCATCCGACGCCCTGATTGCGGTTGCCTATGCTTTAATCCCCTTCGGGCTGCTGCGGCTCTTACGCCGGCTGAAAGAGCTCTCCCTGCACTGGATCGTAGTGCTGTTCGCCGCCTTTATCCTCAGTTGCGGGGCAACGCACGTGCTGGCCATCGTAACGCTGTGGATACCGATCTACCGCTTCGAAGGCTTGGTCAAGTTGTTTACCGCGCTCACTTCAATTGCGACGGCCATTCTGCTGTTTCGCATCATTCCGGAAATCGCCAGTCTGCCCAGTCCAGGGGAGTGGCGGCGATCGATCGCAGAACTAAAAACCGAAATTGGCGTGCGCCAGCGAGCGGAGGCAAAGTTCCGGGACCTGCTCGAAGCGGCGCCCGATGCAGTGGTGGTGGTGAATCGGGAAGGCAAGATTGTGCTGGTCAATGCGCAGGTCGGGACGCTATTTGGATACCTGGGGGAGGAGCTGTTGGGGCTGACCATTGAGACCCTGGTGCCGGAACGCTTTCGGGGCAAACATCCCGGGCATCGCACCGCTTTCTTCGCCGATCCCAAGGTCCGGACTATGGGTGCGGGGCGGGAGCTTTACGCGCTGCGAAAAGATGGCAGCGAGTTTCCAGTTGAGATCAGCCTGAGCTCTCTCGAGACGGAAGAAGGTCTGCTGGTTTCGAGCACCATTCGAGATATCACCGAGCGCAAGCGGGCCGAACTGGGCCGCGATCAACTGGCCTCCATCGTCGACTATTCCGATGACGCCATCATCGGCAGGTCGCTCGAAGGAATGATCGTCAATTGGAATAAAGGAGCCGAGCGGCTATATGGTTATTCAGCCCAAGAGGTCATCGGCAAACCGGTGGCTCTGCTGCTGCCGCCTGGCTACCCCGACGAACTGCAGGCCATCCTGGCAAGTCTGCGGCGTGGAGAAATCATCAACGAAGAGACCCAGCGGCGAAAAAAGGACGGAAAGCTGGTGGAAGTCGCACTAGCCATTTCCCCCATCAAGAATTCACTAGGACATATCACCGGGGCTTCATCGATTGCCCGCGACATCGGTGCCCGGAAGCGGGCCGAGACGAAATTTCGAGGGCTGCTCGAAGCGGCGCCGGATGCGGTAGTAGTGGTGAATCGAGAAGGCAAGATTGTGTTGGTGAACACGCAGGTCGAGAAGCTGTTTGGATATTTGCGCCAAGAGCTGCTGGAGCACAACATCGAGATCCTGGTTCCGGAGCGATTCCGGGGTAAGCATCCAGGGCATCGCACCAGTTTCTTCGCCGATCCAAGGGTGCGTTCCATGGGTGCCGGGGTGGAACTATACGGGCTGCGCAAGGATGGCACCGAGTTCCCGGTCGAGATCAGCCTCAGCCCGCTGGAGACTGAAGAGGGAGTATTGGTTTCCAGCGCCATTCGCGACATCACCCAGCGCCGGGCCGTGGAAGACGAGCTGCGGAACAGCCGTGCGGTATTACAGGGCTTGTTCGAGTCGCTGCCCGGCCTCTTCCTGGTCTTCACATCGGACCTGAAGATCGTCTCAGCCAGCGACGCCTTTCTTCAGGCCACCATGACCAAGCGTGAAGACGTGCTCGGCCGCGGCATCTTTGAGATCTTCCCCGACCAGCCTGGCTCCCCGACGATCTCCAACTGGCGCGACTCGCTCAAACGCGTGCGCCAGACCCTGGCGCCAGACACGATGGCCATCCAGAAGTACGACATCCCCCGGCCCGATGGAGTCCTCGAAGAGCGTTACTGGAGTCCCATGAACTCCCCCGTGCTGGGGGCCGACGGCCGGATCGGGTACTTCATCCACCGGGTGGTGGACGTAAGCGAGTTTGTGCGGCAGAAATCGCAGTCTGGAAGCAAGTCCCTTACGCCGCTCACGCGCGCCGACCAGATGGAGGCCGAGATTTTCCACAATTCAGCGCAGCTGGAAGACGCCAACCGGAAGCTTCACGACGCCAACGCGCAGTTACTCGAAGCCAAAGCGGACGCCGAGTCTGCCAACCGGGCCAAGAGCACGTTTCTTTCGACTATGTCGCACGAAATCCGCACCCCCATGAACGCTATTCTCGGGTACGCGCAATTGATGTTGCGGGATCCCAGGCTGGGCGCCGACGCGAAAGCGAATCTGGCCATCATCGGCCGCAGCGGCGAGCATCTGCTCGGCCTGATTAACGATATTTTGGATATGTCCAAGATCGAGGCAGGGCGCACTGAGTTCACTCCGGTGACATTCCACCTGCCCAAGCTGCTGGGCGATCTGGAGGCGATGTTCCGCCTGCGGGCGGAGGCCAAGGCTCTGCGCTTCGAAATGTCGGTGGAAGGGGAAGCGGTCCCGTACGTGGTGGCAGACGAAGGCAAGATACGGCAAGTGCTGATCAACCTGCTGGGGAACGCCATCAAGTTTACCCAACACGGCCAGGTAGCTGTGCGGGTCGCTTTAGACCTAAGAAGCGGCCATCGGCTGTGGTTGACGGCCAGCGTTCAGGACACCGGTTTTGGTCTTACCGATGAGGAGCAGGGATCTTTATTCGCGCCCTTCATCCAGGCCAGTCGTGGCATCCACAGCCAGGAAGGCACCGGCCTGGGGCTGGCCATCAGCCGCAAGTTCGCTCGCTTGATGGGCGGCGATATCACGGTTTCAAGCGAGCGTGGCCAGGGATCCATTTTCCGCTTCGAGATACCTGTGGAAGCGGGCGGATCGGGAGTGGCGGTCAGACCCAGCGCTCTGCGCCGCGTGGTGGCGTTGCAAAAAGGTCAGGAAGCACCCAAGATTTTGGTGGTCGACGACAAACCGGAGAACCGGGACTGGCTGATGAAACTGCTCACCGCCATTGGCTTTTCCGTAGGCGGGGCGGAGAACGGGGAGGCCGCCATTCAACGCTGGGAGGAATGGAGTCCGCGCTTGATCCTGATGGACGTGCATATGCCGGTAATGGGCGGTTTGGAAGCCACTCGAAGGATCAAGGCGGATGTGCGCGGAAAAGAAACCATCATCGTGGCTTTGACGGCCAGCGCCATGGATGACGATCGCCGGGAAGTAGCTCAAAGTGGCGTGGACGATTTCGTCGCCAAGCCCTGCAACGAGGACGAATTACTGGAGAAGATGCGCGCCCTTTTGCATATTGCCTATGAGTACGAGGAAACCGGCGGGGCCGACGTGCAGCCAGTTATCGGGACTGCGGCTCGGAGCGCCTGGAAACTGGAGCAACTTCCGCCGGAGCTGATCGAACAACTCCGCGCTGCCACTTTAAGCGGCAGCAAGCGGCGCCTGGATCAGCTGATTGCGAAGGTGCGCGAAAGCGGGGACGCCGGGTCCGCCGACGCTCTGCAGGAGCTGGCCGACAGGTACCAATACGATGCTCTGATCGGTTTGTTGGAGGGAGTGTGCCGTGCTTAACCCTCGTTGGTCCTCAAGAAGCAACGAAGCGGGACGATATGTGAATGGAGCCCTGAAAGTTTCACGGAAAAACCTGCGTCGCTCGCGCTCATGGACGGGCGTGTTCCCAGATGGATGCCGCAGGCGCGCGAACGCCAGAGGAGCCGTGTCTTGCCTCAAAACGACATCATGATCGTGGACGACAATCCAGCCAACCTGAAGCTGCTCGAAGACATGCTGCTGCAGCAAGCCCATGAAGTGCGCTCCTTCCCGCTGGGCCGGCTGGCCTTGGCGGCGGCGGAGAAGTGTCCTCCCGATTTGATTCTTCTGGATATCAACATGCCGGAGATGAACGGCTACGAAGTATGCGAACGGCTGAAAGCCACCCCGGCTCTTGCCGATGTCCCGGTCATCTTCCTCAGCGCCTTGAACGAAATCGAAGACAAGGTGAAGGGCTTTCATTCGGGCGCAGTGGACTATATCTCGAAGCCCTTTCAATTTGAAGAAGTGCACGCCCGCGTGGAAACGCATCTCAAATTGCACAACCTCCAACAAATCTTGAAGCTGCACAACGAGCGCTTGGAAGAGGCCGTGGCCGAGCGTACGTTGGAACTGGCCGAGGCAAATACGCGCCTCACCATCCTCGATAATGCCAAGGACGAATTCCTGTCGCTGATCGCCCACGAGTTCCGCACGCCGCTCTACGGACTTCTCGGAGCCGGCGAGATCATCTTGGAAACCATGCCTGCCACCGAAGAAAACACCCAACTGCGAGGGGTCTTTCAACGGTCTCGCAAAAGAATTCTCTTGATACTCGACGATGCCATGCTCCTCACAGAAATCGACATCAGCGGGGAACGCTTCCGAGCGGCCCAGGTTTCCTTGTATACGGTGCTGAGTCGCGCGATTGAGAGAACCACTGAGTTCGCCCAATTCCGTTGCGTCACTCTCACTCCGCCCACGGTTGGACAGGACCTGGTACTCGGAGACGAGGATTTGCTGGTGAGGGCCTTTCACGCGCTGCTCGAGACCGCTGTCAAATTCTCCGAGAAGGGCGAGACCGTCCGGCTGTCTAGCGCCGACTGCCCCGATTCACGGAGGGTTCTTATCGAGACTCACGGCAGGACGATCCCGATTCCGGTCTTGGCAAAATTCTTCGACATCTTCTCGATCGTCGAGCCCATCACGCCCGGCGGCGACTTGGGTTTGGCCCCTCCCATGGCACACCGCATCCTCTCGTTGTTCGGCGCTTCGGTGGGCGTTGAAAACCGGGATCCCTCTGGAATACGCCTGAGCATTTCGCTCCGGCATTCCGCTTGAAACTGTGAACCCCAGCCTTAGGCTGAATTCTGTAGAATGAAATTTCACGCCGCGAACGGCTTTTTCGCCGAGGCGATGAAGCCATTCTTAATACAGGAGTTCAGGAGTTCAATGCCAGTTACACAAGCGGGACTTGAAGGAATTGTTGCCGCAGAGTCGAACATATGCTTCATCGATGGAGATTTGGGAATCCTGAGTTACCAGGGTTATAACATCCACACTCTGGCCGAGCACGCCACGTTTGAGGAAGTGATCTACCTGCTGTGGCACGGCAAGCTGCCCAAGCAATCGGACCTGGACGCGCTCAAAGCCAACCTGGTTCGCTACCGTCCCATACCCCAGGAAGTGTCCGAGTTCTTAGCGAAGGTGCCGAAAGGCACCCCGATGGATGTGCTGCGCACAGCCGTATCGATGTTGGGACTCTACGATCCCAAGGCGCGTGATAACTCCATCGAAGCCAATGTCGAGAAGGCCGCGCGTCTGATGGCGCAAACCGCGACCCTGGTTACTACCTTCGATCACCTCCGTACCGGGAAGCCCGTCTTGGATGGCGATCCAAAACTGGGCTTCGCCGCTAATTTCCTGTACACATTGACAGGGAAGAAGCCGGACGACGTGATGGAGAAGGTATTCGATATCGCGCTTATTTTGCATGCTGACCATGAACTGAACGCTTCAACTTTCGCCGCGCGCGTAGTGGCGGCCACTTTATCCGATATTCATTCCGCCGTCACGGCCGGCATCGGAGCGTTGAAAGGCCCATTGCACGGCGGCGCCAACGAAGAGGTGATCCGCATGTTGCTGGATGCGGGCGACGAGAAAACCGCGCTGGCTCACGTGCAGGACATGCTGGCCAACAAAAAGAAGATTCCTGGTTTTGGCCATCGCGTCTATCACACCGAAGATCCCAGAGCTACTCACCTGCGGGCGCTGTCCGAGGATTTGGGACGCCGCACCGGGCATCTGGATCTTTATCTGACATCCAAAAAGATCGAAGAGACCATCAAAGACCAGAAGCGCCTGAACGCGAACGTGGATTTCTATTCGGCGTCCACGTATTATTCGCTGGGGATTCCGATCGATCTGTTTACACCCATCTTCGCCGTCAGCCGCATGTCGGGTTGGACCGCGCATGTGCTGGAGCAATACCGCAACAACCGGCTGATCCGGCCACGTGCGGAATACACTGGCAAGCCGGTGGGCGAAAAGTGGATTCCGATCAACGAACGGTAATGATGGCCACAGATGAACGCAGATAAACGCCGATAGGGCAGCAAAGATTTATCCGCGTTTATCAGTGTTCATCTGTGGCCACTACCTTAAGATGCACGATCTTTCATTCTTTCGCGCCAACCTGGATTCCATTGCCCGGCGTCTGGCCACGCGTGGCTATCAATTAGAAGTTGAGAACTTCAAGACGCTGGATGGTGAGCGCCGTGAAGCGCTCACCCAAGCCGAGCAACTCAAGGCGCAGGTCAATGCGAAGAGCGCCGAAATAGGAAAGTTGCGTCAAGCCGGTCAAGATACGACGGCGCTGCAGCAGGAGAGTGGAGCTTTTAAGGACCGCATCTCCGCGCTCGATGAAAAAGCCAAGGCCGCCGACGAATCCTTTCGCGAGTTGATGGCTGGGGTTCCGAACCTTCCGCATGAGTCCGTTCCGGTGGGTAAGAGCGCGGACGACAACGTGGAAGTACGGCGCTGGGGCCAGCCTCGCGAGTTCGATTTCCCGCCTAAAGCGCATTGGGATTTGGGCCCCGAACTGAAGATCCTCGACATGGAGCGCGCCACAAAGATCACCGGGGCGCGGTTTGCAGTTTACTGGGGCATGGGCGCGCGGCTGGAGCGGGGGCTGATTAACTTCATGCTGGATGTCCACACCCGCGAGCACGGGTATACCGAAGTGCTGCCGCCATTCCTGATCAACTCCGCCAGCATGTTCGGCACCGGGCAGCTTCCCAAATTCAAGGCCGATTCGTTCAAGATCGAGAACACCGATTTCTGGCTGGCGCCGACGGCCGAAGTTCCCGTTACGAATTTATTCCGGGATGAAATTTTGAACGCCGCCGACCTTCCCATCTCACTGTGCGCCTACACGCCCTGCTGGCGCAGCGAAGCCGGATCCTACGGTCGCGACGTGCGCGGCATCATCCGGCAGCATCAATTCCAGAAAGTGGAGCTGGTGAAGTTTACGCTGCCTGAGCAGAGCTGGCAAGAACACGAGAAGTTGACCGCGGACGCCGAAGACATCCTGAAGCGTTTGCGGTTGCCCTACCGTACCGTGGTTCTTTCCACCGGCGATATGGGCGCTTCGTCGGCGAAAACCTACGACCTGGAAGTCTGGCTGCCGGGCCAGAGCGGCTATAAAGAAATCTCTTCGTGCTCTAATTTCGAAGCCTACCAGGCGCGGCGCGCCTCCATTCGCACTAAGTTGGGCAAGAAGACCGAGTACGTCCACACGTTGAACGGTAGCGGCCTGGCAGTGGGGCGCACCTGGGTGGCGATTGTCGAAAACTACCAACAGGCCGATGGCAGCGTCGTGGTCCCCGAAGTGCTTCGGCCTTATGTGGGCGCGGAACGCCTGCAAGCCGAGTCACACACCTTCCACTAAAATTCCTCCCGTCCGAAGTCTTTACGAGCCTGAAAGTTGATTCGCCGCACGCGCTGGCCAAATGCCGCGTGCCAGGGGAATGCATGGGTAACCTGAAGCCGGAATCCAAGTCCTGGAGGCAGAATGTTCCGTTTCAGACCCTGGTTGCTGTGGGTCGCTCTATTTTGTAGCGGCGCGCTCAGCTCGAAGTTGGGGGCCACTCCGCCCCTCACCACCATCAGCGATACGCTCTTCAACGCGGACGGAACCTACTTCAATGGCGTTGTAGTCATCTCGTGGCCCAGCTTCGAGGCCTCCGATACTTCGAATATCGGGGCCGCGACCGAGAACATTCCGGTGAACAGCGGGACGCTCTACGTCCAACTGGTGCCCACCACCAACGCCGACACCGCTGCAGTTTACACCATCCAATACACCAGCCTCGGAGTCACGCAGTTCAGTGAAGCGTGGGCCGTGGCTCCCAGCATTCTTCCTTTGCGGGTGCGCGACGTGCGGCTGGCTCCGGGATCGGTGAGCGGATCGGCCCCTGGTTCCGTCACCATAATCACCATCGCCGACGTTACCGGCCTGCAGAGCGCTCTCAACGTGCGCCCCCCATTGGGCGCTGGCTTTGGTATCTCCCGCTCGGCGGTGATCGACGCCACGGGCGCCATCGACGCTGCTGCCGGCAATCCCTCCGATTGCCTGCACGTGGATGGGACATCGGGGGCTTGCTCCAGCGTCTCCACGACTTTTATCGATGGCGAAATTCCCTCCGGGACCGTCAATGGTTCCAATGCCGCATTCACTCTGGCTAATGTACCCAATCCGTCGTCCAGCTTGGCACTATTTCGGAATGGCTTGCTGTTGACGCAAGGCGGCGACTATACGCTGGTCTCCAACGCAGTCACTTTTCAGACCGGCGCTGTGCCGCAGACCGGCGATACACTGGCGGCTTCCTACCGATTGTCGGTGAGCATTCCCGGCGTTGGGTTTGTCGATCAGCAGACGCCCAGCGGCCTCATCAATGGCGTGAATGCCGTATTCACCGTTAGCCAAACACCAAGCCCCAGCGTCAGCTTGGCGGTCTATCGGAACGGCCTGCGGATGTCACCCGGAGTGGATTATTCGCTGAGCGGAACGGTAATCACCTTTGTGACAGGTTTAGTGCCTCAATCGAGTGACACGCTTACTTGCTCCTACCGGATCGCCCAATAGATCCGAAGTAATAAGGGAGTTTGCCCCTGGAGCTACGGTCTTTTCTTAGTTGCTCGTAACCCGCATCTGGTTCAAGATGGAACTGTCAGCTGGTCAGGCGGAGGAGACTATGCGCGGATTGGTGCTACATTTCAAGCTGCAACTGTTTTGGAAGGACCGGCGCGGGCAGGACATGATCGAGTACGCACTCCTGGCCGCCGCCGTCGCCGTAATCGTTGCGGGCTTTCTCCCGCCAGCCGTTATGCCTTCAGTGAGCACCATTTTCTCTAAAATCACCAGCACTATGGCTCTAAGCTAACCCGCCGTACCGGTTTACTTCGCACCAGCAAAATCAGCACCGCCGCCAACACCGACGCTCCAGTCAAACACCAGATGCCAGCCGAATAGCTGCCCGTCGACGTGCTCAATGCGCCGAGTACATACGGGCCTACCAACCCTCCCAGGTTCCCCAGGCAGTTAATCGCGCCAATGGACGCTGCCGCCGTGGCGCCGCCCAGTAAAGATGCCGGGAGCGCCCAAAAGGCCGGCAAGCGTGCGCTGATCCCAATGGCTGCCAGCGAAAACATCACTACGCCGAGCGCGATATGATCGCCCGCCCAAACGCTTCCCGCCAGGCCCGCCGCCAGGATCACGTATGCCGCCGCTGTGTGCCAACGCCGTTCTCCGGTTCGATCGGAACTCCAACCCAATAAAATCGTCATGGGCCACGACGCCAGGAAAGGCAGCGTGGCGATCATAGCCACTTCAAACGAACCGAATCCCGATACCTTTTGAATCATCTTCGGCAGCCAGAAGCTGAAGCCGTATTGCGCGCAGGATCCAAAGAAATATACAGCGATGAGCAGAATCACGTCGCGGTCTTGGAATATATGCCAGAATGCGCCCCATAGCGATGTCGCTGCGGCATGTTTCTGCCGGGCTTCGCCCTCCAGTTCACTGGTGATCCAGACGCGTTCTTCGTCAGGCAGCCAGCGTGCGTCGCGCGGACGGTCGGTCAGGTAGAACAGCGCCACAACGCCCGCGATGACAGCCGGAACGCCCTCGAAAAAAAGCAGCCATCGCCATCCGGAATAGCCCAGCCAGTGGATCTGGAGCAGCGCCCCGGAGATGGGCGCGCCCACCACCTGCGCGATCGGGATGGCCGACATGAACACCGCCATCGCACGCGCGCGATCCTGCTCGCGATACCAATGCGTCAAGTAAACGACGATGCCTGGAAAGAACCCCGCCTCGGCCACGCCTAAAATAAAGCGCGCCCAGTAGAACTGGTGGGCGGTGTGAATCAGTCCAGTGAGCGAGCCAACCAGGCCCCAGGAAATCATGATGCGCGCGATCCATTTGCGTGCGCTCCACACTTCGACGAACAGCGCGCCGGGAATTTCGAGCAACACATAACCCGCGAAGAAGATCCCCGACCCTAGCCCGAAGACGCTGTCGGAAAATCCCAGCTCGCGCGTCATGTCCAGGCCGGCGAAGCTGACGTTGATTCGATCGAGGAACGCGATGATGTAGAGCAGAAACAGGAACGGCATGAGCCGGCGGTTGATGCGACGCCGCGTTCGTTCGGCAACCGGTGTGGACTCGCGGGTGGGGGTCATTCGTACCGCCGAATGATAGCAGAGCGACGGGCTTTCAAGATCTGCTATTGCCAGCCGCCGCCCAGCGCCCGATAAAGTTGCACCACCGACTGCAATTCCAGCAGCCGCAATTGCGCCAGCGTGAGCTGCCCTGCGAACAGGTCTCGCTCCGCATCCAAAACTTGCAGATAGCTATCCAGGCCGCCGCGATAGCGCAGGTTGGAAAGCCGTACGCTTTCTGAAAGCGCGGTGACCAGCTTTTCTTCCTCGCCGCGTTGTTGGCGCGTCTGAGTGTGGGCGGCCAGGGCATCCGCCAATTCGCGCAGCGCGCCGTAGATGCTTTTCTGATAAGCGATCAGCATCTCCCTCTCCTGCGCTTCGGTCAAGTGCACCCCCGCGCGAAGGCCTGCGTGGAAAATAGGCGACAAGGCGCTAGGCGCGATCGATTCCAGGCGCGCCGGGCCGGTGAACATGCCGGCGAGCGAGCGGCTTTGGCTTCCCAGAAGACCGGTAAGCGTGATATCGGGGAAGAACAACGCGCGCGCGGCGCCGATCTGCGCGTTGGCCGCGATCAGGTTGTCCTCGGCCTGGCGAATGTCGGGGCGGCGTTCCAGCAGCGCTGATGGAAGTCCGGCCGGAAGATCCGGTGCGGCCGTGATCTGTTCCAGAGTCTGGCCTCGTGGCACAGCGGCGGGCGCATTTGCCAGTAGTAAATTCAATGCATCTTCGGCCTGCGCGACGGATCGCTGTACGCTCGCGATTTCAGCCGTCGTGGTGTAGAGGAACTGTTCGGCTTGATGCACTTCCAGGCCGTTGGCCGCGCCGCGATCCTTGCGCTCCTGAACCAATCGCAAATTGTGGCGCGCGATCTCATTATTGTTCTGGCCGATTTCAAGCTCCAGGTCCAGCTCCCGCACCTCGAAATACGTGTTCATGACATCGGAGATCAGGGAAATGATCACGCCGTTGTGCGCTTCCTCCGACGCCAGGTATTGCGCCCGCGCGGCTTCGTCCAGACGCCGCAGCTTGCCCCATAGATCCAGCTCCCAAGCGAACTGCAAACCAGCCTGCGTGTAACTGGTGGCGAGATTTGTACCGGAAGAGATAAACGGGGCCGAGCCGATGGACGAGCTGCGTGAGGCGGTGAAGGTGCCTGCTACATCCAGCGTGGGAAGCAGGTTGGCGCGCGTGATCCCGTATTGCGCGCGAGCTTCTAAAACGCGTTCGGCCGCGATCCGCACATCGAAATTCTTCTCTAGCGCGGTCTGAACCAGTTGCTTTAAGGTTGCATCCTGGAAAAGATCGAACCATTTCTTGTCGGCCAGCGATTCTTTGGTCGCCGGCTCGCCGGGAAATTCCGCGGGCAGGCTGGCTTGAGGCCGATGGTAATTTGGCCCCACCAAACAACCACTCAAACCCAAGGCGAGCAACGGCACAAGCCAACGCCGCATCAATCGGTGGCCTCAACTGCCTGCCGTATCTCTGCTGGCTTTTTGCGCCGCTCGACCAAAGTTTCGATCACATAGTATTGGACTGGCACAAAGAAGATGGCGAGCAGAGTTGCAGCCAGCATCCCGCCGAACACCGCCGTCCCGAGCGAACGCCGCGATGCCGCTCCAGCGCCCGTGGCGACAAACAGCGGCACCACGCCCAGGATGAAAGCGAACGAGGTCATCAAAATGGGCCGCAGCCGTAACTTCGCCGCCTCCAGCGCGGCCTCCCGCACTGGCATCAGATCGCGTTGGTGGCTCTCTTTAGCGAATTCGACAATCAGAATCGCATTCTTCGCGGCCAGCCCGATCAGCGTCACGATTCCGATCTGCGTGTAGACGTCGTACGGAAAATTGCGCAAGTAGACAGCCAGCAGCGGGCCGAACAGCCCTAAGGGCAGTGCGAGCAGTACGGCCATCGGAATTGACCAGCTTTCATAGAGCGCCGCCAGACACAAAAACACCAGTACGGCGGCGAACCCGAAGATCACGCCTTCATGTCCTTGCGCCAGTTTCTGCTGATAGGTTGTGCCGGTCCATTCATAGCCGTATCCTGCGGGCAGCGTCTCGGCCGCCACTTTCTCCATCGCGTCGATGGCCTGGCCGGAGCTCACTCCCGGCGCTGGGGCGCCCAGAATCTGGACAGCCCGATAGCGGTTGTAGCGGAACACAACCTCGGGGCCGCTGGTGGGCTTGATGGACGCCAGCGTGCCGAGCGGCACCATGTTTCCATCCACGCTGCGCACGTAGAAACGATCGATGTCCGAAGGCTGATTGCGAAACTCGGGCTCGGCCTGGATCAGCACCTGCCAGGTGTGGCTGAACTGGTTGAAATCGTTGACATACAAACCGCCCAGAAATGTTTGGAGCGTGTTGTAGGCGTCGGCCACCGGCACGCCCATGGTTTGCAATTTGTCGAGATTCATATCGATGCTGTAGGTGGGCACGCTAGAGCGGAACGTGTTTACAGCGCTACCAATCTGGGGCCGTTTCCGGGCGGCATCCACCAGCGAGTCCGCCACCTTGCTGAGCTGGTCTAACTCGCCGCCCCGGCGGTCTTCCAGCATGAACTGAAATCCGCCAGTGTTACTCAAGCCGATAATCGGAGGCAAACCAAATACGCTAGTGAATGCTTCGGGCACGTCGGCAAAGGACCGCTGCGAGGCGGCTAAAATCGCATTGAGCTGCAGGTCTTTGGACTTGCGTTCGTCCCAGGGAGTGGTAACTACGACGATAGTCGCCACGTTCGACGCGGCGGTTCCAGTGGTGAAATCGGTGCCGCC
>Ga0210383_10003235_pt1 | contig 14641 bp, 4 predicted proteins | sample IncBWC14OmetaG_FD_160072 | JGI IMG/M metagenome (GOLD analysis project Ga0210383, IMG submission 160072) | Forest soil microbial communities from Barre Woods Harvard Forest LTER site, Petersham, Massachusetts, United States - Inc-BW-C-14-O ...
GCTTGAACATTGCGACTACCCCGTCGCCCTCACGGATGGTGAGTATTTGGTTCGCTTTGACCTGTGTGAATCGTTCGATCTTCTGCGTTGTCGGCCACTTTACTTCGATTAAATCCACGGTCTCGACTTTGCCGAGACCGAAGTGAAGGCGCAGATCGCTTTGTGACATTACGCTTGTGCCGCTGTGGACTTCATCCATCTGGGCATGCTTGCCCGTGATAACCCGCACGCGTGCTCCTATGGCGGTGCGATTGCACTTGGTTCCCACTAGCTTGATCTTGATCCAGTTCTGTTTGCTGCCTCCGTTGTTGCGAAGGAGCGATGGCAGATCATTCAGGTTTAAGACCAGGACGTCCATGTTGCCATTGTTGTTGTAATCTCCGAATGCGGCACCTCGACTGGAAAAATGCTCGCTGATGCCTGATCCCATCTGCGATGAAACATCTTTGAAGATGCCGTTGCCGAGATTTTTGTACACAAGTCGCGGATTCTTGAAGGTCTCGCCGAAGTTGTAATGATCGACTTCCGGATAGACGTGTCCGTTGACTTGAACGATGTCGGGCCAGCCGTCGTTGTCGTAGTCGATGAAGCCGCAGCCCCATGCTACGTAGCTGTTGTTGACGCCGATGCCGGAAGGAAAGGTGACGTCGGTGAAAGTTCCGTCGCCATTGTTGTGGTAGAGGTTGCAGGTGTCATCGACAAAGTTGGTCTTGAAGATGTCGAACCAACCATCGCAATCGTAATCGGCCACGGCGACGCCCATTCCAGCCTGCTCATGTCCGTCGTCGTTGTAGGCGCAGCCGGCCATTACGGCGATATCGGTGAAGGTGCCGTCGTGGTTGTTCTTGAACAGAATGCTTGGTTCAGAATCGACCGCGATATAAATGTCCGGCCATCCGTCGTTATCGAAATCGTAAGAAACGGGAGTGATAGAGTACCGCGGGCCGGGCTTGAGAATCCCTGAATTCTCGGAGACGTCGATGAACGTTCCGTCGCCATTGTTGCGGTAGAGAAGGTTGGTGTCGCCAGGAAGGCCGCGCGGTCCGCACATGATAGGAACGCCCTTCCATTGGCAGTAATTCGTTGTGCTTGCGGAGGGAATTTTGTCCGGATCAATCTTGATGTAATTGCAAATGAAAAGGTCGAGGTGACCGTCCCTGTCGTAATCGAGGAAAGTACATCCTGCGCCCCAACGGCCTTGTTCCCGATAGAGGCCGGCCTTGTGGGTGACATCGGTGAACGTACCATTTCCGTTGTTGTGAAAGAGACGGTTGTGTCCGAGGAAGCAGCAAAAAAGGTCGTCCCATCCGTCGTTGTCGTAATCGCCTACACAGACGCCAGTCTGCCAACCCGTGATTCCTAGTCCCGATTTTTCAGTGACGTCGGTAAACGTGCCGTCGCGGTTGTTCTTATAGAGATGTGACGTTGGCGCTCTTCCGGGCGGCCAATTCGCGTCGAGCCGGGTCCCGTTCGTAAGGTAGATGTCCAGCCATCCGTCATTGTCGTAGTCGAAGAAGGCCAGCCCGCTTCCCTTGGTCTCGATGATGGACCGTTTGTGATCTATGCCGCCCCACACATTGGGGATGTTTAGTCCGGCTTGCTGCGCCACATCGACGAACTGGACCCCGGACGGCGTGGGATTCGATGCTGCCGCTTCGACGACGAGCGGGTTTTTCCATTTCCAGAGTGGAGTTGTAAGTGCATCCGTCAGCGCACTGCCCAACACGAAGAGAGAAGACCCAAGGAAGCGCCGTCGCGGGAAGCTCATAGATGGCGATAATTATAGCGAGCGATTTCCTTTCATATCTCTGCGCATAATTCAGGCTATGCGAGCTATTCTGCTGCTATGCTTAGAGGGTTTTGTCTGCGAGGTAGAGCGCCAGTTGAAGCAATTGCTTCCTGCTAGCTATCGACATGGGCGCATCGCCGATTGGAGGTGTTGCCGGAGCCTGCGCCAAGACCTGTTCAATGCGGGTTACGTCCAGGCCTCCGCTGGCGCTGCTGTTCTTGAAGCGGTCCAGAACTTCTTTGGCCTTGGCAATCTGTCCTGTTTGAAAGTAGAAGACGCCCAAAGTTGAATAGCTTCCGGGCCATTCTGGCAACAACTCCACTGCGTGCTCGAACTGTTCTGCTGCTTTTGCGGTATTGCCTTCCAGTGCTGAAGCGAGTCCCAAGCCCCAGAAAATTTTTCCGGAGCCTGGGACGTGAGTCTGACCCTTCAGGAGTGTCTGCTTGGCATCTGCGATGTTGTTCTCGCGAAGTTGGAGCAGTGAAAGCGAAAGATAGTCCTGATCGTTGTCTGGATTGCGGTTGATGGCGTTCCGGAAGATTTCCGTAGCATGGACGGTATCACCCATGTGCGCGTAGATATCTCCAAGCAAAGCAAGGTAGGAATCGTCTTTGCGCCCTTCTGGTGAAACCTGCAGCGCGGTGTCGAGCGCCTTAGAGTAGATACCTTTGCGGAAGTACGCATTTGCTAAGTCGAAACTTACTTCACTCGAACCTGGATTTGCCTGTAGCGATGCCTGGAAATGTTGGATGGCATCATCGTATAAATGGTAACGGGCAAGCAAGACACCGGCGCCGGCCATGGTTCGGGAATCACCTGAACTTACCTTGTCGAGTTGCGCGATGGTAGTTCTAGCCTCATCGACGTTTCCGGATTTCAGATAAGCCTCGGCCAGAGGGTATAGAACGTCTGGTTGGTCTGGGTGCTTCTTGATTTGCTCGACAAGCTGAGCCAGATCCTGTTGGTTTCGGGCACCAGTGTCAAGTTTTGAGCGGCCATCGAGGTAGTCGAAAAGGTTTTCGTAAGGATACGCATTGACGGAAACATCTTTGGAGAGCCTCTGAAATTGGGCGAGGTCTTGATCTGCTGCTTCCGTCTCGTGCAATTTTCTCTCTACCATTGCGAGCTTGTAATAACCAGTCGCAGGATTGGGGCTGACTCGAATATATTTCCTGAGCAGATTCGCGGCCTCGGGGAATCTTTTACCTTCGATTCGAAGATTAGCCAACTCTATGAGTGCATAGGGGAAATCCGGATCTGTGCGGAGTACCTTCTGGAATATGGCCTCTGCACTTGTAGTGTCTCCTTGCAGCTTTGCGATATAGCCGAGGTGAAACAAACAGAAGCTGTTGTGAGGATCCAGCTTGAGACCATTCTGAAAATTCTGTTTTGCCTCATCGAACCGTCCGAGATGTGTGTATGAAATACCTAAGAAGGCGAATGTTCGCACTGAGGATTCGATCTCGATCGATTTATCGAACTCTTCGATTGCTTTGTCGATCTTGCCCGACATGAAATAGCTTTCTCCGAGGGCAGAACGGATATCCGATCGTTGCGGGACGATTGCTAGCGCTTTTTCCAGCAGTGGGATCGCGTCCTCGAAATACTTTTGGGAGATGCCGATCTGAGCCATCAGGAAGAGGATGTCTGGATTCTTGGGCGTTATCTTATTTGCGCGGACCAGCAAATCTAGTGCGTCCAGTGATCGTGACTGATTCGTATAGACCTGCGCCAATAAGTAGAGCGTCTCGGGCGATTCTGGCTTCAATTTGAGTGCCCGGGTCAAGATGAGCTCCGCGTTGGGATAGTCGTCGTTCAGAAGAAAGGTTTGCCCGAGGTTATAAAGAATTTCGAAGGTCCCAGGCTGCAAGGCATCGGCCTTTTCCAATTCCAGCTGCGCAGGCTTGTACTGCTTTTCGGACGCCAGCAATACTCCGAGAGAGAAATGCAGCTGGACCTCGTTCTTATTCTCTGCAGAAAGCTCCGTTGCCATCCGAAGTGCCTCCGCGGTGCGTTTGCTCTGCAAGTAAGCGCGGATCAGGTTGAAACGTGTCTCGAGATCTTTCGGACGTACGCGCTCAAGGTACGGAATGGCTTCCGCAGGCGATCCCTTGGCCATCTGCAGGAGACCAAGGTTGTAGTTTCCGTCCCGATTTCTTGGATCAAGACGCAGAGCAGTTCGAAATTCCTTCTCTGCTAAGTCGAACTTCTTCTGGGCGAGATAGACATCTCCCAAGTTGTTGTGAGTTTTGGTGGAGTTGGGGGCGAGCTGTAAAGCTTTCTGTAATGCTGCAAGTGCGTTCGAGTAGTCCAGTTGTTCGCTCTCGATAATCCCAAGCAGGTTGTAGCCCTCTACGCTGGAAGGATTTTGTTGGAGTGCCTCCAGCACTTTGGTCTTAGCCTCCTCAAGATGGCCTTGCTGAACCAAAGTTTTCACCGGCTGGAGGTTTGCTATTACGTTTGAGGATTGTTGTTGGGCTGCAGCCGCGCCGCAAACAAACAAAATTACAAAGGGGGTGAGAGCATTATTCGTGCGCGACCACGCTATGACGATTTTTGTCCTATGTCTAAATAAGGTGCGAATTCCCATCTCCCACACCGTTCCAATTGACCATTAGCGCGGTCAGTGTAGCATTTCGAGAATTTGTATGGCGCCCGGATTCTGGGGCTGCACGCGTAGCAGGTCCTCCAACACGTCTCTGGCCTTTTCCTTTTCGTTCCGCATTGCGTAGAGACGGGCAAGATTAAGATAAGACTGATCAAAGCTCGGCACAAGGCGGATGCAGGTCTCGAATTGTTCCTGGGCCTTCGAGTAGTCCTGCGTTTGGACGAAGAGAATGCCAAGGTTGTTCAAAGCTTCGGGATAGTCCGGACGCAGGTCGATCGCTTTCTGCAAATAGCCCGACGCGCGCCGCATCTGATTTTGCTGGGCGAAAAGCATTCCGAGGCTGTAGTTGACTTCAGGATCATTGGGTTGAATTTCGAGCGCACGATTGAGACATTCTTCTGCCTTCTCAAAATCCTTTTGCCGCCGATAGACGTTCCCCAGGTTCAATAGCGCAATGGCGTAGGTTGGCCTGAGGAGTAATGACTGCTGAAAGTTCTTAATGGCTTCTTCCGGGTGACCTTCCTGGGCAGCCATCATGCCGAGATTGTTCCAGGCCTCTGGGTAGTTCGGGCGCAGCTTTACGGTCTGTTCAAGGTAGTTGCGCGCCTGCTGAAAGTCATTTCTTCGGAGGCTGAGAGTTCCGAGGTTGTAATAACCTTCGGGATCGCCGGGTTTGGCGGCGATGACCTGCTGAAACGATTCTGCCGCCTGGTTGAGGTAGCCGTGCTGGAACAGGGCTACGCCATAGGTAAAGTCGTTGCGCTGGAACGCGCTCTGGTAAAGCACACCTTTTAACGGCAGCGCTTTCTTCATCCGATCGGCTGTCGTGGCTGGGACAGACTTCACATCTTCCAGCAGACGCGGAGGATCTGTCGGCCCCTGATAGACCTTGACGATCATGCCGTCTCGGTCAAGCAGGAAAGATGTTGGAATCGCGAGATCTCTGCGCCGGTCGAACAGGTAGCGGTAGATGATGTTATAGATGCCAGCCACATCTTCCGTTGCAAAGAGGACGGGAAAGGAAAGTCCTTCCTGCACGGCCAACGATCGGGCGGTTGGAGCATCGCCTGACGCGTCTACGTTCACGGCTAAAATTTGCAGATGGTTTGCTGCAAACGCTGAACTGTGTTGATGGAGAAGTCTCAGTTGGTCACGGGAGATTGGCGAGGTTGTCGCCCAGAAGTTGAGAAGCACGAAGTTGCCTCGTGACTGTCGAAGTTCCCGCGCGTTGCCTACGAGATCGGGCAGGGAGAACTCCGGTGCTTTTAGGGGTTCAAAGAGCCATGTGTCTACCTGGGAAGGCAGCGGTTCAACAGTCGGTGGTGGTCCTGCGTGGGCGTAGGCTAAGGGGGCAGCGACGAAGGGTTTGGCCACGAACGAACTCGCGCCCTCCTCAATTTCGATGCGGTGGTTTACAGGCAGATGTTCGAACTGCTGCGAGAGCCCGCTTGGCCAGCGGATAGTAGCCCGGATGGCTCCTTCCGGCTTGCCGACTCCAAAGCACAGTTCCTTCGAATGCTGGGCCAGAAATCCGGATCCTGCCTGCAGATACTTCGTCTGGCGAAGAGTTTCTGTTTCGACTGTGATTGCGGCTCCGATTGCATCGCGATTGCTTTTATGCCCTCGTAAACGGAACGAGATCGAGTCGCCGAGGTCCTTCATCACGTTATGTAGTATCCGTAATTGAGGGGTATTCCGGTTTTTGAGGATGACCTCCAGTCGTCCGTCATGGTCGATATCGGCGAGGGCAAAGGAGCGGCTGTCCTCGAGAAAATCCAACCCTAGCGCGCCGGAGACCTCGGAAAACGTGCCGTCTCGGTTGTTTGCGAACATGACGTTTCTTTGATAGGCGTTCCAAGAGCTGTCCGAGCGAATCAGTTCATTGATGGCATTCCATCCATGCTCGTAAGCCAACGAAGGCGTCGAGTCTTCAGGCGATTTCGCTACTACCTGCCGCCAGAAAAAGCTTGCGAGATCGTTACGATCCGGCGCGGAGATGTACCCGTTGGTGACGTAGAGGTCGGAGTAACCGTCGTGATCGAAGTCCCATAGATCGGCAGACCAGGACCAGCGGCCCATCGCAACTCCGGCCTGCTGCGCGATGTTGTTAAACTTCCCGCCTCCCTGGTTTCGATAGAGCGCATTGCCTCGTGCGTGTCGTTGATAGAGTTCTCGGATGCTTTCGGGCGCAGTAGCGTGAAATTGAGCTTGTTCTGAAACCCTTTGACCGGCGGCTACCCACATGCTGGTGGTGTAAATGTCCTGGTGTCCGTCGTTATCGAAATCGGACCAGCATGCGCTCATTCCGGCGCCGACGTCCTCGATGTGGGACTCGCTTGAAGCAACGGTGAAGGTTCCGTCGCCGTTGTTACGGTAAAGCTGGGATCTGCCGAAGTCGTTTGCCACACAGAGATCGGGCAAACCGTTGGAGTTCGAGTCACCCCAAGCGCAGGCAAAACTGTACCGGTCGTTATCCTTGTTCAATCCTGCCGCTTCGGTCCTCTCTACAAACGTCCCGTTCCCTTCGTTGTGCAGGAGGCAGTTTGGCGGGCCATTTCGCGCGTCGAAATAGGGAACCGGGTAGTGATACTGGTCGAGACCGAGGTAGTACATATACGTGCAGAAATAGATATCGAGACGGCCGTCGTGATCGTAATCGGCTATGGCTGCATGCGTGAACGTTCCTTGAGGAGGATTCGTAAATTTGAAGGCATTGCGCATGAGCGAGAATGTCCCGTTCCCTTGATTCAGAAAGAGCAGAGGACCGCTGCCACAGACAACAAGAAGGTCCTGGAGTCCCTTGTTCTCAAAGTCTGCAAAGAGAGCGCACGCAGTGTTATCGAGTACACCAACTCCGGCCTTGTCCGTTACGTCTTCAAAGGTGCCGTCGCCTCGGTTGCGGTAGAGGCGGTTTGGCAATCCGGCCGGCTGGCATACGTAGAAATCATCGAATCCGTCGTTGTCGAAGTCGCCCGCCGCCACACCATTGTTCCCGTAGACGTCGATGCCGCATGCGCCATCCAGGACTGTACGCCAATGATCGACGCCACGAAGCATCTGGCTTGTGTATGAGTCGGTACCGCTCAGAGCCTGAGGTGTGACGTCGATGAATGCAGGCCCATGCACGACGCTGAGAGTTTCTTCGGTGGCCTCCCACTTCCTTACTTTCCACGCTGTCGATTCATCGCGCGACCACTCGGTTCGCCATGATCCAACCCGCTCCTCACGTCGCTCGTCGTTCCGGCTGGCGACGATGTCATATCGAATTCGCAGGCGAACTGTCAGTGGGGCGCTAGTAATCACTTCGATCCCATACATTTCGAATTCTGCAGTTTCCACTCGTGAGATTTGGCCTAGCCACGCATGAATTTCCTGGAGGAATCGCTCTCGTCCGGGAGCCACAGCGGCGTCAAATTGTCTTCTCACGATGTCGATTCCGTATCCGGAACGCAGTGAGGATTCCTTGATGGGAATCAAAGAGGAGGCTTCGATTGAAGGAGCTAGAAGCTTCGCCAGCATCGAAAGATCGCGAGCCGATGTCCTGAGGGTTTGTGCCCATTGTCCAAGAAGCGACTCGATTTCAAAGGCATACTTCTCGGTGATGTACTCATCCGACCCCGGAGTGACGAGGCGAAGAATGTCTGCCAAGGGAGATTTGGCCGGATAGTGGGGAGTCAAACGGACATCGGTGAAAGCAAAAGAAGACTGATTCGAGAGACTATGGGGAGATCTGAACAGAAACGAAGCCCCATAGAAAGGTGCCGGACGGAGGAGCAGGGGTGCCAGCCCCATGCTTTTGAGAAATGCTCGTCGGGAAAAGGACTGTTTTTCGTTTTCGAGAAGCGACATGATTACCAGAGCATCCGTGAAGCCGGCAAGGTGCCCGCAGGATAGCACCATGGCCAGATCCAGCCCAAGTTACGTCAAATCAAACTGCAGGGGACGGTTCAGAAGACATCGGCCTGGTCGAAGGTATAAAGCCGATCTCAAACTTTTGGTTGACATCGACTCGACGGCTGCATTAGTATTTGCATCGCCAAAGTTGTAACCGGTTACACGTACGGTTAGCATCTCCGGTTTCTCCTTCCGGCAAAGACCCCATGGGATAAGAAAACAGAAAAATAAGGGAAGAAATTGGAGGGTATTTCGGATGGCTCTTGATCGCAATCGCGTCGGTCGGCTTAAGAAATTTGCCTACATCGCTTTCACAGGCTTGTGTTTTCTCTTTGTCTCAACTCAACACGTATTCGGTCAGGTAGACGAAGGATCTATTATAGGAACGGTTCAAGATACAACCGGCGCGGTTGTTCCCAATGCACAAGCGTCCCTCTTGAATACGGATCAAGGTTTAACCCTAGAGGTCACGACGAATAGCAGCGGCGAATTTACCTTCTCGCCGGTCAGAATCGGACACTATTCCCTGACAATCACTGCTAAAGGTTTTGCTAAAACGACCCAGCAGAATTTGACGGTAAACGTCGGCCAGCACTTGTTGGTAAACGTTCAACTTAAATTGGGCTCCTCTACCGAAACCGTTGAGGTGAGTGCTGCTCCGCCGCAACTGCAGACTGAGGAAGCATCGGTCGGACAGGTGATGACTGAAAAGAGCGTGAATTCTTTGCCGCTCAATGGGCGCAACTTTACCTTTCTTGCCCAACTCGGTGCAGGCACGCAGACGCCCCAGGCCGACACGCGAGGGAATGCGGCCTCCGGAGCCTTTTCCGCCAATGGTCTGCGCCCGGCGCAAAACAACTACCTGCTGGATGGTATCGACAATAACTCCAACGCCGTTGACTTCCTGAACGGAACAAACTTCATCGTTCTTCCTCCGGTGGACGCAATCTCGGAGTTCAAGGTTCAGACCGGAAATTTCAGCGCCGAGCTGGGTCGTTCCGCAGGCGCTGTTCTGAACGCTACGATCAAGTCTGGAACCAACAGCATCCATGGCGCGGCCTGGGAATTTTTCCGCAATGACGTTCTCGATGCTGCGGATTGGTTTGAAAACAACGGCGGAATCAAAAAAGGAAGGTTGCGCCTGAATCAATTCGGAGTCGCGGTAGGCGGCCCGGTCATCAAAGATAAGATATTCTTCTTCGGCGATTATGAAGGTCTACGGCGCGTGCAGGGTACGGTTTCAACCGGTTCCGTGCCGAGCGCGGCGGAAGTCAGCAGTGGTTTCACCAATCTCTCAGACCTGGTCACTGCGAATGCCCAGACCGATAACCTGGGCCGAAATATAGCGCTCGGCGCCGTCCTGGACCCTGCAACAACGCGGTTAGTTACGGCGGGGACGGTTGATCCTGTGTCAGGCATCAATGCGTCGAGTACCGGCTATGTTCGAGATCCGTTCGGATGCTCTGCGTCCACTGTGAATGTTACGGTTGCCAACTGCCCTAACCTGAATCACATTCCCGCAAGTCGGTTGGATCCTGTTGCCCTCAAGCTGATGGGTCTCTACCCGGCAGCGCAGACGGGGGGCTTAACTTCGAACTACACGGTGAGTCCCAGTCTGTTTGAGCATAGGAACGCATTCGATGTTAGGGCCGACGTAAATCCTAGCCAAAAGGATCAGGTATTCTTTCGGTTCAGCTATGTGGACGACCCCCAATTTATTCCGGGCATCTTTGGAGGTATAGCAGACGGTGGCGGATTTCAGCAGGGCGATCAGTCTGCAACATCCAGCCAGTCTGTTTTAGGGTATACCCATGTGTTTACGCCAGCGATCATCAACGTGCTGCACGTGGGATTCAACCACCTTCACACCACACGCTTTGGACCGGTAGGTGGAACGAGCGGCATTCCGGCGCAGTTCGGAATTCAAGGTATCCCGCAGTTTCCTGAAAATGGCGGCCTTCCCTCAATCGCCATTGGCGGATTGCAAACGCTGGGCAGCAATGCTTTCCTACCCTCGGACGAAATCAGCCAAACCCTCCAGATCACCGACGACTTTACGAAGGTTTGGAAGACGCACAATTTCAAAGCAGGTATTGAATCCCAGCAAGTGAAGTTTTCGACACTGCAGCCAGCGTATTCGCGTGGCAATTTCGACTATGACGGCCGATATACCGATGTGCCCCAGAAAAATAACGGCGGTACTGGCCGTGCGCAATTCCTGCTGACGCCTGAAGCAGCGACCGTTGCAAATGGCGTTAACTACTCGGGAGGCGCTGACGGGGTCAATGCCTCCAACATCAACAAAACATATAATTACAGGACTTATCTAGCGTTCTACTTCCAGGACGACTGGAAGGTAACTCCTAAATTGACGCTTAATCTCGGTCTGCGATACGACTACTTTAGTCCGATTCGGGAGACCAATGGCGGTCAGGCTAACTTCGTTCAAAGCGGTCCTCCAAACGGGACTCCAACGTACCTCATCCCCGCGAGCGGTAAGGATGATAGAAGCTTGTCTACCAGCTTTACCACCTTGTTGGCGAGAGATGGGATTGCGCTTCAGCTGACCGACAAATTCGGACAAGGACTGACGCAAGTGCAAAAGACAAATTTCGCACCACGCATAGGATTCGCTTACCAAGTCAATCCGAAGCTGGTCATGCGCGGCGCATTCGGTTACTTCTACAACTCATTTGAGAACCAGGGATATGGACCAAATATTGGTGAAAATTATCCTTTTGTTTACAACTTCACGTATTCGTCCCAAGTCCCCAGTGGCAGCCCCCAAGGCTTGCAGACGGTATCACCAATCAGCTACAACTCTCCGTGGGCCGGTTGCCCGACTGCGGGCCCAGGTTCAACCGCAACCATCGGTGCCGGGCTCTCCTGCATTCAATTTACGCCTACTGCAGTGAATGCACAGGGTCTGGGCTTGCAGGGACTTCAGTTCAACTACATAACCCCCCGCACGCTTGCAGTAAACACCACGGTCCAATACTCGATAACGCGGGCCTTGTCCGCGCAGGTCGCATATGTGTTTACCCAGGGCAAGAATCTTCAGGTCGGTGTTGGTAATAATAATGTGACGGCTCTCTTACCTGCGGGTTCAAGCACAAGCAATACTTCGAGTCCCGGTGCCGGAGGAACAATCCCATTCCCCGATTTCTCGGCTAATGGGAGCTTCCAGTCGACGGTGGGAGCCAGCAATTACAATGCATTACAAACCAAATTGGAACAGCAATTCTCCAACGGATTGACTCTCCTTTTTGCTTACACCTATTCCAAGACGCTTTCGGATGCAGGCGACCTACTAAATGGTGGCAGCTTGACCAATTTCCGCGCACCTGCAGTGCCGGGTCTTGGCCCCGCATTTGATTGGGGCCCGGCCAATTTCGATATCCGTCACGTAGTGCACTTCAGTGGGAGTTACGACCTTCCGATCGGTACAAATAAACGCTTCCTGGGAACCTCCGGGAAGATGACTAATGCGGTGATTGGAGGATGGTCTGTAAACTGGATCGTCACGGCTCAGGGCGGGCAACCTATCACCCTCGCCTGTCCCTCACCCACCGCTGCCACAAACGTAGGGAATAATGGTTGTAACGATGTTAGGGTTGCGGGTCAGAGTCAGAAACTGGGACGGTTCATTAGGAACGGGAGACCGTTCTGGTTTGGGAACCCGGCAGCCTTCCAGCAGCCCTGTCCGCTGGGGGCTACACCCACAGCAGGCTGCATTCCCTACACCGGTAGTGCCGTTCTAGGCTTCCGTCCGGGGACGACCACAGGGCCAGGATTCCATCGGCTGGACTTTTCGTTGTTCAAAGCCCTTCCGCTGACCGAACGGTTCTCCATGCAGTTCCGGACCGAGTTCTTCAACATCCTTAACCATCCGAATTTCAATGCTCCTAATTTCGGCGGCAACGGAGTCGTCGCGATTAGTAACTCCGGCAATTTCACCAGTTCCAACTTTGGACAAATTGGATCGACGCGTGATGCTCCCTATGATCCGCGTCAGATTCAATTTGCTCTGAAGCTGCTTTTCTAAGCTAAGATGAAAACGCCCCGGAAGGTACGCCTACTGGGCGCCTTTCCGGGGTTTTCTTTTGCATAGCGATTTGCTCGTGCGGGACATGGAGGCTAGACGGTGAGCAGGATGCCGCGGTTTCGGCTTGCGATTCTTGGTTCTCTTCTGACTTGCGCGACGTTTGCGACGGCCGAAGACAATCAGAAGGAGAAGCTGGATCGCCAATTTCAGTCGGCGGCAGCGCAATACGATGCGGGGCGGTTCGCAGAGGCGGCGGCCCAACTAGAAGACCTTTTACCTCGCGTACCAAACAACTTTGAGGTCGAAGAGCTTTTGGGGTTGACCTACTCCGCACTATCGCAAGATACAAAGGCCATAGAACACCTTGATGCCGCGGTTCGATTGAATCCGGGCTCGGCAGCTGCCAGGACCAATCTGGCGGCCAGCCTTTCGCATTCGGGAAAGGCTGAATTGGCTGGCGAACAGTTTCGAAAGGCGCTCGAGCTGGAGCCTCGGAACTATACCGCCAACCACAATCTTGGCGAGTTCTATATTCAATCAGGAAAGATCGCGGAGGCTCAACCTCTTCTCGAACGGGCGCAGCGAACCAACCCTTCCTCCTACGACAACGGTTACGATCTGGCGATGGCGGATCTCCTTACTGGGCGGCTTGGCGAGGCACGGCAACTTGTCCAAAGCATGATGCGAAGCAAGGACACCGGAGAACTGCACAACCTGCTGGCTCAGATCGAAGAGAAGGATGGAAAATTCGTAGCGGCGGCGAACGAGTTTGGGACCGCCGCTCATATGGATCCAAGCGAGGACAACCTGTTTGATTGGGGAAGCGAACTTCTTCTCCACAGAACCTACGAGCCGGCCATTGATGTCTTCCGTCAAGCCACCCGGCTTTACCCGGCTTCTCCCCGGCTTCAGATCGGGCTGGGAATGGCACTCTACTCGCGCGGTCTTTACGAGGAGGCCGTCAAGGCACTGCTCACTGCGGCTGATCTAAACCCATCCGACCCTCGTTGCTACCTCTTTCTCTCGAAGGCCTACGACAGCTCTCCAAACCAGGCGGAAGAGGTAATCCAGAGGTTTCGGCGCTATGCGGAGCTTGAGCCCAGCAACGCGCGGGCCCAGTACTATTACGCAATGAGTTTGTGGAAAGGTAAACGGGCTGAAGGCTCCGGCCTGGACCTTCAAGCGGTCGAGTCACTGCTGAAAAAGTCGATAGCGCTGGATGAAAAGCTTCCTGAAGCCCACGTGCAATTGGGTAATCTTTACGCCGATCAGCATGAATATGCCAAGTCCATTCCAGAGTATGTGCGCGCGCTAGAACTGAATCCGAACCTTACGGACGCACATTATCGGCTGGGAACAGATTATGTTCACGTCGGACAAAAAGACCGCGCACAAAGCGAGTTCGACGTCTATCAGAAGCTTCGGGCGCAACATCTGGCCGAAGTCGACAAGGAGAGGGCAGAGGTTCAGCAATTCGTATATTCAGCGAAGGCCGCCCCTTCTACCAAGCCTTGATTCCTCCGCGTCTACAGAGTCTGGTGGGATGAAAGGTGAGGTTGAGGCGTTACTGAAACCCGCGTGGACGAGTGATTAGGGGAGATTTGAGTTGATGGGCCGATCATCATTCAGCAGGGCACTTGCGGCGAAAGTTCCTGACCGGGGAGCGGTTAGTCCTCGGGAAGTCGCCCGGCGTCTCGGCCGCAGCAGGCGTGATTTCCTGCGCGATGCCGCTGGGATGGCCTTGGGGACCACGCTCATGGGTGCGAGCCCCTTTGTATGGGGGCAGACCGCGGCAAAGAAACGAAAGGTGATCGTTATTACATTTGGCGGAGGCGCCCGCGATCAGGAAACATTCGCACCTGAGGGACAGGAGAATATTCCGCACCTGCTCCATGAACTGATCCCACAATCGAGTTTTTTTACGCAGGTGGCGAACCAGGGAATACTAGGTCACTACGTCGCGACAGCTAGTCTGGCAACGGGAGTGTACGAAACCCTCAATAATTTTTCTGCAATTCCACCAGAACATCCGACGGTCTTCGAATACTTCCGTAAGGATCTGAAGCGGCCGCCATCAGACGCGTGGGTTGTCGCTCCCAGCAATGGATTCAACCGGATTGGTGAGAGCGAATGCCGCTCCTACGGTCCGGGCCTGGGAGCAAGAGTGGTGTTGCCAAAGCATTTGTTGAGTGCAGCAACATCGGGGACTGCCGCAGACTGCGAACACCTGCTGCGCGACAACTACGAAACGCCGCTCTACGCTCCGCAAATTGGAGGGAGCGAGTTCGAATTGCGGCAACTTGAA
>Ga0210383_10003236_pt1 | contig 14640 bp, 13 predicted proteins | sample IncBWC14OmetaG_FD_160072 | JGI IMG/M metagenome (GOLD analysis project Ga0210383, IMG submission 160072) | Forest soil microbial communities from Barre Woods Harvard Forest LTER site, Petersham, Massachusetts, United States - Inc-BW-C-14-O ...
AGCGGAGATGGTGGACTACATGGATGATGTGAAGGGCGTCCTGAGCATGTACGTGCCCCCCGATCCTCAGGCAATGGAACGAGCTTTTCAGGCCGGCAAACTTTCGGTCAATCCCGTCGGCGGCCTCTTGAATTTAGTCTTCACGGACTATGCCCAGCCCGGCGATCGCATGACGCTTGTGTTTAACCCTGCAATAAAGAAGATCATATCCTTGAGCGTCAACACGTACATGGGTCAAGCCAAAGATGCAGTGACCTTGCAGGTGCAGATGGCCGGTTTACCCGATGGAACGAGCTACGCGCAGCAAACGATCCTTAACGCCAGCGCCAAGCAGCTTGTCGTGACCACTACCAATTCGAACTACCAGAAGCTGTGAGGCAGCGCGGGGAAAAAACTCAACTAGTGCACCGATGACGCCTTGACTTCGACTCAACAGTTGAATTCTTCGATACCGCGCTGAGTCGAAGGCTCACCTTGTGCGTGAGTGATTGAGCGTGATTCTATTTAATCAGCGAGAACCTTCCTTTTTCGTGAGGAGCCTAACGATGCAGGGAAAACGATCGATTTCTTGGTTGGTGATTGCTTTGTTCCTCATTATGTGTGGCACGGTGTCAGCCCAGGACACAAATCAGAACAAAACGCTGATCATAAGTGGGCAGTCCGGGAACGTGCCAGTGATCCAGGTGAACGGCCGGTCTTACGTTGATCTCGAGGCTTTAGCGCGTGTATCGAATGCCTCTCTCAGTTTTGCTGGAAATCAGATTGTGCTAAGTCTTTCTGGCGCGTCTGCGAGCACGCCAGCAACGCCGATTGCCGCACCAGCCCAAGCATCGAATCCCGGATTTTCAAAAAGCTTTTTGAATGCGGGCATTGAGGAAGCCGCGACTCTCCGGGAATGGCATACCGCTCTCGCCAGCGCCATTCAAAATGGATACCCGGTCACCAGCGACGCGCTTTTGCCGTATCGCGCTCAAGCGACTACGAATTTGCGTCTGGTGTCGACCGCAGTTTCCACCGACTCAGATCGTAAAGCCTATCAGTTATTGAGCAACGAATTTCAGAACATGGTGAAATTGACCGACAAGTATCTCGCCGCACGCGCCAATCTGACTTACATTTCCCCCGATGCGCTCCAGAACGATAGTTTGAATCAGCGATTCGTGGCCTGCGGTCACTCACTAGGAGCTATGGCAGCCAGCGGTCAGTTCGTGGACGACGGCTCGTGCAATTGATTTCGAGTGCCAGCTAAAAACTAACATATTGATTCCAGTGTTATCCCCGACTTCCCGCATGGGGCATGCGCCGAACCGATCACACATTAATGTGTCACAGCCCCTGTTACTTTTAACAATTCGCAGCCCTGATGACTTGTGTTATGGTGCGGTCGCGCTGGGTGGCGCTCTAACTATGGAAGCTTATCGTTCCAAGCGTATTTTGATGGCCAATGTCCTGGTCATAAGCGCCCTGGTAATGCCGTGCGTGTTGGGAATTTACGCGCAGGACCAATCTAAACGGGAAACAATTCAAGCCCAAGCGATGGGGCAGAACACATCGGCGGGCAAGACTTTTAATGTGACCATCTCCATCAATTCTTACTCCACTCCGGATGATCAAAAAGCATTGATTGACGCATTCACCCAAGGCGGGCAAGCCGCACTCTCAACAACCTTGTCCAAAATGAAATCTAAGGGACGCGTAGCCGTTACCGGGACTCTGGGTTACGACATTGCTTACATCCGCTCTTTTCCCAATGAAAATGGCCGAAAAATCCGTTTGATCACGGATCGTCCCATCAAGTTGGCGGAGGCCCGTAATAGCGGACGCTCGAAGGACTATGACCTGTCCGCTCTCGAGCTGAATATTAACAACGATAAGTCGAAGAGTACCGGGAGCTTGATCATTGGACTGCGCGTGAAGGTGGATAAGGACAATCAATTAGTTTTCGAAAGCTATGGTTCTGGACCATGGAGCCTTGGGAATATCATGGAACGAAACTGAATCGGAGGATTCAAGATGAAGAAACGAAATGTAGCGTGGCTTCCGCTTTTAATATTGTCTGTCTTTTGTCCTGTGGTACGAGGACAAGCTGACGCGCAGCCGCCAAAGGCAAAAACTAAAACCGCGCAATCGTCGGGAACCGACGCACAGAAAAAGAATATTCAAGAGTACATCGAACTCATGCGCAGTAATGTGCGCGATCAGAAAGCGGAGATAATGGGAGCCGTCATGCAGTTGACCACCGATGACGCGGCTAAATTTTGGCCAATTTACAGCGAATACGATGCTGAGTTGACCAAGGTGAACGACCTGAGAGTTCAGAACATTAAAGACTATGCGCAGAATTACACCCAAATGACCGACGATAAAGCCGACGAATTGATTCAGAAAGCCCTCGACTATCAAAAGCAGCGTTCTGAGCTTCTCGCAAAATACTATGGCCGCATGAAACAGTCGCTGGGCGCCATCACGGCCGCGCGTTTCATTCAGGTCGAACACCAACTGCTCTTAATCATTGACTTGCAGATCGCTTCGTCCTTGCCAGTTGTCGGAGAACCTTCATGAACCTAAAGACCACGAGAGAAAACATGCGAAATTCTATCGTTTGTGTCGCAGCCCTGGTGCTGGGAATCACATGTCTTCAAGGAAATTCTTTCGGCAAAGCCTCGTCAACAAACCTGGATGCGATCTCAGTGAGGAACGGTTCTGCCGCGCCACAACGCAGTAGTAAAGTCACCGTGCCTGCGGGAACCCGCATCTTGGTCCGCACGATTGATGCCATCGACTCGAGCAAGCAAAAAGCAGGGTTTCGATTCACTGCAACGCTCGAAACGAATCTACAAGTTGACAATGTAGTCGTGGCCCCGAGGGGTACCAAAGTATACGGACATTTAGCGGCAGCTCAATCGTCCGGTAGGATGTCCGGTAGTTCCCAACTGAGTCTCGAATTGACCGACATCATGATTAACGGTACGGCCTATCCGCTCCTAACCAGCACCTACGAGGTGAAGGGAAAAGGAGAAGGTGGGAATACGGCAAAGAAAGTTGTGGGTGGGGCAGGCCTGGGCGCACTTATCGGCGGAATCGCAGGAGGCGGGAAGGGCGCTGGGATCGGTGCTCTCGTGGGCGCCGGGGCCGGAACGGCAGTCGCTGCCTCCAAGAAAGGCCAGCAGCTGTCCATACCTAGCGAGAGCCTGCTCGAATTTCGACTACAACAACCGGCGCCGCTGCCGGTTTCGTCTTGAATGTAGCTGGTATCGAGTTCTGTTCGCGCCTGTGTTCTTTGATGGCCCGTAGCAGGCACAGCTCGTCACAAAGCAAATAAACTTTTCGCGTGACTGCCGAGTTTAGCTCGGATCACTGGACATGCAGGGAGTTAGCGAGGCTTAGTAGATTCTGCGGACTCACACGAATAACGCCTCTACGCGGGCTATCAATGTCGGCTATAAGAAAAAAGGCGGTGGACAGAACAAGCGGTAGAACCAACATATGAATGATTCCCGCTTTACGGCGGCGAGCACCGTACCCGAACATCACGTTGACGCAAATGGCGATTACTGCCATCAGGACCCACGCAGCCCCTGGAATTCGATTCCACCAAGCGGCCTGCGTGTATCCCTGCGAGTTCAACACATCATTCATGCCTGAAAGAGTCAGAGCCAGCACCGGAGTCGGCTGTGCCGCAGCCAGATCCTGGACAGCAGACCACAGGTCAGTCTGCAGCTGCGCGGTAGCAAGATTGATCTGTTGAAGCGCATGCTCATCGCGGGTTTGATAGAACAGAACGCGTTGATCCAGATAGCCACGCAGCAGTGCACGCACTTTCACCGCATCGGCGGCGGGTAGTAGGCCAACCCGGACGTATTCCGTGCCAATCGCGTTAGCCTCTGCCTCCTCGTAGTTCTTGCGCTGATCGTACCGGTTGACCGCCATCGAAAAGGTGAATCCGATGATGAGGCCGAGCAGCGTCAGGGTAGCGCCCACGACAAGATCCAGATCATGCCGTAAGTCATCTTCCAGTAGTTGTTGTTTGCGGAACGCGGCGCCGATCCGGGCCGAAACCCACAGTATGACGAAAGAAAGAGAGAGAACCAGAAATGGCGATTTAATCAGATTGTTCATGCGCAGTATTCTCCTGTTCAAGTCTGGTCAATTTACAGCATCTTGCAAGCGACGAAGCTTCACGATATCCCGCTGGCCAATGGCGGTTCAAGTTAATAGACCTACCGAGAATGTAAGAAGAACTTGTGAATGAACGCTTGAACCGTTTTCATATTACAGCCGTTTTGTTTACGATCGATCTGAGTTGTCTTTTAGAGAGAAGCGAAGATAGCAGTAACCAATTGCGCCCGCCGCCAAGGAGGCTGCGAGAATCGCGACCTTTGCGGTGGCGACTGAGTTCTCGTCCACAAACGAGAGGCCACTGATGAACAGAGCGACAGTAAAACCCACACCCGCCAGTATGCCGACGCCAGTAATCCCCGCCCACGTCAAACCCTCCGCCATCCCCGCAATTTTCAACTGCACGGCCAGATAAGAAAAGGCAGTTATTCCCACCGCTTTCCCCACCACCAGGCCCAGAAAAACACCCAGCGCGATCTGGCTCGAAAACGCCAGCTTGAGATGTTCGGTGGACAAAGCGACCCCTGCGCTCGCTAAAGCAAATAAGGGAAGAACCAGGAAACATACCCAGGGATGAACGCTTCTTTCCAGGCGCTCGGCATGAGAATCAGTGCCACGGACAAGTTGATCTAGTATTGTGAGCGTGGCCTCCGCCGACGATCTGTCCTGACTTAAGATCTGCGTCTGGAAATCTCTCAGGAGGGGTTCCGCGCTCTCAGCCAACTCCTCCGGACGGAACTTTGGTTTGATCGGTGCGATAAGTCCCAGTATCACTCCAGCGATCGTTGCATGCACTCCCGAACTCAGAACCGCCGCCCAGAAAAAAAAGCCTACAACCATATAGACGGAGATAGGAGCCCGACGCATCGCAACTACTACGAGTAGCGCCAACAAACCGCCCGCCACCGCCAGCGCCAATAGTGAAATCTTAGGAGTATAAAAAAAGGCAATCACGAGGATCGCTCCGACGTCGTCCACGATAGCCAATGCAAGCATGAACACGCGCAGGCTCGAAGGGATACGCTTGCCCAGCAAGGCGAGAACACCAATTGCGAAACCGATATCCGTGGCCATGGGGATGCCCCATCCGCGCGCGCCTGGCCCTGATTGGTTCAATGCGAAATAGAGAAGCGCCGGAACGATCATGCCGCCGAGCGCTGCCATGATGGGAAGGGTCGCTTGGCGAAGGGAACTTAGCTCACCTTTTGCTATCTCACGCTTGATCTCAAGCCCGACAACAAGAAAAAACAGTACCATCAACCCGTCATCTATCCAGTGATGCAGGTCCATGGAGAAAAGAGGGAGGCGACCTATTCTCAGCGGAATCTTCCAAAGCGCGAAGTAGGACGCGCTCCAGGGCGAATTCGCCCAGACGAGGGCGACTACTGTGGCTCCAAAAAGAAGGACCGAGCCGGAAGTCTCGCTGTGGACGAAACGTTCGAGCATTGACTTCGGGTACGGCAGAAACCGATTTTCACTGGCAGCTGAGCGAGGAATTTCCATCGGGGTCGTTGTTCGCCTTCAACACCAATTTCCGATTTGGGTCTGTGACTCGCACATCGTATGTTTCGCCTGCCCTCGACACATCGAATTTAACACCGCAGCAGTCCCATCGCGATCACCTCGTACCATATGTCGGGGAACAGAATGGCTCAATTGGCAAAACTAACAGGTTGGGGAGAGCGGCCCCCTGAACCCGCGAAGTCGCGACCAATAACCGCAAGTTCTTTCAAGCGGCACTGGTAGTTTTGACAATGCTCAACAGTGCCTTTCGTCTCCTACTATCTGCCAGGAACAAGTAGCTTTAAGAGCTTGGGTGCGGTCATCCCGCGCTGCTTCTATGCGGACGACTTCCAGTCACAGGCGAGGCTGGGACCGGGTCGATCGATAAGGTGAGCACATGGGAATCGAGTGCGGGACTCCACGAAGATCCGACGCCAGCTGCAGGTCGAAGAATTTGGCAAAACATTTTCTAAGCATTTTGCTGGCCTGCGTAGGGTGTTTGTCCTTCAGCATCCCGTGTCTCGGTCAAGAAAATCAACAAGTAGAGGAGTCATCAGCCCGGACAGCTTCACAGGAGAATTCGCCGAAGACCGCAGGGCAGGACGCGCAGTCAACGGCTCCTGCCAAGCCAGAAGAACCGCCGAAAAAAAAGAAGAAAAAACTCGGACCCGGGGCGTTTGTGGTTGCTCCGCTTCCTATTTCTAGTCCTGCTCTCGGTTCGGGAATCGTGCCAGTGCTTGGATATATATTCCCCCTTAGCATGAAAGACAAGACTTCTCCTCCGTCCGTTATCGGAGGTGCCGGCCTCATTACTAACAACGGCAGCAGCGGATTTGCTATCGGGGGAGATCTCTATCTAAAACACGCTACGTATCGGCTCAAAGCCGGCTTCGTGCATGGAAATATTGATTACAATATATACGGCACCGGCGTCGCCTCGAATGTTAAGTTACCTCTCCAACAAACCGGTGAGGCGTTTTTTGCGGAATTCCTACGGGTTATTGGGTGGAAATTCTACCTGGGCCCTCGATTTTTTACCGGGCACTCAATTATTACGCTTAACCCCACCAAAGTCACCAGCGTTCCGATCCCTCCGGATCTCGGTATTCACACAACTCTGAGGTCTCTCGGCGCACGGCTGACCCGGGATACTACTCTCAACCGATTTTATCCGACCAACGGAACCTTTTTCACCTTCACATCTGACTTTGTTTCCCAGGCGTTAGGCAGCAAGTACTCTTTCCAGACTTATAACGCCACGTTCAACCAATACATAAGTTTGACCAAGAATCAGGTTCTTGCTTACAACGCCCTTTTTTGTGGGACCTCTGGGGCGCCCCCGTTCTATGGGAATTGCATATACGGGACGAATAATGAATTGCGAGGATATGTGGCCGGCCGCTACTTCACTCGCTACAGCCTCGCTGCACAATTGGAATACCGCCTGGTTTTGCCCAAAAGGTTCGGGTTAGTCGCGTTCGGTGGACTTGGCGGAGTTATTCCCGGAGGTAATCAACTGTTGCAGAGGGTGCAGAGCGATCACTTCTTGCCTGCTGGCGGGGCTGGCCTGAGATTTGAATTGAGTAAGGTGTATCACGTCAATCTTCGTGCCGACTTCGCCCAGGGTGTGAACGATCACACGTTTAGTTTGGGTGTCGGCGAGGCGTTTTGACACGACAAAGCGCAATCGAGGTTCTAGAGTTTCAATTCTAAAGCTGTGCTGCCTAAACGAGTTCTTCTACAGTTCGCGACGTCTCGTGATTGTGACATTAATTCCGATCTATTTGTCTGCAACGACCTCGGAGTGCTGTTGATAAAGTGGTGCTCACTCTACAGCAATCTCGTCGATTAGGAGTCAATAAAATGATTATGGGGATTCTTGGATTTGCTGGTGTTAAGCGATCTTTGTTCCTCGCCCTTCTCTTGTTATTCATTTGTTCTCCGGTGCGTGCAAGACGAAAAGACGTGGTGGTTATGAATAACGGGGACCATTTCACCGGGGAAGTAAAGCGCTTGCAGAACGGTTTATTAATGGTCGAGACAGACTACGTGACGGGACCTATTGCCCTGGACTGGAATCAAGTGGAATCGGTTCAAAGCACCGCGACGTTCCAAATCGTGTTGAATAACGGCAAGAGAATAGTGGGAACGTTCGAAAAGGTTTCGACTCAGAAAACGAAAGAGCAAGACTTCCTTATTCAGGAAGCCACCGAAGAAGTTCAAGTCCCTTCCACTTCGATTGCCAAGATAGACTCACAAAAACCCACCTTCTGGCGTCAATTACAAGGTGCCATCGATTTTGGTTATAGCTTCACCAGTGGCAATAGTCAGTCCACGTTTAATGCCGACACAAGCGCGGCGTACCGGACGGCGGCATGGGAGGCGGCCACCTCGTTCGATTCGACGTTTGGCGGTCAGTCGGGAGGATCCAAGACAAATCGCGAAGACTTGCAGTCTACGTTTGCCAAGTTTCTCAACAGAAATTCATACGTGTTGGCTTTATCTGATTTCCTTCATAGCAGCCAGCAAGATTTGATCTTGCGCACTACACTTGGCGGTGCGTACGGACGCTACTTGAAACGGACTACGAACAGCAATTTCTCTTGGCTTGGTGGCGTTGTTTACCTTCACGAATCCTTTGACACGATCGCTGGTCAACCAACCAATCAGAACATGGAAGCCGTGGTCGGCTTACAATACAATCTTGTACGCTTCAACTTCGGCGAGTTCGATTCCCAAGTTCTGACTTTCCCGGGGCTAACGGACGCTGGCCGCGTGCGCTTGACCACAAATAACTCCCTCACGATCAAACTAAGGAACAATTTCCATTTGGCCTTCACGCTTTGGGATAACTTCGACAGCAGACCGCCCACGACCGCAAAACGTAATGAGCTCGGGATGAGCACCGGAATCGGCTGGTCTTTTTAGAAGACGTACTACTACTGCTCACCGGCCACCGCGCCACTCCGGGAACGTAACCTGATCAGATTCCCTGTGCAGCAGCGGTAAGAATCATTGCGTGCCAATTTCGAGTAGGCGGCCTACCACGAGCTGTAGGGAGTGTTTTCAAACGGGGAAATTGCGTCTGATGCGGAATGCACGTCAGTGATACCTGAAGAGCTTTGCTCCGGGCTAAGATCGAATTCCTCCGACGACGTAACCCAGTCTTTCGCGTTCGTCATTGGATCGGACGGAATCTGCTGAATGTAATGCGCCGAAACAAGGTCATCGAGTGAGGAGGGCGCCATTTCCTTGTCTTCCGTGTAGTGTTGTATGGCATCGCGCATGACTTTTAGATCGGTGTGCAAAGTTGTTTCTTTCGCGCGTACTACTGATTTTTCGTAATGTCCCGCGCTAATGGTCGCCAGGATCAGAATAATGGCGATCACGCACATCAGCTCGATGAGCGTGAATCCGCGCTGGGCTAGTTCACCCCTGCCAGCTTCTTCCATTGCTCGATTATTCCGCCGCGTCATTTGCTCAACTCCAGGTTGCCGCTACCACTCAGAATATTTCGTGCCGTTCAGCGCATTCCCGGAAGATTTTGAGAACACGTCGAAGACATCTTGGCCACCCCAGGATGTTGAATCAGTGTCATCCTGAACGGAGCGCATGCCCCAATCCGGGTTTCCGGTCATCGGGTCCACCGGAATCCGGCGAAGAAAGTGGATATTTTTCCCGACAACTCCGGTTAGCGGGACCCCATGTACCAGCGTCTGCAAGTCCGGTGGATATCCTTCCGTCCCGGCTTGAACTTGAATTTGCCCCTTGTCCGCCGCGTCCTTAAAGCGATCGATGGCATCGCGCATTTGTCGAAGGTCGTAGCGAAGCAATTCTTCTTTGCGGCGCTTCACCGTGACGCGAGCCAGCGGAACAACTGCCGTTGCCAGGACCATCAGAATCGCGCAGGCCAGAATTAATTCAATCAGAGTCATGCCCGCCGCGACCGCGCGTGTGCGCCGGAAAAATCTGGGTGAGGTCAGGCTCGACCGCAGGGGCTTTTTAAGAATTTGACCGCAAAAGATCCCGCTCATTTCGATCACTGCACCTGAATCGTGGCTTCTCCGGATACCATCGGGATGGTCCGCTGCTGCGAGTCATGCGCGTTTACTTGCAAAATCTGAAGCGATGCATTGCCCGGCGCGATCGCATGTATCACAAATCCGAGCAGGGTGCCGGTGCCATTAATTCCCGGTGTGTTCGGTTGCCGCGTGGCGGATACCACGATTTCCCCGCGCTGCGCGTCGATTCGCTGCACAATGGCAATCTCCTGCGTTCCCCCGGAAAGGAATCCTCCGTTGCGCACTTCTTCCACCTGAATCACAGCAGGGTTGTAGTGAACGAGAAGCGGAATCGAGTAGAGGTCAGTCACATTAGACACCGCCAGACCGAGCGTAGTGGTATCCCCAACTTTCATCGCCGTCGAAGTCGGCTCAAAGTGGAGTTGCGCTGCTGCCGATCCAGCCTGCTGTGGCGAAGATGTTGGCACCATAGCTGCTGCCGGCGACGGAGCTGTCACCGCGGGCGCAGGTTGCGGACTACTTGCGGCAGCTTGCGGTGTTGTGCCGGTAGTCGCCGGCATCACCTCAGCGCCTTCTCGACGAACCTTCACGTTGGAGTCCGTACCCGCCGACATCGAACGCAAATTGTCGGCTGTAAACGATGGAAACCGGATAATATGCGGCGTCAGAACGATTAAAGTCTCATCCTCTGCGATCTCATGGCTATTGTCGGAAAACAAGTAGCGCAGCGCGGGAATTTCGCCCAGGCCCGGGATGCCGTTGATTATTTTGGTATCCGTGCGCTCGATGAGCCCGCCTAATATGCTCGTTTCGCCCTCCTTCAGACGAATATCATGTTCGATTTTCTTCTGCCCGATAACAGGTTGATTGATCCCGCCGATGCTGTTGGTGCCCACAATTTGCGACACATCGACCGTCAATTTCATGCTCACATCGCCGTCCGGATGCACTCGCGGCGTGACGTCGATGTTCACGCCCACATCGATATATTGAAACTGAGTGTTGACCAAAGGATTTACGACGCCCGCCGACCCAGTGACGCCGACGCCCACACCTGCTTGAAAGCTTCCGGTTGCTACCGGAACGCGTTGGCCGATTTTCAACGTGGCCTTTTGTCCGTCGGTAACTCGCACTTCGGGGTCCTGCACGATTCTGGTTTTCGTGTCTGTCAGAATTGCATTTGCCTGAGCGCCTGGCAGAGTGATGCTCCAATCATTCCAACTCAGGTTTTTTATGTTCTTCAGCGTAATCTGATTCCCCGTGGAGGACGTGGATGTCGTGGAGGTGGTACTCGTGGTGCTGGTTGTGGTCGTGGTGGTTGCAGTACTAGTCGTTGAGTTCCCAGGTTGCAAGCTTGCCCGTGGAGTGAATGCCACCGAGATGGTTTGCCCCGGGAGGACTCCTAGATCTCGTAACCGATCCATGCTTGCCGTCAGCACCTGAATATGAATCAAAACTTCGGGTTTGGATTTGTCTATGTCCCGAATAATTTTGGCCGCCAGCGCAAGTTTATCGGGCGTATCGCGTATCACGATGGCGTTTTGTGAATTCACCTGCTGCAAACGGTGTAAATCGAGAAGCTGGCGCAAGCCGTTCACAATCTCCGTCAAGTCTTGCGGGGTAATTGTGTTAGAAACATAGAACGTCCGCACCACTTCATCTTCCAGGTCTTTGCGCTTTTGCGGCTGGTCTGGCGCAACAAAAATCACGCTCGGAGTCACTGGCTTCCAAAAAGCCTTGCTTTCCAGTGACACCGCGTCCAACGCTTGCTCCAGAGTAACGTTTGGCAACTCCGCCGTTATGCGCTTGCCAGTAAAATCCGGATCGAAAATTACGCTCAAGCCGGCAAGTTTTGCGATGGTTTCAAACACAACGCGCGCATCATTGGTCATCTTCAAGTTGATGGGCTCGCGCGAAAGTGGTTTTAGTTCAGGCGGCGCTGAGAGGAGTTCGTTTTGCTCTTGGGGAGCCGGGTTGGTAGGTTGTGGGGCGCCCGCCGCGGCTTGCGCAATCATTTCCATCGTTTTTCGCACTTCTTGGTCCGCAGCGGAGTTGGAGGGATCCATCAACTGCGCTTTCTGGAATTCGCCCAAAGCAAGTTGGAGATCGCCTTTCCTACGGGCCTCTTGCCCCAATTTTATATGGTTTATGGCAGCCTCGTATCGCATGCGTTCGGCGCGCAGCTTGTATTCGGAGTTCTGGGGGTCGTCGCGAAGCGCTCTTTCATAGTGAACCAGCGCGGTGTCGTAATCCTGGATGTTCTCCGCCTTGCGGCCGGCGGAATATTCACTGCTTGACTTCGGGCAACCACCCAAAAAAGCAGCCGCGACAAGCAAAACTGCCAGATAACCTAATCGATGCAAAAAAGCCCCCCAGCGCGGGATTATTGAAACCTTAAGAAGTCTAGCACCCGCTATATGATGCAGCAAGGAAACGTCCGCGTTGTGCTACTTAACGTTACATTAGACGAACTAAATACCGAATTCGGGTTACGAGATTGTGAATATTGTCCCGGGGCTCCCGAAATTCGTTTAAATCTGCGACTTGCGGCGCGGTAAGTGCGGCAGCTATCATGGTTGGTGTGAAATCGAACGCCAATAAATCTCAACACGAGGGCGTCAAAATTGTTGCGCAGAACCGGGCCGCTTCTTACAACTATCATCTGCTCGACAGTCTGGAAGCCGGATTGGTGCTCGTTGGCACTGAAGTAAAGACTCTTCGCGAGGGCAAGGGTGCCTTGCGAGACGCTTATGCGGAAATTCGCGGCGGTGAGGCCTGGCTGGTAAATTGCCATATTCCCGAGTATCTTCCGGGAGGCTTTCGTAATCATGACCCTCTTCGTAAACGAAAGTTGTTGATGAAGCGCCGCGAGATCGAAAGGCTGTTGGTTCAAACGCAACAAAAAGGTATGACCGTGGTGCCGACCAAGATTTATTTTCGCGACGGCATCGCAAAATGCGAATTGGCGGTGGCCAAAGGTAAGAAATTCCACGATCGCCGCGAATCCGAACGCCAAAAAGAAGCTAAACGAGAAGCCAGCGAAGCGATTTTCCGTTCGCGACGGCGATAAATTCGAAAGGGGAACATGCAGATTCAACTAGAGACTCAGCCGTTTTCTTCCATTTCTACCGACGCATTAGTCACCTACGTTTTTGACCAGGAAAACAAACTCGATGGAGTGGGTGGCGAGATTAATCATGCAATGAACGGCCGTCTGGCCACGCTGGTGGAGAGCGGGGAACTAACCGGAAAGGCTCAAGAAATTGTCTTCGTTCATTTTCCTGCGGGACTGGGCGCCCAGCGGCTGCTGTTGATCGGTGCGGGCAAACCGGGGAAATTTTCCACGGCGGATTTGCGAAAAATTTCAGGCACCGCGTTGCGCTATCTGAAATCGCGGGGAGTGAAGAAGTTCGTATTCGTAACACAAGAAGGCGAGCGCGGGCCAAACGCGGCGCAAGCCGTGGTGGAAGGACTGATCACCGCCGATTTCGAATCGAATAAGTACCACACGGAAAAGAAGCCGAATCGCGAAATTCAGTCTGTTTCGCTGGCGAATTTCGATGCGGGCCTGGGTGCCAATCTTACCGCCGCAATCGACCAGGGCCGCGTGATCGCGGAATCGGCGAATTTCGCGCGCGATTTGATTAACGAGCCGTCTAACCGTCTTACTCCTCGAATGCTAGCCGCGCGCGCCGAAGCCATGGCTAAGGAAACTGGCCTAGCGGTGGAAATCCTCGACGAACGCAAAATCTCCGAACTAAAAATGGGAGCGCTGATCGGCGTAGCTCAAGGCAGCGTGGAGCCTCCGCGCGTGATTGTGTTGCGCTACACGCCCGAAAATGTTCGACCGGGTGGGCCGGTCCTGGGGCTCGTGGGCAAAGCTGTGACGTTTGATACCGGCGGCATATCGATTAAGCCGGCTGACAACATGGAGAAGATGAAGTACGACATGGGCGGCGGCGCAACCATGTTGGGTGCCATGCGCGCGATTGCTGCTTTGAAACCAGCGGTGCCGGTGATCGCCGTGATTCCCGCCACGGAAAACATGCCGGGTGGGCGCGCGCAGAAGCCGGGCGACGTGCAAGTGGCCATGTCAGGAAAAACGATTGAAATTATCAATACCGACGCAGAAGGCCGGCTGATTCTTGCCGACGGCGTTTGCTACGCGCGGAAGTTGGGATGCACTCATTTGATTGACGCGGCTACCCTAACCGGAGCGATTCAAGTGGCGCTAGCAAACGTTCACGTCGGGGCGTTTGGAACGCCGCGCGAATACCTCGATCAGTTTTTGGAGAGCGCAAAAGCCGTCGGCGAAAAAATGTGGCCCATGCCGATGGACGACGAATACCAGGAAATGATCAAGAGCAACATCGCTGACATTCGAAACACCGGCACGGGCAAAGGCGGCGGCGCGATTACGGCGGCTTGGTTCATCAAAGAGTTTGCCGAGGATACCCCGTGGATACATCTCGACATCGCGGCGACCTGCTGGATTGACGAAGGCCGTCCCTGGCTCGCTAAGGGGCCGACCGGCGTGGCGATTCGATCCATTGTGGATTTCGCGCTGAAAATGTAATTCAGCGTATCTTTATATTCGACATTCGCGTAACTCATTTTGTTGCCAACAGCAGACCCCTCAAATCGTCCGCAAAAAACGCGGTTCGGGATGACACTGTGTTTTTTTGTTGGGTGTTGAGCAAGCCGCCGCGTATGGGAACTCCCGTTTAGTTCCCTCCGGCGCATGGCACGACGTGGTTCGGAACGATAATTGTCCTTCGCCAGTCCGCGAAACATCCATGAGTGAGCAGTTCGCCATCACATTTTCTCCGGGGCGGTGATGCCCATGATGCGGAGGGTGGTGACTAGTTGCTCGCGCACCAGCGCTGTGATTAGCAGGAGGAACGCGCGTTTTTCGGCGTCTTTCTCCGAGAGGATGTGGTGCTTGTGGTAGAAAACGTTGAAGGCTTGCGCGAGTTCGAAGGCAAAACGCGCTAGA
>Ga0210383_10003238_pt1 | contig 14639 bp, 6 predicted proteins | sample IncBWC14OmetaG_FD_160072 | JGI IMG/M metagenome (GOLD analysis project Ga0210383, IMG submission 160072) | Forest soil microbial communities from Barre Woods Harvard Forest LTER site, Petersham, Massachusetts, United States - Inc-BW-C-14-O ...
CGAACACCGTCCTGGTGGCTGCGCTCGGGCCGCAGTTCCGTAAGAGCGCAACGCGAGGCGTCTTCCGTAGCACCGACGGCGGTGCGACCTGGACTCGGACGCTGGACGTTGGTGATACGGCGGGGGGGGCACAGCTGGCCATGGCCCCAGACCGACCACAGGTCGTGTTTGCGACCACGACCGTTTTCTACGTGCCGCCACTTCTGCCCAGCGGTGTCGACACGGCCACGCCTCCCGAGCCGCACGCTCCCACCGGCGGTGGAATCTATCGGTCGGATGATGGGGGCCTCACGTGGCGAGCGATCACCGGCCCGACGGTCCCACGCGTGTACGGGCGCACCTCCGTCGCGGTCGCCATGAATACCAACGGCCAGCGAGTCTATGTCATCACCAATGATGGCTTGTACCGATCTGATGACGGCGGTACGACCTGGCGTCAAATGGATGCCGACGACGAGCGCATTCGCAACGGGCAGGGCGGATACAACTGCGGTGTCTTCGTCGATCCCACGAATCCCGACATCGTCTACACCTTGAACACCGCGGCGTACAAGTCCACCGACGGCGGCGCCACCTTCACCGGGTATAGGGGCGCGCCGGGGGGCGATGACCCGCAAGCAGGATGGATCGACCCCACAAACGGCCGCCGTATCGTCCTGGGCTACGACCAGGGTGCGATCGTCACACTCGACGGCGGCGCAACATGGAGCTTGTGGTATAACCAGAACACCGAGCAGGTATACCACATCTCGGCCGACAACGGCTTCCCCTACTGGGTGTACGCGACCCAACAGGATGCCGGCGCGATCCGCACTCGAGCACGGGGGGATCTCGGCGAGATCACGCCCCTCGACTGGGGTCCCGTCGACGGGTGGGAGTGGGGGACGATCGTGCCCGATCCGCTCGATCACAATACGGTGTACGCGAGCGGCATCGGGTTGAACCGGATCAATATGCCCACCGGTCAGTGGGTTTCGGTGAGCCCGAATGTGGATCCGGCCCTGCATCTCCGGCTGTCCTTGTCGGCACCGATCGTCTTTGCACCTCGCAATCAACACGAGTTGCTGGCGGGTTATCAGTATCTGATGGCGACGACCGATGGTGGCGCTCACTGGCGCCAGTTGAGTCCCGATCTCACCGTGCCGCGCGGTGTGCGCCCGACCCCAGACACGGCCACGCCCGGCGGGGGCGCGCCCCGTCCCCCGACCATCGCCTCCGTCGCACCGTCACCGGTGGCCGCTGGCACCATATGGGTTGGAACGACGAACGGGCTGATCAAGTTGACGAGAGACCACGGTCGCACATGGACCGATGTCTCGATTCCACAAACCGAATTTCCCACGCGCGCCGTCGTTGAAACGATCGACGCATCGCCGTTCGACTCGACGACGGCATACGCCGTGGTGGACCTCCTCGGAGCGGGCGACTACGCCCCTCACCTGTATCGCACGCGCGACTTTGGTGCACACTGGGAGTCCATCACGAACGGACTGCCCACCGATCAACCCTCGGGGAGCTTCGTCCACGTCGTGCGGGCGGACCCACAGCGCGCGGGGCTGCTGTTCGCCGGGACCGAGAGTGGGATGTTCGTGTCGTTCAATGACGGCGACGAGTGGCAGTCGCTCGAGCTCAACATGCCGCGCGTCCCGTGCCGCGACATCGTCATTGCCGGAAACGATCTGCTCGTGGGTACTTTCGGGCGCGGGATCTGGGTGCTGGACGACTACACAGTACTGAGGCAGATGACGAATGCGATTGCACACGAAGCGGCGCACCTCTTCACGCCTGCGCCGGCCATTCGTCTGCGGCGCAACGTCGGCTACGACACGCCGTTTCCGCTCGAGGTCCCGCATGCGCTCAATGCACCGGACGGCGTATTGATCGACTACTGGCTCGCTAGCGCCCCGGAGGGTGAGATCACACTGGACGTGTTCGACACAGCTGGAGCGCCGGTTCGCCACTTATCGAGCGTGCCGCGCCCGAGCGTGCCGGAGGCCGCCCATCCTCCGGAATCCAATTTCTGGTTGGCCCCGCCGTTTCAGCTGCCGACGAACGTCGGCGCGAACCGCACCCACTGGGATCTCCGGTATGATCCCCCGCCCGCGTTCGTCCACACGTTCGAGATCAACGCCAATCCCGGATTGACGCCGGCCTCGCCGGTCGGCGAGCTGGTGGCGCCTGGCATCTACACACTGAAGCTCACCGTCGATGGTCGGACCTACGCGACCAAAGTGAGCGTGACCAATGATCCGCGTTCGCCGTCCAGCACGTCTGATGTGAGAGCGCAGGTCGCGCTGCAGCGCGCGCTCGCCCGGGCCCTGCACACGACGTACAACGTGTATCAGCAGGCGGCCGGTATGCGCGCGCGGCTTGATTCCCTTCGGCCGCGAGATTCATCCTCGGCGTCGGCGAAGGCGATCGCCGGGTTTCGCGCGAGACTCGACAGCGTGGCGGGCATCGCGGGCAGCACGCCCTCATTCGGCCCCGTGCGTCTCCGCAGCGACCTCGCGGCGCTCCACGATCGTTTTGAGGCGCAGTTTTCGGCTCAAGAGAATGGAGATCTGGCACCGACCGCGGCGATGCGCCGCGCCTTCGCGGATGCCTGTCGCGACCTCGGCAACACGCTCGCGCAATGGCGAGACCTGAATGTGCTGGGGGTGCCCGCACTCGATACGGCGGTCGCCCGAGACGGCCAACGCGTGCTGGCGCCTTTTGCGCCGCTGCCGGCGCAGGCATCGTGTGAGCAAGGCAGTCGTGCGACTGACCACCAGACGACGGCGCACGCAGTGCCGCCGACGTGAGGCGTTGCGCGGCGTCTGACAGAGCCGCGCATGGGTCACGGTACCATTACGGCTGCGCGTCGAGGTGAGGCCAGACCACCGCAAATGAGCGCTGGTCGCGACCTCGCTGCCTGTACAACGTCGAGACGCGGGCGTCGCATCGGGCAGTCCGCCAGCACGTCGATCATGCAAGCGTGCTGCCCATCGAATCTGCAATAGACGAGCTAACCCTCGGGGTAACCATGGATCACGTGAACTTGTCGGCGTACCTGCCGCTGATGTTGTCCATTTACGATGAGTCGCCTCAGATCGCCGCCGAGAATGTTCGGATCGCGCGCGAGTGAACGGCTCTCGCCGACGTTTTGCCACTTCCACTCGTGCGAGCGTTCGGCGCGACGCGCACGACGGTGGACTTGTACCGCCGAACGAAGAAGAAATCCACACTCGGGAAACGAGAGAAGAAGATTTTCGATTGGTTGGGGCGGGCGCCACGCGCTTTCCTCGTGGCTGCCGTTCACTGCGAAATTGAGCTGGACATGAGGCCGCTTATTGTCAGCGACGAATCGGGCCGTCAAGTCGTTTTGGGGGAGCGCGACACGATCGAGTACTACCGAAGCGTCCTGAGCGAGGCGCTCGCCCACGACATGCATCACTTGGTCGTCGCCGCAAATATCGCTGCCCCCTGTGGGTTGGAGGCCGGCGAGGGAGTGATCGTCATGGGAGATGAATTTGCCCGCACGACCGAGTCGCTCATTTCCAATTTGTGGGCCGTGGTCGAGTTGAGTAATACGACGGGATGGTCACCCGTGCGTTCACTACCGCTCGCGTCGGTGCTTGACTGGACTACGCGATACCAATTGTCGACTCGAATGGGCGATAGTGCGATCAGTCGAGCATACAATGCATTGACATACCTGTTCGACTCGCCCCCGAGCGACGACCCTCTTGAACTATTCTGGGCTCTCATGGGCGTCGAGGCGCTGTTCAGCGAAGGGGCGCTCGGCGTCATGGATCAAGTTGTACGCCGCAGCCAACTCCTGATCGGCCGGCACGACAGCTTCAAGAAGAAGTTCGGCAGGGCATATAGCGTCCGATCATCGTTTGTGCACGGCGGCATGCCGTTCCCTGGGAAATTCACCTCGAATTATGGAGCCTTCGATTTTGACAAGTTCAAATCGAAAGTGCACGGCGCTTCGACAGTGGCGGCCTATCTGTTGGTTCGAGCACTTCAGGAATTGGTCGTCAACAATTGGAGCGCGCTGCAATTTGAGTTGACACTGACCGGGCGAGATCTAGTTCCGTCGTGATCCACCATAGCCGTCCGGTGTCAGAATTCTGCCCTTTCGCGTCACGAATCTGCCCTGTTCCCGGCATCTGGCGCACACGTAATTAGTGGCGACAACACCGAGATGAGGCACAGTGACGACTCCCGATTCGGCGGGCGCGGTCGACGCACGAGCTATCACAGGGATGGGGCGTGACGAGTTGGACGACCTCTTCCGCCGCTGCCCTCCGGGGCCCATTCCCGCGGGACAGGCCCGAGGCACGGCGATCGTTCTCCCGGGATCCTGGTTCGATCGCTTCCTCTGCGCGCTGATCCGCGCGCTGATATGGAAAGGGAAAGTGTTCTCCCCGAAGAGCGGCGACCTGCGGAACCTGATCGGCCCGTTCGCATTCCGCATCATTCGCGCGAAGGTCTATCAGGATCAGAGCTGGTTCGCGACCGGGCCAGCAATCATCCTCGACTACTCCCGCACGTCGTTCGTCGCCGGAATGATCCGGGATGAGATCCGGCAAGTCGCTCCTGGCCTGTATTTGGGCCAGGTCTACTGGGGCAAGCGTCGGATCGCGCTCTTCATGCTGGAGTTCCCGACCTCGGCGACGACCACCGGCGGCGCCCTCCACACGATCGCGATGGCGCTCGCGGGAGCGGCCACGTGGATCGGTGCGGTCTCTCTCGTTGCGGCACTGCTTGGCGGGATCTATCTCGTCGCTCGACTGCGCGACGACAGGCCCGTCACGTACGCCGACGCCCGGGAGCATTTCAAGTACGGCTCCACCGGCGGTGAACGGGGATACGCGTACCAGTTGGGGTTCGGCATCCCGTACTGGATCTGGGTCGCGATGCCCGAGCTCTTTCCGCAGTACCTGCCGGACAGCCAATCAGGAAAGGGGTACACGTCCTTTGGCCTGATCTACGAGGATGGGAAGGATCCACGCTTCGACCTCCCCATCGGGATGTCGATGCGGCGCGTGCAAGGCATCGACCGCGTGTACTTCAACTGCGCCGTGTGTCACACGGGGTCCGTGCGCGACGCACCTGGCGCGCCTCGGCAGATCGTGCTGGGCATGCCGGCGAATACGCTCAACCTCGGCGCCCTCATCCGGTTCCTCAATGAATCGGCCGGTGACTGGAGGTTCCGATCGACGCGCATGCTGCCGAAGATCGAGGATCTCGAGGCACAGAGACGGGCGCGGCCGCCGAATGGCCAGGGTTATCACCCGCGCCCGTTCAGTCCGATCGACTCCTTCGTGTTCCGTTATCTCGGCATCATGCTGATGCGGGAGCAACTCCTCACCTTCACATCCCGGCTGTCGTTCATCCACTTCGAAACGTGGGGACCGGGGCGCGTCGACACGTTCAATCCGCCGAAAGCGCTCCTGGGGTTTCCGATGCAGAACGCCCCCGCGAGCGAGCTGGTTGGCAACGCCGACTTTCCCGCCGTGTGGAATCAGCGGTGGAAGGAAGGTCTCCAACTCCATTGGGACGGCAACAACACCCGCGTCGATGAACGGAATTTGAGTGCGGCGTTCGGGACGGGCGCCACACCGGCGACGTTAGACAAGCAGAAACTCCTCCGCATGGCCGCGTATCTCTGGGACCAAGCGCGGCCCCCCGATTTCCCCGCGCGATCCATTCGCTCGGATCTCGCGGCGCGCGGCGCGCCGATCTATCGCACACAGTGTTGGTCGTGTCACGGGAACGGCCGGCCGCCGTTTCACACGACGGGTGATGGCTCACTCGTCGGCACGGTCACGCCGATCGAGCAGATTGCCACCGACCGGGCACGGCTCGATTCCTACACGCCGGTATTGGCCGAGGCGCAGAACTCGCTCTACGCCGGGTACCCGGCCGACGCCGACCAAGATTGGTGTCGCGATCATCCGGACGATACGGGTCGCTGTTACCCGGCGCGATTCAGTCACTTCCGCAAGACCAACGGCTACGCGAACGTGCCACTCGACGGACTCTGGCTTCGGGCGCCGTACCTCCACAACGGATCAGTGCCCGACCTGCGCGCGTTGCTCGAGCCGGCGAAGGCACGGCCTCCGATCTTCTTCATCGGATACGACGTCTACGACTACGATCGGGTGGGGTTTGTCACCGCGGGCGCCGACGCCGAACGTCACGGTTGGCGATACGACACGCACCTCGTTGGCAACGGCAACGGCGGTCACGAGTACGGCACCAACCTGTCCGCTGACGACAAGGCCGCCCTCATCGAGTACCTCAAGACATTCTAGGGAGGTTCGCTGTGGCGACGAACGCGGAGCCGAGGACAACGAGTCCGTGGATACGGTGGCTGCTCTGGGCGGTGGTCATACTCCTCGTTGTGGGAGTCCCGCTTGGCGGATTCGTCTGGTACAAGATCTTCCGCGAGGTTCCACAGTCGACATCGATCACCGGTGATCCGGAGACGAACTTTCTGTACGGATCGATCGGCGCCGAGAATCAGGCGGGAATCCCCTACTGGATCGTCGTCGTGCTTCCACGGATCTTCGACGACTACCTCCCCGGCCCCGGCGGGTACGCCTCGCTCGGGCTCCCATGGAAGGAGGGCGTTGAGCTGCCAGCGGGTTTCTCCAAGAAGACCGTGGGGTTCGATCGGGTGGGGTTCAACTGCGCCCTCTGCCACGCGACGCAGTACCGGCTCGATGCGCGCGCCGCGCCAACCATCGTCGCCGCCGGGGGCAGCAACACGGCCGACATCCAGGGCCTGCTCGAGTTTTTCAGCCGCGCCGCCAACGACTCACGGTTCGGCTCGGAGACGATCTTGAGTCAGATCGATATGGCGTATCGCCTGAGCTGGACCGATCGCATGCTGTACAAATTCCTGCTGATCCCCATCACCAAGCAACGCTTGCAGCAACAAAGCCAGGACTTCGCCTGGGCCGCCCATCGGCCGCGCTGGGGACCAGGTCGTGATGCGCCGATGAACCTGACCAAATTCAACTTCCTCAAGCTGCCGCTGGACTCCAGCGTCGACAACACGGACTTCCCCGCGATCTGGAGTCTGCGGGAGCGTGAGCAACCGGGCCGGGTGTGGCCAGCGACCGACGACGCGCTGTCGGCGGACTGGTCGAAGATCTCCGTTCCCCCGGCACAGTTGATGATGATGAACCTCGATGGCGCGACCACGTCGTTTCGCTCGGTGATATTGGATTCCGGACTCGGGCTCACGGACCACAACTCCAGCTTCTTCCTCCGCCGGATGCAGGAGTTGGAAGACTGGCTCACGAACCTGCCGCCTCCCAAGTATCCGCTGCCAGTCGACGTGGCGTTGGCCGCAAGGGGCAAGGTGGCCTTCGCGCAACAGTGCGCGGGATGCCACGAGAGTGGCCATCCCAATCGCTTGGGAACGGTGATCCCGCTAGCGGAGATCGGGACGGACCCCGAGCGCGCCAACTCCTGGACCCTTCTGGCGGCCGACAGCGCCAATCGGACCGTGCGCCATCAATTCGGGATCCACCGCACGCCGATGACCAAGCCGGCGGCCGGCTATATCGCGGTCCAACTCGCCGGCGTCTGGTTACGCGGGCCGTATCTGCACAACGGCTCCGTCCCGACACTGCGCGCGCTGCTCGATCCGCCGGAGCGTCGGCCGGCGACCTTCTATCGCGGATACGATGTGTTGGATCGATCGAACGTGGGATTCGTGTCCCAGCGATGTCCGGGTGACAGCGCCGGAGCGGACTGCATGCCCAACAACCGCGGCTGGTGGTACAACACGGCGGAACGTGGCAACGGCAACGGCGGGCACCGCTACGGCATCATGCTCAGTGACACCCTGAAAAAGGCGTTGGTCGAATACCTCAAGACGATGTGAACTGCACGCGCCGTTCCGGAAACGAGAAGGGCACGGGGTCGCGGGCCAGCACGTCGCTCCGCGCGATGCGACCGGTCTCGGCGAGCGTCACGCTGGCGGCGCTCTTGGCGACGAACAGGATGAGATCGCGCCCGGGACACTTCCGGGCGCCGCTCAAGAACAGATTGGGATAGGCCGCCTCCGCCTGGTTCGCGGAGCTCAACCACCGGTCCGGTCGAAACTGGTTCGCCGTCGGGTCGGCCGCGCCGTCACGCTGGGTCAGCGAGAACACCTGCAGAATCTCCGCTCCGGCTGGTACGCGGCCGTCATCCACCATGGCGCGGTGAAAGGTCCGCGTGACCGGTGGAAAGAGCCGCGCGGACTCCAGGAGGCAAGCCTCGAGGAATCGCAACCCATCGACCGACGCCGGCTGGTCGAGTGGCCCCGCCGCGGCGAGCTCCGTGCGCACGCGCGCGAGGACGTCCGGTCTCGATCCGATCATCGTCAGCCCTCGCGCGAGCAGATCGGCGCCCGATCCGGAGAACGTGAACATCCAGTGCGGGATTTGCTGGAGGAGCGTATCCTCGGCCTCGCCCGCGTTCGCCGATCGCGCGATGGCGAGCAGGCTCACCTGCGCTTGCGCATCGCTGCGCTGCCACGCCTGGCGCAAGCCCGCATACAGTCGATCGACCCGCGGTCGCTCGGCCGCGCCGCGCAACAGGCGCGCCAGCGGATTCTGGACCAGGCCGAACAGCACGCGGATGTCGTCAGCCAAATGATCGGGTGCGACCCCATCGCCGAATACAATGCTCAGCATCGCACGACCCATACGATCCCGCACGTCATCAATGCTGCTGAGCTGCGCCGCGAACGCCCGCCGCACGTGGGCGAGAAAAGTCCGCTGGAACTCGTGGGGGCGCCCCGTACAGAGCACGCGCTCGTTGAACGGACGCAGTTGCCGCCACGGTGCGTCGTCGGCAATCGTCAGCGCCTGCGGCGCGAGGGACGACATCGCCCGCCGTTTGAGCGTCCCCGCCACATAACCGGTGCTGCTCGGGTAGTCCGCCAGGATGTGTCTGGAGAGGTCACGATCCGTCACCAACAGGAGGCGCATCACCAGCAAGTTGAGGAACACGTTGCCGCTCCCGTACCGCACCGTCATGTCCTTCATCCAGTCGTGCAGCACCAGGCCGCCGTCAAACGACCGCGGATGGCGCACGGCGGCCCACACGGCACGCGCCCCGAGGTTGCAGAGATCGCCAACGCTGGTCGTCGGATACCCGTTCACTTGGCGAACGCTTCGTCCGACTCGGCGCCCTTCCTCGGCTTCCACTCGAGCGAGTAGTACTGCCCACGGTCACGAGCCCACGGATCGAAGGCATCAACGACCGGATCGAGCTCGGGCTTGAGCTCCGGGATGGTGCGGAGCAGCACCCGCTTGAGCGGCGATACTGGCTGATGGGCGTGGCCGTTCTCGGACTGCGGCTGGTACAAGGGCGCTGGACCGTTGTCATTGACCCAGGCAACACCGAGCGTCGTGTAGAACTCGGGCCGGAAGCTCGAGGTGAAGAACCGGTCGCTATAGAGACGGCGCGACGCATTGAGGATGAAGACGACGAACTGCGTCTCCGAGATGGCGAATCCGTGCGGACGGGTCGACTCGGCGAGCCAGCCAACGACGGTGTCGAGGTCTTCGATATTGTCGACCATCGAACCGTTCGGATGACCCAGGCAGTCGTTGATCGGGCGCCCGCTCGTGTCGCGCTGCGCATCGGTGATGACCTTCGTACTGTCGCACCGGTGTTGGCCGTAGACCTCCCGTAACGTACCGGTGAGTGTCGCTTCTTCCTTCCGATCGGCCGATGTGTCGCTCAGGCGCTGATCGATGAAGTCATCGAAGCTCGTGAGCTGGCGCAAGCCATACTGGCGGCGGAACTCGTTGAATCGGGGAACGCCCCGTTCCCGGTCGCGAATCAAGTCGAGGGCGGCGACGTCGATCTTCTGCGTGGGACTCTTCAGCCGGTGCATGTAGAGATTCTGCAGGAAGCGCGGGTGATTCTGCAGGGCCAGTGCGCCCAGACGCTGTCGGCCCATGCTGAGCGCCCAGTTGGCGAGGCCGCGCTCGCGCATGAAGTTCGTCGCCGCGCCACGAAACGTCGCGATGACCGGGATCTTGTTCTGGATGGCGTTGGGCTGCTGGAACGTGCGGTATTCGATCAGGTCGGGCACCAACGGGTGCAGCCGGTAGACGGTGACGAACTCCTCGGGAAAGTTGAATGGTGAGCCGAAGTGGTTGACGCCCCCATTCACGTCGTCCGGGTTGGTGAGCGACCAACCCGCTTTGGTGCTCCCCAGTCCGAAGATGCCCGGACCGGAGGCGAGAACGGAGTACCAGGTATTGGCCTCATTGGCCTGTCCCGACTGACGGAGGTGTGCGACGGCGATCGCCAGCGCGTCCGAGACGCCATTGTCCTTGCCCAGCAAACCGCTCCAGTTGGCGTTCATCCCACGGAAGAGCGGCTCGTCGTACAAGAGTTGCGTCGTCCACTCGATCGTGTGGATCTTCGCGATCTCCGCCGAGATGACGAGACGCGCGGCATCGAAGAGCTCGTCGGTCGTGATGTCGCGGTACCGGATCGTGTCCGACGGGTGCTCTGGGTTGCGGAGCCCGCAGTCCGCGTTGGGCGTCTGCGCCGCACGGCGGCGGAACTCGTCGACGAATTGGTTGTGCTCCCGGGCGAAGACGTTGTGGAAGAAGCTCAACCCGATCGACCAGTTGTCGGGCATACCGGTGGCTTCCTGTCCTGCCCAATCCGGATTCATTGGATCCGTGGGCACGAGCGACGGAAGGTATCCTTGTCGGTCCCCGTCGGTCGTCGCGCCTGGCACCGCGATCATGAGCAGCCGCGCGGGATCTTTCGGGTCCCGCTTCACCCGAACACGAGAGCGCTCGTCATAGCCGTAAATCTGCGACGCATCCCACCACGCGGTGTTGGTGTTCCGGAACACCTTCGGTGCGCGCGCCAGGTAGGTCCGTCCGCCAACCGCGAACGTCGCTGGTGTGCTGGCGTCGGCGACGTACGCTCGCTCCATCGCGTCGGCGGGCCGGCAGCCAAGGCGGGCCACGTCCGCTGGCGAGAGTGGCGTTTCGACACCGTGCACTTTCTGGGACGCGCAGCCGACCTTCATGTACTCCGAGCTGTCGTGCCCTTCCTCGAGATGCGAGAACCAGTCATGCGTCATGAACTGGATCCAGAACGCCGCGAGAACGTTGAAGAACGGCGCCTTCTTGTAGTCGCAGTTGGCATCCTTCGCATACCCGGGCTTGCCGTAGCCATCGGCACAGCCGGCGCTGTCCTGTGGCGACTGGGCGCGCGTGAACAACTTGCGGCTGATCACTTGCGGGTCCGGCGTCAGCAGTGACAGCCGGTTGCCGTGGCGGTTGCGGGTGAGCGAGTCGAGGCCAGCGTCCGGGAAAGTGGTCTCGAACTCCACGTTCCGGGCGAACGGCGTCCCGGTGGAGCCCATCAACGGGTTCGTGATGTCGTTGCAGATTCCGGTGAGGGTGCGGGCGCGGATCAGGGCGCCCTTGCAGAGTTGCGTCCCGTTGCCGCCGACATCATAGTAGTTCGGGTGTGTGGGAGGGAGGCGCATCTCAGCCCAGGTCTTGAGCGCTGGGCCCTCGTGACCACCGCTCCCTTTCATGTACTGTTGGAACGTGCCATTGTTGTCGAACAGGTTGAACTTGATCAACTCCACGCGTTCGTACTCGAGATCGACGAGCGCGCCGTTGATGCCGCGCAAATTCCGCGACGGCCAGAATGACTCGGATGTGGCGTCCCCGGTCGCGAAGTAGTTCGCCCAATCGACCCAGGGCACGTCGCGCCGTTTGACGGCGGTGTCGCCTCCCCGGCACGCGGCCGTGGATCGCTGGACCTTAGCCTGGAATCGTGCGTCGCGCGTTTGGGCGATCGGCCGAACACCCGAGCTGATCTCATCGACACAACCGAACAGGCTGGCCAGCAGGCCCGCGCGTTGATTGCAGGCGATGGCGGTCAGCGAAACCGATGCCACGAACAATTCGTGAATGACTCGCATGCAACCTCTCTCGGAGCTTATGTCGTCGTCGCCGCCGGGTGCGCATCCAGATATCGTTCGAACGCCTCGAAGAGTTGCGGCACCGTCGTCTCACCACCCGTGGCGAGCTTGTCCGTGATCTGCGTCATGACGTGCTCTCCGAGCGCCCGATAACTCTCGAACTGCGTTTCGTCGAACCACTGGTTGACGGTCGACTGGTGCGGGAACGCGGTGGCGACGCGCGAGTACGCGAACACGTCGTATGGCAACTGGACCCCGCGGCCGAACAGCGCGGGCTTGAGATAAATCAGAGTGCCGTCGGCCGTCTGGCCATCGGCCTCCGAGTAGCCGATGCTCGCCAGGGCGCCGTAGACGCCGTGCTTCGTGTCGTCGCGCGGGGCAATCGCGATCTTTTTCCGAAACTCGATTGGGACGGCGAAGTCGATGCGGATCTTGCGGATCGCATCGCCGAGGTCCGCGAACGTCGAGTGCAAATCCTCACCGGCGTCGCACACGATGATGTGGCGGCAGCGCCGAAGCACCATCTCGTACAGTCCGAGGTTGTCGAAATGTCCGCCGTCCGACAGACAGACGTACTTGTTTTGCGCGTCCGTGAGTCCGAGCAGCTCGGCGACGAGCGGGACGACCGACCAGTGCGGGCCGTGTCGGCGATAGGTCTCGGCGCCGCGCTGGTTTGTGTTGCCGAGCCACATCCCGAGCCGGGCGTTGAACAGCGTGAGCAGGAACGTGACGACCGGTGAGGAGTGGTATCCCATGTTGGGGTTCGCGGCCGCGCCGGAGATCGCCATGGCGGTCCCGAGCGACACGCCGTCGCCTCCACCGTACTCGTGCGTCGGGCGATACCCTTCGTGAAAGTTGCCGCAGTAGAGTGGCGTCATCGAGAACGATTCGGCCTTGCGCTGCTGCCAGGCCAACTTGTCGTTTCCCGTGACGAGATTGAGCGCGACACCCAACACGTGCAGAGGCCGCGCCGCGTCGCCGACGGCCAGTGCGCTCAGCGGCATGTCATCGTCGGCTGCGAACCCGGTGAACGGGTTCGGCGCCCGCCCGGTATTCGACGCGCCCAGGTACGCTCGAACGAGTCGGTTTCGGTACATGGCGTGCAGCGAGAAATCGTTCACATAGACGAGGCGTCCCATGACGGCCGCCACGAGCAGCAAGCCGAGCATGACCCAGAGGAGCGCGAGGATCGCGGCAAGCGTGTGTGGCGACGGGATAGGTAAACCGAAGAGAGTGTTGGCGATCCATCGCGTGAGCTCGCCGAGCAACAACACGAGCGTGATGCAGAAGACAGTCGCCGCCACGCCCAGAATGCGCTCCTTGATGCGCGCGCTCTGGGCGGACTCACCGCCGCGTCCGGACGATGTCGATACGCTCAGGCCGAGGTACTGCGTCACCAGGCCCGAGATCGCGGACAGTCCCAGCGCGCCCGACAGAATCCTGGGGAACACCACGCTACCAAAGAAGTGCCCGGCAAACAGACTGACGGTGCTCATCATGAGCCACCCGAGTGCGACGAACAGATCGCAGCCCGCGAGTCGTGACCACCACTCGCGATCGCGGTCGCGGATCGGGATCAGCATGGGGTCCGCTGGTTCTCGAGAGACCCAAGGCCACAGATCATCGATGTTGCTGAAGGCGATGAAGAGGGTACGGGCGATGAGGTAGTCGCCGATCAACGCTGGCATCGAGAGCGCCACGTACCATCGCGGATACTCCGTCAGCGCCGGTTGAATGACGGACGCCAGCCACAGGAGAATGGCGGCACCCACCAGCCCGGACAGCACCAGTGCCAGCAGTTCCGTGTACCAATGCAAGCCATCGCGCGCGCGCCACCAGAACGCGCTGAGCGCCCAGCCAGTCACTGGGATCACCACCGCCCACAGGCACGCGAACGCCGGACCAGGATAGCGCCACACCAAGCCCCCGACGAGAGGCAGTCCAGCGACCCAGTCGGGCGTCGTCCACGGGAGCGATCGCCCCGCCGTCGCGAGGAGGATCGTCGATAACACAAACGGCGCGACGCAGCCCAGGATGATCTGCTGCTCGCGCCCACGCTCCGGGCGATCCGTGGATGTATACCGCGTTCGCCGGTAGCGATGGATGTTGAAGCTCGCCACGAAGGCCAACAGAAAGGAGAGGACCAAGAGTGGCGTACTCAACTCCGGGAGTCCCGTCCAGTGGATGATCCGTAACGCGAGCTGGGGGACGGCCGCCGCGGTCGCGATCAGTGGCACGATGACCAGCCAGTTGAGCAGGAGGTTTCGCGCGACGATCGTGATGAGCGCCCACCAATCGAGCGAAAACAACCCGAGGCGCGGAGTCAGGTAGTTGCTGAAGTTGCGCAGGTCGTCGATCGGTCGCGGCTCCGGCGCGAGGGGGTTGCTGGGCGGCGTCACCGCTGCGCCGCGGAGGCCGTCCCCGACGATGGCGCTGCTCGTGCGGCGCTGCCACGCCTTGAGCCAGCCAGCGATGTAGCCGCCGCCGGAGACGCTGGACAGGTAGTCGATGTGACGCAGCACGCGACGCTTGGCCAGCGCTTGGATGACGCCGAGGTTGAACGTCGCACTGCGGATGCCGCCGCCGGACAGACAGAGCGCCGCCAGCGGGCGATCACCGTCGAGCGCGCCAATGTCGTGGTAGATGGTGCGCAGCTGCGCGTCGCGCTCCGCGT
>Ga0210383_10003241_pt1 | contig 14632 bp, 11 predicted proteins | sample IncBWC14OmetaG_FD_160072 | JGI IMG/M metagenome (GOLD analysis project Ga0210383, IMG submission 160072) | Forest soil microbial communities from Barre Woods Harvard Forest LTER site, Petersham, Massachusetts, United States - Inc-BW-C-14-O ...
GGCGCTGCCGAGCGCCCGAACCAGCCATCATTCGAAATATTAATTAGTAGCTGCGCGCCTGACGCTGCAAACCGGCGAATTTCACCGGGAAAAATCGCTTCGTAACAGATAAAGGTGCCGAATTTGCCGTTGGGAATTTTACCTAATGTATACACCGTCCCAGGAGTGAAATCGGAAATGTCTGCGGTCAGGCGTCCGGCAAACGTGAGCCATTGGCGTAACGGCACGTACTCGCCAAAAGGCACGAGATGAATCTTATCATAGGTGTAATTTCGTTTGCCGAGTGGGTCCAGGAGTACCGCGCTGTTATAGAACAGCCAGTTTCGTTGCGCATCCTGTCTGTCGTCAACGACACCTACAAGAAAATATGCGCCGGACTCGCGCGCGATACGGACTGCTCGAGCCGCAAAAGCGGGGTCCTGCAAGCTGAATGGCGCGGGCACTTCCGGCCAAACGATCAATTCCGGGCCGGCGGGATTTTTCTTCGCGGCGGCCACACTAGTGCGCGCGAGTTCGTCCAGTTCCCCGGCGTGGATTTGAAGCCAATCGGCGGGGTAATGCTCTGACTGCGGAAAGTTTGTCTGGACCAAATGCGCTGTAAATCGCGGAGTTTCTTTCGGCACAAGATAATTGCCGCCTACTGCGATAAGAATCGACGCAGCCGTGCTCATAATAACCATTCGCCACGCGCGCTGTGTTCGTACCAGGATTGCAAACGCAACGATCGAGCCGTAAGCCGCTATAAGGAACGAAAGCCCGTAAATTCCGGTGACCGTAGTCATTTGTAGAAGCGCAAGACTTTTGATCGCCGCGTAGCCCGTCAAATTCCAGGGAAAGCCGATGTAAGGCAAATGAGTTCGGATGAACTCCAAGGTGACCCAGAGGAACGGAGCAAGGGCGCAGGCCAGGACGACGCTTCTTCTTGACGCTCTGGCTACACCCCAGGAAAAGAGTGAACAAAGCAGGCCGCCTGCTACAGCCATCAAGCCCAAGATTCCGGCCGATGTCCAGGGATCCAGATTGCCGTACTGGCGCATCACTGTGTCGATCCACGGCACGCAAACCGGATAAAACACCACGCCGTGCAAAAATCCGTAGAGCGGGGATTCACCTCGATGCGCGCCAACCGATGCGAGGACGAGCATGCCGACGGAAAGCCATGCCAGCGGCCAAAGACCGTAATCGGGGAATGAAAGGGCTAGGGCGGCACCGCTCGCCGCGGCGAGCAGCACTCTCGTTGTTCGCGTAAATTTCATTCAGCGTCTAAATATATTTTTGAAGCCCAATTGTTCGAGGGAGCGTTTTGCGGCTTCGGCGGAAGCGATGTCCTGATACGGGCCGACTTGAACCCGATAGTAGTTGTCGGAGCTGGGCGTGACGACGAAGCACGGGAACCTTTTCTGCTGAATAGCTTCGGCCATTTCCAGCGCGTCACTCTGGCTGCGCACCGCGGCCACTTGAAGAAGTATACCGGACTTGGGAATCGCAGGCTGCTGGAGACGTGACGCCGCCTTTGCGTCGTTTCCGGATGCCTTGGGTGCAACAGCCGGGGTCGAAGTATTCGCACTGGGCTTCGGCGGCACGCTGGAAGCCGGCGCGGATTTCACGGCAGCAGCAGGCGGCTCAAGATGACTTGTGTCTTTGTTTTTGTCGTAAAAATCCCAATCAGGAGCCGTGGGAGCAGGTTGCTCTGCACCTTTGGATTTCGCCGAGGACGAAGGCGTGTTTCTTATTGCTGATTCCGCGTGAACCGAACCGCCGAACTGGTTTCGGCCCATCACATAGCCGAGTGTAAAGAAAACGCCGCACAAAAGCACCACACCGAGAAACAGTCCTACGAGGTGCCTGCTCTCCAGGACACGCTCGCCGCCACCGCGTTTTCCGCTTCCTGCCATCGTTCCTACTTGCTCCCCGCTTGTTTCATCCATTGCGAAATAATGTCAACGGGCAACGGGAATACGATCGTCGTATTTTTCTCCACGCCGATTTCCGTCAAAGTCTGCAAATAACGCAACTGAATCGCGGCTGGCTGCTTCTCCAGCACTTCGGCAGCATCCGCCAGCTTCTGGGACGCTTCAAATTCGCCTTCGGCATGAATAATTTTGGCACGGCGTTCGCGCTCGGCCTCCGCCTGTTTGGCGATGGCGCGCTGCATATTTTCCGGAATATCGACTTGTTTCACCTCAACCTTCGTTACCTTGATACCCCAAGGCTCGGTATCCTGGTCAAGGATTTGTTGCAGTTTGGCGTTTACCTTTTCGCGCTCGGAAAGAATGGAATCGAGTTCGAACTGGCCGACCAGGCTGCGCAAGGTGGTCTGCGCGAGTTGCGAGGTGGCGTACAGATAGTTCTGCACCTGCGAAAGAGCGAGGTTGGCATCCACGACGCGAAAATAGCAGACGGCGTTTACTTTCACCGATACGTTGTCGCGCGTTATCACATCCTGCGGCGGAACGTCGAGCGTTTCGATTCGCAGCGAAATGCGTGTGAGCTTATCAATCGGGAAGAAAACGAGCTGCAATCCCGCGCCTTTCGCTTGAGGGAGCATTCGTCCCAAGCGCAGAACGACGCCGCGCTCCCACTCCTTGATTACATATACGGAATTCACGAGCCAGAAAAGAAAAATCAGTACAGCAAATCCAAGCAAAATCGTTGCAAAGTCCATTCACTGTCTCCTTCGATATCTCTAAGAAGAGGCCGATTGCGGCGTCTTCACCGGCTCAACTTCCAGCGTTAGCCCGGCAATTTTTTTCACTCGCACACGCGTGCCCTTGGGAATTTCTTCACCCTGGCGCGTGATGGCGCGCCAAAGTTCGCCATGAACAAACACCATTCCTGCTTGACTGGAAGATTCCAGGGGCTCGGTAACTTCGCCTACTTCCCCGATCAGCTCTTCTTTCCCCGTTGACATTTTCCAAGTGCGCGACCGCAGAACCAGCCGCATTAAAATTATTATGATAACCGCGCACGGAATAGCCACACCAAGAGCGGCACTCAAGCTGACACCGCCTCCCGTTAGCGGCGAGTTAATCAAAAAGAGCGCGCCAAGCACCATAGCCAACACTCCTCCAACGCCCAGCACGCCATGCGTCGGGTATTTTGCTTCCAGCACAAAAAGCACCAGCGCAACAACAATTAGCAACAAGCCCGCGAAATTAATCGGAAGCATGTGCATGGCGTACAAGGCGAGCACTAGCGCTATCACGCCGAACACGCCGGGGGCGAACATCCCTGGATGTGTAAATTCCGCGTAGAGCCCGAGAACGCCGATAATCAGCAGAATGAAAAACGCGTCGGGCTGAACGATGCGCGAAAGAAATTTCTCTCGTGAGGTCATCTCGGTTGCGACAATGACCGGATGCGGGAGACCGAGCTTCACCGTGCTGCCATCGAAGCGGGTGATGGAACGCCCATCGAGATTTGCCAGCAGATCTTCGCGTGATGCAGTGACGATATCGATTAGCTTCCCGTCGAGGGCTTCTTTGTCACTGAAAGCCTTCGCGTCAGTAACCGCGGTGGCTGCCAAATCCGAGTTGCGTCCGCGCTTGCTCGTGTACGCCCGGAGATAAGCCGTCGCGTCATTCACAATTTTCTTCTGTAGCGTTTCGTCAATCTTTACCGGCTGGCCACCCAACTCAATAAGCGGAGAAGCAGCGCCGGTTTCCGTTCCAGGAGACATAGCGGCAATATCGGCTGAGAGCAAAATGAAAAATCCGGCGGAAGCGGCGCGCGAGCCGGTGGGATACACATAAGTCACCACCGGCACGGAAGATCGCAGGATCGCCTGGATGATCGAGCGCATGGAAGTGTCGAGGCCGCCCGGCGTGTTCATCGTAATCAGAATCAGACTGGCGTGCTGGTCGTTCGCTTCATTAATTCCACGGACAAGATATTGCGCGAGGATCGGCTCGATTTCTCCATCGATGTGAAGCTCGACAATTTTGGAGGTAGCTACCGAGCTGGAGGCTGCAGATGTTTGCGCGACAACGCCGCGGCTGGAACCAAGTAATAAGCCTGCAGCCACACACACAAGCAGAATCAAGATGCGAAATGAGCGGGGGGCCATTCCGGCGGCTATTATAGCAGTAGAATCATCCAGCATCGCGAATGTTCCCCAAAACATTCGTAAACTCATCCAACCTTTCGGGCTTTTATGGAACAAAGACCTGTTGCATCGCGTATCCTTTATCGATCGGACAAGGAGAACTATGATGAAGCAATTCAGCCATGTTGGCGCAAAACTATTTCGTAAGGCGCGATTCCACCGAGCCGTTCCGGCCATTGCGTTTGCACTGATTCTCGCGGCGTTCCCACTTGCCGCGCAGGACAAGAAAGACTCAGACCCCAACAAACAAGACAGCGACAGCATTGGTTTCATCGCCAGCAAGAACGCAACTCCGAAGGAAATCGGCCTTCCGTTATATCCCGGATCGCGACGCCACAAAGATGATTCCAACGATAGTTCGTCCATCCAACTGGGCGCGTGGGGCGGATCGTCCGGATTCAAACTGCTGGTGCTTAAAATGGATTCTGACGCTCCACCCGATAAAGTAACGGCGTTCTACCGAAAAGCGCTTTCTAAGTACGGGAAGGTGTTGAACTGCTCTGACGCAACGGACAGAAACAGATCGTCGGATGGCTTAGATTGCGAGTCGGATCATGCGGATAAAGATGAAACGGTTTTGAAGTCCGGCACGAAGGATGCCACGCACATCGTTAGCATCAAATCGAATGGAAGCGGCAGCGTTTACGATATGGTGTATGTGGAAGCGAAGGGATCGCTCAGCAGCAAGTAACACTTTTCATGCCGATCCAGAATATTTGTGCCAACGAATGCTGCGCCGGCTAATTCGGCTCCTGCTTTTTTGCAGGACCGGCGTAGGACGGCGGTACTTGCAAGACTTCCTGGATCCGGGGATCTTTAATCACACGCGCGAATGTAACGTCGGTTTCGGCTGAAAGAAAATCAACGTACCCATCATCCCGCGCCATTTTCAGATAATGGGCGGCGCGCTCGGCGTCTCCGTTCTGGGCATATGCTTTCGCCAGGAAAAAGTAGAACATTCCAGGATCCGTAGCCGTTCTTTGCTGTACGGTCGAGCCGTTCTCCCCTTTTTTCTCGAAAATACCGGGGTCAATGGCGAGCGCTTTAGCAAACGTGGTCATTGCCAGCGAATATTCCTTGTTGCCGAAATAGGCGTAGCCGAGGTTGCTGTAGATCGTGGCCATCACGGTTTGATACTGCAGGGCTTTTTTATACTCGGTAATCGCTTTGCCATAATGCTTCTTCTCGTATTCGATGGTGCCGTAGTTGTTTATAGCGCTGGCATAACTCTTCTCGGCGTGGATGGATTTCTTGTAATAACGCTCCGCTCGGTCAAGATCCCCTAGCTGCTGATACGCGACTCCGACTTTATTCAAAAGCTGAGCGTTTTTCGAATCAGAAGCGAGGATCTTACAGTAAGTATTCACCGCCGAAGGGTACTCCTTGCGTGCCATCAAGATGTCGCCCTGCATTTCAGCTATTTGGCGAGGCGTCATCGTAGCGGTGCTCGAAGACGAGGCCTCGGAAGATTGCGCCGGCCTGGTGTAGCTGGCGGGGACCTGCTGCGCGTAGCTCGATCCGATAATGGATAGAGCCAGCGGAACGGCAAAAAGAGTCGATCGACTCATTGCCTTGCTCCTTTTCCGCGCCTGCCCTACGGTTGTGGCTTCGGGTTATCCGCAGGTTTCTTGCTTGTTCCAAATATACCAAATACCTTGCCCAGAAAGCCCTTTTTCTTTTCTGCTTCCGCTGGAGGTGTACCACCCGGTGTATCCGCCGGGTTCGCAGAGTTAGACGCCGCCGAAGGCGAACCGGAAGCGGGCGGCGAGGGATTACCGTTCTTTCCGAAGAGGTGCGATAGCCAGTTTCCCTGGGCCAGGTGTCCGCCGTGCAGCTCGCAGAGCTGCGTCGGCTCGCTGCCAGAAACAAAATACTCGGTTACCGTCTGGGGACAAGTCGCCGTGGCGAGCTGGCCGCTCTGAGGATCGATTTTCTCCTCAATCACTCCCGGCGGCGGCTCGAAAGGTTGGACATTGCGATATTGCGGTAATGCCACGGCTCGCTTCATAAACTCCGCCCAGACCGGAGCCGCCGCCGCGCTACCCGACAATTCAAGGTCGCGGTTATCGTCAAATCCAATCCAGACGACGCACAGTAGATTCGAGGTAAATCCCACAAACCAGCCATCGCGCGAAGTCCCGGTCTTTCCTGCCGCCGGAGCCGTAAATCCCATCGAGCGGACGGTAACGCCAGTGCCCCGATTTATCACGTCTTCCATGAGGCTGGTCACCAGGTACGCCACACGGGAATCGAGCACTCCACGCGTGCGCGGCCCAGCCGACTCTTCCACGCTGCCATCCGCGGCCAGCACGCTACGCAGAAAAAGAGGTTCGGAGCGAAATCCATTAGTCGCGAATGCGGTGTAGCCTGCGGCTACATCAACGGGCGTCATCTCATAGGCGCCTAGCGCAACGGCAGGAGTGGCCTGGATATTGGATCCCAGGCCCATCTGACGGGCCACATCCACGACGCGCTGATAACCGATCATCTCCGCCACTTTCACCGTCGCCACGTTCAGTGAATGAATCAGAGCGTCGCGTACCGTCACCGTTCCGTAAAATTCCTGGCCGTAATTGTCAGGAGTGTATTCCTTGCCGTCAAAATCGAATGTGGTGGGAACGTCCTCTACGGTAGTGACCGGCGTCACCACCGGCTGCATGCCCTGTGCAGCGTTCTCAAACGCGGCGGCATATACAAATGGCTTAAACGCGGAACCCGGCTGGCGATGAGCCAGGGCATGATTCAGCTGGCTTTCGCCATAATTGCGTCCGCCAACCAAAGCGCGTATCTCACCCGTGCGTGGATCCATGGCCACCAGCGCCGCCTGCACCTGCGGAACGGCTTGGCCCTTCTTCTTCCACGCGGCATAGCGCTTGGCCAAGAGTTTATCTACTCCCAGCATCCCGGTCTGAACTGCTGCGCTGGCAGCACGCTGAAGCTCAGGATCGAGTGTAGTGTAGATGCGATAGCTCTGCGTTTGGAGATCGGATTCGGAAAATTGATCGAGCAGGTGGTCTTTCACCATATCCACGAAATACGGCGCGGAGCTGCTCTCGATGCCTCCGCTGACGAAATGAAGTTTCTGTTTCTTGGCGGCGTCGGCATCTGCCTGCGTCACATAGCCGTTCTCCACCATCTGCCCTAGAACGCGGTCGCGCGATTCGATGGCGCGATCCATGTGACGCTCAGCCGCCGAATAGCGATTTGGCGCGCGAATAATGCCGGCCAGGAACGCCGCCTCGCTCAAACTCAGTTCCCGGACATCTTTGCCAAAATAAGCCTGAGCGCCCTCGCCGAATCCTCGTATAGAGAAGCTGCCGCGATTTCCGAGATAAATCTCGTTTGCGTACAGCTCGAAAATCTGCTGTTTCGAGAAACGCTGATCGATTTCAAACGCCATCAGTGTTTCTTTTATTTTGCGGCGCCATTCACGCTTGGTAGTGAAGAAAAAGCTTCGCGCCACTTGCATATCAATGGTGCTGGCTCCCTGTGCGCGATGGCCAATTTTCAGATCGGCTAATCCGGCGCCGATGACCCGGATAATATCGAAGCCGCCGTGCTCGAAGAAGCGTTTGTCCTCCGCGGCAAGCACGGCGTCCACCATCACCCTCGGCAAATCATCAAAGCGGATAATCCGCCGCTTCTCCCGCGAGCTATCAAAAAGACTGGTGATGACTTCGGGCTCCAATTCGGCGGAATCGCGAGGAGTACCATCACCAATCTGGGTTATTTTCGAAATGGATGGCCCGGTGAAAACTACTTTCAGCGCATTCCCACCGTGGAAGAAGGATTGCTTGGAAGGAAGGATCTCAACCGTCGATCCCTTTACATGAATTTGCCCGGGAGCTCCCGGCACTTCCCCGTCCTGGTAACCGGCGCGCAGCAAGTAGGCGGTCAGGTCGCTAAGACGCATTTCTTCACCGGAATAAATGCGGCCGGGCGCGGAATAAACGCGAGATGTATTTTGAAAAATCTGGCCAGTCAGCTGCTGATCGACCATATGGCCGAACTGGATATAGTAATAAGCGAAGATCGAAGTAGCCGTGAGGAAAACCGCTAGGGTCCCCACCAGGACTATGATTCCGGCTCGAGAGGTCCAGAACCCAGGGGCGATTCGAATCCGCAATCGATTTCTCCGCTATGGCTTAAGAGAGCCGGTCGACGCCATCCAGAGCCGCAAATCAGCGCGACGACTCCGAGGCAAATCTCCAGCTTCTACTATATTAGATTGGCGGCTTAAAGCGAGTGGTTGTCCCCATGAGCATGAAAATCCATGGTGAACTGAGTGACTTTCATGTCTACCGGAATCGAGTAATTCACGGTGATTTGGATGGTGCTGTTATCGTTTACGATTTGGATGTCTTCGCGCTTTACCGGAATTCCAAGTTCCTGAACCTTTTTCCACACATCTTCGCGGATTTCTTCGTTTGTTTTCCGGTTATACCCGGCGAAGCGAGCTTCAGTCTTCATCGCATCTTGTAACTGGTAATTGTTGAAATACGGCGGAGCGATCATCACGCCGACAAAAATCATCGATCCGAGCACTATCAGGGTCAGAACCAGATTGATCTTGGCTCCGCCGCGTTGCCTATTCCGGTCTATGCCAACCTTCAAAATGGGACGCCTCCAGGAGCAGTCCTTGCCGATAGACCTATGCTATCACCACGGCAAGTAGGCGAAAGCCCCCGGAGAGAGCCTTGTTCAGAATAAGTAAATGGCGCTTAGGAATGGTTTGGAGGCCTTAGTACGCGCGGGCGAAAATGGCCTTTTCTTTGGCCGGCTGGCCACAGTGGATACACTTCCCGGAGCCGCCAGGTTGCTCAAGCGGAATGCAACGCATGGTGGCTTTGGTTTCTTCTTTGATGTTCGCTTCGCATTCGCTGCTGCCGCACCACCAGGCAAAAGCGAAGCCCTTCTCCACCGCTTTCTTGAAATCATCGTAGCTGTCCGGTTGGGACGTGTTGGCTTCGCGAAAGGCCAGAGCGCGGTCATACAGTGACTTCTGAATTTCCTCTAATAATTGCGCGACGGAGGTAGGCAGTCCCTGTTGCGCCACGAAAGACTTCCCTTCCTTGCCAGGACGGTCGCGGCGAGCGAGGACAACCGAACCTTTTGCCACGTCCTTCGGACCAATCTCCATACGCAGCGGAACGCCGCGCATTTCCCAATCGTTAAACTTGAAACCTGGACTCACGCCTTCGCGCTCATCCATCTTGACGCGAATTCCCGCCCCGACGAGTTCCTTCCGGAGCTTCTGAGCGCACTCCAAAACGCTCGCTTTCTCTTCGTCCGTTTTATAAATGGGCACGATGACCAGTTGAAACGGAGCCAGACGCGGAGGGAAAATCAATCCCTGGTCGTCGCCATGCACCATAATAATTGCGCCGATAAAACGGGTGGAAAGCCCCCACGAAGTAGTCCAGCAATGCTGGTGCACTCCATTCTTATCCAGATAGCGAATCTCAAACGCTTTGGCGAAATTCTGGCCCAAGTTGTGGGAAGTTCCCGCCTGCAAAGCCTTGCCATCGCCCATCATGGCTTCGATTGAGAAAGTTTGGTCGGCGCCGGCAAAACGCTCTGAGTCCGATTTGCGGCCTGGAATCACAGGTACGGCCGCTTCGCGCACGGCAAAATCCGTATAGATATCCAGCATCTGCCGAGTCTCGAAGTCCGCTTCTTCGAAAGTGCCGTGCGCCGTGTGCCCTTCCTGCCAGAAGAACTCAAGTGTTCGAAGGAATAGCTTAGTGCGCAGTTCCCAGCGCACCACGCTGTTCCATTGATTGATCAGAACTGGCAAGTCCCGGTAGGACTGGATCCATTTCGCATACGCGTGGCCAATGATCGTTTCCGAAGTTGGACGGATTACGAGGGGTTCCTCAAGCTCTTCGCCGCCGCCATGCGTGACCACCGCCAGTTCCGGCGAAAACCCCGCCACATGCGATTTCTCTTTGTCGATAAAGCTGCGAGGAATCAGCAGCGGAAAGGCTGCGTTTACGTGCCCGGTAGCCTTGAACCGGCTATCCAGGGCCGCCGTGATGTTCTCCCACAGGGCCCAGCCGTACGGCCTCACAATCATGCAGCCGCGCACCGGCGCATAATCCGCTAACTCCGCCCGGAGCACGACCTGGTTGTACCACTCCGAATAATCTTCCTCGCGAGTGGGAAGTTTCTGGTCCGACATAAATTGTTAGGCTCTTTTCTGCGCCGATTTGAGCCGTCGCGGCTCTCTGGCGCGCGACCCGGAGACGCAATCGAGTTAGGTTAGGGGAGACCGCATCTGAAGTCAACCGGGCGTTGATTTTAGGATTTTTTTGCGTGAACGAAAGGCACTTTCGGTGTAGGCTATGCGGCGCGCCTGGCTCCGCCAGAGTGCCCTATTCTAAAGGAGTTTAACCAGATGAAGTTGTGCCGCCTCCTATTACTTTTTGTTGCCAGCGGATTGTTCGCTATATCGCAGACTTCAGTATGGGGCCAGTCCTCGAGCGGTTCTGGTACGCCGAGTCAGAGCCAGACGCAAACACCCGCGCAGACAGCGCCACCCTCTTCGTCCAGTTCCTCGAGTGTGCAGCCTGGGCAGACGTACCAGCGACCGACGGAGGGACAAAGACTTAAGAACTATGCTTTCGACACTTTCGGTCCCTACGCAATCTTTGGAACGGTGGTGATCTCCGGAATTCAGCAAGCTGAGACGCCCAATGGCCCGATACCCGGTCGATCGGGCATCCCGCCAGATTGGGGCCAAGGATGGGATGCTTACGGACAGCGAGTGGGAAGTAATTTTGGAATCCACCTTATCACGCAGACCACGCGATATGGGCTGGCTCGAGCCTTTAGAGAAGATACTATTTATTACCGCTGCGAATGCTCTGGTGTCCTTCCGAGATTAAAACATGCGTTGATTTCGACTGTGACGGCACGCAGGGGCGAGGATGGTCATCGCACGTTCTCTTTTTCCCAAATAGTAGCTCCTTATGCCGGCACGGAGATTGCTGTTTTGGCCTGGTATCCGGGCCGCTACGATGCTATGGATGGCTTTCGAATGGGCAATTACAACTTATTGATCCAGGGTGGTTTAAACGTGGCTCTGGAATTTATTTACGGCGGGCCGCACACGCTCCTTAGCAAGCATCACGTGCCGATTGTTTCGGGTGCAACGGGATCGAACGACAAACAGTGACGCAGCTTTTTTGCGAGGGCATTCTCGCTTTGGTACGGGTTTTTATCCTCAGATCATCCAACGGATCTCTCCTTACTGCCTATTTCTGAGGCAGTTTCTACAAGAACGCGTACAACCACTTTGTCAAAAACGACTTCTGAGAGAGAAACAATCTTGGCGGGACGTTTTCGAAACGGGGGACGAAATCAAGCGAGAACGGTTGACACCGGTTGTTTATAATAACTCCTACGGATATAGGAGCGTTGAGACGCGATTGGGGGATCAATTCCAAATACACGCTGGCTGTCGGTACCATTTAACCCAGGAAAACGGAAAAAGAACCGTGGAATCCAACCTAAGCTCGGCGGACTCTATTCAAGCTGGAAGTACACTTCGTCCACTGCGGGGGTGCCTCTTAACCCGGGCCACAGAGGTTCAAATCTGATTTTACGTTTGCTGACCCTCACACGGGGTTTCTGGACCTGTTGTTCCCGCTTCTCGCTGGCCGCGGTTGCGGCCTGCTTGTGTCTGGCGTTTCCCGCGTTCTGCCAGGACACACCGGCGCAGCCTTCTCCTGCTCCTGCGGCCGCTCCGAAGCAAGATAGTCCAGCGACCCAATCTTCTGGCCCCAATACTTCTCCGGGTCAAACCGCTCCGGCCCAAAAAGATTCACAAAAATCCAAGGACGATCGGATGTTCTACGTGATGCCGAATTACCTGACGGTCGATAATCAGTCGAAAGTGGTGCCGCTCACGTGGAAACAGAAGTTCGCTATTACAGCGAAGGGCGCTTTCGATCCATACGAATTCGTGATTGTAGGGGTTGTCGCAGGCATCCGGCAGGCAGATGATGCTTATCCAGCGTTCGGACAGGGAATGTCGGGATACGGGCAGCGGTATGGAACGGCGTTCGCCGATCAAGTCGATGGGAATATAATGGTTGGCGGGGTATTCCCCTCGATCCTAAAAACAGATCCTCGCTATTTTCGACTGGGAAGAGGCAAAGTTGGTCAGCGCTTTTTCTATGCCTTCAGCCGAGTTTTTGTCACCCGTAAAGATTCGGGGGGTAATACGTTTAACATTCCCGAGTTCGCGGGCAATGCAACGGCAATCGCCATTTCGACCGTCTATTATCCGCCCGCCGACCGGAGTGTCTGGAACGGCGTTAACAGTTGGGGAGTGCAAATGGGAATCGATGCATTCGGGAATGAGCTGAAGGAATTTTGGCCGGATATTCATAACTATTTGGTGAGAAAGAAGAACCGGCCTCCGCAGCAGTAGCGGAAGGACAGGACCGACGTGAGTAAAGATTTGAAAGTGCTTCGATGTTTTTGCGTGGCGCTGGTATTGGCCGCGACATTGGGGACAGGGCGTGTTCGAGCCCAGGAACTAACCGAAGCGCGAGAACAAACCGTGGAAGATACGCCGCGTTGGAAGTTGCTTGATGTTTCGATGTTTGCGCAGGACCCTCAGCAATCGAGCACGACGCAGAACGGAAAATCCTCATCGCCAAACGCGACGCCCCCCCAGACCAAGCCCACGAATCCAAATGACCCGAGTACCGACTACGGTAAGCAGCCCAAGAGAATCCTAGGGATTATCCCGAATTATCGCGCGGTGAGCGCCAACACTTATTTGCCTCCGATGACGTTCAAGACGAAATTCTGGCTGGCGACACAAGAGACATTCGACTACTCCAATTTCCTTCTGGTGGGGGCCATCGCCGGAATCGCATTGGCCCAAAATTCTCAGCCGACCTTCGGCCACGGCGCTTCGGGCTACGGCCAATACTATTGGCACAATTTTGTGGACGGCGCCATTGAGAACTACATGACCGAAGCGATCGTTCCAACGCTGACGAAAGAAGATCCGAGATACTACACCCTAGGCAAAGGTGGAGTCCTCAAGCGCACAGGCTACGCAATTAGCCGATTGGTCATCACACGGACCGACTCGGGCGGCAGGACCTTCAACATTTCAGAGATCGTGGGAGCTGGAGCGGCGGCCGGCATCGGCAACGCATATTACCCGGCAGAGCACAATCCCTGGGTAAAAACATATCAACGTTGGGGAACGCAAGTGGGCCTGGACGGAATCTTCAACGTATTAAAGGAATTCTGGCCAGACATCGATAAGGCAGTATTCCACGGAAAATACTAACTTCGTGTGTGAGCGACCGTAACGCCTCGTTGTATCAGACGGTCTACCCCGGTGTCGGCAGTCCGCTTCCCGCATTCGTTGCAAATACTGCGCCTGCTCCGATAGAATCACGCTCGAGTGTTCTTAGTGTGAAAATCGAAATGCGGATTTTTCTGGTGCCATGAATGACACAGGACAGCCCTGAACTTGTACGGATGAGCCGCACCCTTGATGAAGTCGATCCCGAAGTCGCTGAGGCTTTGCGCGATGAAGTTCGGCGCCAAGCCACCGGCCTGGAACTGATCGCTTCCGAAAACTTCGTTTCCGAAGCCGTGCTCGAAGCCGCGGGCTCCATATTCACCAATAAATATGCGGAAGGATATCCCGGCAAACGTTATTACGGCGGCTGCGAGAATGTGGACCGCGTGGAGCGCCTCGCTATCGAACGCGCGAAGAATCTTTTCGGCGCCGAGCACGCGAACGTTCAGGCGCACTCCGGCACGCAGGCGAACATCTCCGTCTATATGACTGCGCTGGAACCGGGCGCCACCGTGCTGGGAATGAATCTCGCGCACGGTGGACACTTAACCCACGGTCATCCGCTGAATTTCTCCGGCAAGACTTATAAGTTCGTGGCTTATGGCGTTACGAAGGACACCGAAACGATCGACTACGACGAAATCGACCGCTTGGCTCGCGAGCATCAACCCAAAATGATCGTCGCTGGCGCGAGCGCTTATGCGCGCATGATCGATTTCCCGCGTATCTCGAAGATCGCTCAAGCAGTGGGCGCGTTATTCTTTGTGGACATGGCGCATATCGCGGGCTTGGTGGCTGCCGGTGTACATACGAGTCCCGTGCCGCACGCCGATTTCGTTTCGACCACCACGCATAAGACGCTGCGCGGCCCGCGCGGTGGATTGGTTCTTTGTCGCGAAAAATATGCCAAAGACCTGGACCGCATCACCTTCCCCGGTGTGCAGGGCGGTCCTTTGGAACACGTGATCGCGGCAAAAGCTGTTTGCTTGAAAGAAGCGGCGGCGCCCGAGTTCCGCGAATACCAAAAGCAGGTCGTGGCCAACGCGCGCGCCCTCGCCGCCGGTCTGGCAAAACTGGGTTTCCGCATCGTCACGGGCGGCACAGACAATCATTTATTCCTGGTCGACATGCATTCCCGAGGCATCACCGGCCGCGACGCGGAACTCGCGCTTGAGCGCTCCGGCATGACTGTG
>Ga0210383_10003242_pt1 | contig 14632 bp, 18 predicted proteins | sample IncBWC14OmetaG_FD_160072 | JGI IMG/M metagenome (GOLD analysis project Ga0210383, IMG submission 160072) | Forest soil microbial communities from Barre Woods Harvard Forest LTER site, Petersham, Massachusetts, United States - Inc-BW-C-14-O ...
GAGGAAAAATGCGGATTCTGAGCATTCTTCTCTTTACAAGCGGATTGTCATCCCGTATGATTTGGTAGGAACAATTCAGCACGGTTATGTTTTATACGCCGGAGCCGAGATTGGAAGAACCAGACCCAAGAACTAGACCTAAAAGTAAAGACAAGGAGAAGTAAATGGCAGCAGCTAAGTTGACGCAGACGCAAGTGATCAAGGAACTGGCCGGCACCACCGGTACGAGCACGAAGGTAGCCAAGCAGTTCGTCACAAGTTTCTCTGAATTGGCCGTTCGTGAGACCAAGAAGAACGGAATGTTCGTGATTCCCGGCATTGGACGCTTGGTGCGTGTGGACCGCAAGGCGCGCATGGGCCGCAATCCGGCGACCGGCGAGGCCATCAAGATCCCGGCCAAGAAGGTAGTGAAGTTCCGGGTAGCGAAAGCCGTAAAAGACGCGATTGTGCCCCCCAAGAAGAAGTAGCGGTTTCGATCCCAAAAACACAAACCCCCGCGAAGCCTCGCGGGGGTTTAACTTTTTTCGAAGTCGATTCAGGTCCGCTCAAAGTGCGAGCAAAGCCAGGAAGCCTTACGCCTACTTCTTTTCGTCGACGTTGTGATCCTCTTTAATAGCATTCTTGAAGTTCTTAATGCCCTCGCCCAAGCCTTTCGCCAGATCAGGAATCTTTTTTCCGCCAAACAGGAAAACGGCGACTACCAAAATGACCAACAGTTCAGGCAAGCCTATAGATCGGAACATGCGGCCTCCTTTATGGACACTACCTAATTGTAGGGAGCTTGTTTCCTCCCCGTCAAGCCAAGGCCTTGCAAAACGCGGTTGGCGGGCGCTTTAAGGCTCGTTTGAAGCGTCGAGCTGGCGGACTGGTTTGGCGCGATCCTCCCCGGCGCGTTCTTCGATCTGCTCGCGAAGGGATTTTTGGTGGCCCGGCGCCTCGACCGGACGCCCCGCCTTGAGGCCTTCGATTTGCTCGCGCAATCGCTTGGCCCGTTGGATTTGACCTTCCTGAGTGTGCTGGTCGGACATTTTTCGCTCCTAGTAAAGGATGCGGCGGTATGGAACCGCCGCACGACGGCCAACGTTACCGTTTTCAAGCTTATCAGTTACAGTTTCTCGATAAACGTCCGCAACGATTTAGCGCGCGCGCCGCTCGATTCGGCGATGGCGCCACCCACTCGCGCGGCTTTGGCGGCGAGCGGCTTCTTGATCCGGTAATGATCGGTCTTGCGCGCGTCGCGGACCAGCTCGTCGATGGTCTCGCGCAAGCTTCTGCCATTCCGGCTCAGCTTTCCGAGATCGCGTACCTGCACCTGGCCGTTCGCGACGATAATCTGATACCACTGGTTGGTCACCGGATTGCCAAAACTGACATACCCGTTTTCGAGCACGGTATGCGGCCCCTTGATGTTTCCGCGGAAACTGTAGAGCGTGCCGCTGCCTCCGTTGGGATCGTAGTAGTGAGGGGTGATGAAATCGGAAAGCTGCTGGCCATTCACCCCATAGGCGAATTGCGCGTCCTCGCAGGGATCGCAGACTTCCACCAGATAGACGACGCGCTGCAGCGCGGAGAGCTGCGGAGGCGCCTGAGGCGGAGGCGACCCCGCAATGGTTCGATTCCCAAATGGATCGGCCAGCATCTCCAGCGTCTCGTGACTGGCCGTGAGCTGCCACTGATTGTCGGCTTGTATCAGCGAGAAAGGTTGTCCGTTGTCGTCTGTGTGATAACCGGCGGCGCCGGGTTGATCGATATCGTCGCGTATGATTACCGGCCAGTAATCTACGGGAACCGATTCCAAAGCATCGAACGCGCTTACCGTGGCATTCACTTGCCAGATTGGTCCAAAATCTCGGGACGCCTGCTTCTGCAACGCAGCAGCAACGGCCGACACGTCTGAAAAACCCACCGTGGGAGTATCCGACACCAAAGCGACCTGATGCGGTAGGGTACCCATATGAATCCTCCTCAATTGGAAGGGTGATGGAAGGCCGCCTTACGGCGAAGATGCGGGGTGGCTCGGATCAGAGCGAACTCAGAAGCCAAGGGAATGGTAGCCCAAACAATTTGCGAATACAAGCCCGGCAAAGGCTATCGGCAGTCGAAATTTGCCGCGTCGTCCTGCGAGCCCGTGCCGCGATAGTGCGGATACGTTGGATACGCGCAGACCGGCCGGCTCACGCCCGGAAACGATTTACCCTTGGCCGCCATGTGCTCCGGTGCCTGGCTCTTCTCGGTCCATTCGACCAAGGCGGTGAGAGGGTCGAAATCCTCCAGCGCCGGACCTCCGCCGCAGTGATTCATGCCGGGCACTTCGAAATACCGTAGCCACGGCATGGTCTTCTCCAACCCGCCGTTATCGCGGACCACGCGCTCATAGTAGGCGGCACTGTCATAGGCCGAAAAGAATGGGTCGCTCATTCCATGAATCAGCATGAGCTTGCCGCCGCGATCGGAAAACGTCGAAAGAAACGTCAGCAAGGAATCTTGCAGCACGTTCGTGTCGTGCAGCCGCGCCGGATCGGTGTCGAAATTAAACTTCATGGGATCGAAGTTTGCGTCGGGCGGGGTGAAGAAAAATCCTTTCAGGCCGCTGAACATCAACAGGACGTCGGCCGAATTGGGAGCAGCGGTTTCCGAGGTACCCAGCTTCAGCGCGCGCCAACCCGGAGCCGAGACGCCAGTGTCGTAGGGCCAGTTCGAATAGAGCGCCTCGCCGCGCGAATTTTTCGGACCGCCAAATACCTTCTTCAAGACCGAAACCTGCTCGGTTGAAAGACACGAGCTGGTCTTGGCTCCCTTGCAGGCCAATACCACGGGATCGAAGTGGCATGCTTTGGTGTTGAAAATTAGGCCGTCCTTCACGCCGTCCGCGGCATCGCAAGCATCGGCCACGGCCTGGCCTAACAAAGTGAGGTCGGCATTGGAGAACGCTTTCGAGAGAATCGGACGCCCCGCTGTATCCTTAGGCGCAATTTGAGAAAACGCCATCGTCTCCCACACCGAGCTGATGGTAGCGGTGCCCACGCGTGCGGCGGGCGCCACGGAAAGCACGCCATCGAAATCGAGTGGAAAGCGTTGCGCGGCGAGCAGCGCCTGGCGGCCGCCGTTGGAACAACCCATGAAGTAGGACTTTTTCCAGGGACGGCCGTAGTAGCTCGCGATCATCCTTCGCGACAGTTCGGTCACTGCGATGAAACCGCCATAGGCTTGATCCACGCGCGCTTGCTGGTCGATGCCGAATGAGGAGTCGGACGATGCCGTGAAAGGATCGCCTTGTCCCTGATGGCCCGAGTCTGTAGATGCCACTGCGAATCCACGTGCCAAGGCGGGCATCGCAGTGGATCCCGAGATCGGTACCGCGCCTGTAGCAGGCCGCACCACGCCATCCATACCGCCGCCGCCCTGAAACAGAAAGCGCTCGGTCCAGGAATCCGGCAGCCGCAACTCGAAGCCGATTCCGAATTGCCGCCCTCCCGCTCCGATGCGTTTGTTGATCGTGGCTTGTACTAAACAGTACGCCGGAAGTGACGTGCTGGTTGGGATCGCTTCCACTTTGGAAAACTCCACGGCGGGGGCGTCGAACTGGAGCAACTGCGCGCAGTTGCGCTGCGGCGAAACCGTTTGTGCGTTCGAAAGCAATACGGCGGCCAGCGCCACCAGGAATCGCAGATACATCTGGCGATTATATTCGAAGCGGAATGCTAGCTAAGCTGGAAAGCGAAGTAGCCGAGATATCCCAGGCCGGTACCGATCAACGCACCCGCTACTACGTCGCTGAGAAAATGCATTCCGAGCAGAATGCGCGACACCGCGATGCTGAGGGCGCAGAAGGCCAAGCCGATGGCGAGCGTGGGGTAAAACAGCGAGAGCGGTATGGCAACGGCAAAGGCGGTCATGGTGTGTCCGGAGGGGAATGAGAAACGGTCAGGTGGGAGCAGGGTCGCCCAGCAGTGCGGTTCGATCTGGCAGGGCCGGCGTCGACCCGTCAGACGTTTCAGCCACACGAACAACAGGATGCTCAGGACGGAGGAGACTCCGGCGGCGCCGACGGCTTCAAACCGCGTTTTGCCGCCTAGCATCACGATGGCGAGGCCCATGGCATACCAAAGCCAGCCGTCGCCGACGCGCGTGGCGCTGGTGACGTAAACGCGAACCCAGCGTGGCGCTTCCCAATTATTGGCCCGGCGCATCACGCTGTAGTCGCTTTTGGTGATTAGACTGCGGACCATCCTACTTCAGACTATACTGCCGCCGAGGTTACATTCTGTTGAAGAAATGATTTCGGCTAAAACAATCTTGACTGAAAACGTAACTGTGACAAACTGTTCTTTGCCTAGTACTCAGGGAAACCGCCTACTTGACTTCGTTTTCTTCGACGCGGGAGGCGGTCATCGATCCGCCGCCAACGCTCTGAAAGCAGTGATCGAACAGCAGGGCCGGCCTTGGGAAATCAGGCTGGTAAACCTGCAGGAGATCCTGGATTCCCTCGACGTTTTCCGCAAGTACACCGGCATCCGGATGCAGGACGTCTACAACGTAGTACTCCAGAAGGGGTGGACGCTGGGATCGGCGCAGATGACGGTGCTGATGCATGGCTTGATTCGGCTGTATCACGGCGCGCAAGTGCGGATGCTCAAGGAATTCTGGAAGCAGGGGGAGCGCGATCTGGTGGTGTCGCTGATTCCCAATTTCAATCGAGCTCTGCGGGATAGCCTGCCGGTCACGCCGCTGGTGACCATCTTGACGGACCTGGCCGATTTTCCTCCTCACTTTTGGATAGAACAGCAAGACCAATATTTGATTTGCGGCACTTCGAAGGCTGTGGAGCAGGCTAAAGCGCTGGGACATCCGCCGGAACATATCTTCGCTACTTCGGGAATGATTTTGCGGCCGAGCTTCTATCAGCCGGTCACAGCCGATCGCGCATCGGAACGGCGCAGGCTGGGGCTGGACCCGGATCTACCCACCGGGCTGGTGTTGTTCGGGGGCCAGGGATCGAGCGTGATGCCCGAAATCGCCAGGCGGGTGACTGCGGCCTCTCATCTCAACTTCCAGTTCATCTTTATTTGCGGGCGCAATAAAAAACTCGCCCAGCAGCTGCGAAGCTTGAACACGAAATTTCCAAAGTACGTAGAAGAGTTCACCAGCGAAATTCCTTACTACATGCATCTGTCGGATTTCTTCGTGGGCAAGCCCGGACCGGGCAGTATCAGCGAAGCCATTGCGATGCATCTTCCAGTGGTAGTGGAACGCAACGCCTGGACGCTTCCGCAGGAGCGCTACAACACCGAATGGATTCGCGAGAAACAGGTAGGCGTGGTGCTGCCCTCCTTCCGCGAGATCGATGCCGGCTTGCGCGAGCTACTGGATGCTTCCAACTTCGCGCGCTTTCGGGCCAACGCAGCGGCCATCACGAACCGGGCGGTGTTCGAGATTCCGGAAATCCTGGAGACCTTGCTGCAGCCAAAAACGCGCTGAGTCCGATGGCTTCGCCCAGCAAGAACAGCGGCCAATTGAAGGGGTTCGGAATTCCGCCGGCGGTTGTGTTGCGGAAATCCCACACGAATGCAACGATGATGACCACTGCGCCCGCCAGTACGCCGGCCCAGTGCGGAAGCCGGCCGCGGATGCCCCCAGCGCGAAGGGAAATAAGCCCGCAAACGATCATTGAAAGCGCCACTAGCACGGGCGCCCAAACCGGGCCAACCCAGGGAAGCGGAATCAGGAACAAAATATCCCACGTGCTGAGCGTTTCCGGCCAATGAATCATTAGCTTCAAGAATGCGTAAAAAGCGATGTCCCATACTCCGAACACGATTACGAACGCCGCCATCCATTCGTGAAGATTGCGCGCTACCGCTAACGCAACCGCGCCCAGCATCAGCATAGTGGCAGCTTCGCGGCCTATCTCGATGGCAAGACGGCGTGGATTTTCGGGCCCGGCAGCGGCTAGTTGTTGAGGGGTGATCAACGGAAACAAATCGTTCGGGCCACGTTCGGGATGCAAACGTGCACGGACTGGATCGTAAATCGCGCGAAGGTAGACCACGACGGCGGCTTCCACATAACCGAACGAGATTCCAAATAGAAATAGAGCTGCGATAACACGGCGCATCTTTAGTAAGGGTCCTCCGGCCAGGCGTGCTTCGGGTAGCGGCGTCCCAGTTCGCGCCGTAGTCGCGGATAGAGACGTTGCCAAAACCCGGTAAGATCCGTGGTGGTCTGCACCGGGCGCTTGTTGGGCGCGAGCAAATGCACTACGAGCGAAACCTTTCCGTTCGCGATGCGCGGCGTTTCGCGCATGCCGAAAAAGTCCTGCAGTCGCGACGCGATCCAGGGTGGTTTCCCAGCTTCGTAATTCACGTTGGTCTGGCGGCCATTCGGCAGGCGGATGCGGCTGGGCGCGATCTCGTTCAACATTCGAGAGCCTGCACGCTGCTCCAGCGTGGATATCAACGAAGGCCCCGCGGCCTTTAGCTCCGCGAAGCTCTTCAATCCGAGGCAGAGTTCGCGAAACGCGTCTTTGATCTCAAACTTCGCGATGGACGCGTGTTCGGACGCGAAATCGACGCGGGCGAGGAATTGATCCAATTGGGCTGGATCGACGAAACGTTCGATTCCCTCATCCAGCGCGCGCTCGGCCAGCATCGCCGCGGCCTGCTCAGGATCGGGCGCGCCGCTGCGCGTCTCTTCGATCACGAGATTCTCGTAAAGCAGAGCGCTCACGGCGTCCACGCGTTCGGCGGTCCGGTTCCATTCCACCCCCGCGCGTTCCTGGACGCGATCGGGAAACAGATCGACGAGCAAATAGGGCAACCCAGCCGGTTCGATGGCGCAGTAGAGCCGAACCAGCGGCGCCACCTTTTCGCTGCGATCTTCAATGTCCACGGCCACCAGAAAATCCACGCGCGCTTCGCAGCCGAGAACAGCCGACCCACCGGAAGCAAGCAGCAGTTGATCGTCCTTACGCCGGCGCGCCAGACGATCGGGAAAGGCCGTGAGAATCGAAAGCGCCAGCGCGTGGGGATGGTGCGCGTGATCTTTTGCAGGCCGGACGATGCGGCGTATCTGTTCAAAGTGGCGCTGGGTAACGGGATCGAGGGGTGAATCGATCAGGCTCATCAAATCGCAAGATGGCGATCGCGCGCCGGAACTGAGCGCCGCAGCCGCCCTGCACCCTTCTTCGCCCACGCCGCGTTCGACGGCATCGATCACTAGGCGCGCCAAACGGGGATGCAGCGGGAAACGTGCCATCCGACGGGCACGATCGGCGTCCACGCCCAGGCGTTCGAGCAAATCCTCGGCGCGAGCCAGAGCGGCTGGCGGGGGCAAGTCTAGCCAGTCCAAATCCAGCGGGCTGCTTAGTCCCATCGCGCGCAACGTGAGGCACAGCTCCGACAACTCACGCCGCAAAATCTCCGGTGGATCCTGATCGCGGCGGCGATGCAAGTCGTCAGCGGTATAAAGCCGTATCACACGTCCGGGTGCTGTTCGCGCGGCCCGGCCTGCACGCTGTGTCGCCGAAGCCTTGCTGATGCGCGCGACTTCGAGAGTGGGCAAGCCCGTCCACGGCGAATCGCTAGCGATGCGCGCTAGTCCGCTATCGATGACGGTTGTAACGCCTTCGACGGTGATGGAACTTTCGGCGACGTTGGTGGATAGAATCACTTTGCGTTGCGGGGCGGGAGAGACGGCGCGATCCTGCTCGGCAGGGGACAAGTCGCCGTAGAGAGGAAGCAGCAGGAGATTATTTCGCGCCGCTAGCGGACGGCATTCGCGCTCAGTGCGCCGAATTTCCGCGACTCCAGGGAGAAAGACGAGCACGTCACCTGTGAGGGACTGCGCAACCAGAGCCTCTAGCGCTGACGCTACCTGTTTTTCAATCGGCAGCGCGGAGTAGGGCTGATGAACAAGGGAGAGATCGAAGAGCCTGCCTTCGGATCGCAAGATCGGGCAGCCATCCAGAAACGCGGCTATGGGTGCAGCGTCGAGGGTAGCCGACATCACGACGATTCGTAAATCCGGCCGTTTGGTGCGCTGCAGACGGCGCAATAGCGCCAGCGCGAGATCGGTTTCCAGATGACGCTCGTGAAATTCGTCCAGCACCACGGTATCGACGTCCGCAAGCAACGGATCCGATATCAAACGGCGCGTGAGAATGCCTTCGGTAAGGAATCGAAGCCGCGTGCGCGGGCCGGCCACTTCTTCGAAGCGAACCTGATAGCCGATCGTTTCTCCCAGCTTTTCGCCAAGTTCTTGTGCCACGCGGCGTGCGGCCAAGCGTGCAGCCAGACGGCGCGGCTCCAGCACCAGCACTTGTCTTTGTTCAGAGACCAAATCCAGTAAAGCGGGTGGAACTCGCGTAGTTTTCCCCGCACCGGGCGGTGCTTCGATCACCAGATTATGAGAACGCCCGAGGGATTCGCGAATGGCCGGCAGAAGATCGTCAACCGGCAGTTTCGCGATCTGATGGCGCACTTATTTCTTGGCGGGCGGTGCTGTCGTCGGCGGCGTGGTCTTGTCGTCCACGTCGTACTTGATTTGAGTGTCGCTCTTGAACTGTCTATAGTCCTCGTATTTGACCGTCATCTTGATGCGCTGATCGTTCTCCTTGAAGTGCAACGTAGCATTCGCGATGGTGTAGGTGGGGAACCAATATTTCCCGTCCACCTGTTCACGGTACGTTTCAAACTTAGGATATTGATGATCGGCATTTTGCTTCGAGCCTTCACCGCGTCCGTAGCTCTTGACGATCTGCAAGTCGCGATCGTCCACCCAGACGATCCCTTCGAAATAGCGCTGGCCAGACTCCATCTTCTTCGGCTTGACGGCGAAAGTATAACAGGAGATTTCATCCAGTTGCTCGCGGCCCAGGTAGCGAATGTAATACTTGGGCACTTCGTCGGTGGTGAGGACGAAGGGCTGCACATCGCGTAGATCCTGCATGTCGCCGGGATCGAGAGAAATCGCGGTGAGGGTATTGGGCGGCGCATACGCAACTTTTTCGATGCGCGCGCCCGAGGTGAAGATAATGTCGGTTACCTCTTCCCATTTCCCGGTCGTGCCACCGCCATCGTCGAGCGTCATCACCTTCGCAGTCTGCCGATAGGTGTAGTTGCTTCTGGCCTTGGAGAATGCAGCTTCCTTGGCGGCGAACTTCGCGATGATGTCGTCGATTTGCGAGGGATTGGGATCGGTGAGGGTGGCGCTAAAAGCCACGCCGCTGAGCAGAGCGAAAGTCAAAACGAAACGCATGGTGCCTCTTTCCTCTTAGTGTAGCGCCGTATCGGGAAAAAGAAAGACGCGTTTGGCAAGGTCAGAGGACAGGGTCTCGTCCCGGTAATATTTCTTGAGGATATTGTCTTTCCAATTCAATAAGTCTGCGTTGGCGGCTGCGAATTGCTGCCAGGTCTGCGGGCTTTGCGCGCGCGCCATCCGTTCGCGAATTAAGAACAGGAACGCCCAAGTAATGGTCTCGTGGTACAGTTCTGGCCTGCCTTTCGTCGCAGCGAACCTGGCCAGCGAAGCGGAGAAGCGATCGAGCGCCCGAAGAACCGGATAGCGTCCTAAATAGAGGAACGCCATTCTGACGTGATCGGCGTGGTGAAACGCGGCATTGTCGAGAGTGGAATCCTCGAAGCTTGCGATGAATTCGTCATCGCTCATAATTGTCGCGCCTCTGCTTTTTTGCAGAATTTGTAGCTCCGGCTTCCACCAGGCGGTGGCTCGCGCCAGCATCCAAGTTGAGACCATAGAATTTCTTCAGTTCCTGGATGCGCTGCAAGCTCTCCTTGCTAAATGGACACTTCCCATCGAAGGCGTGCAGGACGATTCCCTCCAGGAGATCGCCGAGGGTCAAATCGTGATAGTCGGCGAAGGCACGCAGCACCTTCAAAAGGCGTTTTTCCATGCGGACGCCGGTTTGGATCCGTTCAACCGTATGGAGATCGGCAGATCGTGGCACAGCTGTTACCTAGGTACAAGTTTACCACGGTAACAAATCATTGGGGCGGGCGGCTGGCTGGCGGAACGATGCCGTTCATTCGAAGATATTCCACCATCTGCCCGTAGTGGTCCATACTGTGACTCATCAGGAACACCGCCGCGTAGAGGGGCGTTGCCTGGCCTGAGCGCTCCACTCTCTTCAATTCGTTTTTCTCCGTCAACGAGAGTATGGCCTTGTGCCCATAGGCGAGTGCGCCCTTCACGTACTCGGCGATTTCCGCTTTGGTTCGCAGCGACTCCGGGCCTTCGTTGAGTTTGCCTGTGTCAGCGAGCGCCTTCTCACCGAGCACGGACGCCGAGAAATCGTAAATAACGGCCGCCAAATGCTTGGCCTGCTGGCCGAATGTGCGAGCTCCCTTGAATTCGCCCGCAGTAGGGGCGAAGTCGAATTTGTCGGCGGGCATGGCCTCCACGGCCGACGAAATCTCGTGGTCCCAAATAAGGAACTGGGTATCCAGAACCTGCCCGATTGTGGGTGGATCGGCGCAAAATGCGGGGGCGCATAACAGGAAAGTCAGGCCGAGTAAATTCGTGCTGAATCGAATCATCCCTCCTGTATAACACTAGAGCGTTGCGGGCCACTCGACATACCCTTGCAGCCAAGTGAGAACCTGCGGCCATCCTTTATGACTGGTGCGGGAACTGTCGGTGAGGCCAGAGTGGGTCAAACGAACGGTGGTGACGCCGTTCTTCTCTTCCAGGTCGAAGCGCACCAGCGATTCGATTGCATCCTCCTGCCAGGTGGGAAGCCAAGTGAAGACAAGCAGGCGGGGCGGTTCGATTTGGCGATATTCTCCGCTCACGGTAAAAGGTTTTCCACCCACGCCATTGCCGCTCATCATCCACTTGCCGCCGGGGCGCAGGTCTGATTCCATATGCGTGGTCTGAAATCGTCCTTCGGCGCCCCACCACTTGGTCCGCTGACCGGGATTGGTCAGGGCATCAAAGATCCGTTGGGCTGGCGCTTTGATTGCAATTTCCTGGATTATGGTGTCGCTCGCGCTGGTGGGATTCATCAGTTTTTCTCCTTCTGACCTTCGGCTTCGATGTAATTCTTCAGGCCGCGCAGGCTGTGGCTCCAGAACTCTTCGTACTCGCGGAGCCAGACGCTAACGGCCCGCAGTGGTTTTGCATTCAAACTACAAATGCGAGCCGCGCCGTCTTTGCGGGTGACGACCAAGCCCGCGGATCGCAGCAAGCGGAGATGCTTGGAGATGGCCGGGCGGCTGGTCCGAAAATTCGCGGCTATCTCTCCAACGGTGTGTGGACGGCCGCGCAACAGGCTTAGGATACTTCGGCGAGTGGGATCCGCGATGGCGCGAAATGCTGTGTTGGTTGGGTTGCGTTTGATCGTAACCATGCGGTTACCGTTATAGTAACCGGACGGTTACGGATCGTCAAGGGCCTGCCCCGCGCGTCCGCTTTTTTGGAGATAGCATGAGAGACGCAATGATGATAAGAAAAGCGCAGTTTGTTTTGCTTCTAGCTGTGTGGGGATTGGGCCACGCGGCCGCTGCCGAGGATGCCGACGACTACCGCGGCGGCTGGCGAACGGACAAGGGCGAGGCGCACACCTATGAGTTCTCGATTCGTGGCGATATGGTTCGGGGCATCTATTGCACCTATTGTGCCGATGCGACGACGCTAGCTTTTGTGGACGGCAAGCTCGGGGCGGACGGCATCCGTTTCGTAGTAACGCACGTAAATGCGGATGGAAGCACGGCCTATCAGGACCAGGCCACAGCGCGATTCGATCACGGCAATCTGATCGTGACGGGCACTTCGGGACAGGCCGGCGCGAGCAAGTTCGAGCGCATCCTGATTAAAGACCCCAGAGGACCCGATCCGTTGCCGATCATTGTCTCGAGGCTGCCCAAAGCGCCACCTGTTCCGGCCGTCGCAATCAATCAGCAGGGAGTGGGCGCACCGCTTCCGCGCTATATTCAACCGGGTCCGTGGAAATCGTCGCTGACTGAGAAAGATGTTGTTGGCGTCTGGCTGGGTTTTGGCGTCGGTGCGCCCAAGCAGTATTTCATTATTCGCCGCGTGGGCAGCAAACTGCGCGGAATGGTGTGCGGGACTTGCGACAACCCCTACACGATGGCGGCGTTGGACGATTTCGAGATCCAGGGCGACGTGCTGAAGTTCAACATCCTGCACGAAGACTGGGGCGACGGCGAGTTGCCTACGTTCTATAAGCACGTCACGGCTCACCTAGGGTGGAACGAGATGCGCTGCGTTACCGCGGCCGACCATCAGCCGCCTCCTCCGGCGCGGCCGAGGCCAGCTGGCTTTGTGCCTGGGTTTTCCCTCACCGGGCCGATCGCGATTGAAGCCACGGCCGGGAATCGCTGGCCGGATTGGCCCCCGCAGAACACTACTTTGCGCTAAAAAGCTAGGCCAGGATCTGTTTGGCGATGGTCAGCTTCTGAATGTTCGTGGTGCCTTCGTAAATGCGGCCGATTTTGGCGTCGCGATACAGTTTTTCCACCGGGTAGTCTTTAGTAAAACCCACGCCGCCGAAAATTTCTACCGCTTGTGAAGCGGTGTCCTCGGCCACTTGCGAGGCGAAATATTTGGCCATGGCGGCTTCGGTGACGTAGAGATGTCCGGAATCGCGCAGCCGCGCGGCGTTATATACCAGCAGGCGCGCCGCCTCTACTTCCGTCGCCATTTGCGCCAGCTGAAACTGCACGCCCTGAAACTCGGCGATCGGCTTGCCGAATTGCTGGCGTTGCTTGGCGTAGCCGATGGCATGATCCAGCGCGCCTTGCGCCAGCCCGGCCATCTGGGCTCCAATGGCGATGCGTCCTTCGTTCAAAGTTTCGATAGCGATCTTGTAGCCCTTGCCCACTTCGCCAAGTACGTTGGCGGCTGGAACGCGGCAGTCGTCTAGGATCAATTCGCACGTCGAGGAAGCACGAATACCCAGCTTATCTTCCTTCTTTCCGACCTGAAAGCCGGGAAAATCGCGTTCCACCAGGAAGCAAGTGATTCCGCGATGGCCCGCTTCGGGATTGGCGTTGGCGAATACCAGGAAGAGGCCCGCCTCGCCCGCATTGGTGATCCAAAGTTTGCGGCCGGTGATGAAATATTCGTCGCCGCGCTTAGTGGCGCGTGTCGCCAGCGCGAAGGCGTCCGAACCAGAGCCCGCTTCCGACAGCGCGAACGACGCCACCATCTCGCTTGCCAGCTTCGGCAAATAACGGCGCTTTTGATCGTCGGTGCCCCAACGAATGATTACGTTGTTGGCGATGGTATTCTGCACATCGACAATGACGGCTGCCGATGGATCGACGGCCGCGAGAGCTTCTACGGCGAGCACGGCTTGAAAGAAACTGCCGCCCTGGCCCCCATATTCTTCGGGGATCTCGATGCCCATCAATCCGAGTTCGAACATCTCGCGCAGCAGATCTTTGCGGAAGGCGGCTACGGCGTCCATCTCGCGCACGTGGGGGCTGATGCGCTCGCGCGCGAAACGCCGGACGGTGTCCTGGAACATCCGCTCTTCTTCACTCAGGACAGTGAGCGGAGGCGTGGATGCGCTGGAAGTTTCGGCTACATTCGGCATGCTGCCTCCAGTCTACTCGCCGGGGTATATAATTGCGACCACTGGAGGCACCCATGAAAACGGGGTTAATCGTTATATTGCTCATTTCGGCCGCGACCCTAGCGGCATTTCAAGCACTCCCGAAATGTTCGGCTATGGATCCGGATACCGCGAAGGCCGGGGACACGGTCAGCATCACTTGCCAAAACGCGGACAAAGCCAATGTTTCCGACATGTATCTCACCGACGGCACCGACGATACTAAAGTTGCCGTGATGGACCACACTGAAGACAAGATCAAGTTTCAGGTGCCGAAGATCAAGGCGGGACGTTATCACATCGCGTTTTTGAACGCGAACAAGTCGTCGATGATCGAGCAGCCGGTGGTGCTGACCGTCGAATAATCTTCGCGCGCTTAACGTCCGTCAGCGCTCAGGCAAGGAGATAGTTATATTGCGGTACTTTAAGCCGCCGCTGTGATCGCCTTGCAGGTAAATTGGCCCTGGCTCGGCTTCATTACTATCGAGCGCGCCGCCCGTGATGCCTGGGATTCCGGTGTTGTCGATAATCACCACCCCATCGCGAATCACCGTGACGTTACGGCCAACCAGCGTCACGTCGTAGCTCTCCCACTGGCCAGGACGCGGAGCCACTTCGGCGGAGGGTGCGACGAAACCGTAGATAGATCCCATGGCGTGGAAAACATCGTTCTTGCCTGCGGGTTCATACTCCACCTGCACCTCGTAACGGCCCCGCAGATACACGCCGCTGTTCCCCCCGGGCGGGCAGTTGTATTCGATGTGCAGCTTGAAGTCGGCGAATTTGCCTGTGGTAGCGATGTTCGCGCCCGCCTCCAGATTTTGAAGTTCGCCGCTGTCAGCGCGCCAATGGTTCAGGGCGGGGTTGTCGGGCTGCCATCCAGCGAGGTCTCGCCCATTAAAGAGCGGCGCTGGAGTGCTCCATGCGGCGGGAGCCTGGCGATTAAGTGCGGGTGCGGGAACACCGGTCAGTTGACCCTGCGGAGTTTGTCCAATAAGTTTGTGTTCCTTTGCGACGATGCGCCACTGTACAAGCCAC
>Ga0210383_10003245_pt1 | contig 14621 bp, 11 predicted proteins | sample IncBWC14OmetaG_FD_160072 | JGI IMG/M metagenome (GOLD analysis project Ga0210383, IMG submission 160072) | Forest soil microbial communities from Barre Woods Harvard Forest LTER site, Petersham, Massachusetts, United States - Inc-BW-C-14-O ...
GTTGTTGTGCGAGTGAATGCAAGCGACGCCGGCAACAATCCGCTGACGTACTCGTGGACTGCGAGTGAAGGCGCCATCGATGGCTCTGGGCCTATCGTGCGATGGAACTCCGCCGGAGTAGCTGTGGGGCCTGGCATGGTCAGAGTACGAGTGGACAATGGGCGAGGCGGGACGGCGGAATGTTCCGCGGAGATTCGCGTCGAGCCGCAGCCGAATCACCCGCCCACAATGATCTGTTCGGCGGAACCCAGCTCGGTGTCCGTCGGCGACACTGTGCAGATTACCGCGACGGCCAGCGACCCGGACAACGACCCACTCACTTATAGCTGGGACACGACCGGTGGACAGCTCATCGGCTCTGGGGCGTCTGTAAGGCTTGATACATCCGGTCTCAAACCGCATGTGTACACGGTGAACGGCCACGTGAACGATGGGCGGGGCGGAACCGCAGATTGCTCAGTGAACGTGGACGTGCAGCGTTCGGCACAGGAGAGGCAGCTGGAAGCGAGGCTTTCCCTCCACAGCATTTACTTTCAGACTGCTCGGCCTTCGGAGAGAAATCCCGGCGGCGGTCTGGTCGAAAGCCAACGGGAGATCCTAGCTTCTCTGGCCACCGACTTCACGATGTATCTTACATTCGAGCCAGGAGCCCATTTGATCCTAAGTGGCCACGCGGACCCGCGAGGATCAGTCGAGTACAACAAAGCCCTCACGCAGCGACGAGTGGACCGCGCCAAGAGCTTCCTCGTTGAACATGGTGTTCCTTCCGACAGCATTGACGTTCAGGCTTTTGGCAAGGAAGACGAACTGACTCCCGACCAGGTGAAGCAACAGATGCAGGATAATCCGGACCTCAGTCCGGATGACCGCCAAAAAATGTTGGACAACTTTCAAGTAATTGTTCTGGCCAATAATCGGCGCGTGGATGTGTCCTTGAGCACGACGGGACAACAATCTGTTCGCCGGTATCCCTTCAATGCGAAAGATGCCTTAGCGCTGATCAGCACGAAGGGCATCGCGAAGGAGCCAGCGGCCAAGAGGAAGCCGACGGAATAGCGGAGCGAGAGCCGAGAAACCGCTTAGTCCTGACAGCGCGTACATAAAGCCCGCAAAGGACTAGGCGTTGAATAGAAGAACGTTCGTGTCGGCCGGGATGGGAGTTCAGCGAAGGTGGTCACTTCGAACTCCCAATCCGGCCATTTTCATTTGAATCGTGTCTGCCAGAGTTCAGCGAGAGAAATACCGGTTTCGTTAACGCCGATTGTTGGCTATCTTACTCTTCGGCATGATTTCGGTCCGTCATCTCCAAATCTTTAGGACGATACTTCCGCTCGTTGTCCTGGCGGCCATCTTCAGTCTTGCACCCAGGCCGGTACAGGGACAGGACAAAGCTGCCAGTGAAAAATGTCCCCCTCCAACGCGCACGGACAACGTAGTCGAAACGATTCACGGTGTGTCTGTCGCTGACCCCTATCGCTGGCTCGAAGATCAGAATAGTCCGGAAACTCGCTCCTGGATTGACGCCCAGGACCGCTGTACTGACGCCGTGCTCGAATCCGTTCCGGGACGGGCTCAGATTGCAAAACGCCTTACCGAGTTAATGAAAGTCGACACCCTTGGTCTTCCCGTGGAACGCAACGGCTGCTACTTCTTCATGAAGCGCCGCTCCGACCAGGATTTGTTCGTCATTTACCGGCGGAAGGGGCTTCACGGCGATGATGAGGTTCTCGTGGATCCTCAGCCGATGAGCGCCGATCATTCCACCAGCGTGTCGTTGATGGACGTGTCCCATGACGGCTCGCTGGTCGCCTATAGTGTTCGCGCCGGCGGCCAGGACGAGGTTACCGTCCATTTCCTCGATACGGCGACGCGCAAGGAATTGCCCGATCAACTCTTGAAAGCGAACTACTTCGGTCTGTCCATCCAGCCGAATAATCGCGGCGCTTACTATGCGCGCACTACCGCCGACGGACCGCGGGTGTACCACCACCTGATGGGCTCAGGCGTCATCGCGGACACCGAAATTTTCGGAAAGGGTTACGGCCCCGAGAAAATCATTTCGGCCGGTTTGTCCGAAGACGGTCGCTACCTTTTGGTCGAAGTTTATTACGGCTCGGGAAGCAAACGCTCCGAGCTTTATTTCCAGGACGTCGAAAAAGGCGGGCCGGTGGTGTCCATCGTGAATGATCTCGATTTCCACTTCGACGGAGAAATCGAAGGCGGCGCCTTGTACGTCTCGACGAACTGGAAAGCTCCCAAATGGCGCGTTTTCCGCGTGGACCTGCAAAATCCCGCCCGAGACGCCTGGAAGGAAATCATTCCCGAGTCCGACGCCGCAATTGCGGGTTTTGGTCTTTGCGGCGGGAAAATATTGGTGCAGTACATCCGCAACGCGGTTTCACAAATTAAGATATTCGATCAGGACGGAAAGCCCGTTGCCGATATCACCCTTCCTGCACTGGGAGCGGTTGAGGGAACCAGCGGAGCGTGGGATCTGCAAGACGCTTTCCTGGACTTCCAGTCCTTCAACATTCCCTACGGCGTTTACCGCGTTGATATGCGCACTGGGAAGCTCGAAGCCTGGGCCACGCCCAAGGTACCCTTCGACAGCAATGCCTACACAGTCGAGCAAGTCTGGTATGAATCCAAAGACAAGACGCGTATCCCGATGTTCTTGTTCTACAAGAAAGGTCTGAAACGAGACGGTCGCCGCCCCACCTGGCTCACCGGTTACGGAGGCTTTAATGTGAGTTCCACTCCTGGATTTGATGAGCCTGCCATCGAGTGGGCCGACGTGGGTGGAATTTACGCGGTGGCTAACTTGCGTGGTGGTGGCGAGTTTGGCGAAAATTGGCACGGCGCGGGAATGATGGAGAAAAAGCAGAACGTTTTTGATGATTTTATTTCCGCCGCGGAATGGTTGGTTGCCAAGGGCTATACGAACTCAACGAAGCTGGCGATCGAGGGCGGAAGCAACGGTGGACTTCTTGTGGGCGCGACCCTTACGCAGAGACCTGATTTGATGCAAGCGGTTATCTGCGAATATCCGCTCCTCGACATGTTGCGTTATCAAAAATTTATGGACGGGCCATACTGGGTTCCCGAATACGGCTCCGCGGATGACCCCGCTCAGTTCAAATACCTTTATGACTATTCGCCCTATCACAATGTGAAACAGGGCACGAAGTATCCCGCCGTCCTTTTCATAACCGGTGACGGAGACACCAGAGTCGCGCCGCTGCACGCGCGGAAAATGACGGCGCGGATGCAGGCAGCCACAGCTTCCGACCGTCCGATCCTGTTGCTGTACGACACGAAGTCGGGACATTCGGGCGGCCGTCCTCTGAACAAACAAATTGAAGAACGCACAAATGTCCTGAGCTTCTTATTCCTGGAGCTCGGAGTTAGCTTGAACTAAGGAAAAGCAGGGGTGTACTCGCCTTTCGACTCGCTCGCGAGCTTCGGCGGGCATGTGCCATAGCGCGCTTGCGCGCGAAGGCAGATGGAGGCGGGGGGAGTTGAACCCCCGTCCGAGAAACCTTGCAACCCGAAGACTACATGCTTGTCCCGTTCCGATGGTTTCACCGAGGGAACTCAGAGCGGGCAAGACGCGCCCTCGGCTAGTCCGATGATCTCGCCGCCGAATTACGGACCGAAATTCGACAGCCAACCTACTGTGTGACGCCTCATCCCAAACGCGTAGGTGACGCCTGGGGAGACGCGCAGCTTACTTTTGGTTAGGCTGCGAGAGCCAACTGTGAGTTGCCAGTTGTTGTTTTTCCACCCGATTGCGGGCAGGTGGGGCCCGGCATGCCTTCGAGCAGCGGCAGTTTCCGTCGAAACCGTGTCGCCCCCGTTGGAGATTCCAGAATACCACTCCGAGTGAGCGCGACGCAAAACGGCCTGCCGTGAATTACCTGCCAAGCAGGACCGTGCGGGGAGCAACCGGTCAGCGCGTGAGGAAAGCAATCAGCGGGACGTAATTCGGATACTGAGCGCTCAGCGCGTCGCGCTTGCCGGGCTCGTAGTCCGCAGGATCGAAGCCGGGCGCCATCGTCGTACCCATCAGCGCGAATTTCCCACCGGGCGCGAGCCGCGAGCCTTGCCATGTTCCGCCCGCGACGGCGTGCTGTACGCGCATTCCAGCGAGTAAATCCTGACCCAGTAGAACTGCTTCCGCGGCTCCGTCAGGTTTGAGCATCAACATTTCGACGGGATCGCCCAGATAGAAGTGGTACACCTCGTCGCCTTTGAGCCTGTGCATGGCGGAGAACGTGTCCGGCGTCAGCATGTAGTAGATGGCTGTCGAGAGGCCGCGCTCGCCCTGATAGCAAGGCGAGAGCGATGGCTGCGCGAGCGTATATTTCGAGCGGTACGACTCGACGAAGTAGCCTCCCTCGACTGGGAGGGGCTGAAGCCTCAAGAATTCCTGAATCTGCTTGGCAGTCAACATCGAGACTGAATTGACCTCGTTTGGAGCCACGAAGATACGAACCCAGGGCAGGGAAGGCAAGCAAAACCTCCGTCCGGATGGCTTGCGCCGGCGGCAAGCCCGCCTGCTGCATGGGCAGGAACGCGTCGCGGGAATGCCAGTTGACACCCCCTGATACCGTTTCCATAATCTGAAAAGGGTAGGAATCCCTTGAAAGAACGCCAACGATCACTGGAGCAGGCCCTCGAAGAAGCCGTTTCCCGGGCATTGCGCGATAATCTAGCGCCGCTGCAGCGGACTGCGGACGAGCTTCACCAGGCCTATGCCGACCTAGTGGCAGCCTGTTCGTCCACGCGGCCGAGCAACGCACTGCCGGCGATGTTGCGGGCGCAAACGGCGGCTTCCGCGCTGGCCGCGGGGCTTTCCGTGCTCTCAAATTTTGTGGCTGTGGCCCTGAATCCGCGCGAGAGCCGAAGCTCGGACGAACATGCGAGCGCCAAAGCCTCTGCCGTGGCAGAATTGGAACCGGAAGCGCCGGCCGCGGAACCAGAGGTTCGCGCGCCAACTCGATTCGAACCCAAGTCTGATTGGGCGCAAGAGCCGGTTGCGGAAGAATCCATTGAGATATCGGCCGAGGTGCCGATTCATGCGGCGGTGATTGAAGAACCAATTGTTTCCGAGCCGGAAGCGGTCGCGGAAGCGGTCTCCGAAGCGGCGGCTTTCGACGTAGCAAGCCTGTCCACCGAGCTTCGCGATCTGCATCGCCGCGCGAACCGGGTCGCCAAAGTGGCCATGCAAGACATCAAACTATTGCGGCCCAAGGATGTGCGTCTGGGTCGCGAAAACAAAGACATCTGTCGTCGGTTGCGCAGTGACATTGACAAAGCCCGCAAAGAATACGACCGCCGCTTCCGCGCGATTCAGGATCATCCCGTGGATTATTTCCATCACTGGATGCTGGAAATCCTCGCCGAGGGCGATGCCCAAGCTCTCGGAGAATATCCTTATCCCTCGCCTGTACTGCGGCACTAAAACCATTGCCATGGGATCCGCGCGCCGGTTCGCTTGCGCTGCCGGAGCCCTGCTGATTCTGTGCTCGATTTGTTCCGCGCACCCGAACACCGCGACGGCGAAGGCAAAGTCCGCTGCCGCACCGGCAATCACCGATAAGCAGCTCGAAAAACTTTCGCGCGCTCTGAAACTGCCAAATGCTTCAGCGGTTTACGCGCAGCTCAGCGCACTTGCGTCAGGGAAATCTTCCGGCACGCTCGGGATGCGTGCGTCGCTGGCGCTCGGCTATTACGATTACGGCAAAGGAAATTACTCGCAGGCCGCCAAATGGCTCGCGCGAGCCGAGAACGATCCCCTTGTCGCGGACTACGCGCTCTACTGGGCCGCGGAGACCGATCTTGCCCTTGGCCATAGCGCCGATGCCCTCGCCGAATTCAAGCGCTTCCGCAGCGAATATCCGGATTCGGTGATGACGGACGCAGCGCTCCAGTCGCTCGGCGACGCAGCGTTCGCGGCGAACCAGCCAGCCGAGGCGGTCGCCGCTCTGGACGCATATTCGCAGACAACGCAAAGGCCCGCGCTGCTGTTTCTGCGCGGCGAGGCTCACGAGCAGGCCGGAAAGCCGCTCGACGCCGTCGCCGATTATCAGGCCGCGTATCTCCGCTTCGCCACCAGCGAACAGGCGCGCCAGGCGGCCACCAAGCTCGGTTTCCTGCGCAGCAGTCTCGGAGCAAACTATCCTCCGCTCGCTATTGATCAGAGGCTCGCGCATGCCGCGATGCTATTCGCGGCAAAAAATTGGAACGACGCGCGCAACGAATATGCCGACCTGATGCCTGAACTATCAGGCGCCGATCGCGAGCGGGCGCAATTGCGCATCCTCGAATGCGGAGTGGCGCTCGGTTCCGGCCCCGGCGAAATCGCGGTACTCCAGATCAGCGATCCTGATGTGGACGCCGAGCGTCTGGATGCTCTCGCGGAATATTACCGGGCGCAGCAGCAGGAAGCGCAGATGGTCGCTGCCGTGGAGGGAGTGGTGTCGCGCGCCCCGTCGAGCCACTGGGCGGAATCGGCGTTATTTTCGGCAGGTAACTATTATTGGGTGCAGCTCGATCGCGATCGCGCCTCGGGTTACTACAAGCGGCTCGAAGAGAATTTTCCCACATCAACAAACGCTACCGCCGCGCAGTGGCGCGTGGCGTGGTCGGCCGTCCTGAAACGGCAGCCGGAAGCTGCCGCTATGCTACAGGATCACTTGCAGCGATTTCCCGGATCGACATACACGCCCGACGCGCTTTATTGGCTTGGGCGCCTGGCGGAAGAAGCAGGAGTGGCGCCGCTCGCGCGCGGCTATTACGCGAAACTGGCGGAACGCTATCCGCAAAACTATTTTCAGACTCAAGGTGCGGCGCGGACACGCGCGGTAGGTCCGGGACCGGTCGAAAAATCGAGCGTGCTCGATTCAATTCCTCCGGTCTCTGCGATACCGAAACTCGATGGACCGATTCCGCTCGCCGCGGTCGGGCGACAGGCGCGCGCAGATGCGTTGCGCTCGATCGCGTTCGACGCTTCGGCGGAACTTGAGTTACGCGCGGGATACGCCGCCACGGGTGAGCCGCGACTGTTGCTCGAAGCTGCTCAGTCAGCCGCAGCGGCGGGCCACTACGGCGCAGCGATCGTTACCGTGCGGCAAATTTTCCCGCAGCTCGAATCGCAGCCGTTCTCCGACGTGCCGCGTGACGTATGGCGCGTGGCCTACGCGCTGCCGTTCGAAGCCTCCATCCGGCGCTGGTCCGCGAAGGCCGGAGTTGACCCAATGCTTGTCGCCGGGCTGATCCGGCAGGAGTCAGCGTTTGAGCCCGATGCGCGCTCCGGAAAGAGCGCAATTGGATTGATGCAGCTGATCGGCCCGACTGCCCGCATCTGGGCGAAGCATGAAAAAATTGGCTATTCGCGCGCGAGGCTCACGGACCCGGATTACAATGTGAGGCTCGGCTCGGCCTATTTGGCGGGTCTGGAAAAACAATTTGGCGGCGCTGAGTGGGCGCTCGCCGCGTACAATGCCGGAGAAGACCGGGTGACGCTTTGGACGGCAGGGCAAACGTATCGCGAGACGGCCGAATTCGTGGACTCGATTCCGTTCACTGAGACGCGCCAGTACGTGCAAATCGTGACGCGCAACGCGGATATCTATCGCCGGCTTTATGGAGCTCAACCAGATGAACCCCGCCCAGCCCGAACGCGCTCTGGCCGCTAATCCCACACTTTCACTGAAGGCCGAACGCTTCACCGAATCTGTAATCCGCGAAATGACGCGCCTGGCGCTGCGCCACGGAGCGGTCAATCTTTCGCAGGGCTTTCCCGATTTTCCAGCGCCCGCGGAGATCAAGCGTGCCGCGCAGGAAGCGATTTCCGCGGACATCAACCAGTACGCCATCACCTGGGGCGCGAAAAAGTTTCGCGACGCGATTGCCGCGAATTTCGAGCGCACGCAGGGCGTCGCGGTCGATCCGGAGCGCGAAATCACAGTCTGCTGCGGTTCGACGGAAGCGATGATGTCCACAATGATGGCCATCATCAATCCGGGCGATGAAGTCGTGGTGTTCGAGCCTTTCTACGAGAATTACGGCCCCGATGCAATTCTCTCCGGCGCGACGCCTCGGTTCGTAAAGCTGCGGCCGCCCGATTGGTCGTTCGACCCTGACGAGCTCGCGGCGGCATTCGGCCCGAAGACCAAAGCGATCATTCTCAATACGCCGAACAATCCGACCGGGAAAGTTTTCGAGCGGGCGGAATTTGAGCGCATTCGCGATCTTTGCGTGCGGTGGAATTGTTTTGCCATCACGGACGAGATCTACGAGCACATGCTCTACGACGGCGCGAAACACATCTCGCTCGCCACGCTTGACGGTATGCGCGATCGCACGATCACAATCAACGCGCTTTCGAAGACCTATAGCGTGACCGGTTGGCGAGTCGGCTGGGCCATCGCTCCGCCGGACGTGACGCAAGCGATCCGCAAGGTCCACGATTTTCTCACCGTGGGAGCCGCGGCCCCGTTGCAGGAGGCGGGCGCGGTCGCGATGCAATCGCTGCAGAGTTATTACGATTCGCTTTCGAGCGAATATTTAGTGCGCCGCGATCGCTTGCTGGGAATTCTCACGAATGCCGGCTTCCGGTGCTTCAAGCCGCGCGGCGCGTATTACATCATGACGGATATTTCCGCATTCGGCTTTCCTGACGATGTGACCTTCGCGAAATACCTGGTGACGGAAATCGGAGTGGCGGCAGTTCCCGGTTCGAGTTTCTATCGCGATCCTGCGGACGGCCGGACGCACCTGCGCTTCACATTCTGCAAGAAGGAAGCCACGCTTCAAGCCGCCGCCGAGCGCCTTGCCAAGCTGAAAGCCGCCCGATAGAAGTTCGCGTCACGTATTCAGATCGAACGATTGCAAGTAAGCGGGAATCGCCACCGGCCAATGATACTGGTCTGTGATCGCGTCCCGCAGCGAAGTCAGGCCGCTCGGTTCGCCGTGAATCATGAATGTCTGGCGCGGCGGTGCCTTGATCCCGGAGAGCCAGCGCAGCAGTTCGCTTTTTCCCGCGTGCGCCGAAAGCTGGCCGATATCAACCACCTCGGCTCGCACGGGCACTTGTTCTCCATAGATACGCAGAAACTTCGCGCCATTTTGCAGCGCCTGGCCTCCTGTGCCTTCCGCCTGATAGCCCACAAGCAGGACGGAGCTGCGCGAATCCGGCAGCCGGCGCGCCAGATGATGAAGGATGCGGCCGCCGGTGATCATGCCGCTGGCCGAAATGATGATGCAGGGCGAGACCACGTCGTTGATCTTTTTCGAGTCTTCCACCGTGCGTGTCAAATGCACATTCTTGACATTGAGTGGGTCTGCGCTGGTTTGTGCCCTTAAATCATGGTCCCCGTGATGACGCGCGTACATGTCCGTAACGCTGATCGCCATCGGGCTGTCCACGTACACCGGCAACTCCGGAATCCGCTTCTGCTCTAGAAGTTCGCGCAGGTAGTACATCAGAAGCTGCGTTCGATCCACGGCGAATGCCGGAATCACGATAGCTCCTCCGCGTTTCGCCGTCCGGTTGATGACGTCCCCGAGTTCGTCCGTCACCGAGCCGGTCGGATGCTCGCGATCGCCATACGTCGCTTCGCACAGCAGGAAATCCGCGCGCGTGGGCGATTCAGGATCATTCAGAATCGGCTGATCGTAGCGGCCAACGTCGCCTGAGAAAACCACCAACATCTTCTTCCCGCCTTCCGTGATGGTCAGCTCCAGCCACGTTGCGCCCAGGATGTGCCCGGCGTCGTGCGGGAGGACGGAGAATTGAGGGCTGATCGTGAACGAATCGTTGCTCGGAATTTCGCGAAACTGAGTAAGCGTCGTTTGCGCTTCCGCCACCGTGTAGAGCGGAAGCGGCGGCTTGTGGTTGGTGTAGCCTTTCTTCGCGGCATACAGCGCGTCTTCCTCCTGCAGGTGAGCCGAATCGGGGAGCAGCACGCCGCATAGTTCATGAGTGGCGGCATTCGCGTAAATCGGACCGCGATAGCCATTGCGCACCAGCCGCGGCAGATAGCCGGTGTGGTCGATGTGCGCATGAGTCAGCAGCACCCAATCAATGGTCGCTGGGTCAATTGGACACTTGTCCCAATTGCGCTGCTTCAGCTCTTTCGATCCCTCGAAGAGCCCGCAATCCACCAGCAGCCGCTTGCCCTCTGCTTCGATCAGATACTTCGAACCGGTAACTGTGCCTGCTGCGCCTAGAAAGGTGATTTTGGCCATAGGGGCGGTATTCTAGTTCGTATCGTGCCTTGAACCCGCGTCTTTTTTTCGGCGGTGCGGAGAGTAATAGCGAATACCGATTCGCACGTTGTTTGACGCTTTGTATCTCGGAGTGCTATAAAGGCAAGCACTCCCTTTCGTCTCCTGTGGGGCCGTAGCGCAGTTGGGAGCGCGCCTCGATGGCATCGAGGAGGTCGCGGGTTCGAACCCCGCCGGCTCCACCAAATTTTCGCTCGCAAGCCAATTTCGCCACTTCCTTGAAATTCTTCCAACCTCCTGAAAATAGGCAGCTTGCAAGCAGTACTTTAGGCACATCTCCTTCACCACATTTTTCTGGTATGCTCTGCAACATAGTGAGGGGAACTGGTGTCTAACTATAGCATCAGGGTTGCCCCGACGGAGCGCGGCACACGCAATGGGCGAACTGGCACACAGTCTGCCGTGGGTACGCGACGAAGGCGAGTTGGTGACTGAGCTGCAGGCTGGCTCGGACGCTGCCTTCGACTATCTCGTCACCTACTACCACTCGAGTGTGTACAACCTTGTGTACGGAATTCTATCCGACCGCGCCGACGCTGCTGACGTAACCCAGGAAGTTTTTCTGCACGTATTTCGCGGCATTCGCGGTTTCCGCGGTGGGAGTTCGCTGAAGACCTGGCTCTACCGCATCTGCGTGCGCCAAGCGCTGAATCATCGGCGCTGGTGCTGGCGGCATCACCGCATGCAGACCTCGATTGACGTCGAGGGTCCGGACAAGAGTCCCATACTTGAATTGAAGGATGCTGAGGCGACTCCCTTCGAGCAGTGCGCGACGCACGAAGTGCAGGCGACGGTTCGCCATGCGCTCGCGACAGTGCCGCCGGTCTTTCGCAGCGCCGTGATCTTGAGAGATCTCGAGGGACTTTCATACGAGGAGATCGCCGAGGTTCTCGAAGTATCGGTGGGAACGGTGAAGTCCCGCATCATGCGCGGAAGGCGAATGCTGAAGGAAATTCTCGATCCTTTGCTGCGAGCGCCTCAGCCTGAGTTACAAGAGGCGTCAGGCCATGCCGCATCGGCGAATGCAGTGATGAGCCACGGGTCGCGGACTTCGCCGCGACGCCGCGCAAAGATTCAGTTCGAAGGGCGGCCCGAAACGTTCGCGCCATCTCGCGCGGAATTCATCAAGGCGGTGGAGATGCACGGGGGCACGCAATGAACTGCCGCGAAGCCCAACGGCATCTACCCGGCTACCTGGACGGAGCAATCCGCGCGCGTGATCGCGTTCTTCTGCGCGAACATTTGAATTCTTGCCATGAATGCCAGCAACAGCTCGCGGGCTATCGCTTACTTGCAACTCATCTGGCGAACGTAAAGCCGGTGGATGCGCCTGCCGGTTTGGCCGCGCAAATTCGCGCGCAAGCCTCGGAGGTGCGTTCTCCGTGGGCTTTCGTGAATCGGTTGTGGGCGCGCGCGCTTTTGGTCTCCCAGAATATTCTCGAGCCGCTCGCTGTTCCCGCTACGGGTGGCGTGCTTACGGCGGTGGCTGTTTTCATGTTGGTCGTCCAGAGCATGCTCGTGGGAATGCCGCTGGGTCGTGTGGAGGCCGACGATCTGCCTTTGAATTTGGTTCAGCCCGCCGAGCTCGAACGCCTCGCGCCGTTCCCGGTTCCGGGCATCAGTCGAACGGAAGGCCAGCCTGACTCCGGTCCGCTGCTGGTCGAGGCAACGCTGAACGCCCAGGGCGAAGTTCTGTTTTACAAGATTCTATCCGGCCCGAACGATGCCGCGGTACAGCGCCAGCTCGACCAGGTTCTCCTGTTTTCCCAATTTCGTCCTCAACTGGGCTTCGGACGTCCCATGGGCGGCGGGCGCGTCCTGCTGAGCTTCAGCGAGGTCCGTGTCCGCGGTTAGTATTCGGTCCTGCTCCGCTTCCCAGGTAGTCCGTCGCAATGTAGTACCTCGCCATTCTTGACTCCGTTCCGCTGGCTCGCTAGAGTTCGAGCGGTGAGACGGGTTGCGCTGGGTGGCGCGACGAATTCCGGAGTAAACGCCTGCCCGTCGAACCGCATCCCATGAGGCATACAGGTTGAGGAGCTTGCCCATCCGAAAGTTCGCCCATAAGTTGACGCCTGCGTGCTCCGCGCTCGTGCTTCTGGCCGCTACGATCGGCCTTGGCGGAGTGGCCCGCAGGTCGCAAGCGCAGGACGCCGCGACGCCAAGCTCTACAGGCATCAGCGTCGAAACCAGCCAGCAAATCTTTGCGGTGATGTGCGCGCTAGACGCAGCCGGATTTGACGCTGAGCAGGTCATGCCTGCAGACATGCCCGCGCGGATTGCCCTTCGCGAAGATTTGCTCAAGATGCAAGGCCCGGCGGCGAAAGCCATGCGCCAGTTTTATCGCGACCACGTCCTCGCAAGTCCGACCGAGACTCTCACGCCCTACATGACCTTCGCTTTGGTGGCTGACCCTCCGCCGAGTTTCCAGTTGCCAACCAATCGCGATGCGCTGCCGCCGTCGGTGCTTACGATTGACGGATTTCAGGAAGTCATCTCCGATTTTTATAAGGAGGCTCGCCTCGATTCGCGCTGGGCCAAAATTAATTCGGAGTCCGAGCCGGTCGCGGGCGGTTTTCGTTCCGCTCTCCGCAGGATCGTAACCGTTTCCGACGCGTATCTGCGTGAGCTCCCCAAGCCGGCCGAGGGGCGCACGTTCACCGTGTATGTCGAGCCGCTCGTCGGATCTCGAGCGAACTTCCGTAACTCCGGCGACCGCTATGCGATTATCGTGGGGAGCCTGTCCGATTCATCGGCGGATACGATTCAGCATGCCTACTTGCACTACATGCTCGATCCTTTCGTGCTGCGCTATCGGCCGGTCGTGTACACCAAGCGAGTGCTGTTGAACGTGGCGGCCCGCGCGCCGCAACTCCCCGCGGAATATCACGATGATTTCGTTTCCTTGATGGACGAGTGTTTGATCAAGGCGGTGGAATTGCGCCTTCATCATCTCTCCGGTGACGCGCTGGAAGCCGAGCTGAAGAATGACGATGAATCGGGTTACATACTGGTGCGACCTCTCGTCGCCCAGTTGCAGAAGTTCGAAAAAGACTCGCCTGCGATGTCGTATTATTTCCCCGGCCTGATTACGGGCATTGACGTGGAGGCGGAGCAGAAGCGCCTGCAGGGCGTGAAGTTCGCCTCAGCTGACGCCCCTCTTTTGCTGGGCGCGCACGGCCAGCCCGTGGCGCCGCAATCGGAGCTTGATGAATGGATCACCGAGGGCAATCGCCAAATCGCGAGCAAGGATGTCGCGGCAGCTACGGCGACGTTTCGAACCGCGTTCGCCAAGTATCCAAACGATCCACGAGTGTTGTACGGACTCGCAATCGCATCGGTGCTGTCGGGCGAGGGCGACCGCGCCAAAGATCTTTTCGAGCAGCTTGTTTCCGCGCGAAGCGCGACAACGCCCGGCTCGGGTAGCGCGCTCGTTCCGGACCCGTCCATTCTGGCGTGGTCCCATGTGTACCTCGGGCGCATTCACGATCTCGAGGATGAACGAGAGCTTGCCGTGAATGAATATCAGGCGGCGCTGGCGGTGTCAGGAGCACCGGAAGTCGCGCGCGCGGCCGCGCAGAGCGGCGTCGAGATGGCTTACAAGCCTCCGGCGCGCCCCGGGGAAAGCCAGCAACCACAGCCGTGAAGCGAAGGTCTCGCGCTGGGGTTTCGTCGAGAAATATCGCGCAGAAGGAGGACCGATCCCTGTGAACATTCCATCGATGCAATATGTTATCCGGGTCTTATCGCTTTCTTTTGCTGCCAGCATTCTCTTTGCAACAGTTTCGCACGCGCAAATGTCCGGCTCGCGCTCGCCAGCGACGCCAACAGCGACATCAACGGACGCGCAGCAGACCGAACTGCACGAGCTAACGGACGTGCAGAGACAGCCGGGCGTAACGGTCGATCCGAAGGAACAGAAGGCATACGATGCCTTTTACCACGCGGAAGACTCAGCTAAAAAGATCCAACTCGGCAACGCGTTCCTTGAAAAGTATCCCAAGAGCATATTTTCGGAGGCGGTGGACTCTGGCCTCACCGACGCCTATTACGACAATCACGATTGGAAGGATTTTTATGCGACGGCGGACAAGGCCCTGGCGCTGAAGCCAGATGATGTAGACGTCCTCACGACGGTCGGCTGGGTGATCCCGCACGTCTATGATCCCCATGCGGACGATGCGGACAAGCTATTGGACAAAGCGGAGTCCTGCGCGAAAACGGCCATTCAAGTTCTAAACACGATGAAAAAGCCGGCGAGCCTGACGGACGCCCAATTTGCCGCTGTGAAGGCGTTGAAAGCCAATGAAGCGCACAGCGCCCTCGGGCTC
>Ga0210383_10003246_pt1 | contig 14618 bp, 19 predicted proteins | sample IncBWC14OmetaG_FD_160072 | JGI IMG/M metagenome (GOLD analysis project Ga0210383, IMG submission 160072) | Forest soil microbial communities from Barre Woods Harvard Forest LTER site, Petersham, Massachusetts, United States - Inc-BW-C-14-O ...
TATACCGCAGACAAGAAGATTTTGAGCTTGATACCTAGATTACAGACACATGGTAAACGTAATGAGGACAAGGATAGATTTTACGCACTTGAGATGGTATTGAAGGTTCGACACACATGCAGACAGTACGCCAGAGCTATGATGTGGTGCATTCCTGCTTTTCGCATGCCCGAAACTGAAAGGGAATAAGATTCAGTCATGATCGCAATAAAAACTAATTAGCTCACCCATTGAAACCAACCTGAATACCAATCTGAAGTGTTGCTAGGCCCAGGCATCTGGGACTTGAGCCCTGGAGGACAACACAGGTGGCGTACTAGACAATGGGTGGAAGAGCAACCATCGGGGCAGAGGGCCAGGGTCAAGGGTTAATTCAGAAGCTCGTACAAGTACTCAACATAAATTAGAAGTTCAATTACCAGAACCAGATGGCGTTGGCAGATCAGAGATGACACGGCTTGGTATCAACTAGTCACAGTTTAGAATAGGCAAATTAGTCTTGTTTTGTCGAGGTCTTCGTAAATTTCAATTGTCAATCTGCCCACACCTCGAGCAACTTCCTCTTGTCTGCCCTCCTGTCTAGGTAAATAGTTATCAACTACACACATCTTTTCAGACGGAAAGGTAATTTAACGTGTCTAAGGTCAGTCTATATATGTCTAGGGCATATCAATCACCTACACTAAGTGGCGGTAGACACTGCCAACACGCGGTGAAAGGTTTATATGAGAAACTGTCAAATTGGGCCAGGTCACAAGATGAGCACTTCGGGCAATATTTGGTAACGTTTGGTTCCGAAGCCATTGACAAATTTAAACTCTAAATCCTACCAACTTGAGCTTGAAGCCGCCGTCTCAGGCTCTACCAGTTACTATGTCTAGCCAGACCACCTCCGCCGCATACCCCCTCAATCCCACATCCACACAAGTTGTCACTCCTCAGGCTCTCCTGAACCAGCTCTCGCCATATATCTCTCAAACCGCGTCTGTGCTGCTGACAGCAATCACTTTCCTCACCCACGCTCTCGGATTTCTCATTTCCAAGATATCTTACCCTATATTCTTGCTCTCTCCGCTTTCAATCATCCTCTACCTCCTTTCCCCAGCAATCGTCCTTGCGGAAGTCGTCCTTGACATGCTAGTTGCCACACCGTACCATATTTCGCTCTACCTGTTGGACGCCTTCTATCCGGTCTACGTGCTTTGCGGCGTTGCATGCATCGTTGGGGCATTGCTTGGAATTGGCGGGCGGATGACTACGACAATGTTGGTTGACATGGCTGTGGGTCCCAATGAGGGCAGGACTCGTCAGTTAGGGCCAAGCCGGTCTGAGGAGAAATCGAGAGTGAAAGCATGATGGGAGCGGTCATTTCTGGTAAGCCTTCTCCCAGGTTTTTCGCATATATCGGGGGGGGGTGCGTATCTGATCAGTGTCGGTTCAGTTTGTGGTCTTCGTAGCATTCAAACGTATCGATAATAGCAGGCGCTGAGTACGAACTTAAGAGGTAAGCCATCTCGTCGTTGGTCCTCCAGAACATCAATCATTGTGACTATATGCATACTCAAGAATGTCCTCTAGATAGTTGTTGTGTATTATTTAGCCCGACGATATTTTTCGTCGATCCTTTTCGGGAGACAAAAAAAAAAGCAAACCCATATATATGAACATTGACACCAAGGGTTTGTCTGACAATTAGCATATTTCAGGGCCAGAATTAGGCCCATGGGGAGGTCAATTTCGTGAGAGGCCAAAGACCATTCAATCGTTGTATGCATACAATCCTTTTTCCAGAACTAAGACCTGAAGAGCACTGATAATGTATTTTACGCCCAGAAAAGCCAACAAATAACATATAAGTAAGTTTGTCGATCAGGCGTCCCAGTCCATCCTGTCGGGTACCAGAATTTGCTGTGACGTGCCCCTCTACAAACATACCATAGTTTCATCTGGCAAGCTGTACAATTTCGATCAAATTCATCAGTCAAGCTTCAAGCGTCAGTGCGTCACGGATTACCCCAAATCCGCAAGCGGCAAAAATCCGGACAACATATGGGAGAGCTTCCGGGGACCTCGATGAACACCTCCATGATCATCCCGCTTCTCCAGAGGAAGCAAACGGTCGTGTTTGGCCAGTCCCATAGACCTCATAGCGGAACTCGCCCTCGCATTATCAGGGTACTTACTGGCAAGTTCCCACCCGCCGCAAACGACTCCTTTCTATGCTCAAAACTACTGTGTTCAACTTCACCCGCCCATCGTTCTGCAACCCAGTGGAATGGTGAGTCATTTCCGGTACCAGCAATGGGACGACTTCCCTGCTCAATTACCAACGAGGACATTAGATTTATGCTTGTACGGTTGACATGCCTCTGCCAAAGTGTTACACGAGGGCTCTAATAGAAACCCACTACAAGGTAGCGGGAATAAACACTGGCTTTCGTGTTCTCTACTAGTATGGCTCGGTTCCTTGGTTATCGGATATGAGCCAGGGCTTTAGTGTTCCGCCCGCCCATTGACCTTTCGATGTGCCCTGCTCGAGAATGGGGCATTGTCCGATTCCTTCGTGTGCTGGAGGGTCGTTACTTGTCAGTGCTCACCTACTTCGATTCATCATCATCGTCACATCTTTCCACTACCCAGCGATTGATTCATAAATGACTGAGAGTAATACCGGAATCTCCCGTCCTTTTCATTCTCTTTTTTCGCGCCATGCACACGGTTTGGCACCCAGGTACCAAACGTTCACACCCATTGGCCCACGCGCTCCTGGGTTGATGAACGTATACCTCATCACCCTCAGCACAAACAGAAATATGGGCCTCTATGCTTCCATCTTCCCCTAACGCCATCCCGCCCCTCCCACACCAGTTATGACCAAGATATGGGCCGATTTCAACCTCCCCATGCCCTCTAGACGCACGTTTATTACCAGGTCCCTAGACACTTTTAACTTAGCTGCAAATACTAACCCCGCCTGTGTGGACGCTGTGCAATGGCTCCTCGTAAAAGTATCCCTTGGAGTGCATCAACGGGGGCGACCGTATGCTGGAGGATTTTGTGAGGATGTCAGGAAACGAGGAGTCTCGCAAGATCCTGGCTGAGATAATGGGCGGGGTGAAGTCATTCATATTGACATGCAGTATCATATCAGAAGTAGCCGAAGTCATGGTGCTCACACCAGGGCAGAATACGAATTCCGTTACAAGATGAACCGGCGGGGTGAGGACCATACGGACAAAAGCAAACCTTTCGATAGAATTTATAGTCATGATGCATATTATCGCATCTGTCATCGATGCCTCCATATTCGATTGCCGGAAGAGTACCAACTGCACGGGAAACATCTGTAGTCAGACAAGAGTGAGTACGTTGTGGTGGTGAGAGAATGCATACGATCGGCTAGCACATACATTTCCGCCCCTCTTTTCTCGAATTGACAATCTCATAGAACTCGCCTGCAAGTGAGAGTGGTTCACCAGAACAAGAGCTAAGCCTGGGTGGCAAAGAAACGTCAAGCCATGCTTGAAGATATATCCAGCAGCCCTCGAGAACGAAGACATTCCCAATTCCGTCATTCATGGCGCAGCTGCAATCGGATTTTTCATCAGTGTCCTCTCCGTCGGGTAGCCGAACGATCACGGTGTTGAATATGCCGCATCCCTGGTAACACTCCACAATTCTGGCCTCTACGTTGTCCCCAGGCGGAATACGAGCAGTCCAAGGCGTCCATTCCCCAGAATTGTTATCTGTGCCCCACTCTTTAGGGCATTCACCCTTTCCCGCCAACAAAATGCCCGATAGCAATGCACCTCTGCAAACCAGGCCAACCGATGATGTGGTTTGAGAACCAAGTTGGTATTCTTGGTTCGTTCCAGAAATCATCACCATCACCCGTGATAGCTATTGTAAGTGCCTCTTCCACGATATGCCAAAAGTCAGGCTCGGTTGGACTTGGAGTTGCGTCGTCTGTCGGAGTGAGGTTTTGAATTTCACAGGCCATGGCTGAAGCCGTCTCGTCGACCTTCGATTTGGTAAGTAGATACCTGGGGCCTCCCCGGGACCCAATGCAGCTTAGGACGCAGAGCTCTTCCCATTGAACCATTGCACAGGACAACCACTGGCAGTGGGCGAACAGTTTTGTTTTATGTATGTAATAACGTTGTTATAATTCTTTATAATTCGGAATTCCATACTCAAACGGAATGAACCGTCACGGGGATGTCACACTGCCCATATGTCACCCCGACTCACGAAGTTCTAGAGTTTCAGCGCTGGTCACGTCAATTTCTTACTACAACTACAAGAGGCTCTCAACTGGTTCAAAATCCCCCTGAGTAAAAGACAGTGCGTATCACATGCAGGAGGAGCGAGAGCAGGGAAGGGCCTAAGAGCTCAAGGAATCGTTGGTGGTCATGGGAGGGCTGTCCAGTTTGTGGCTGAGGTAGATAGATCCGATTGAAAAGGGATAATCCTTTCACTAGCTCTCAGTTTCCCGTTTATCGCATTCATCGCTTTACAACGCGTGTAGCCATTCAAAATCATGGCATTCATGTCTTACTATACCCAATCAATACACAGATTTGCGAGGTCGAAGAAGGGCTCAGGAGCTCGTGAACCCAGCGTCCTTTCGTTGAGATTTCAGGATTTTGACTCCGCAATTGGCCAAACACTGCCGGTGCTTGACTCTCTAAGAAGTTATAAAATGAATCTTTCCACTCCAAACCCAAAATCGAGGCAAACACTAAATTGCTCAAGACCAGGTCGTTGGGCCGAATGTCTCACCAGGTTTTGTGACATAGAGTGGAGTACCCAGAGCGTCCGCGGTATTCATCCAAACTGTAATCCACGTTTTAGCCCATGAGACTCGGATGCCAAGACATAATTCGTACCCGTATTGCCCCACCACTTCATTTCGAACCCGCCCTTGGGATACTGCACAGCGAAGAAGACGATGATGATGCTCAAACCGACGCCTGCATCCAGTGCTGCGGAGAGAATGTAGTTGTATCGCATCCACCATCGGAAGTGGAAGCGACGGATATAGTAATTGAAGATGAAGCCGACCACAGCCCAAGACGAGAAGTTGAGTCCGCTGCCAAGGGGAACTGCGCCGATATTAGCGAAGAAAAGTGGGACGTTAATGTATCGCCAGAAAGACAGGGGGAAGCGACGAGCCAGGAAGTAGAATGGAATTGGGCCAATGGCGCCAACAACGAAGAACCATAGGAGGCTATCGTACCTAGAGATGACACTGGTTACAAAATGAAGGTGCGGGGAGAACTGCGGAAGACACTTGCATCTTTCCAGGGCTAAATAGACGTGCTGGGCCAATTCCGCCCCAGATTAGAGTCGCAGTAGCGAACAGATCGGTGTGGGGGCAGATGAATCCGTCCTTTTGGTCAGGTGTGCAGATGTCCGCGATGTTCGCGAACATCCAGTCTTGTACGGAGGTTATAACGATGGAGCTAACTGCAGCCGCAATGATCTGAATGGTAAACATAGTGCGTGGTGGGATCTTCATGTAATGACCAAGCTTCAGGTCACCCGCAAAAGCAATGGCTTGGTCTGTGCCAGTATATGCAATCACCTTGAAAATGGCATTGGCAATCGGGCGACCAGGAAGCATGTAGCCAGCAATGAGTTCGTGCATTACCTGAAGGGCTACTCGCTGGTTGGTGATGGCCTGGAGCATGGAAAGTGGGAGGGATAAAATCATGGCAAGGAAGAATGCGATGCAAGCACCCCAGATGGGGAGCTGAGTCGGGAAAATATGGATTGCAATGATCAAAAAGACGAACGAGATCACACCCACAACACCATACCACCATGCAGGAACTTCAGCGTAGGACTGCATCAAGCGTGAATGGACATCGTGTTCGTCCTTCAATGTGCTTCGGAATCTGCGAAGGATATCTCGGCGGTACCACACTGCACGGTAAGTCGTCAGTTCTAACTTCCAAGGTTTGCGTGAGGATGTATATGTACGACATACGGAAGGTATGAACAAAAACAGCTGTGCTGGCAGCAAAAGATACGCCGTATGTCATGGACAATGCAGCCGACATGTACAAGGGCGAGTAGCCGCGGTACTTCTCAGGGTCGAAAGTGCCGTTGGTGACAATAGCTGTTGGGTCATAAGACATACCAGTATTGTCAAAGGAGACATGCGCCGACATGGGCAGGTGGGCTGTGAAAAAAGTGTTCGTGACTGAATGAAGCATCTTGAGTATCAGTTCAGAGCATGACCAAGCAGTTACGGACAGTAGAGGATCGGAACTATGATCCAGTAACAAATCAGGAACGACGTCACAGTATTCATTTCGGACCACCACTGAGATGAGAATCAGGATTAGTGGTAGGACGTCGTCAAGCTGATTTCAAGGCTCACGGGAGTGACCAATGGACTACCGTTAAATGCAATCATCGACCAGTCAAATGTGAAAATGCCCATTCCAAGGCCAGAGTTGGCGCCAAAGAGCGCGTTGACAGCAACATTGTTAGGAGCAATCCAACATACCCAGTTAAAAACACTGAGTGCGGTGAACAAATAGCCGGGCACCCAATACCAAATGAAGCTGCAGGCCATGGCGATGCAGAAGAACCATTCGGAGGTCATGTGTCCACGGTCACGCCTTCCGAAGTTCTTGTGAAGAGTATTGAGAAGTGCAGAGTTGACGAGTGCACCAGGCCAGATCATGCTGGAAGGCCAGACTACGAACTGACGGAGGAGGCCACCCAATGAGAAGCCGAGGACTTGGCTGGAGATGACAAGCAAGATTTGATAGCCAAATGTAATCTTCTGTTTGTAGAACACTTGCTGAGTAGCAGTGACTCCCGTAGCGTAAGCACCGCCACCAACGTTGACCATAACTGTGATGCAAACGTGCTCCTTGATATTGAAGGGTCCAGGGTTTAGCGACCAAGTGTGACCAAGTGCTTTAAACTTGGTGGTAGGAAGGATCTTCTCGAGGCCCTTTCCCAAGGGTAGAGCCACGAGCTGAGCCACGATGCCTGTGATATAGACCGAGGGGTCTACGGCAGAAAAGTGAATCATTCAAATAGAGTAGAAAAAGCGACTGGCTCGGCGTACATCGCATGAAAAAGATTTGATTCAAACCGGAGACAAGAACAGTAAAGAGAAGGCCCAAAAACCACCTGTCAGGATGAAATATGTCAGGGAAGGATGGACAAGAATATCAGAACACGGGCTCACATGCGGAATGTGTTGACGGGCATGGCTACATCATCGACACTTGAGATGGCAGCTCGAACTTCGGGATAAGGAGACTCACTAGAAAATATTGAGTAAGACAAGGTAGATAAATAAAAATGCGTACTCGTCGAAGTCGATTGCAGTCGAGTTTTTGGGCTCTGCTCCCAGGGTAAGGTGCCCGCCGGATCCCGCATGCAACTCCGTATCGATATCGGAGGCAAAGAACGATGGATGTACTTTCTTGTTCCTCTCCAAATCGTAGTTGGGATCGTTCAAATGCTCCACGAGGAAGTCAATGTCCCTGGTCTCGGATAGTACGTTTGGCACGTGGCCGCCGCATTCATGGGTGAAGGACGGCGGAATGACTTTTTCACTAGGGTGAGGCTTGGTCTCGTCCATGATGAAGGCTGATTGAAGCCGGACTATCGGTGGAAGTAAGTGTGAATAAGTCTGAGACCGCGAAGAGGGGAAATTTGAACTTGAGGAGGATGAAGATGGTCATCTCGGACTGCTTCTTTTGACTTGTATCAGACCTGGTATTGGATCCATAACAATGTAGGAGCTTTACCTCTAAAAGGCGTCTCTTCACAGTCAAGTGGTGTGCATACGGGCCGCACCGTGACGGGACCACTTTTCCGTGCACATATATGGAGGGTAGATCTAATTCAAGATGTAGGTTAGTCTTGGACCCTTGGTGACGGTGATCGATGATCCTCTATATCGATATCGAACTTCGCGTAACCTCCGACTCGCTCCGAGTTGTAATCCGGGCGAAAATCTGCCTGAGGCAGCCTGACCGTCGAAAATAACCCTAAGCAACAGTTCTCCAACCACCTGGAACAAAATTTTAGGTTTCGATTTGGTTTCGATTTGTGTCGATGAGTCGACGATGACCTTGATTTTAAGTATTGGGATATCCAGGATATGCTGGGGTCCCGTTTTAATCCGTTCTTGACCGATCTTCTTTTACGTAAATCAAGCGTAACGATCGTACGAACGATCAAACTTATAAGTATTTTGAATTTGATGCACAGCCACGCAATCCGGCACCTCCAGGCAGGCCTTCCGAGAAGCTCGTTCGTAGATCAGCTAACGGGGTTTTTATGTTTTGTCTTAGAGACCATCTCGTTTCAGACAAACTTCACCACCGCGCCATCACACAAACAAAGACCCATGTCTATTGCTTGGCATCTTCGAGGCTTGCTATCCATGCCTTGATCCATGCACCACCTTCTTCACATCAAGCTCAACGTAGATAACCCCCTACTAGCACTATATGACTGTGAGAACTACTCCGGGTGCCATGGCCAGTGGTACAAGCATGATCTACCGACGGGTTCGTCTTTGGTTCCACTCTATTCCCTTCCCGTTTTACTATCTCTCTAGTCCCACCACACAGGCATACACCAATAAGGCATCTTCCGCGGACGCCTCCACTTCACCCACGCCTTCGACTCGCCCCACTGCATGCAGCATCGCCGCAGATGTAATAAGCGGTGGGAGCGATGAATAATAAGGTGAACTCAGAGGCTCTGCGGAGGATCGGATTGCATATCCGGGAATCCTGATCTTTATACTAACCACACATCACGGCCAGATCATGCACCCATTGCGGCAATCACCAGGATGGGCTTCGGGCTCCTATAATTTCCTAGCCAGTCAGCACCGTGACCACCATAGTTAAGTGAGGATACACTCACCGGCGTTCTGGCCGAAATGTCATGAGATGCAGCAATGGGCGCTGCAGCCATCATAAAATGAGTTTTAAATGACAGAAGAGAATTCAAATGAGTTTCGAAAATCGGGTCCTGTTTGAGAGGCATTACCGCATACCAAAACAAGTGAGACGAAAGGTTTGCATTGCATGGTATCAATATTAAGAATGTAGGGTACAACGGAGGTCAACTCGGAGTAGCTGTGGTTGTTTGAGGAAAACGAGGTAGGCGGACTGGGTCATGCGTCACGGTGTGCTTCAATAGTAAACAGGAGAGGCTGACCGGAAGTAGTCTCTTCGTGACCCTTCGTGGTCCCTGTCCTAACCTGAGTTCTGTCTGGATTCTGTTGAGTAGAGTCTCATGCTCCGGGTCCAATCTTTTGCGCAAACAGACGTGGACCTGCAACAGACAAATGGCGATCCCCGCGGTGCTTGCAAGGGTCTCAAAATGATTATCGCCAACTGTACATTCATGCACTTCCCTCATTCGTGCATAACGAATCAGATCACTGGATTAGATCAAAGCATGACAAACGCTGTGACCTGATTGGCTATGGACGAATAAACGGCTGGTGATTTGCTGGTGATAGTACCAGCGTGTTTTCTGAGGACACAATTAGGTACAGCGTGATGTAGAATAGACGCACAGGTATCCAATGGGAATCCCCCCCCACCCAAAAACAAATCCTCTAGAATCGTACGACTTGGTTGGAAACTGGGCGATGAGATCACCGATGACATTTGGGGTGCACACTGGCAGTGAAACAGTAAACGCCAGCGACAATGGGGTTAGTGGTCATTAAAGACAGAATCCGCATTCCCAAAACAGGAAGGAGTGTTCAATCACGATCGCCCAATTCTTCGTAAAACGAAATGTCCCATGAATCATGAATGGTTGCTTGACAAGGTTTGAGGTCACTTCAACATGTTGGTAAAACAGCAAAACCCAGATAGTCGGTCACGCTGCCACGAGAAGCAAGTCTGTAAGATGTGATGTTGCGAACTGGTCAACAGTTGTATTAACGACCAAAAGGGTTTGTTACCGGAATTGTCCCCGGCTGAGGGGCTCTAGTAGACAAGAAAAATATTATAAGGTCTTAATTGTGTACATGACCTGTAATGCATAGAATACGAACATATGAAAAAAAGATCGAAGGAAAAAAATGTTGGCAGCTGCGAGTGAGGCGTGGTGGGTGATCCCCCTAATTTTAGCGGCATTTGCGAAATTGTCGCGCAGTCTGATAGCGTAGATTTTGGGGTACAGGGTAGGTAGACGAGGACCCATACACGAGATGCTGAGGTACCTCGTGCTGGCTGCCTTGGCATCACTTCGATACTGCTGGTGCGGCCTCGTCACTGGACCTGAGATCGTCGACATCCGTGAGGGTGGCGGAGTACGATAAACGTCCGATGCTGGTGGCAGGAGACAGCCTACGCACCAGACGGATTCCTGGCATGCTTTCGATGCGCGAGGGATGTCTATGGCCTTGGAGGGAGTGGGATCGGTCGTCGACGTGGTGGCGTCAGGTAGGGGTGGCAGACAAAAATGCAGGACGCTCTGGAGTCTCCTGCCTGGTTGGTTGTTCTCGCTACAGTGATGTGGCTGCCCTGGTCCTCTGATGGGATGGGCATCGCCTATTCGATGGGGGCCCAACGTTGGTGTAGACTGGAGACAGTAGTACCCGAGATAACAAAGCATCTCGTGGTTGGTTTGTTTTCGCCCTCGGATGGATTGTCAAACGCCTAGCTCCTTACCCTTCACAGGCCACGCAAGTCCTGCAGAAAACGGCCACCCTTCAAAGGTATGAGGAGCACAGCGTTGTCCCGGGTAACGTTCAGAGGTTACGGCCGTCGCAGGGTTGATGCATCCCAAGAATAAGAGAGAGGATGCAGGATCCTTGGCGGGCCCGGGATCATGTACCATGAGCATCGGAACTCATCGGAATGAGTCCCGGGCCGGCGTGGCCCGGGCGTGACTGGAGGGCGAAGGTAAACAGACACAAAGACCGTGGCGGTTCAATGATTCAAGTTCAAGTTAGGATTGAATATACAGCCTCAACTTGAACATGAACTTCTATGAACAAAGAAAGCGGGAAATCCTAACCGCACCCTTTGCGTCCCCCGATGACAAACACAAGTTCGAAATGTCTATGCAAGAGTGGCTTGTATTCCATCGCCACAACCTCCCTCCTCAGGCTGCTTCATCGTCCAACCTCATACTCTCTGACCTACTAACCAACTCCTCCGACCAAGACATCCTTCGTATCTCGGCACGAACATTGCTCACCTTCTGCGCTCGTATCGAAACAATCTCCTGCACCGCCATCGTAAACGCAGCAAACGAATCCCTTTTAGGCGGCGGCGGGATTGATTTTGCAATTCACAATGCGTCTGGACCTCTGCTTCTTCGGGATTGTGCGCAGCTCCCCGGTTGCGATGTTGGGGAAGCCGTGATAACGAAAGGCTACAACCTGCCCTCTGATTTCGTGATTCATACCGTCGGTCCACTTTTGAAAGATGACGGGGAACCAGATGATCAGGCGCTTTCGAGGTGCTATGTCTCGTGTTTGGCGCTATGCGATGAGAATGGAGTTGAGTGCGTGGTATTTCCGGGAATAAGCACGGGATTCTATGGATTTCCTTGGCCCCGCGCTGCGAGGGTTGCAGTGGAAGCTGTGATCGGATATTTCGAGAAGCACCCGAGGTCGGTTGTAAAGGTTGTGGGGTTTTGCGGATATGAGGGCGGACATGTGGAGTTGTTTAGGAAAGCATTTGACTCGGTCAAGGGTATAGGGACATGAGAACCGGGCGCTAGTGGGTGACTAGTATGTCAATGGCGGTTTCACGCTGATACTAACGCTGATTGTACCCACACCCCTGATCATGATCTCCATCTACTCTCTGCGATAGAAATATCCAGGGTAACCCAAGCACTGTCCATTTGCCACTCATATAGTATACAATCGCAGAGAGACATAGGAAAGTCGCTAATACATAGGCATAGAGTGCGTAGTTGACACAGCATGTCCGGGTGTGTCGAAGTCGTTGAATGGATTGCAAAATAATTGATACATATAATGCAGAAGACAGTGGTGGCGCTAAGGGTTGACCAATACATTCCAGTGATGCCATGATGCCGGAGTCGGGTGGAGGTAGTTTAGAGGCAGCCACGGTAAGCGTACTCGTTCACTGCAAGTGGATCATCAAGCAGAATGCTAACGACACTGATATTCTTCACAAGGACGAAAGGAAACAATGTCAAGCAAATGTCAAGGACTCGGACGTACACCCTGGGGATGTATGATACGCGATACTGTCAAACTTATTGCAAGCTCGAGAACGAGCGTCGAGTCAACCTGCCACCTGCGCTCCGTAATTGTGCAAATGCGGACCAGTGCAAGGTAATCAATATGAGGGGCGTCGCCTCGGGGAGTCCGTTTTGTCACGACTCCCAGTTATGACCAAGATATGCGCTGATTTCAACCTCCCCATGCACTCTAGAAGCACGTTTATTACCAGGTCCTAGACGCTGTGCACTTCGCTGCAAATACTCACCCTACCTGCGTGAACGCTGTGCGATGGATGGCTCCTGGTAAAGGTATCCCTTGGAGTGCATTGACGACCGTATGCTGGAGGATTTTGTGCGGACGTCAGGAAACGAGGAGTCCCGCAAAATCCTGGCTGAGGTAATGGGCGGGGTGAAGTCATTCATAGTGACATGCAGTATCGTATCAGAAGCAGCCGAAGTCATGATGCTCATACCAGGGCAGAATACGAATTTCATTACAAGATGAACCGGCGGGGCGAGGACCACACGGACAAAGCAAACCTTCCAGTGTTGTGCTTTGATAAAAAATTCAGGAATGACCTCTTCCGCCAGTCAAAAGATCTTTATACTAACCCAGAGGATAAGGTCGCGGTGGTCACTACCCCAAGTGGGACCGTGGAGTGGAAGCGTCCCATTAGTCGTTCCTAACCTTTCCTCTATTGCCCTTTTGCTTTACAACGCGGGTAGCCATTCACGTCTTATCATACCCAATAAAAACAAAAATTTGCAAGGTCAAAAGAGGGGCTCAGTAGCTTGAGACACCAGTGTCTGTTCGTTGAGATTTCCCAGGATTTTGACTCTGCAATTGGCCAAACACCGTGTGCTTGACTCTCCAAGAAGTTATCAAATGAATCTCTCCACTCCAAACCCAAAATCGAAGCAAACTAAATTTCTCAAGACCAGGTCGTTGGGCCGAATGTCTCACCAGGTTTTGTGACATAGAGTGGAGTGCCCAGAGCGTCCGCGGTATTCATCCAAACTGTAATCCACGTTTTAGCTCATGAGACTCGGATGCCAGGACATAATTCGTACCCGTATTGCCCCACCACTTGATTTCGAACCCGCCCTTGGGATACTGCACAGCAAAGAAAAGGATGATCATGCTCAAACCGACGCCGGCATCCAGTGCTGCGGAGAGAATGTAGTTGTGTCGCATCCACCATCGGAAGTGGAAGCGACGGATATAGTAATTGAAGATGAAGCCGACCACAGCCCAAGATGAGAAGTTGAGTCCACTGCCAAGGGGAACTCCGCCGATAGTAGCGAAGAAAAGTGGGACATTGATGTATCGCCAAAAAGACAGGGGGGAGCGACGAGCCAGGAAGTAGAATGGAATTGGGCCAATGGCGCCAACAACGAAGAACCATAGGAGGCCATCGTACCTAGAGATGACACTGGTTACAAAATGTAGGGGCGGGGAGAACTGCGGAAGACACTTGCATCTTTCCAGGGCCAAAGAGACGCGCTGGGCCAATTCCGCCCCAGATTATAGTCGCAGTAGCGAACAGATCAGTGTGGGGGCAGATGAATCCGTCCTTTTGGTCAGATGTGCAGATGTCCGCGATGTTTGCTAACATCCAGTCTTGTACGGAGGTTTGAACGATGGAGCTAACTGCAGCCGCAATGATCTGAATGGTAAACATAGTGCGTGGTGGGATCTTCATGTAATGACCAAGCTTCAGATCACCCGCAAAAGTAATGGCTTGGTTTGTGCCAGTAGATGCAATCACCTTGAAGATGGCATTGGCAATCGGGCGACCGGGGAGCATGTAGCCAGCAATGAGTTCGGGTATGACCTGGAGTTCTACTCGCTGGTTGGTGATGGCCTGGAGCATGGAAAGTGGGATGGATAAAATCATGGCAAGGGAGAATGCGATGCAAGCACCCCAGATGGGGAACTGAGTCGGGAAAATATGGATCGCAATGATCAAAAAGACAAATGAGATCACACCCACAGCACCATACCACCACACAGGAACTTCAGCGTAGGACTGCATCAAGCGTGAATGGACATCGCGTTCGTCCTTCAATGTGCTTCGGAATCTGCGAAGGATATCTCGGCGGTACCACACTGCATGGTAAGTCGTCAGTTCTAACTTCTCAGGTTTGCGTGAGGATGTATATGTACGACATACGGAAGGTATGAACAAAAATAGCTGTGCTGGAGGCAAAAGATACGCCATATGTCATGGACAATGCAGCCGACATGTACAAGGGCGAGTAGCTGCGGTACTTCTCAGGGTCGAAAGTGCCGTTGGTGACAATAGCTGTTGGGTCATAAGACATACCAGTATTGTCAAATGAGACATATGCCGACATGGGCAGGTGGGCTGTGAAAAAAGTGTTCGTGACTGAATGAAGAA
>Ga0210383_10003247_pt1 | contig 14618 bp, 11 predicted proteins | sample IncBWC14OmetaG_FD_160072 | JGI IMG/M metagenome (GOLD analysis project Ga0210383, IMG submission 160072) | Forest soil microbial communities from Barre Woods Harvard Forest LTER site, Petersham, Massachusetts, United States - Inc-BW-C-14-O ...
TGTGCGAGCGTGTCCCAATACGCTGGGCTGCTGTCGGGCTGATGATTTGTGTTGCTGGATTGCAGACTGATGTAGCTGGCGCCGTTGTACTCCACCGCGTCGTTTTGCGCATACGTCGAACCGCCGTTCCAGGCACTTTGCCAAGTCAAACCTTGCGGTCCAGTAGGACCAGCGGGTCCGACTGCTCCTGTCGCTCCGGTAGCTCCCGTAGCTCCAGCAGCACCGGCAGATCCCGCGGATCCGGTAGCGCCCGTTGCTCCCGTGACGCCCGACTGTGCGAGGGTTTCCCAATACGCTGGGCTGCTATCGGGCTGATGATTGGTATTGCTCGATTGCAGACTGATGTAGCTGGCGCCGTGGTATTGCACCGCGTCGTTTTGCGCATACGTCGAACTGCCGCTCCAGGCACTTTGCCAAGTCAAACCTTGCGGTCCGGTAGGGCCAGCTGGTCCAGTTGTTCCTGTGGCCCCTTGCGTGCCAGCGGGTCCGATTGCTCCTGTAGCTCCAGCTGCTCCCGTTGCTCCGGCAAGCCCCGCAGGTCCGGTCGCGCCGCTAGCACCAGCCAGTGCAAGCGTGCCCCAATACGCCGGGCTGGTATCGGGCTGATGATTGGTGTTGCTGGATTGCAGACTGATATAGCTGGCGCCGTTGTACTGCACCGCGTCGCTTTGCGCGTACATCGCGCTGCCGCTCCACGCGCCCTGCCAAGTCAAATCTTGCGGTCCAGTAGGGCCAGCCGGTCCAGCGGGTCCGGCCGGACCGGCGGCTCCTGTTGGCCCGGCGGCCTGCCCGCTTGCGCTAAAGCTTCCGCTATACGCGAGCAAGTCCCAGGCGCCGGGATTGAGCGCGGGCGGATGACCGGCGCTTGCCGCTTGGGTGCAAATGTAGCTACTGCCGCCGTATTGCACCGCATCGCGTGGCAGATATGTTGTCGTGGCGATCCACATCCCTCGCCAGTTGAGGCCTTGTGGACCGGGCGGCCCAACTGGGCCAACGGCTCCTATTGCGCCCGGCGCGCCTTGCTGCCCGATCGGCCCGGGAGGCCCAACGACGCCAGGAACCAGACCGGGCTTAACCGTTATTTCCGCGGTGGGTTCCGACAGATCGGACGGAACCGTCGCATTGATCTGATAGACGCCCACCGTGCCGGGAGCGAGGCCGGCAAACTGGATCTGTGCCAGCCGATCGCCAATGAGCACGACCGGCATAATACCGGCCACCGATAACGGATCTCCGGGCCCAGCCACGCCCGATGCCACCGGAGGCATTATTACGCCCAATCCGGTAGTCCAAATTGTAATCGTCTCCCCCGGCAAGACCGGGTTCGAAGCCGCTACTTGCCCGCCCGTTCGAAAAACGCTGAATATTCCCGGATCTTGTGTCAGAATTGTCACCCGGACGGGCGGGCTGATCCCTCGGTTCGTTTGCACGCGGAGATCTACTGTACTGACATTAGCGAGTTCGAATGGAACCTGGGCATTGATTTGAGTCGGTGAAACAAACAATAACGGCGCCGCTATGTTGCCAAACCAGACTTGTGTTTCGCTCCCCGATAGCTTGGTTGTGAGGGGTGCGGCCGTGGCCGCGAGAGGGGCGTCGGCCAAATTCGTTCCGAAGATTTGGACTAATTCGCCACGCGCGGCGACAGGCACGCTGGAAGCGCTTTGGCCTGTTGCGGCATTCACCAATCCGTTCAGATTTATTACGGGAGCCTGGCCTTGGGCACTCGCTATTAGCGCCAGACCCACGGCTGCGGGCTTTATCGTCCGCAGTCGATATAGGCAAAAGTTCTTGACAGAACTGATCCCGCGCATGTAGCGTGCCTCCGTTAGGAAGTGCTATTGGAATTCGAGCTATATCGCCGCCGAATAACGTCGTCTTGCTTCATAAAATATCTTCAAACGTATAAGCAAGCATCGACGATTTCACACAGATAGATTAGATATGCTCGTCATGTGAAGCAATGGCGGGAAAGAACCTGAGTAGGCAGAACTCTTTCATTACGAGGTTTTTATCGCGAGTAACATTCGAGTCACCTCGGCAAAAACGACCTAAAACCTATCCGATTCTAAAGTATATTCCAAACTTCAACGATCTATTTCATGCTGGCCGCCGGTTCAATGGCATCGGCAAACGTTGGATTATTAGCCCGCCGCCTGGCATTTGCGCGATTGGAATAGGAGGAGCGCATGTCCATTCTTCGAGCAACGAACGGCGATTCAGCGGCGCAGCCGCCAGCAAAATCCGATAAAACCAGCATAGATACCGGCTCTCAATTACCGTCGGGTGGCGAGCGACGGCTTGAAAGGAGACGAGAGCATCGCTACCCGGCGTGCGAAATCGTCGAAGTGCAGATAATTGGGGCATCCGGCGGCCGCTTCGGGGGAATGCTTCTGGACGTTTCGCGATCGGGCCTAAAGATAGAAGTAGGGAAGCCTCTATCGCAAGGTGCGCATCTCGAAATCCTGCTGCCCAGCCGCGGCATTATCATTGGCGAAGCGCGCTATTGCCGATCGAAAAACAAACTCTATCACGTGGGCGTGAAAATCGAAGGCATCTATTTCTCCCAAGCCGCCCATTCCCGTCACATCGAGAAAGAGCTGCTGGCACGCTACAGCGGCGACAATGTACTGCCGCCTCTGGACGCTATGAAAATCCACAGCCATCTCACAGCGTGCGAGGCATGCAGGGCCGCCCTTGCAAGATGCGTCACACCTGGAACGGGCCCGCAGCCAGCCGAATAACCGGACTTCGGCGGCCGCTTAGTTTGCGCCAATTCGCGCTGCATGCGGCCGCTATTAGCTGTTTAGTACTATGTTCGCGTCGTTGGGTTAATCCGATTCTTTAAGAAAGGGCCAAGAAAGCGAATAAGCACAACACAGGCCACAACATTTAATGGAGGCTTGATGGAAACGCCCACTCAATCGACCAGCGTCTGCCCCCCAGAAGATTTGATCGACTTCTTCGATTTCGCTCCCGAGATGCTCGCAGTCCTTTCGATTGATGGAGAGTTTCTGCGCGTGAATGCGGCCTCTGAGCCCACCATCGGGCGAGTGAGAGAGAGTCTGATCGGAACTTCCTTTCTCGATCTTGTTTATCCGGACGACCTGCACGCTGCAGCGCAGAAGTTCATGCGAACGAGCCAAGCCGACGTGAAAGTTTCCTTTCGAAGCCGTTGTCCGGGAGGCGATGGCCGCCTGCGCTGGATTCAGTGGGATCTCAGGCGATCCCCAAACCGCCTGCAAATTTACGCAATTGCCAGGGATGTGACGGACCACTGCGTTGCGGACAAGGAGCTCGCGCGAGCCAATGAGATTTTAAGCATGGTCCTTTTGACGGCTCCTCTTCCCATTTGGGCCAGTGACCCGGAGGGCAGGATACAGTTTTGGAACGAGTCTGCTGAGAAAGTGCTCGGCTGGGCTTCAGACGAAATCTTCAATGGCAAACCGCCCGATGTGCTGCCTACCTGTGGAGGGACCGACGCCAAGAGCCGGCTGGCGGGAGAGAAAATGCCTTGGCGGCGCAAAGATGGGTCCACCAGACAACTCCGCTTTTGGACTGCCCCGTTACACGAAAACGGAGCGCAATGCGGCACTCTGGGAATGACCGTCGACGTTACCGAATACGATGCCGAAGTTTACGAAGCATTGCAGAGAGCGTACAACGACCTGCGCGACACGCGCGACGCCGTACTGCAGCATGAACGGTTGCGAGTGCTGGGACAAATGGCGAGCGGGATCGCTCACGACATCAACAACGCGCTCTCGCCGGTAAAACTCTATATTCAACTGCTCATGGAGGATGAGCAGTCCCTTACCGACCAAGGGCGGGCAAATCTGAAAACGATTAAAAATGCGGTCGAGGACGTCGCTGAAACAATAGCGCGGATCAGAGAATTTTACCGCTTGCGAGAGCCTCAGTTGACGCTTGCGCCGGTGAACTTAAACGAACTTGTTCATCAGGTGATCGATCTCACGCGCCCTCGCTGGAGAGACATCCCTCAGCAGACGGGTGTAATGATTGAGACCGCGACCCTCCTCGCCGAAAGCCTTCCGCCCGTTCTCGGGATCGAAAGTGAGATCCGGGAAGCGCTCACAAACTTGATCTTCAATGCCGTAGACGCCATGCCAAGCGGTGGAATCTTGACGTTACGTACAGGCGTTGTCAACGATACAGAGCTGGATGGTTTCTCCGAAGACGGGTACGCATATGTAGAAGTTGTCGATACCGGCTTAGGGATGGACGAAGATACATGCCGGCGCTGTCTGGAACCGTTTTTTACGACGAAAGGCGAACGCGGTACAGGATTAGGACTTGCAACCGTATACGGCGTCATGCAGCGAAATAGTGGAACCGTCGATATCCAAAGCATTTTGGGCGAAGGCACAGCGATACGCCTGCGTTTCGGCGTGGCCCGAAGCGGAGATGCTCCGTCGGACCGCGCCGTTCTTCCGCCCGCCTCAGCCTCACCGATCCGCATTCTCGTGATCGACGATGACCCTTTGGTCGCCCAGGCTCTCCGCTACACTTTGGAACGAGACGGCCATCACGTCACCACCGCGAATGGGGGCGAGGCGGGAGTTGACACATTTCGAGCCGCACGAAATCAAGGGGTAGGCTTCGACCTGGTGTTGACTGACTTGGGTATGCCGTATGTGGATGGACGCAGGGTGGCCAGCGCAGTGAAAGCGGAATCCCCCTCCACGCCAGTCGTTCTGTTGACCGGCTGGGGACGGCGGATTGTGGCCGAAAGAGACGTGCCTCCACACGTTGATCGAGTGCTCAGCAAACCGCCCGATCTGGACGCGCTGCGCGATGTGGTTGCCAGTTGCTCCGCGATTGGGCGCTGAATATTCCTGCTTGCCTCTCGTAATTCGCAGGAGTGCTCCCACCGTGGGCCTCGTAGATCTTGGCGCTCCACTTCGCTTGCCGTTCGGGTTGACTCAAACATGCTGCCGTTGCTTGAGGGCCTTCCATTCGCGGCGCTGGTGAACCCACGAAAGAAGATTAGCGATCCTGAGCAGCGCTGTTTCGATCATAGGAAAGCGAGCGTTGTTTGCTGTTCGACCTGGCTGTCGGGCGCTAAGGCAGCCGAACGATCTGGCTGATCCGCTCGCGGCATAGGCAGCTCAACCGGGACAGATCTGCGTAATCCATGGCTTCACCGCGCCGGACCATGTCTTCCAGATGAATGGCCAGGGCAAGCACCTGTGTGATTATTGGAAGAAAGTGGCTCCCCGGCATGGATTCGAACCACGATTCACGGCTCCAAAGGCCGCTGTCCTACCATTAGACGACCGGGGATCTCTCAGAGGGAATTACAGCACTAGTGTACCGTAAACATCTGTGACTATGCGCCCGATTGAAGGGAACGTCTCTCGCGGCAATGGGGCGCGAAAGGCGTTCCTGGTCTAGATGCGACCCATGAGCAAAAGGATAAGAACAATAATTAGTACAAGGCCAACTCCACCACTGGGATAATAACCCCAGCCCGCACTATAAGGCCATGCGGGAAGAAGCCCCAGAATCAAAACGATCAAAATTATCATCAAGAGCATTCGAGGCATAGGGTTCTCCTAAGCCACCGAGCAATGCGCTGTCACAAAACTGGTCGAAGCGAATTTCAGCGCCCCGATTGGATTCAAAACCGCATCCAAACGCTGCGCTCTGTGCTGCATGTCCGCGAGTTGTTGCAGGAAGTGGACACGCAGTTGAGGCTTACTCTTTAGGCGCGGGTACATCTTCTGCAGCGCTTTTTCGCTCTTCCTCAGCTCTTCCAATTCCGCTACCAGAACGCTCTCAAATTCCTCTTGTACCGTAGTTGCTCTTACCGCTTTCATAAAATCGTGACCCCCTTTTTATTCGAAGCTGCCGGACTGGGCAGCTTGCACTAACCAAAGCAATTGGGATGCCAACACAAAAGGCGCATCGAAACTCTTAGGGATGAGTGACTTGAAAGGGACAAGCTGCGGGTACCCTGGGTACCAGGCGTCAAGATCGTTAGTAATTACTTCAGTAGCCTGTCAATTTCTGCGAATAATCCCGCACCTTCAAAAACCCGACGCGTTGTTTCGTCGTAGCCGAAATCATTGCGAATGATCCCGCTCTTGTCAATGAGGAACAAGTGAGGTACGTCGATGTGCTGCATGGTAGCAGGCGTGGCCTTGAAATACGATGCCGTCATTTGACCCATGTCGCAGACCACTGGAACGGTGACGTGGTTCGTTTCAATGAACTTGGAAATCGTCTCTTGGTTGTCTGGCGGCAGGACGACTTCCAAGATCGCGATCTTGTCACCGTAGCGCGCCTTCACTTCTTCCAACGTGGTCGATGTCAAAAGGCAGTGGGGGCAGCGTGTCGACATGATGTCAATCAGCACAACTTTTCCGGCATAATCCTGCAAATCGTAGTAACGTTCGTAAGCCGGATCGGGCAGAGCGAAGCCAGGCGCGCGGCGGTCTGAGAGTTCGCCGGATGCCCCCAGCAAAACTCCCGTGGCCGCGGCCAGAAGGCAAAAAGCGGTGCGAAGCATGATCTTAACCTATCAACTTTGGCAGGGATTCCAGATATGGCGCGCGTGCCACTCCGCGTTCCGTGATAATGGCGGTGACGTATCGGTTCGGGGTAACGTCGAACGCGGGATTCTCCACTGAGGTGCCTTCTGGTGCAACGTGCACGCCATGAAAGTACGTTACTTCCGCAGCGGCGCGCTGCTCAATGGGGATCTGTTGGCCCGATGCAAGGCTCAGGTCAAGAGTAGAAATGGGCGCGGCAACGTAAAACGGAACGTTGTTCTCCTTGGCGAGCACTGCCACCGAGTAGGTACCGATCTTGTTAGCCACGTCGCCATTGGCCGCGATGCGGTCGGCGCCCACCACCACGCAACCAATGCGGCCGGAATGTAGGAAATGGCCTGCCATATTATCGGTGATCAACGTAGCGGGAATGTGATCGTGCTGCAGTTCCCAAATGGTAAGGCGCGCGCCTTGCAAAAATGGCCGCGTTTCATCGGCGAACACGTCGATCTTTTTGCCCGAAGCGATGGCAGCGCGAATTACGCCTAGCGCGGTGCCATAGCCCGCTGTTGCGAGCGCGCCCGCGTTGCAGTGGGTCAGGACGGTCTTCCCATCGGGGATGAGCGCAGCACCGTTCTTTCCGATGCATTGGTTGATGGCAATGTCTTCCAGACGAATCTGGATGGCTTCCGAGACCAGCCGCTCGCGAATCTCTGGAAGTGCGCGTCCGGCAAGTTCGTCGAACACGCTCCGCATCCGTTTGATGGCCCAAAAGAGATTGACGGCCGTGGGGCGAGTGCTTCGAATGGTCTCGCAAATTTCGTCAAACTGGCCGACCGATGCCGCCTGCTGCATTCCCAACGCAATTCCCATCGCAGCCGCCACCCCAATGGCTGGCGCGCCCCGGATCACCATCGATCGAATTGCTTCGGCAACCTCAATATGATCCGTGCAGGTGACGTAAACTTCCTCGCGTGGAAGGCGTGTTTGATCGATCATCACCACGCCGGAGTCAGTCCATTGAATGGTTTCTATCATAGAGTGCGAGAGCGCCACAGGAGCGCGGCAAATTGCGTGAGGTTGAAAGTACAGTGCATCAGCGCGGAAGCCAGTGTGGATTGAGTTCTATACTTGGCCCAGCCGAAGACGCAGCCGGCCAGCGAGATCAACAGCATATACTGCCAGGACCATTGATATTCATAGCCGTGAATACTTCCGAAAATGATCCCCGTCAGCACAATTCCCCCCGCCGCCCCTAAGCTTCGAATAAGCAATGGCATCAGGAATCCCCGAAATGCGAGTTCCTCAGCCACCGGACCGACAACGACGGCCAGGATACCGAACAATACGATCGTGCCGCGAGAGCCAAACATTTGTTCGAAGGGGGGCTCAACCTCGGGCGCACGCAAAGCAAACTGCAGCAAGCCGATGGAGACGACGAGTATAGGCCCCGACAGAAGCGCGCCCACCGCGGCGCTAAAAGGTATCGGCCGCCAACCAAGAGACTTCCAAAATGGACGCTCATAACGAAACAAGAGCAGCGCCTTCAGCGCCGAGAAGGCCAGTGCATACCACAAAATCTGAGCCACCAGCAGACGGACCGGAACGCTGAGCTTATAGAACGCCAAGGCCGCTAGCAGCGACACGCCCAGGCTTGTGCCCACCAGCACGACAAAAAGGAAGAAGTCGGTGTAATCCCAGAAAGGCTCTCTCGCGGGCGCGGGCGGCGCTGGCGTCAGATCCAAAGGCTCGCCGCTCAAAGGGTCAACGGGGTTCATGCATTCCGCTCACTGAGGGCGGCCGCGAGTAACGGGATCATGATCTCGTGATGGCCGGTGATGGAGTAACCGTGTCCGCCGGCGCGAGCGTGCGGACGTTCCACGACGTTGACCTTAGGCCGGTAGTGCTGCAGAAAATCGAAATTCACCGTCGTGAAATTCGCCAGCGGATGGCCCAGGTTGCGGACCACGGAGACAGCTTTCAAGAAGACTTCGGGCAAAACTACGGCCGAGCCAACATTAAGATAGACGCCGCCGTCGTTAATATCTTTGACCAAGGAACAAAGCAGACGAAAGTCGTGATGCGTGGCCCGGCCAAGAGCTTCGCCGCTAGCGCTGGGATGGGTGTGCGGCGTGTCCGTCCCGATGGCGACGTGGACCGTTACTGGCGTTGAGTTGCGGAACGCTTCGCACAAGAGGCAGGACGCAGCATAACGCGGATCGGCGATTTGTTCCAGGTGATGGCCCAGAGATTCGCCAAAGCCGTGTCCATGCTTTAACGCCGCATTGAACTCGCGGCCGGTCTCTTCCGCCGCGCCGAAACTGCCGTCGGGCAGCACGGCCTCGACATCTTCACTGGTCTGGCCGGCAATGGCAATTTCAAAATCGTGGATTGCCGCCGCGCCGTTCAACGCAAAGGCTGTTGCATAGCCGCGCCGCATCAGATCGATCAGAATCGGAGCCAGTCCGCACTTGATGACGTGGCCACCGAGTCCCCAGAGGATCATCTTTTTTCGCGCCCGCGCCTTGGCCAAGGCATCCACCACCGAGCGCAGGGAATCGGCCGCCAGGAGGTGGGGAAGGGAATCCAGCCACGCCGCCACTCCTCCAGCCGCATACGGTTTTCCAAAATGTTCGACCCGAACCTTGCCGCCGCGGGCCTGGATGGGAACAGTCTTCAGGCCCTGAAAGCTCAGCGGTTCATGAGCGTACTTGCTCATGCCACTTTTCCGGAGTGCAGCGCCTTTTCGAGCGCGTGGGCGGTGTGGCTTTTCTTGAATCGCAGGATCTGCTCGGGTGTTCCGGACGCTACTACGCTGCCGCCGCGATCGCCGCCTTCCGGGCCCATGTCGATGATCCAGTCCGCCGATTTGATGACATCCAGCTGATGTTCAATCACAATGACAGTATTGCCCAGATCGACCAGCCGCTGAAGCACGTCCAGAAGCCGCTTAATATCTTCGAAGTGCAAACCGGTGGTGGGCTCATCCAGGATGTAAAGCGTCCGGCCGGTTTGGCGTTTGCTCAATTCGCGCGCTAGCTTGATGCGTTGCGCTTCTCCACCCGACAGCGTAGTAGAGGATTGGCCTAAATGAATATATCCGAGCCCGACATCGTGCAGCGTGCGCAGCTTGGCATTGATCTGCGGAATGTTTTCGAGAATCGGCACAGCGTCTTCCACCGTGGAAGCCAGTAAGTCGGCCACCGAAAGACCCTTGTACTTTACTTGCAGCGTTTCACTGTTGTAGCGCCGGCCATGACAAACATCGCAGGTGACGTAAACGTCGGGCAAGAAATTCATCTCGATGCGTTTCAGTCCGCCACCCTGGCACGCCTCGCAGCGGCCACCCTTGGCATTGAAGCTGAAGCGGCCCGCCTTGTAGCCCCGTTCGCGCGATTCCGGCAGCATGGCGTAAAGCTCGCGAATGGGCGTGAAGAGTCCGGTATAAGTGGCGGGATTCGAGCGCGGCGTGCGGCCGATCGGCGATTGATCGATCTCCACCACTTTGTCGATATTTTCCAGGCCTTCAATGGAATCGTGCGCTCCGGGCAGGTCGTGCGATCCGTAAATTTCTTTCGCCAGCGCGCGATAAAGAATGTCATTGATCAGCGTGGATTTCCCGCTGCCAGAGACGCCGGTGATCACAACCAGGCAGCCCAAGGGAAATTCCACCGTAACGTCTTTGAGGTTATGCTCACGTGCGCCACGCACGATCAGTTGCTTGCCGTTACCGCTGCGGCGGCCTGACGGAGGATCGATGCGAACCGCTCCCGAAAGGTATTGGCCCGTGAGCGAGGCGAGATTTTTTTTGATTTCTCGGGGCGTGCCCGCAGCCACCAGATGCCCACCCAGGCGTCCGGCGCCCGGTCCGAGATCGATGACGTAGTCGGCTCGTTCGATGGTTTCGGCATCATGTTCGACCACCAGCACGGTGTTGCCGAGATCGCGCAGGCGCGTCAGTGTATCCAGGAGCCGATCGTTATCGCGGGGGTGCAGCCCGATGGATGGTTCGTCTAAAACGTAAAGGACGCCGCGAAGCTTGGAGCCAATTTGTGTCGCCAGGCGAATGCGCTGTGCCTCGCCGCCCGAAAGCGTCGCCGCCGAACGCGCCAGGCTCAGGTAATTCAAGCCAACGGCGGTAAGGAACTCCAGCCGATTACGAATCTCTTCGATAACTCGCGCGGCAATCTGTTGCTCGCGCTCGTTCAGTTTCCAGGCCCGAACCGTCGCGAGTGCGCGGTCGATGGACATCTCAGTCAGCTCAGCTATACCCGCGCCTTTGACGCGCACCGCGAGACTGCCCGGACGCAGACGCCGTCCGCGGCAATCGGGGCAAAGTGCCGGCGACATGTAGTCCATCAGCCACTCGCGATAACCAGGACCTGCTTCTTCGTAGGTGTCGGCCAAAATCTTGATGATGCCGTCGAATCCGTTGCCGCCTTCCAGCAGCAATGCCTGCGCCTTCTTGGGCAGCTCTTCGAACGGCTTGTTGATCTTGATGCGCAGCATCGCCGCGCCATCGCCGAGTTGCTGTTGCATGTAGGAGGAACTGGCGCCGGGGCCGAGTCCACCATCCAACAATGGCTTGGAAGAATCCACGATGACCTTCGCCGGGTCGAAGCTCCAGATGCTGCCCAGCCCGTGGCAGGTTTCACACGCGCCGAAGGGGCTGTTAAAAGAAAACGATCGTGGCTCCAATTGCGGAATGCTGGTGCCGCAATTCGGACAGGCCAGTTTTTGCGAATACAGCTTCTCTTCGCCGTTCACTACCGATACCGTCACCAACCCATTGGCAAGCTTGGCCGCGGTTTCGATGGAAGCTTCCAGCCGTTTTTCAGAGCCGGCCTTCAGAGGAAGACGATCCACCACGATTTCGATGGTGTGATTCTTGCGCTTGTCGAGCGGAATTTCTTCATCCAACGAACGCAGCACGCCATCCACACGGGCGCGCACAAACCCTTGTCGGAAGAGCTTTTCGAGATCCTTCTTGTATTCGCCTTTCCGGCCACGCACGATAGGCGCAAGAATCATAATGCGCTCGCCTTCCGGCAGCGTGAGTATCTGCTGCAGGATCTGCTCGGTGCTCTGGCGCGAGATTTCGATTCCGCAAGTTGGGCAATGCGGAACGCCAATGGACGAATAGAGCACGCGCAGATAGTCGTAGATCTCAGTGATGGTGCCCACTGTCGAGCGCGGGCTGCGGTTGGTGGTTTTCTGTTCGATCGAGATGGCGGGGCTTAAGCCATCGATGGAATCCACCTCGGGGCGTTCCATTTGATCCAGGAACTGGCGGGCGTAGGGCGAAAGCGTCTCCACGTAGCGGCGCTGGCCCTCCGCATAAATGGTGTCGAAAGCCAGGGACGACTTGCCGGAGCCGCTCAGCCCCGTAATCACCGTGAACGTGTTACGCGGGATCTCCACGTCGATATTCTTGAGGTTGTGTTGGCGGGCGCCATGCACGCTGATGCGCTTAAGCATTTTCGCGGGGAGTAATTCTATTTTAGCAGCGCGCAGGGGCGAAGGGCGACACAGTTAGAGTAAAATAGGTTTGCGTAAGTCAAAAGGGGCGGCTAGCTCAGCTGGGAGAGCGCTGCGTTCGCAATGCAGAGGTCGGGGGTTCGATCCCCCCGCCGTCCACCAATTCACACGCGCCGTTGGCTCCGAAGGCCTGCGAACAAAGATTCAAACTCGCCCGCGATAGCGTCCCAGGAATAAGCTGGGTTCTTCGCCGCGCGCCAAGCAGCTTTCGAAAACTCCAGCCGGCGCACAGGATCCCGATATAGGTTCTCCAAAGCTTGCGCCACGCCTTGCGGGGAAACTTCGCCCATCTCGAGAACGGAGAATTCCTGCACGTAACATCTTGCGGGCGGAACTAACTCGCCGCGCCCGTTCCAAAGGTCCGAGCAAGCGCTGTGATTGGGAACGATCTGCGCAGCGCCGGCGGCCCCATGTTCCATGCTCACCGGCCCCCATGCTGACGATCCTCAAGAGCACGTTCTCCCAATGGGTTCAAAAACACTCGATCCTCGATCCCGCAGCGATCTTCCTGCCATTGATGTCACCCCGCACGGCGTGAATCTCGATTGTTTTTTTTCCTTCGCGGAGTTGTCGTTCGCGTCATCGAGTCTTTCAAAGGCCTGTTGAACGCCCTTGCAAACTCCGTGTAGACCACGATCCGATCGGCCGCGCGCAATGGATCCGCATCGCTGCTGCGCCCCTGTTATCGGAGCAACCGCGAACATTGGCCCACGAATAGCCACGTACAGTTCATCCAGGGAAAGTTCATACTGAGGCAATGCTGGACGGACAACGAGAGTGGACATCTCCACGAATTCAGAATACTGCGACATCCGATACGATGGATTCGGAAGTAAGCTGTTTATATAGTGTTTTTTCGCTCGCGCATCGCACTTGCAGTTGGATTTGGAGGGTTATTGTCGATCATGGCCCTGGCCGGAATCGACGCCCTGCGTGTACTCGGGCACTTCCGGCGCAGTGACGACCAAATCCGTCGGCGCTACCTGGCTGAAAATCATGTCCTGAACGACATCCGTTCGGACGTTTATGTCTCTGGCACTTATGTCCGCGATTACCTGCTTGAACCGGAACCCCAAAGGGCCGAAATCTATCGGGCAAACCTGGAACAGGTTCGCAAACATATGGAAGCGTCGCTGGCCTCTTACGGAAGCCAGGTAGCTCCGGCCGAATTCGAGCACTACACCGCGCTCCGAACGGAATTAGCGGGCTATTGGAGAATTTTAGCTCCAATCTTTCATTGGGACGCGGTGGAGCGACGGCATTCCGGATATTCTTTTCTGCGCGATCAGGTATTCCCGCGGCGGCAGAATATGCTCCAACTTGCGGGCCGCATCGCCGAACTTAACGAGCAGCAGCTGGATGCCGGAAACCAACAGGTTGTTTCTCTCCTGGTCAGCTTCCAGACGCGGCTGCTTCTGACATTAATGGCTGCGCTCGCGCTCGGCCTGAGTCTGGCGCTGTTCACCATGCGCAAGATCCTGAGTTTGGAAGGTCAGGCACGTTTGCAGTACAGGGAAGTGGCCGAAGCGCGAACCGAGTTGAAGGAACTGTCGGCGCGTTTGGTGCAGGCTCAGGAAGAAGAACGCCGGTCGTTATCGCGCGAATTGCACGATGAAGTGGGGCAGGCGTTATCGGCGGTGTTGATTGAACTGCACAATCTTTCGAGCGGGCTTGCCACCCGCAGTGAAGATCAATCGCGGCGGCACGTGGAAACCATCAAGGGGCTGGTGGAAGGTACCGTCCGCATCGTTCGCAACATGGCGCTTTTATTGCGGCCGTCGATGTTGGACGATCTGGGGCTCATCCCGGCGCTGAAGTGGCAGGCGCGCGAATGTTCCAAGAGCACATCGATGGATGTCACCGTCGTAACCGAACTGGACTCCGATGAACTGCCGGACGATTACAAAACCTGCATCTATCGCGTGGTCCAAGAGGCGTTGCATAATTCCGCCCGGCATTCTCATGCCACTTCCGTACGCATCAGCGTGCAAGAGGTACAGCATCGCTTGCTTCTGAGCATTCGAGATAACGGCCAGGGATTCGACGTTCGGCACACCAAAGGATTGGGTCTGCTCGGAATTCAGGAGCGCGTTACCCGGCTGGGAGGAATATTCCATGTTCACTCCCAACCGGGACTCGGCACTACACTGTCTATGGAGTTGCCTGTCTCCAAAGACGTCTCCCAAGGCAACGTCAAAGAGAACCTGGGGGAGAACGGGAGCGCGCGCATCCGTGAAACAGATTCGCATCCTGTTGGCTGACGATCACACCGTGATGCGGCGTGGTCTGCGGCTTCTGCTCGAGAATCGCCCCGAGTTCGGAGTGGTTGCCGAAGCGGCGGATGGCCGCCAGGCCGTCGAACAAGCGGAAGCCACGCAGCCGGACGTTGCAGTCCTCGATATCGCGATGCCGAGCTTGGGCGGAATCGAAGCCGCACAGCGCATTAATGCCGCATTGCCGCGCACCGCGATCGTGATTTTGAGCATGCATTCGGACGAAGGCTATGTTCTTCGCGCTCTCAAGGCCGGGGCCAAGGGTTATCTGCTGAAAGATTCCGCTGAGGGC
>Ga0210383_10003248_pt1 | contig 14615 bp, 16 predicted proteins | sample IncBWC14OmetaG_FD_160072 | JGI IMG/M metagenome (GOLD analysis project Ga0210383, IMG submission 160072) | Forest soil microbial communities from Barre Woods Harvard Forest LTER site, Petersham, Massachusetts, United States - Inc-BW-C-14-O ...
CAGGAAATTCGCCGTCACCGCGCCCGGCGACGTCCTGGGCGATGCGGCGTGGCGGATCTACCGAGCCGTCCCGGTGGCCGTGTACACGTACCACGATGCCGCCGAGATCGTTCACGGCCAGCACGTCGACGTCCGCGTCCCGGTAACCCTGTAACCCTGTAACCCTGCAACCCGGACCGCCGTCGTCCCCCGAGTTCCGCGAGCCCCGTTAATCGCTTAAGTTTTCGCCTCGGTCCGTCCTGTCAACCGATGAGTGCGACACTCTAACGGATAGAGCCATCACAGTGCCACATTCATAGGTTAGGCAGGCGGCCGAGGATGTGACCGGATAAACCTAGCGGGGTTCACGTGCACAGTGTTCCGCACGCACCCTGTATTGCGGACCAGGCGCTCTACCGCTTCCAGTAACGCAGGAGCGTCAAGGACCCTAGTCGAACTCGGTGGGGAGCGAAGGATCCCGGTGGTGCGCCAGCGCCCGCCCGAGCTGGCGGTGGTTGACCCGGCCCAGGGACAGCGGCGGCAGCTCGCCCAGGCCGAACCACCCGACCTCGAGCGTCTCCAGCTCGGCCGGCGGCTGCACGGCACCGGAGCGGCGGCACAGGAAGAACAGCTTGTAGACGTGCACCGGCAGCGGCGGCCGGTTCCCCTGCAGATCGCGGTCCCAGCAGGCGATCAGCTTCACCGCCGCGCTGTGGTAGCCGGTCTCCTCGAGGATCTCCCGGGTGACCGCGACCGAGGGGGCGTCGCCAGGATCGGCCCAGCCGCCCGGCAGCGACCACCGGCCGTCGGTCTTCTCGCGCATGAGCAGCACGCGCTCGTCGTCGTCGAAGATCGCCCCGCGCACGTCGACCTTCGGCGTGGCGTAGCCCGAGTCGCGGCCGAGCTCGATCGCGAGATCGGCGGCCGGGCGGCCGCTGATCACCGCCAGCAAGTCGGTGGCCAGCTGGCTCACCTGCCGGTACCGGTCCAGGTCGTAGTCGCCCGTGGCGAAGGTCAGCCCGTCTTGGGCCAGCGCGGCGAGCTTGATCCCGATCCGGCGTGCCGCATCGGCTGCTGTATCGGCCACCTCGGCACACTACCGGGTGCGGCCTTGAGATCGAGCACGAGATCCAGCTGGCGCAGCTGCACCGACCGGGGCGTCTTCCGCATCAGGACATCACGCGCCGCGCAGGCGGCGCGGCCCTCCCACTGGCCCGTGGCGCCGACCCACCGCGCGATCAGCGTGGTAGTGGCGGCGTTACGCCGCCTGCGCCGCTGGTAGGCCCGCAGCGCCCCCCTGGTGTCGCGCGAGGCCGACAGGCAAGAGGCCAGCGTCGTGGCGTCGACGATCGCCTGGCAGGCGCCCTGAGCCAGGTCCGGCGTCATCGGGTGGATGGCGTCGCCGACCAGCACAACCCGTCCCCGGCCCCAGGTCCGGGCCGGGCGACGGTCATAGATGTCGTTGCGGATCAGCGCGGCCTCCGGCGTCGCTTCGAGGATGGCGGGGATGGGGTCACGCCAGGTCCCGAAGCGCTTACGCAGAAGCGCCGCGGTGTTGCCGTCGTCCTTCCCGCCAGCCGGCGCATTCCAGGCTGCCCACCAGACGATCCGGTCACCGCTGGTCGGGCCGAGACCGAAACGCGCGCCCCGGCCCCAGATCTCCCAGCTGTCCCGGGGCAGCGGAACCGAGCGCGGCGGCGTGAGCGACCGTACCGCGGTGTAGCCGCAATACCTCAGCGGCGCGGGCCCGAACAGCGCGGCCCGCACCGCCGAATGCACCCCGTCCGCGCCGACCACGACATCGGCCCGCACCTCGCGCCCGTCCGCGAAGCGCGCGATCACGGCCCGGCCGTTGTCCTCCAAGCCCGTGCAGCGGGCTCCCAGGTGGATGACCGCAGGGTCGAGTTCGGTGGCCAGCAGTTGCTGCAACTCGGCGCGGTGGACCGTGACGAACCCGGCGCCCCACCGCTGGGTCATCAGCTCGGCCGGGAGGCACAGCAGCCAGCTGCCGTCGGGCCGCATGAGGCCCTGCCGGTCTACCTTCGCGGACAGCCGCGCCACCGGGCCGGACAACCCGATCAGCTCCAAGGCCGCCATGGCGTTCGGCCACAGGCCCACCCCGGCGCCGACCTCTTCCAGCGCCGGCGCCTGCTCGTAGACCTCGACGGCCATGCCCTGGCGGGCCAGGGCGATGGCGGCCGTCAGCCCCCCGATCCCGGCCCCGATAACGGCAATCTTCATTCCCATGACCAGGAGCCTAAGAACACAGCGATACGGAATCGTTACGACCAGCACCGGAGCGTGGCTATAGCGGACCTGGCACCGGGGGAGAGGCCGACTAAAGAGGCCGACTAAATTAGCATCCTGGCCGGTCTCTGCCGGCTTGAGCTTGATCAATGGGAACTATCACGCCGATCATCCCCGCGCCGGCGCGGCTCAGGACCGCAGCCGGTCAGTTCCGCCTGGGCGCAGGCGCCACCATCGCCTACCGCGACCCGATCCTGGCCCCGCTGGCCCGACGCTTCGCTCAGGACACCGTACGGCGCTGTGGCATCGCGCTGCGAGCCGTCCCCCTCGACGACGGCGAGCGGGGGCCCGCGATCGCGATCGACCTCGGCGACGCCCCGGACCTCGCCGGCCTGCCCGCGCCGCTGGGCCTTGACCCAGCCGGGCCGCCGCGCGACGAGCGCTACGCGCTCACCGTCGACCGGTCCGGGATCAGGCTGCGCGCCCGGGAGCCGGCCGGCGTGGCCCGCGGCCTGACCAGCCTGCTCCAGCTCACCGCGACAGCGACAGCGACAGCGACCGCGACCGCGACCGCGACAGCGACAGCGGCCGGCGACGCAGCACTACTGCCGGCGCTGGACATCCTGGACGCCCCGCGGTTCGCTTGGCGTGGCCTCACCGTCGACGTGGTGCGCCGGTTCTTCCCGCCGGCCCAGATCCGGACGCTGATCGACCTGGCCGCGCTGTACAAGCTCGACGTGCTGCACCTGCACCTCACCGACGACCAGGGCTGGCGCGTCGAGGCCGGACGGGCCGCGCCGATGCGCGAACCCGATGGCACCTTCTACACCGACGACGAGGTGCGCGCCCTGGTCGCGTACGCCGCTGACCGGTTCGTCACCCTGCTGCCCGAGATTGATACGCCCGGTCACGGCCTGGCCCTGCTGCGGCTCCACCCCGAACTCGGCAGCGGACGCAACCTGGTCCGGCCCGGCCAGCCCCACCAGAGCGCCTGGCTCGACCCCGAACTGCCCGCCACCTTCGAGGTCCTGGACGCCGCCCTGGCCGAACTGGTCGGCCTGTTCCCCGGCCCGTTCCTGCACATCGGCGGCGACGAGCCATACGGGATGCCGGACCAGGCCTACGGCGTCTACGTCCGCCGGCTCAAGCAGGCCGCGCGGGCCCTAGGCAAGCGCACGGTGGGCTGGCAGGAGTCGATCCGCGCCGGCGCCGATCCCGGGCACGTCATCCAGTACTGGATGGACGCCTCCAGCCTCGGGGTCGGCGGGGAAGCCCCGGTCCCACCCGAGGTCGCGGCGCGCGTGACCGCGAACTTCCGGCGGGCGCGGACCGATCTCGAGCAGGCCCTGGCCCACGGCGTGCCGGTCATCGTGTCACCCCAGGCCCACTGCTACTTCGACGTCCCCTACGCGGAGGCGCCGGCCGACCCTGCGCAGCAGGAACGCCGTGACCGCGTGGGGCTGCGCTCCTACGCGCGCAAGACGCTGGCCGACACCTTCGAGTGGGATCCGGTCGCCGTACTCGGCCCGGCCGCGCGCCCGGACCACGTCGCCGGGATCGAGGCCGCGCTGTGGTGCGAGACCGTCCGCGACGTCGACGATCTGACCTTCCTGCTCCTGCCGCGGCTCGCGGGCACCGCCGAGAAGGCCTGGGGCGCGGCCGGAGCGGTGCGCTGGCCCGAGCACCGCGACGCCCTGGCCCGGCACGAGCGGCTCTGGGCCCAGGACGGGCTCACGTTCTTCAGCGCGGCGGGTACCTGACCACCGTGAACGGCCAGGCCGAACGCAGCCACGCCGACACCGCCTGATACAAGGTCACGTCGAGCGCGGCATGGTCCGCGCTGACCCAGGACCGCACATCAGCCCCGAAAGCCTCAGAAGCCTCAGGAGCCTCAGATGCCCCGGAAGCCGGCGGGTAGATGTACACGCATCCGATGATCTCGTCGCTGCCCGCGGCCCGCACGGTGTACGTGAACCCCGAACGCCCGGCGAAGTCCGCGGCGTGCTGCTCCAGGTCGCCCAGGTTCTCCGTCAGCGTCATGTCCGGCGTCGGCCACGATCGCCCCTCGAACCCAGGCGTGGCCCGGATGTGCGCGATGCTGGAGGTCCAGGCCCGGTAGTCGCCCTCGTTGTGCTCCGGTCCCAGGGGCTCCAGCCAGAATCCCTCACCCGCCAACGAACGCGGCACCTCAAAATCCTCAGGCACGAAGCTCATAACCGCCACGCTAACCGTCCGGCACGGCGGCCGTGGTGCGCATGGCCAGCCATACGTCGCCACGAGCTGCTGGCCCCCATGCTGCTGGGCCGCTGACACCACGGACCGTTCGGTAAATTCATTTTTTTATTCCGAACGGAACGTGGTGCGTGCCCCCGCTCACCACCCTGGGCCAGCCGGTCAGGCCGCGGCCCGGGGCTCGGCGGCGCCCGCCAGTTCCCGCTGACCGCGCCGGGCCGGGATCGTGCCGGCCGCGTCGGCGTCGCGGATGGACAGCGAGCAGGCCACCCCGCACAGGGCGATCGCGGCCGCGACCAGGAAGGCCACCCGGTACGCGGTCAGGTTGGCCACCTCGTGCCCGGCAACCAGGTGCACCGGGCCGACGAGCACGATGACGGTGGTCAGCGCGGCCACGCCGACCGCCCCGCCGAGCTGGCGCACCGTGTTGAACATGGTGGAGGCCCGGCCGGTGGCCGCGGGCGTGATGGTCGCGAACGACGCCGCCTGGACCGGGACGAACACCTGGGCCATGGCCAGGCCCAGCGTAAGCATGAGCAGGCGGGCCCACCACAGGCTGGTCCCCGGTCCCAGCAGGGCCAGCAGCCCGATCGAGACCGAAGTCCCGATCAGCCCGATGGTGATGTGCCGGCGCGGGCCGAGCCGCGGGTATAGCACCCGGCTGGCCAGCTGCGCGCCGCCCATGACCCCGATCGCCTCGGGGAAGGTGCTCAGCCCGGAACCGAGCGCGCTCAGGCCGCGGCCGTCCTGGTAGTACAGCGAGATCGCGTACAACGTGCCCAGGAACGCGATCGACGCCAGCACCATCACCCCGTTGCCCGACCGGAACAGGCGGTTCTTCAGCAGCCGCAGGTCCACCATGGGCGCGGGCGACCTCAGCTCGACGACCACCATCGCGGCTAGCAGTACGAGCCCGGCCGCGATGGTGCCGAGCACCTCCGGTCTCTGCCAGCCCAGGTTGGGTCCCTCCGAGACGCCGTACATCAGCAGTCCCAGACCTAGCCCGGACAGCAGGAAGCCGGCCAGGTCGAACCGGCCCGGCCGGTCCTGCTTTTGCTGTTGTAGGAACAGCAGGCCGAAGGCGAACGCCGCCGCGCCGAGCGGCACGTTGACGTAGAACACCCACCGCCAGGACAGTTCGGTGACCAGCAGCCCGCCCAGCACCGGGCCGAGCGCCGGGGCAAACGTGGTGGGCACGGTGAGGATGGCCGCGGCCCTGATCCGCTCCGCGGGCGGGAACGCGCGGTACAGCATGGCCATCCCGACCGGGGCGAGCATGCCACCCCCGGCGCCCTGCAGGATCCGGAACGCGACCAGCTCGCCCAGGCTCGAGGCCAGCCCGCACAGCGCCGAGGCGGCGGTAAACACCACGATGGCAGTGAGCATTACTCGCTTGCCGCCGAAGCGGTCACCGAGCCAGCCAGAGGCCGGGATGAACACGGCCAGGCTGACCAGGTAGGCGATGGAGATGCTGTCCACCGCCGTGGGGCTCACCTCGAAGTCACGGCCGATGGTAGGCAGCGCCACGTTGACGATCGTCGCGTCCATGATGCTCATGAACATGGCCGCCACGAAGACCACGCCGACCACGACCTTCTGGCTCATGCGCGCTCCCACGGCTTGGTCCAGCGCCGCCCGGGCACCGGAAATTCCGGCCCGCGTAGCATGCCCATGACACGACCTTTGCTGCTAGGGAGATCACGATGCGCGTCGCGGTGCTGGGAACCGGCATCATGGGCACCGGCATGGCCCACAGCCTGCTGCGTTCCGGTCTGGACGTCACCGTGTGGAACCGGTCCTCCGGCCGGGCCGCGCCGCTGGCCGCCGACGGTGCGCGGGTGGCCCGCACCGCCGCCGAGGCCGTGGCCGACGCGGACGCGGTGATCACGATCTTGTGGGACGGCAACTCGGTGTCCGAGGTGATGACCGAGGCGCTGCCCGCCGCGCCGGACGGACTCCTGTGGGCCCAGGCCAGCACGGTGAGCCCGCACGACGCGGGCGAACGGCTGCCCGCGCTGGCCGCCAAGCACGGCGCTCGCTACCTCGACGCTCCGGTGCTGGGCACCCGCCAGCCCGCCGAGGAGGGCAAGCTCACCGTCCTGGCCGCCGCCTCGGAGGCGCTGCGCGACCCGATGGCGCCGGTGTTCGGCGCCATCGCGGGCCGGATCGTGTGGGTCAGCGAACAGCCGGGCGACGGTACCCGGCTCAAGCTGGTGGCCAACTCCTGGGTGGCCACCATGGTGGCCGCCACCGCCCAGTCGATCGCGCTAGCCGACGGCCTCGGCCTGGACCCGCGTGCGTTCCTGGACATGATGCGCGGCAGCGCGGTAGACGCCCCGTACCTGCACGTCAAGGGGCAGGCCATCATCGCGCGCCAGTTCGCGCCCTCGTTCGCGGTGGACGGCGCGGTCAAGGACACCGGGCTGATCGCCGCCGCGATGCGCGAGTCCGGCACCGACGCCACGCTCATGGAGGCGGTCGGGAACCAGTACCGCAAGGCCGCCGACGCTGGGTACGGCGAGGAAGATATGGCCGCCGTGTTCCGCGCCTTCCGGCCCTGAGCGGCCCGAACATGCGCCGCAACGCCAGCACCGTGGTGGTCCTGCCCGGCCCCGCCCCGGCCGAGGTCCTGGCCGCGGTCGGCCGGTCCATGAACGTGGCCCTGATCCGGCCCCCCAAGCCTGCCGAAGACGACGCCGGCGGGCTCGACGCGGCCGCCGGGGCGCTGCAGCAGGCCGGGCGGTCCACCTCGGCCTACGCGCTGGTCCCGGCCGACCCGCTCGCGGCGCTGGCCGCCAGCTGGCGGGCCATGTGGGATGTGTCCCGGCCCGAAGGCCCGGCCGAGTTCGAGGCCGAGGCGCTCAAGGTGCTGACCGCGTGGCGGTCCGGCCGGTTCGAGCTGCCCGACTACTACCTGGTCCTGGGCCCCGGTCCCGGCAGTCCCGCCAGTCCTGCCGGTCCTGCCGGTCCTACCGGTCCTGCCGGTCCCGCGGCCGGCGACCAGGGGCCGGACTTCTACCTCGGCCCGCTGCGGACCGCACGGCCGCAACGGGTGGCCGTGGTGCCCGCGACCGAGCCCGCCCAGCAGGCCGTCGGCGTCTTGCACGCCCTCGGCTCCCTGCCGTACGGCCCGTGGTGGCCGGACCTGGACAAGGTGATCGAGGCGGCCCGCACCTTCTACCCGGGCCAGCTGGCCGGGGGGACGGCCGCCACCGGATGAGCCTCACCGTCAGGCCCCTGACCCTGCAGTGGTGGCCGGCTCTCGAGGGGTTGTTCGGCCGGGCGGGCGCCTCGAACGGCTGCTGGTGCATGTACTGGCGGATCGGTCCTCGCTACCGCGACCGGCCGCGCGCCGACAACCGGGACGACCTGCGGCAGCTCGCCGCCTCGGATCAGCCGCCGGGGCTGCTCGCCTTCGACGGCGACCTGGCCGTCGGGTGGTGCGAGCTCGCTCCGCGCGCGGAGCTGGCCTGGCTGGGTCACAGCCGGTACCTCGCGCCGGTCGACGACCTGCCGGTCTGGTCCCTCCCGTGCTTCTACGTGCGGCGCACGCACCGCGGCCGGGGCGTCATGGACGCGCTGATCGAGGCCGCCGTCCCGGCCGCGGCCGCCGGAGGCGCTCCGGCCCTGGAGGCCTATCCGGTCGACACGGCCGTGCCGGGCCACACCACCAACCTGTTCCCGGGGGTCGCGGCGGCCTTCGCCCGGCACGGCTTCGGTGTCGTGGCGCGGCGTAAGCCGGATCGCCCGGTGATGCGCCTCAGCCCCCTAGCCTGGTGATGTAGACCGGGGTTACGCCGGCGCCGGCGACTCCGATTGTGCTCTCCGTGTGGTGCCGGAGCGGGTTGGTTGTGGCCACCGCCAAGGCCATCGAGTCCATACCGCGTTGCTCTTTCCCGCCGGCCCTCACCGCGTGTACTCCAGTACCGAGGGTTCCCGAGCACCCACAGGAGGATCACGATGCCGTACCACGCCGACGTCATCGGCTCGCTGCTGCGTCCGCGTTACCTCTCCGAGGCGCGCGCCGCGCTGGCCGCCGGGCAGATCAGCAACGAGGAATTCAAGCGGATCGAGGACCGCGCGGTCGATCAGGCCATCGCGATGCAGGAGGGCGTCGGGCTCGACGTCGTCAACGACGGGGAACTGCGCCGCTTCTCCTTCCTCGATCACCTGCTCGGGGACATGGAGGGGGTGGCCGACATGCCCGGAGCGCCGGTGCACTTCCACGCTCCTGATCCCGCACAGGACTGGGACTGGCACCCGCCGATCACCGTCACCGGCCGCCTCCGGCCCCGGGGCCCGATGATGACCATCGAGGAGTTCAGCTACGCGCGCGGTCGGGCTCGCGTCCCGGTGAAGATCACGATGCCGAGCCCGCTGGTCGTGTACGGCGCGTGGTCGCCGGAACATTCCCGCCCGGCCTACTCCGACCCGTTCGAGCTGTTCGTCGACGCCGCCGACATCATCCGCGCCGAGGCGCGCGAACTGGCCAAGCTCGGCTGCACCTACATCCAGATCGACTCGCCCGACCTCGGCACGCTGGTCGACCCGGAGAACCGCGAGCTCCGCGAGGGTCTGGGCATGGACACCGAACGCACGCTCACGGAGGGCGTCGACATCATCAATTCCGTGGCCGACGTGCCCGGAGTGACGTTCGGCCTGCATATCTGCAAGGGCAACTACGAGAGCAAGTGGATCGCCACCGGGGGCTACGAGTACACCGCCGACAAGGTGTTCGCCCGCTCGGACAACTTCGACGTGTTCCTGCTCGAGTACGACGACGAGCGGTCGGGCTCCTTCGAACCGCTGGCCAACGTGCCGGACGACAAGGTGGTCGTGCTCGGCCTGGTGTCGAGCAAGCTCCCCGGGATCGAGCCCGCCGACCAGCTCATCGCCCGCATCGACGAGGCGGCCCGCTACGTCGGCCGCGAGCGGCTCGCGCTGTCCACCCAGTGCGGGTTCTCACCGGTCTCGATCGGCGCCAACCTGATCAACGAGGACACCCAGCAACGCAAGCTCGAGCTGGTCGCGGAGGTCGCCCACCGGGTCTGGTGACGCCCGAGGGTACGACAGGCCTGCGTAGGCCGCGTCCAGCGCCTCGCGCACGACCTATCCGGTCCGGGCCACCGCGGCCCCGGACGCCGACGGCACCGGAAGGTTGCGCGCGGCCAGGCCGGCCTCCATGGCTCCCACGACCGACTCGGCCACCTTCACCCTGGCCCACCGCTTGTCCTCGGCCTCCACCAGCACCCACGGTGCGCCCGCGTGGTCCGTCCGGTCGAGCATCTCCTCCACGGCCGCCTCGTACTGCGGCCACTTCTCGCGGTTCCGCCAATCCTCGGCGGTGAGCTTCCAGGCCTTCAGCGGATCGCGCTCCCGGGCCTTGAACCGTTTGAGCTGCTCACCGGACGACAGGTGCATCCAGAACTTGACGAAGATCATGCCCTCGTCGGCCAGCGTCCGCTCGAAGTCGACGATCTCCCGGTACGCGCGCCGCCACTGCTCCTCGGCGGCGAACCCTTCGACCCGTTCTACCAGGACTCGGCCGTACCAGGACCGGTCCAGCACCGCCATGCCGCCCCAGCCGGGCAGTACCGGCCAGAACCGCCACAGGAAGTGGTGGCGTTTCTCGTCGTAAGTGGGCGCGCCGAACTGGGCGACCCGGACGTGCCGTGGGTCCAGCGGCGCGACGAGCCGCTTGATCGCCCCGCCCTTGCCGGACGCGTCCCATCCCTCGAACAGGACGCAGACCGGCGGCCCGAGCTGCGGATTGTCCCCGATCTGGCCGCCCAGGGTCAGCCGCAACCGCAGCAGCCGGTCCTGGGCCGCGGCCAGCCGGACCTGTTCCTGCCCCGGGGTTAGCTTCAGGCTGAGATCCAGCCCCGCGAGTATGCCGCCCTTGGCCGCCACGCGCCGCACCTCCCTCGGATCCTTCACCGATTTACCCGGATTCGGCTTGCCTGTAACGGCCGGCGGAGGCAGTCAGCCGACCGAGGGCGGCCCGCCCGGCGCGTGGGCCTGGAGGAAGCCGCGCAGGGCCTCGTTGAACTGCCGTTCGGCCTCGAGGTTGGGCAGGTGGCCCGCGCCGTCGATAACCACCAGTTCGGGGTGCCGCAGGCACGCCAGGATCTCGGCGGTCGCCGCCGAATCTGACCAGGGATCCGCGGTGCCCGCGCAGACCAGCGCCGGCACGTCCAGCGCCGCCAGGACGGGCCGGTAGTCCGGCCGCTCCGCGCGGCCGCGCAGCGCCGCCGCCGCGCCGGCCGGTGAGGTCGCAGCCATCATGGCGTCCACGCGGGTCCGGATGGCAGGCGAGCAGCCCGGCCCGTACAGGCCGGTATGCATGTAGTCCACCAGCACGCCCATGCCGTCCCGCTCGACCGCGTCGGCCCGCTGGCGCCGGGTCAGCTTCTCCTGCGCCGTCACCGGCTCGGCGGTCGTGGCGACCAGGCCGATCGCCCAGTATCGCTCCGGCCGCGCCCCGGCCAGTTCCATCGTCACCAGCCCGCCCATGCTCAGGCCGATCACCGCCGCGCGGTCGATCCCCAGGTCATCCAGCAGGTCCTCGACGTCGGCGGCGTACTCGCGCATCATCACCGAGCCCGGCGTGACCGGGCTTTCGCCGAACCCCCGCAGGTCCGGCGCCACCACCCGGAACCCGTCACGCAACGCGGCCACCTGCGAATCCCACAACGTGCGATCGAAAGGGTGACCGTGGATCAAGACCACGCACTCACCGCGGCCGGCGTCCTCACGGGCAAGCTTCACCCCGGTGAGCCTAACCGCACGGCCCGGTCAGCAGCCAGGCCCTTTGCCGCCCGCCTGGTCATGGGTGAGACTGGGCGCGTGTCACGCCTATCCGGTACCAGGCGGTATGGCCATGCCACCAAGCTGGTGGTCACCGGCATGGTCCTGGCGTGGACGGCGGCCGGGTGTTCCAGCCCGTCCGCGGTAACCGGAGCGCCGGCGACCTCGTGCTACCAGTTCGCGGCCCAGGCCATCCAGCGTCACGTCACGGTGGCCGCGATACCGGCCGCCTGCCACGGGCTGAGCCAGGTCGAGGTGAACGTCGCGGTCACCCGGGCGCTGCGCGCCGCCGCGGCCGGGGTGCGCGGCAAGGTCCGCCAGCGCCGGATCATCGCCCGCGACAGCCGGTATGTGGCGGGGCTGATTCGGCCCGTTCCCTCGTCCGGCCCGTCCACGGCGTCGTCAGCACCGCCGGGCGGCGGTCCAGTCGCCGCCCGGCCGTCGCGCCCGCCCAGCCGCGAGGCGTTCGGCCTGGCGGCGCTGGCCGCGTGGCTGGTCACCGCCGGCCTGGGCGTATCGATGATGGCCCGGTGGTTCATCCGTGCCCGGCGGCAAGGCACCGGGCAGCAACCGGTGCTGAACTTCGCGCACTTCGGGCTGGCCCTGACCGGCCTGCTGGTGTGGATCAGCTACCTGACCACGAGCGTCACCGGCCTGGCCTGGGCCGCCTGCGGGCTCCTGCTCGCCGTGGCCAGCCTGGGCATGACCCTGGTGTTCCTCGGCCCGGCCAGCACGGCAACCGGCGTCCGGTCCGGGGACGGCCCGGCGCCCGTCGGCCATCCACCCGTCTTCGTCATCGCCGTGCACGTCACCGGCGCCTGCATCACCATCCTGCTCGCCACCCTCGCGGCCATCGGCGCTGGTTAACCGGTCGGCGTCAACGTCATCTGCGGAAGTACATCCTGCCCGCCTGACCCGTATCCCCTCTGAACCGCGGATCCGGGTTACGCTGTCATGTGATCCCCTGGTGGGGAGGGGTGTGATGACAGGACCAGGATACGAACAGGTAGCCGTGGCGGGCCGCGGCCACCTGCGGGCCTCGCACGCCGACCGCGAGCAGATGGTCGACGCGCTGAAGGCCGCATTCGTGCAGGGCCGGCTGACCAAGGACGAGTTCGACGCGCGAGTAGGCCAGACGTTCGCCTCGCGCACCTACGCGGAACTGGCCACGGTGATCGCGGGCCTGCCCGCCGAGCCGGCCAGACCGCATCCGCCGCGCAAGCCGGCCAGGCGGCCGGCGAGCAACGCAGTCAGGTGGATGGCATCCGGGTGGGTGACGCCCGCCTGCCTGGCCGCGGCTTACGTGTTGGCTTCCCTGCGCGGCGGTACCGGATATGAAGTTGTCGCCCTCGTGATCGCGTCCGTCTATTTCATCTTCTGGCTGTCTGCCGGAGCCGACCTGCTGTGGCAATGGCACTGCATGTCGTTGCCGGGGACGGGAATGTGCGTCCGGTGCGCGCACACCGCCGCATCCCACCACTCGCCCGCGTCCTGCGCGGTCCGGCTGGGCTCGCTGAAATCCAGGCGCTGCTCGTGTTCGGGCTATGTCCCGCCCGGGCGATCGCCTAAGTCCGCCGACCTGCGTCTGCTGTCCAGATCCAGCTAACCTGGGCACCGTGCAGCACATCCTGGCTCTTTCCCGCTCGGCCGTCACCATCCGGCACTGGTTCGAGATCAACCTTGACGATGCATCCACCGAGCACGGTGCCCGGGTCGAGATCCGGGAACTGCCTCGCCAGCCGCGTCGCGGCAGCGAGTCAGCGTCCCAGCTCACGACCGTCGATCGCCCGCTGTGGCGGGCCGACCTATTCGACCGGCTCGCAGATCCCCCGGGCAGCTTCGCCGTCGCGCATTACCATCCGCAGTTCACGGGCAACGAGCCGTCCGCTCGGTCCTGGGATGCCGCCCTGACCGCCGATCCCTGGACCTGGCTGGGCGATCAGATCACCAGCCTGGGCACCGCGGCCGGGGGAGAGGGCTGGCCGCTCGACCCGGAGGATGCCGCGGAACTACCGGGCCTGGCCAGTACGGTGGTGGCCACGGCCCAGCAGTTCGGACCGGCCAGATGCCGGTCGGCGGCGGAGTGCTTCCGGCTGACCAGGGACGTCCAGGAGTCGGTCCAGCTCATGATCACTACGCTGCGTGCCCCGGAGCGTCTGGACCGGGACCGGGTGGCGCCCTGGCTGGGACACTGCGACGGCGTCTGCGCCTGACCTCGGTTAGGCGCCTGGCCCGACTCTCACCCTTGGACGGTAGCGGACCCATGGACATCGCTGACTTCAGCCTGGACCTGTTCTCTCTCGCCGGACGCAATGCCCTCGTCACCGGCGGAAATTCCGGCCTGGGCCGGGCCTTCTCCACCGCCCTGGCCAAGGCCGGCGCCGACGTGTTCGCCGTCGGCCTGGCCGAGGACGACGGGACTACCCGCCGGCTGATCGAGGACGCCGGAAGGCGGATGGAGTTCATGGCCGCCGACATCACGCAACCGGGCGTTCCGGGTGGCATTGTCCGCCGCTGCGTCGAGACGCTCGGTTCGGTCGACATCCTGGTCAACTGCGCGGGCATCGCCCTGCTGGCCGAGGTCGAGGCGTTCGGCCGTGACCAGTGGGACCGCATGGTGGCGGTTAACCTCACCGCTGCCTTTGAAGTCGCGTACCAGGCCAGCCGGTTCATGATCGAGCAACGATCCGGCAAGATCATCAACATTGCCTCGCTGTTCTCCTTCCTTGGCGGCCAGCGCTCACCGGCCTATGCCGCGACCAAGGCCGGAATCGTGGGTTTCACCAAGGCCTACTGCGATGAGCTGGCGACCTATAACATCCAGGTCAACGCCATCGCGCCGGGATACTTCAAGACCGCGATCACCGAGGCCACCCGCGCCGATCCCGCCGCCGACCGCCGCATCGTCGAGCACATCCCCGCGGCCCGCTGGGGCGAGGCCGGCGACCTGATGGGCGCGGCCGTCTTCCTGGCCAGCCGGGCCGCGGACTACGTTAACGGCCATGTGCTGGTCGTCGACGGCGGCTACCTCATCCGTTGACGCTTCCCAGAGAGGGCGCAGAACCCACCATGGCCCCATCCCGATCTCCGCTGAACCGCCGGTCGATCGTCGCGGAGATGACCGAACTGCTCGGGCCCGGCGCCGTCGAGACCGGCAATGAGCAGCTGAAGGCGGCCAGCGTCGACCGGTTCAAGAAGTACACCGCCGTCCACGGCATCTACGACGGGCCCATCCCGGCCGCGATCGTCTACCCCTCCTGCACCGCGGACGTGGCGGCTATCCTGCGCTTCGCCGAGGAGAACCTGGTCAACGTCGTGCCGCGCACCGGCCGGACCGCCACCGAGGGCGG
>Ga0210383_10003251_pt1 | contig 14614 bp, 13 predicted proteins | sample IncBWC14OmetaG_FD_160072 | JGI IMG/M metagenome (GOLD analysis project Ga0210383, IMG submission 160072) | Forest soil microbial communities from Barre Woods Harvard Forest LTER site, Petersham, Massachusetts, United States - Inc-BW-C-14-O ...
CCGCGGGCGGGGGCGCCCGCGCCACACAATCTTTCGGCGAAACATGCGCGCGGTTTTTTGCGGTTTATCTGATTCCGATTGATGCCTGGTACATCATCCCGTATGCGTTGATGGGGCGGACAAATTGCTCGTTGCATTTCACGCCGGATAGCAAGCGGCACAAGTATGCTGCTTACCGGGAGGCTTGGCATTTGCTGCGAGGGGAGTAGGTTGGTTAACCGGGGCGTTATAACGGGGCGGCAGGTTTTCCACAGGTTTGTTCGGAAAATGGAACAAGAATCATTTTGTTCTTGCGGGGGCTTGACCTTGTTGTATGAAGGGGGCTCCGCATAATGCGGGGCCCTGCATTACGGCTCTCCCCCATGCAGTGCGTTAGGGCCCCGCACTTGAGTTGGTCTTGAATTTCCTTCTCTGCTTTGTCAATTGAGTTGGCGGTATAATTTTGCTTATCGGAGGAGCCTTATGAGAATTCTTGGCCTCCTGGTTTTGCTTTGCGGAGTTTGTGGGGCGAGCGACTCGGTGCGGCAGAGTTCGTCGCAGCCAACGGCGGTAGATTCCTTCCACTCGGACGTCGACGCATCGGGGATTGTCCGGCCTTTTGATTTGGCCTTTGGCGATCGTCTGGATTCGGCGCGCGATTCCGACGTGACCTGCTATACCATCCGGAACTATGTGGTGAAACGCGAAAGCCGGCATTCCGATGCGGTCACGCCGGCTGGATATTCCACCTGTGTGGCGGCGTCGAAGTATGGCGTGAAGGCGGTGGAGGAATCGGGCAAGGCCTCGGCGCGTTGAGTTCGATGCGGAGAGTGTCGGCGGTTTTGGGTTCGGTCTTCTTCTTGTTGCTTGCGCCCGGAACCGTGGCTGGACTTGTGCCCTGGTGGATTTCTGGCTGGCGGGTGCAGGCTCCGCTGCTTGGTTTTTCTTTTTTTCGATGGCTCGGAGTTTTGTTGATTCTGGCGGGCCTTCCTGTCTTGTTGGATTCTTTTGCTCGATTCGCGTTGAAGGGATTGGGAACGCCGGCGCCGGTTTTTCCTACACGGCATCTGGTGGTGAGCGGCCTTTACCGGTATGTGCGGAATCCTATGTATTTGGCGTTGCAAGCGGTGATCTTTGGGCAGGGATTTCTGTTTGGGAATGTCCAGGTGTTGGAGTACGGACTTCTGGTGTGGGTGGGCTTTCATTTATTTGTTTTGCTTTATGAAGAGCCGACATTGCGGCGGAGTTTTGGCGCAGAGTATGAAAACTTTTGCGCTCAAGTTGGGCGCTGGGTTCCGCGATTGAGTGCGTGGGACGCTGGCGAGCGCTAGTCCTGTCTTGTATTGCCGCCGAGTTGCGCGATTTGCCACGGGAAGAAGTCAAGATGCGTTTGAAGAGGAGTATTTCGATGGCGACCACAACAACACCTGCTGCAACTCGAACTTATGCCGCACCAAGACTGAGTTACATCGACGCGGCCAAGGCGATCGAATTTTATAAAAAGGCATTCGGGGCGACGGAGACCATGCGCTTCGAAAACGAATTGGGACTGCCTCACGCCGAGCTCTTGATCGGCGATTCGGTAATCATGTTGGCCGATGAATGGCCCGAAGGTGGACGGTACAGCGCCGAAACGACGGGGAGTTCGCCGGTGAGCATGGTGATCCATGTTCCGGATGTGGATAACTTCGTGGAGCACGCCGTGGCTGCCGGAGCGAAATTGCAGGGTCCGATCACCGATCAGTTCTACGGTCATCGCGAGGGGAACTTACTCGATCCCTTTGGATATTCCTGGAACATATCCACGGTGAAGGAAGAGATGTCGGTGGATGAGATGCATCGGCGTTTCCGGGCAATGATGAAAGAAGGCGAGGCAAAAAAGCCGGCCGTGAATCCGATTCCCAAGGGATACCGCACAGTAACGCCTTACTTGGTTGCTCAGGACGGTCCGGCGCTGCTGGAGTTTACCGCGCAGGCCTTCGGCGCCGAAGAAACATTTCGCACTGTAGGAACGGCGGGCGGACTGCACGCCGAGGTCCGCATCGGTGACTCGATGTTGATGGTTGGCGGGGGAATTCCGGGGCGGGAGTTCCGGTCTACGGCGAACACTCATGCGCTTCATCTTTACGTTCCGGATTGCGATATGGTTTACGAACGCGCCGTCAAGGCTGGCGCTGCGTCGATTGATGCGCCCAGGGATCAGGAATATGGCGAGCGATCGGCGAGTGTGAAAGATCCGGCGGGAAATTTCTGGTATATCGCTACGCACAAAGGTGAGAGCTATATGCCCAAGGGATTAAATACCGTCAATGTGTACATGCATCCTTTGCGGGCGGAGCCGGTGATTGGCTTCCTGAAGCGGGCTTTCGGGGCGAAAGAGATTGCGAAATACGCGTCGCCTGACGGAGTCGTCCACCATGCAGAGATACGGGTTGGGGATTCAGTGGTGGAAATGGGCGAGGCTCACGGGAAGTATCCGCCGATGCCGACGATGTTCTATCTGTATGTGCCCGATTGCGATACGGTCTACCAGCGTGCCCTGCAGGCGGGTGCGACTTCGATTGCGGAACCTGTTGACCATCCGTATGGGGACCGCAGCGGCGGGGTGAAGGACGTTTTCGGCAATCAGTGGTACATTGCGACGCACATTAGGGATGTGGCTTCTTAGAGTTCGCTGGTGGGTACCGACGACAGCAGATTCCTCACTTCGTTCGGAATGACAATGTGTTTGAGATGCGGGATGACAATTTTGTTTGAAGGTTGAGAAATTGGTTTCGATGGCGACATGACAATGTGGTTTCGACGACGTGACAATCTGTCAAAACGCGAAACGACCACCGATTGTCGGAGCGCAGTTGTTGTTCGAGAGGTAAGGAACGCCGGGCTTATGAGGAATCGCAATGGCCAGACCGCCGCTCACCCAGGAATAGGCGATTCCAGCAAAAGCGTCGAAGCGCTTGGTGAAGTGATGATCCGCATAGAAAGACCCCTCGTTTAGGGTGCCCGCGCAGGAACTGCGGAAACCGGCCTCGGGCGAGCAGGCCGGGGGAACACGGAAGTCGTTCTGCCGTTGTTGATACCAAGCGAAAGTAAAATCGGTTTTGGTGCGGTAAGTGTATTTCACGCCCGTCCACCAGAGGTTCAACAACTTTTCTGAATCAAGATTGTTGTCTTCGACCCCGCTCATGTTATAGCCACCCTGGTCGGAGGCGCCAACACCCAAAGGGTTCGACGGGTTATTCTGCCAGATGTATTCGTAGCCGGCAAAGAACTTGAATGGATCCCACTTATACTTCGTAGCAACCATGATCGCGCGGTTGTCGGTCACGATGCCATATACGGTGTTGTTCGTGTCGATCAGATTGGCCCCGGTAATGGGGTTTGTATTAATGCTGTTAGTCGTCGACTGATAAGGGGCAGTCGGACTCTGAGGCCCCAGCAAGGGGTTTAATACGCTGATCGCCTGGTTGTATTGTTGGAAGACGACGTCGGCTGAGAACTTGCCGTAGTCTCCGCCGAGGTCGAATCCATAGGCGTTGTTGTGCGCCGATTCCGGCGTACAGTTGGCGGCAGTCCAACTGCCGGAGGCCGAGTAGCAGCCGCCCGAACCATCGGCGAATTTATACATCGCGCCGAAATGGACAGGGCCATAGGCGATGCGATACTTCAAGGCCTCGTCCCAACGGCTGTCCTCGGTGTCGCCGCCGCCGGCCATCGTGCCGTTATAGCCGATGTACGAAAACGCATAGCCGCCGCCAGCCGGATCGTATTGGAGCATCGCATCGGTCCCGAGAGCGCGCTGACGACCGAAGGTCAGCGTGCCAAAGTGCGCGGACGATATACCGCCATAGTATTCGTCATTGAAGGGTTGACCGGCGCGCGCGCCGTCGATGGCGAACGAATAGCTTGCCCTGGGAAGGCCGTTGTTGGCGATCTGCGTGGCCGACGCGTTGGCGAGCAAGCCGGACTGTGGATTGATGCCAGTTGAAAGGTTGAACACAACCGCCCAGCCCGGCAGAAACTCTTCCTTGCCCCTGACGCCCAGACCCGTCTGCTGCAGGTTGTTCGGCGCGACGACGAATCGATGTTGATAGCCGTTTCGGTTTACCAGAGATTCGCCTTCGTAGTTATAGCCGTTTTCCGGTAGCCCGTGGCTGACCCAGCCAACGCCGATGTCATACGCACCGTACAGCGTGATGCCGTGCCAGGTGAGCGTGCAATCAGTGGTGGCGAACTCGTGGCCACTAGCGCAGGCGTCGGGAGTGCTCCGCTGCATCTTGATGTCGACCATGGCTTCCTGGCCAACCGCCAAGCTGATACCGGTCCGCGTTTCGTCGGCGAACCCATGTTTGGCCACTCGAATCTCGATGCGCCCCGATGGCAAGCCGGACGTCTGATAGCGACCCCCGCCGTCGGTTGTCATTGTGCGCGTTTCACCTGTATCGACGCTCTTGACAGTCACCGTGACATCGCGAAGGGGTGCGCCGGTCTGGTCCGTCACTACGCCTGAGAGACTCCCTCCTTGGGCGAAGGTTACAGTTGAAGAAAGACAGAGAAGCATTACCGGCAGCAAAGCGAGCCTGCGCATTTTGCCTCCGACTCGAAAGGATTGGGATTAAAGAATCAGAAGTCTATACTAAGGACGTTTCTACAGTCCAATACTATACAGTTTAATGCGGTATTGCTCAACGGTCAGGGTTTTCGTGCTGAAGGGAGAATATCGCGAGTCTTTACTTTGTGATCCTTGCGGCTCTTTGTGGATCAGGCTTTGGGCGTTTCGGTCAAGACCAGCGACGCATCTTTCGGGATATAGCTTTTCCGCTGGAACCAGTCTTCCATTGCTGCCTTTAATTCCGCGAGCGGGACGTGTGTTCCAATCTCGATCAGGCCGTCGGCCAAAGGGAGGGTATTGTCAAAAACCGTGGCGTTGGTGAAGTTGCGCATGGAGAAGCTATCGAGCCACTTCAGCGGGCAAGGAACCTGGCGGCCATTCTGCTCGTACTCGACGCGAATCTTGCGGGCAAACATGAATTTGATTTAATCAAAGGAAGCTGTCACTGCCGAGCGGCTCGCTTCGCTCGCTGCCCGGACGAGGCGTCTGGGCCTACGTGATTCTGGCTAATGGCTTGGAGAAACGGGCGTGGTTGTCGCCGCCGAAGCTGTCTCGGTCACGCCGGTATTCACCAAGTCCTTCAATTCTTTGCTGGGCTTGAAGAAGGGAATCTTCTTGGCCGGGACTTCGACGCGATCGCCGGTCTTGGGATTGCGGCCGACGCGCGGCTTGCGCTGGCGGGTGCGGAAGCTGCCAAAGCCGCGAATCTCAATTTTGTCGCCCACGCGGAGCGAGCGGACGATGCTGTCGAAAATGGTTTCGACAATAACTTCACTGTCCTTGCGTGTTAATTCTGCCAATTGGGACACTTCATCGATCAGGTCAGCCTTGGTCATACGCCTCTTCGCTCCGTAAGTGTCGTAATGAAAGTGGCCTGCACCTGGGGTCGGGGCTCCCGAGCCACATCAGGGCCTGCATAACCTTCTCAAATTTCAGGGGTTGTGCGCAAGTGGCATTTTAGGTCAGGCTTCAGGCGTCAGGCTTCAGGTCCGTCATCCTGAGCAGGTCGAACGATATCTGTGTACTTTCTTTTGCTCCCGGCCGAATACATAGATCCTTCGCGTCGCTCAGGATGACAGCAGGGGTATCACTTCCACAGATAATAAAATCCCATCTGTTGATCCATGAGCTTCTCGCGCGTCGGCAGCCACTGCGAGATGTCCCCGAACAGCAGGTCGGCCAGTGTCTTGCGATCTTTGTCCGGGCGAACCAGCGTGGGCTCGCCTTTGATTCCAACTGATTTGGCGGTGTCGTCGATCGCATTCTGGAAGTCACCGATTTGATCGATCAGGTGCATGGGCAGGGCTTCCTGGCCAGTCCATACGCGACCGTCAGCGATTTTCTTAATGTCGTCGGTTTTCGCGTGGCGCCCATCAGCCACAGCCTGCACGAACTGTCCATACATGTTGTCGATCAGCGACTGCATGTAGGCACGCTCTTCGGGGGTCATTTCGCGGCTGGGATCACCGGTATCTTTGAGCGCGCCCACCTTGAGCACTTCCGGCTTGAGCTTGGCCCATTTCATCAGGTCGCCGTAATTCACCCACTCGGCAATGACTCCGATGGATCCGACGACACTTCCATTGTCGGCGTAGATTTTATTGGTCGCGGAAGAAACGTAATATGCACCGCTTGCCCCGACCGTGCTGATCGAAGCCACGATGCGCTTTTTCTTTTCGTCGCGAATGCGCTTGACGGCGCGATAGATTTCCTCCGACGCCGCTACACCACCACCGGGAGAATTCACCCGCAGAATAATGGCCTTGATGGAGTCATCGTCGCCGAACTTCTTGATCTGCGGCACGATGGTGCTGGAATCAAGAATCACGCCTTCCAGATCGATTACGCCAATTTTGTCTCCGAAGCCGCCCAGAGACGATTGCTGTCCGCCGGCGTGTAGCGTCAAATACACCAGCGTGAACACGGCCAGCACGAAGAGGAAGAAAACTCCTCCCCCGATCACGATCCAAAGCAGAGTGCGCGAACGCCCATTTTCAGCCATATAGTGAGGGTAGTTTAGCACCGCTGGGCAGGTCAGGGGACAATCACACGCAGCGCGGCTCGCGCCACGCTTACTTCGATGGGGGTGCGGCAGACGTACTCGCCGTCGGCATAAACTTCGAGCGGCTCGTTGGTTTCGAGCTTGAGCTGTTCTGCCTGGAAATATTCGAGCTGGGGGACGCTCAAGTGGCTTCCGAAATAGACTGAAGGGAAAAGACAAAACAGCTTGAGTTTGTTCATGCGCGGGATGATGCAAACGTCGAGGAGGCCGTCGTCAAGCTGGGCGTGAGGCGCGATCTGCATCCCGCCACCGTACGACGGCGTGTTGGCAAACGCGGCAATCACGATTGGCTCGGCGGTGCGCGCAGACGAAATCCGCATCGCAGAGGGAGTGAATTTCTGGAGCGCCGAGAGAAAGCTAAGAACGTATCCGCCGCGCCCCCGTAGCCAACGCGGAAGCTGATTGGCCCGGCGAGCGATGTCGGCGTCCAGACCGACGCCGCCTACGCAGCAAAAATAATGTGGGATCGGCGCCTCGGCCCGATCTGTGCTTATGGCCGTGATTACGCCTAGATCGATTGTCCGCACATTTCCGTTGCTAGAGGAAAAGTTGCGCCAGGCTGCCAGCGAATCCCGCATGCTTTGCAATCCCAAGGCCCGCGCGAAATCGTTTCCGCTGCCACGGGGCACCACCAGCACGGGAAGCTGCAGCTTGACTAGTTTAGGAAGATATCGGTGAATGGTGCCGTCTCCGCCGAAGATGAGAATCGCGTCAGCTTGGCTCGGGTTGCCCGGTAGGTCGGTAAGCCATGTGGCTTCCGAATTCGTATGGAACGGCTTTAGATTCTTGGCAGAACTTCCGGGCCCGAAGATGGCGGCAGCGCGCACGTCCGCGGCAGATTATCAGAAATAGATCGAGGTTGGTGTGCGGGTCGAAACGCGGTAGAGTAATTCGTCGTGGGAACTACACATGGCAAACGATCCAAAAACTCTTGACCTGGAAAAAGCCGCCGCGGCGCGTGCCAGCCTGCGTTTCGTGCGCGACGGCATGACGCTTGGATTGGGAACAGGTTCGACTGCGGCGCACGTTGTACGCTTTTTGGGAGAACAAGTGCGCGCCGGGTTGAAGGTTCGAGGGATCCCGACTTCCGTTCATACTGGAGAACTGGCTACCAGCCTGGGAATTCCACTGACCACGCTGGACGAAACGCAGGAGATCGACGTCGACATCGACGGGGCGGATGAATTCGACCCGCAACTGCATTTGATCAAGGGTGGCGGGGGCGCGTTGCTGCGCGAGAAGATTATTGCGTCGGCATCGCGGCAAGTTGTCATCATTGCCGATTCGAGCAAGCAGGTTGCGGTGCTGGGAAAGTTTCCGCTGCCGGTCGAAGTGATTCCCTTTGCCCAAGCGCTGGTGGCAAAGAAAATTACCGCCTTGGGCGCGGGAGTGAAGCCGCGGAAGAACGCTCAAGGGAATATTTTTGTAACGGACGAAGGTCACCACATTCTGGATTGCGCTTTCGGCCAGATTCCCGATCCGCCGGCGCTGGCGCGCAAGCTGAGCGACATGCCGGGGGTAGTTGAGCACGGCTTGTTTATTGATTTGGCGTCGGTGGTGCTCTGCGCGAACGGCGAGAATGTTACCGAATTTCGCCGCAAGCAACAACGAAATTAGCCGACAATCTCCCCGATCGCCACCAGCAACCGCTCCACTTCTTCGGCTGTGTTGTAATGTGCCAGGCCGATGCGCAGGAACCCGCCATCTTTTTCCACATCAAGGCGCTCGGTGAGATTCAGCGCGTAGTAATTTCCGTCCCAGGTGAAGATGCCGCGCTCGCCTAGTTGAGTCGCGAGTTCGAGCGGCGTGTGGCCCTTAATGCGGACTGCGAAGGTCGGACAGCGATGATCGAGACGGTTCAGATCGCTGATGCCGTAGAGCTTCAATCCAGAGATGTCGAGTAAGCCTCGAATCAGAGTCTCGGCCAATCCTCGCTCATGCTTTTGAATGGCTTTGTACGCGGCTGCAAGCTCTGCGCGACGACTGGATGCTGACGAATTCATGCGGCGTCCTAGATCAGCCAGATACTCGACACAGGCCGCGATGCCGGCGATGCATTCATGATTAAGGGTGCCCCACTCCCAGCGGTTGGGAATCGCGTTGGTGTTGGCGCGTACTTTATACGGCTCCAGCCGCTTCAAGTGTTCGCGCTTACCGTACAGCACACCCATGTGTGGCCCGAAGAACTTGTAAGTTGAGCACACCAGGAAATCGCAGTCGAGTGCGCGGACATCGATGGGACCGTGCGGCGCGTAGTGTACGGCGTCAATGTAGGCCATCGCTCCGCGTTCGTGGGCAAGGCGGATGATCTTCGCGACGTCGTTAATCGTGCCCACGGCATTCGAGGCGTACCCGACCGCAACTAACTTCGTGCGATCGGTGATCTTGCGCGCCAAATCGTCCATGTCCAGAGTGCAGTCTTCTTCGTGGATCTCCGCCATGCGGATGGTCACACCGCGCTCTTCGAGGGCGCGCCAGGGAGAAACGTTGGCATCGTGATCGAGATGGGTGAGGACGATTTCGTCTCCCGGACCAAGCTCGCGCCCTATCGAGCGGCTGATGGCAAAAGTCAGCGAAGTCATATTGGCGCCGAAGACGATCTCATCGGGATCGCTTCCAAGAAAATCGGCCATGGCGGAACGCGCGCTGGCGATCATCGCGTCGGTGTGCCGACTAGTCGCGTACGCGCCGCATGTGTTGGCGTTGTCGCGTTTCAGATAGTCAGAGATGGCATCAATAACGCGCTGCGGCACCTGAGTTCCACCTGGACCGTCGAGGAACGTCGCAGGATGTCCGTTGACAGTTTGTGAAAGAGAGGGAAACTGGGCGCGAACCCAATCCAGATTAAGAACGTTCATAGTTTCGTGCTGAGCAGTTAACATAAGTGTTCTTTAAAAAATGTAGATGGCTACGTTTCCGTTACCGCGCGAACGAAATCGGCAAGCATGCCGTATGCGGTGGCTTCCAGGCCAGGATTGTTTTCGGTGATCGCCAGCCCCGGAAAGATGTCTGTTTCAAAATACACGATCGAAGATGTTCCCGCGACCCAGGCCAGTGGATCGTTCAACGGCACGCGCTCCGGCCGTACACTCGCCATCACGCCCTGATTGGTGCGCTGGGCACGGCATACCAGCTTGTACGGGTGACCTTCAGAACGAGCGGCGCGCACGTTTTCTCCAGTCAATTTGCCGATGCCTTCACGCTGAATCTCTTCCAACCGGATCGGCACACCCATGAGCACGCGAATTAGCGCAGCCACTTTTACTGCCGCATCCCAACCCTCGATGTCATTGCTGGGATCGGTTTCTGCCACTCCGATCTGCTGTGCCTTGGCTAGCGACTCATCAAAAGTGAGGCCTTCTTCCATGCCGGTGAGAATTACGTTCGTAGTCGAGTTCAGAATGCCACGAAATCCGCGCAGATCGACTGCAGGGAGGCAATCGCGGAACAAAGCGAAGATGGGAACGCCGTCCATCACCGTCGACTCAAAGAGGAATCTTCGCCCCTTCGCGGCGGCGAGCAAACTCAATTCCTCGTAGGCGTGCACGATGGGACCTTTATTTGCAGTGATGGCATGCGCACCCAGTTCAAGAGCGGCGCGAATATGATCGATCGCGGGTTGGCCGTCGCTAACGCTAAGGGAAGTGGCTTCGAATAAGAGATCGGCCTTTGCAAGACGCAGCCAGGCTCGAACATCATGTGGCGCGGGCGCCCCTGCCCGCGATTGTTCGCGGAAAGCTTCACTCAGCATCGCGCCTGCGTCCAGCCCATTAGAATCCGCAAGCCAGCCCATCCGCCGGGTTGCGATGCCAGTGATCCGCCACGCAATACCTCGCTCGCGCAGTTCAGAATCTTTTTTCTGCAGCAATTGAAGTAGCGTGCGATTGACGTTGCCGAAGCCGAGCAGGCACAGGTTGTAGGTGCGAATGATTCATCTCCTGGACGACACCGAGGGCAAGATGCCCTCGGGACAGCCTGCGAGACGCCGGCGCTACAAGCGTCAGCCCATCGTTGTTGTGTGTTCAGGCTGGACCTTGTAGATGACGCGCACTTCCGACCCCTGCCGATAGGGGTACTTGTCGACGCCCAGATACTTTTTCGCCAACTTGTCGATGTGCGCGTCAGCGCCGTGCTCGGTGATTTCGACGACCCGGCCGCGAATCTCGAGGTAACGATAGGGATTGTCGGGATCGACGATCGCGAGCGCCACCCGAGGATCGCGCCGCACGTTGCGGTCTTTCTGGCGTCCCTTGGCAGAATTGAAAACTACGTAGTCGCCCTCTAAATCGCACCAGACCGGGGTTACCTGCGGGCGGCCATCGGGCATCAAGGTCGCCAAATTGCCGAAGGCACGCTTGCTGAAGAGGTCGCGATACTTCTCTGGAATAGCTTCTGGCATCACATTCTCCTTGCGGTAGTATTGCCAAGCGGGAGTCGTCAGAATTATAGACGGCGGGATGGGTTTCGTGTTGCAGACTCGACTTCCGGTCGGAATTGCCACTGGTCAAGGGTGTGCATTACCGTTCAAAGTTGCCAACTCTAGTAAACTGGTGGACTTTAGCGAGAACAAACTATGGCAAGAAAAAATATTCGCTGGAACCCGGTTTCTAATTTTCTGATTGTCTTGCTGATGATCGGCTGGGCTGCAAACCTGGCAGTCGCCGGAGGCGCTTCCGAGAAGGCAATTCCTACCATCCTCCTCATGACCGATTTCGGCACGGTCGACGACTCCGTCGCCATCTGTAAGGGCGTGATGTATTCCATTGACCCGGAGGTGCGCATTGTTGACCTCACGCAACAGGTCACGCCGTTTTCCATTCTCGATGGTGCGCGATTCCTGTACGGCGCCAGCCCGTATTATCCGGCGGGGACCGTGTTTGTCGTGGTCATTGATCCGGGGGTGGGCAGCACGCGCAAGGCGATCGTGGTGAAGTCGAAACGCGGGCAGTATTTCGTGCTCCCGGATAATGGGTTGATGACTCTTGTCCAGGATCGCGATGGAATCGAGGGCGTTCGCGAAATCACGAATCGCGACTGGATGATCGGCGCGGCGCTGTCGTCGACTTTCCATGGGCGGGATATATTTTCGCCAGTCGGCGCGCATCTGGCACGCGGCGATGATTGGACCGGGGTCGGACCTGAGCTCGATGCGAGCAAACTTGTTCGCCTGGACGTTGCGCCGGCAAAGCTTGATGAACATGGGTTGAACGGGGACGTGATTGCGACTGATGGGCCCTTTGGCAATCTGGTCACAAACATCAGCGGCGAGGATTTCCTCAAACTGGGCTACGCACGAGGCCAGACGGCGCACGTTACCGTTGCGAAGCACGAGATGGATATTCCGTTCGTGCGCACTTTCAGCGACGTGCCGTTGAACCAGCCGTTGCTGTACATCGATTCTCGCGGGCATCTGGCATTGGCGGTGAATCAGGGAAATTTCGCGGCAGCTTACGGGGTAAAGCCTCCCGTCGGTATCTTTATTCCGCGGGCGACCAAGTAGTGCGACTATAGCGTCGGCATCTTGCCTTTGCGAGTGGGGGCGCAAGTTTTTAGGAGAGCACATGTACAGCCAACTGCCAAGCATCGCTCTGATTAGCAGCAAGCTTCGACGCCTGATTCTTTTGTCCACTGTGGTGCTGCTGCCTTGTCTTGTCGTCGCGCAAAGCTTTCGTGGGTCTATTCGCGGGAAAGTTGTGGACCCGAACGGTAATGTTATTACCGGTGCAAAGATCGCTGCCAAGAACACAGCCACCGGCCAGGTACGCGACACGATGACTGGCGACGACGGCGCCTACGTGCTAGCCGAGCTTCCGGCCGGAGAATACTCCCTTACTGCTGAGTACGGCGGTCTGTCCCCCGTGGGGCAAAATGTCATCGTTAACGTTGGTTCGGATACGACTGCAAACTTCGATTTAACCCGCGTCGAAAAGCGAGTCGAACAGTTGACAGTCGTAGAAGAAGCGCCGGTCATCGACACTACGCGCGACGTACTTAGCGAAGTGGTAGATCAGAAACTGGTCTCCGAGCTTCCTCTCAACGGTCGCGATTTCGGTAAGCTGGTCGCACTGTCACCGGGATCGACGGTCGATCCCTCCGGTGTGGCCGGCACGCAAGGCGGCTTCGGACAATTCAATATTGACGGTAATCGCGACCGCTCGAACAATTACACGCTCGACGGCACTGATAACAACGATCCCTTTTTTAACAACTCGGCTCTCAATCAAACCGGTATCGGAGGCGCGCCAGCTTCACTTCTGCCGATCGCGGCCATCCAGGAATTCAACCTGCAATCGCAGTTCGGCGCGGAGTACGGCAGAAACAGCGGCTCGGTGGTGAATATCGTCACCAAATCTGGTACAAACAAGTTTCACGGTTCCGGTTTTGAATTCTTCCGCAATAGTGCGTTGGACGCACGAAATTATTTCAACACCGATCCCCACAAATCCGTATTTCAGAACAACAACTTCGGGGCCTCACTGGGCGGTCCGATTGTGAAGGACAAAACATTTTTCTTTGGAGCCTATGAAGGCCAGCGCGAACGCGTAGGTTCCGATTTCCTTCTCCTGGTTCCGACCCAGGCTCAGATTCAACAGGCGCGCACCATCGCAGGGGCAATCAATGGCACCCCAAGTAATCCCATAATCAATCCGGGCCTAGATGCAATTCTGGGGTTTTACCCGAAGAGCGATACCAGCCAGATTCCCGGCGTCGTACGCGACACGAATAATGGAAACAACCTGATCGCAAAGATCGACGAAAACCTTACTAACACCGAACTGCTGACGGGACGCTACGCCTTCAGCCAGAGCTATCAGATTTTCCCGTTCGGCTCGCCGGGCGGCTATGGTGCTGGATCGCGATTGCCCCAGTTCGCCCAAACGTCGCCGGCGCGGGTGCAAGTCGTTTCGGTCAGCCTGCTTTCGACGTTGAGTCCCTCGAAAATCAACGAAGTGCGCTTCGGGTACAGCCGTTACCGGACGTCCTTCAGTTCGCTCGACGCTGACTTCGATCCCAGCAGCATTGGCCTGAACTTTGGCACTGGCAAGCTGGGATTGCCCGAGTTTGACTTCACCAACATTGAAAACCTGGGCGCAACCGGCTTCAGCGTTCCGCGCGGACGTACCAGCCAAACCTTTCAGATTCTCGACAACTTCACCTGGCTGCGGGGACGCCATACATTCAAGTTCGGCGGAGAGTTCCGGCGCGCCGAAATCAGCAACTTCAACGACAATCTGGAGCGCGGTATCTATCAGTTCACAGCGGGAGTGGGCCTGAGTCCCGATCCAGTCGTCGACGCGCTGGCGGACTTCTATACCGGAGGGACGCAGGATACGAATTTCTGCTGCTCGTTCGTTTCCGTCGATGCGGGGAACACGCAACGTACGACGTACAACAACGGCTTCAGTTTTTTCGCACAGGACGATTATCGCGTGGCTTCGAACTTCACCCTGAATTACGGTTTGCGCTGGGAGTATTTTGGGCCGATGAGCGAGAAGAACAATCTGCTCTCAAACCTCGGCCGCGACGGCAATCTGGCAATGGTGGGCACCGACGGCCTCAATGGCTTGTATAACCGCGACCTGCACGATTTTGGTCCGCGACTCGGGTTTGCCTGGAACGCCGCGAATAACACTGTGCTTCGCGCCGGATATGGAATTTACTTTGACTACGTGCCGCAGGACTTGTTCATCGCGAATTTCACCACCTCTGCTGGAGTCGCGACCAATCCCATTGGACCGCAGGCGGTGCTACCTTTGAACTTTGACCCAACCGCGTTTAACGGCACCAATCCCACGCCAAACGCGCCGATCATGAACGGGGTTGCGTCGCCGCCGTATTCAATTTTCGTGACCCCGCGGAACTTCGGTTCGCCTTACACCCAGAACTGGAATTTCAACGTCCAGCAGAAGCTGGCGGAGAATGCCTCGTTCGAAGCCCGCTATGTGGGCAGCAAGGGCACC
>Ga0210383_10003252_pt1 | contig 14612 bp, 22 predicted proteins | sample IncBWC14OmetaG_FD_160072 | JGI IMG/M metagenome (GOLD analysis project Ga0210383, IMG submission 160072) | Forest soil microbial communities from Barre Woods Harvard Forest LTER site, Petersham, Massachusetts, United States - Inc-BW-C-14-O ...
CTCCGAATCGGCCAAAGGTACCCACAATGATCTGTTGCAGATCCTGAACCACGACAACCATCCGTGGGGATTCTCGTATACGGCATATCCGCACAAGGTCCAGGTCTGGTATGGTGACAAGGACGAGAAGATCGCGGAGAATGCGGTGCGGTGGATGGAGCGGAACATGGGCGATGGGAGATGCATTGTTAAGGTTGTCAAAGGGGCAGATCATAGTCTTATGTATAAGAGCAGTGTTGTGGTCGAGGTCCTAGAATGTGTTTGTGGGTATTGGCAAACCGGTGTGTTGGTTTTAGTCTTTTCGGTCCGCTTTTGGCTGATATATGTCGAACAGAAATGTGATATCAAATACGGATCGGCTCAGATGGATCCCGCGTCCCGTTTGACCTGCGCTACGATCATTGCTTTCACATCCAATTGAACTCATATTAGACACCTGTCTTCTGTTGCATTATATCCCTTCCTTAGTCAATTCATTCGGTTTTCTATTCCTTCTGCATCCTTTTCACTGTATCTTTTATCAAAAATCTTACATCTACTAGTTTACACTATATTGTTGTCGACTCTTTAATTTAATTGAGTCGTGAGTTTTGTTGTAGACGTAGTATTGCAAGAAATGTTTCTAATCTAAAGTCAGTATTCGAATGCCTTTCAAACAATTTTGCGCGCTGGGAACTCCGGATAGGCAGAAGTTCCTTGAGGTGTATCCAAGTAAGGACCGGTGTCCAAACTATGCCAATGCGGGACCAAAATTTGGTGAACATTAGCGCTCTAGGGTTCAGAGGTCAAGATTAAGCGTATGGACTAGAGTATTATTAATGTCTCATGAGCCATTGAATACATACTGTATATAATAAATAGGAATGCTACAGAATTGTCCGAGCCACCCTCCGCGCGGCGTGCTAGCGATGTGGGTTGCGGTCGTGACTCGCGCCGACCACAATCTAAAGAGCAAAATTTGAGATTGTTACCTTTTAAGCTTCCTCGAAATCCATGTCTGATCATTCCCGAAACTGAAAGGATTCCCGGTGCGACCGTCCTGCACTTGCAGAACTGAGCTCTGACTCGGGGTGACAAGGGGCAGGTCTGCAGGGACGGTGTCCGCAAACGGATTGATGGGTCGCGGTGGTGCCGGCGGTGCAGGAGGCCCAGCTTCAGTCACAGTGCGCCCTGATGCCGCCAAAGGTGCACTGTACGACACTGGCTGCGTAGAATCGCGTGCGGTTAGTCCCTGTGCGTCCCCAAAATCGGGCTCGAGACGGCGGGCCAGCCTCCGTTGGGTGCGCAGGAAGACTATGAGGCCGAGGAGAAGGGAGAGGAGAGCAACAACAGATAGGATGACTATTACTGCGATCAGGGCGTTAGAAACCCGCTTGGGACTGCTGGAGGTGGAGTTCCCTGAATCGGTGCCGTTCCCTGAGCTGCTGTTCGGGGATGGGGGAGGAGTGTCTGAAGTTCTCGATGCTGTGGCCGGAGTTGTTGAGACGCTGATACTTGTGTGTGACACAGACGCTGAGATGGATGGTGACGAGGAGGGCGATGTGACTGTGAATTGGCTCAATCAGTGTTACGGTTAGAATAAACAAGAAAATCACATGCTCATGGCAGAGGATAAAGGAGCGACAGATATGCTTTGAGAATTTGTGTCGGTAGATGAAGGTGGTGGTGGTGAAGTAGGGGCTATTTGGAACAGAGGTAAGTACCAAGGTACAAATTAATCACGGGTAAGAGAACATACCTGGTGATGGCAGAGTAGAAGATGGAGGAATGCCTAAATTACAAAATGTCAAATTGAAATAAATGGAGGAAATGAATGAACAAACCTCCAGAAACGCTACCTCCACCACCATCATTACCACCATTATCATTACCAGTATCACCAGGACTATTGTTATTATCGTCCACAGTGACGAGGAGAGCATCAAGAGTGAGCTCGCTCGTGCTTTCGAATCTATTATCAGGCAGGTTGAAAACAGTCATAAAATGTTGTGTGGTGGAATCGAAGGTCAGTGAGAAGATGGTGGTCTAATGAAGTAACACATGAGTGAAAGATGTTTCATGAATTTGGAGGTATACATACTGGCCGGGCTTCGGAATCATCAGTGAGCATTGGGTCATTGCCGTCGACGACTCTGAGTGTCGATAACGCCCCTCCGGCACCACAATCAATGCAGATGCCGTACGCAGAACCATTGGACCTCTTGTATCCAACATAGCTGACAGCAGAAGCACCGCCTGCAAGAATTTCATGAGAATGAATCGGACTTTCGGAGCAACAATAAGAAAAATGGAAGACACAACGGACCAGGTAGGGTGACCTGTAAAACCATCCCAATATCGTCCACAAAGACATATGACTCGTCCGTAGCCGGGGATCGTGCAAGCTGCCAATTGAGTGAAAAGTGAAGGGAAGGGTCCGTAGGGCTAATGGTGATGTTTTTCGAGGCGTTGACGAGTTGGAGGACAGCAGAGATGGAAAGGAAGAGCGTGAAGAGTGAAGAAGGGATGAATATCATTAAGAATTAGTTGGAGGCTAAAATGCGAATGGGAATGCTCTGCATCCCCCCAGCGCGGTGCACTCCGACAATGAAGGAAAAGATGAGGAGATCTAGAGGAAAGCAAAAGGAGACTTCATGTGTTAACAGACTGGTACTCTGCTTCTGATTTCAGTCCAGTTACAACACTGTAGTCAAGCCGAAAGAACTGTCAGTTCAATTGATCCCTTGGTCGATAGGTACCGCGTCATGATTCAATTGCGAAGATCAGGTAGCCGACAGTTTAGGTTATGTTACAAGACTGCACAATACAGTTGAATTGAGTAGAGGAAGGAGATACATCAGCGTATCTATAGCTATCGGTGAGCAGCGGAGCAGCTGTACTACTACGGTACAAGTGATAGTAGTCACGGTGCGTCACGCCAAGTTGGTCACAAATGTCACAAATGTCACGTTACAACACGTGACTCGGCTTAACAGCCTGATCATGAGCCAACTCAGGCTTGTCCTTGCCATGTCGCGCCGTCCAAGTCCTGCTCAAAGTGATACCCAGAGTCCTGCCCCAAGTCTTGCTTTCCAGAGAAAAACCCTCCCAATCAAGCGGGCAGACGGAGAACCTCTCACTCGCGCAGACCTCCAATATGACCTTCTCTACCACATCTTCAACGACAAGCACCCCGTCTTCACCGACCCTCACCCGACCCTCAACGGCCATCCTGCTCTTACCAAAGTTTGCTTCCGTGATTTATACATCAATTCTATCGTACAATCCCCAAAAGCGACCAAAGGGCTCAAGGAGAAGATGTTGGATATTCCCAACTTTGCAACAGACTTTGCTAAACTTGCGTTACTAGTCAACGTCGGCCGGATCAACACCACAATGAGTTGTAAGCCTCCACAACCTCTTATACTGGCTTACCACCTCCCTTGCAACACCCTTCCACGTCTCTGATATCCTCTAAAGTCTTTCCAGAAATGAAGACAGCCGTTCGGTCATACCACCCCGTCCCCGCGCTTCAGAGGACAAACGGAAACCTTCAAGATGCACCTCGCATCAAACATATCTTGAAAGCGTGTCTTCTGGAAGGTGAGCTTAAAAGCCCGCACTCCACACCTTCAGATATCCTTGCTCGAGCCGTGAGTATATGTCGTTTAACTGGTCAGGCTGCATTTCACATGTCTTCACAGAGATCCGGCCAAGTGCCCCCGACAACCATCACGAACCTCATATTTGTCATGGCCAACCACGCCACAGTATGCCTTTCTTCTCGTGATTCCCATTCCATCATCATCATCTCACCTTATCTAGCCTCTTGCCCAAGCTCACTTTTCTAACAACCTAGACTTTCTTGACATCTTCCTCCCAGGCGCCGTCTCCTCCGCTTCCAGAGCCCGTGCGTTCCTCTGGCTCTGCTACCACTACCTCGAAGCCCCCTCCAGCGACGACGACGATTACGACGGCGACAACAGCACTCCAAACCCATTCTCTGACCCCCGCAGAAACCCGGGGAAGATTCCCGCCTTCGTCATGCTCACCCCGGCCGAGGCGGACCAGGAAAATGTGGATACAGAAGAAGAGAAGGCGTTAGGGGAGAAGCTGATCGCGCAGAGGACCCATAATATTTTGAAAAATCAGGGTACGAGAGAGGGCAGTAAGGGATGGTCGGCAAAGGGGAGTGCAAGTGCTATGGGTGAGGGTGAGGGCGGTGCTGCAAGTGGTGGAGAGATCAAGCCGAAACTTGAAGGGGATGCTGGGAAGATTATTACCGCGAAGCAGAAGAAAGCCGCTTCGGACAAATTAAGAAGAGCAAGGCTGAAGGAAAAGGCGAAAGAACGTGAATTGTTCACGCCTGTCCCAGCCCCACGAAGCGTTGATGACGATTACTACGACTCTGCCCCTCCCGACTGTAGGTCCTGGCTAACACATTTCCTAACCCTCCTCTGATGATTCAGTATCAGCATTTTCAGCCCCACCTGTACAAAACCAGTATCCCCAGCGTGAATACCAGTACCAGTCTCAACCTCCACCGCAACAGCTTCACCCCCGACCCCCACCGCAACCTACCTACCGTCGCATATCCAGTCCCACACCTGAGCCTCCCATTGTGCATCCACGTCGCTACACACCGTATAAGTTGAGCCCCGTCTCCCCCGCTGCCAATACCTCCAAGCGCAGCCACAAGTCTCATCTACGTCCTCGCCCCCATCCTATTCCCAAAAGGACTATGTTACAGCGTAATCAGCTTTGCGTCTTCATGCAATTTACCATTTATTCACAAGCATTTGTACATTTTAGATGCATGGCATGTCATCACAACTTCCGACCCCCTCCTCGACTCTGACGAAGACCTCGTCGACGAGCATGTCCGGCATGATTATAGTGCGTCGTTTGCGCTTTACGTCTTTCCGTTCACTGATAGCTGTGTCAGTTCAACGACTGCAGATAATCTCCCGCCTCCGGGGGAAAGAGCCAACACCTGAGCCTGAGCATCTTGCTTTGGAGATGGATGTTGCCCCGTGTCCCCCTTGATTCATTGACATGTGTTGGAGCTTCATACTGCCTGAAAGAGGGAACTTGTATTATTCATTATGTACGAAGTCGCACTTCTATCGTGTATGAAATTGTTTATTACATATACTTATATAGGTCCCAGCATGTAGACTGCCTACAGAGTTGATGTGGAGATTCCAGAACAGCAGTAGCAAGCGACTTGTGTTCAACTTGCAGCAAACCTTGTGGGAGTAATTCGTCTAGCATCCGTATTCTTTGTATGGCACATAATTACAATATAGTGGGTCCTATATGCAAGGCCGGGAGCAAACATTACATTTGACATATGCACGAGCCAGCCCAAAAAATGTAATAAGATATGCAAGAGAGGAATAAGGTGAGCGGGAGGCCACAGTGCGAACGAAATATAAGTGACATTGAAGAAGCACGACACAAATAGAGAACGGGAAAGACGAGACAGAAATGACTGGCAGATGGGACAAAGATAATCTTACTCGTAAACAATCTAATCCCGATGCATGATACTGATAAAATACAAAGTAATGCTCAACAACCGAGTCGCATCATCTCCATAGATTCACTGGCGATACAGATGTGCAAGGTTGGGGGGTAGATCCAGGCTATCGGATGGCCCAACCAAGCTAAAACCAAACCCTATCCTGGGTCACTCAGCCAGCCACTTTTCGCATTTCTTGGCGTATTTATCGAGGAGTTGCGACAAATCCCGGATGACAAACGTCAGCACGACGCTCGCAAAGAACTCTGATGACCGCTTCAACTTGATCTCGGCAGCAGCACGGATGTCCATTGGGAATGCAGCGTACGCAAGAGCGACAGGTTGGGATATCACAGCCTTGGTGTGTTCGTCGAGTAGTTGGGCATGGAGAAAGAGCTTCCTGAGGCCCTGGACATAGGCGGCCGGTGAGTCGAGGCTGGCGGCGAACGTCAGTGACGGAAAAATAAATCTCGCCAGGTGGACAACTCACTTCTTTCCATTGGTGAATTTATCAAACCGTCGAGTCAGTTTGTCTCCCCATGTCGTCTTCTTTAGAACAAAGCCTTCTCCCACACCCAGCTTCTTGCCAAAATTCGCTACTACACCATCGCACACTGACGAAAACTCCTCCAACTTTGCAATCCACGCCTCTCCTTCCTTCCTCCCAATGCTCCCAATGCCCAACGCAAGCCCACTGCTCACATTCCCTGCCCCAAAGTAATCTGAACTACTAACTTGCAGATCCTCCAATGCAGAGCATAGAATGCCAACCACGCGTACCTTTTCAAGTACATTTGCCAACTTCGCGCCGCCTTGCGACCAAACCTCCTGCGGAACATGCAGTCGACGCGTAACGTATCCACCCGTTCCAGACGTCATCGTATTCCGCAACAGGTTCATCATATGGTAAGGTTTCCGAAGAGGATCTGTTGGTGGTACCGGAGGGAGCGGGGATGTTGGTGTTGTTGGCAGGTTACCTGACAGTAGTGACGGTTGGGGGACGAGTGAATTGGCTCCCGGCACGGCCGAAGACGGCATGAGCAAGTCTGTTTGGACCATTAGGGATTGAGAATTAGTGTCAAGCCTAGACGGAAACGGTGATTTGCGTGGAGGGTTCGACCCATTCACGCTAGCGAATCCCGGTAGGGGTGGCCTTTGGTTTTGGTCCACCGGAGATACCCGACCGCCAACTACGGACGGCCGTTGACCGGGCTGTGACACAGAACGACTCCGCCCCACGCCCGTCGCAGACACCGTGTTCCCAGGTAAAGAAGAAGCAGATCCTTTGGTCAGAGGAACGGATCCCGCGGACGCCGTCGAGCCTGAAGGGGAGGATGAACGCGAGCTTGGGGTTGTCGATGTCTTTGTCCGCCGCTGGAAAATGGTACCTTGGTTGGTCGAAGAGTTGATCATGAGCGATGGATTCACAGTCTCGGAATGGGTGGATAGCTGCGATGACCCTCGTGGTCTCTGGACGATACTCGACACACGGGGCGGCGGTGGTTGTTTCATAGTATGTAAGGGGTTTCGAGGTGTATCTGGTGAATTCGTGGAAACCAACGTGGGTGAGGGCAGAGGAGGTAATGGATGGGTGTCGCGTTTTAGATTTTGTGGAGTATCGAGAGCCAGATGTCTGGCATCCTTTCTGGATTCTCCCTCTCTGTAGTCTAGTTGCTGGCCTTCCGCAGTGCCGTCGTCGAACTTCTCAGTCTCTTCTTCCAGAGCCGCGAGCCTTCCCCCGGAACCTGTTCGGATATGACCTCCAGAGTCTGTGCGTGAGCGGCTAACGTCGAGATACTGCCTTGGTACTTGTGAGGACGAGGGATCTGGCGTATGGTCAGTAATGACAGGGAATGGTGCGGCTGGTGGAGCATTTAGTGGAGGGGGTGGCAGAGGAGGAATGGTTGACGATGAGGCACGGATCCGTCGAGAAATTACGGAGGTGCGGTTGAGGGGTGGATTTGTCGGGGGAGAAACGAAGGTTTGAGGGAGCGAGTCGTATTGAGTGGCTGTCGCATATGGATGGTGTGACGAATGAGGGAGGCCGGAGATCGTTCCATCAAGGTTACCGTTTTCCTGGAGGAACATGGCCGAGCCAATGGCTTCCATCCCATCTGGGTCTCGGTCATGTCCAGGATGGTCATCCATGTAGTCTCGGGGGTCGTGCTGACCATGACTCGTGTGTGAAGGTTGTGGTATTGGATCGGATGTGTCAGAGGATGGGGAGGTCGATGTGGTTGGTGAGGTGGATGAATCAGTAGATATAGTTGAATACATGGACGAGGTAGAATACGGTATGGGAGGTATGCTGTAGATGATACTAAGGATGTTCATACGATCCGCATATGTATCGTGCTGTGCAACGAGAAATGGTTAAGGGTCACAATGATTGAGCATTGTCAATCAAGATCGTTCGAAATTATTACTCACGATGTTCTGCAGCCTTCTCACTTCCTCCTCTTGAGCTACAACACTTCTCCGTCGCCCATTTCGTCTTCTGTGCTCTGTGCTATCCTCGCCTCTCCTCACTCGTTCCATCACCTCACTCAACAGCGCAACACTCCGACCATAGGCCATCACCGCAGCGTATGGATTGTCATTGGTCGAATCAAGCTGGACCGCCTCGCGAGCCAATTCCAGAGCTCTCGTGAGGGCACGCCGTGACGAAGGCACACGAGGCTCTGGAGGCGACAACAAGAGCCGATCAGGCACAAGCTCTTGGTGTTGATCGAGCAGGCGAGACGATGAGGGATGAAGAGCGGATTGGGGTGGAGGATCAGACAAGTCTTCGACAGAGGATGAAGCTGAGAGTTGGGGGATCTGAAATGATAGCGATGTGCCCCGCGATTGAGAAAAGGCCGCCACAGCTGCCAAGTTCGGTGATCCTCCCTGTCTCACAAATGAGCCCATACTCGAACTACGTCCGGTGCCATTGATGTGAGGCTCAGGAACCAAGTCCTCTGACAGGTCTGGACCCGCATTTGATCCCTGGGGTGAATGGGCAGAAAGGCCAGGAACATTGGGAATGGGGAGATTTGGTGGGGGCCCCGCGGGTCGTACGTGCGCGGCAGACGAACGGCGTCGCTGTGAGAGCGCAGAGGGGTGGGTGCAAATGCCGAGGGACTTGCTGATGTCGAAGATCGTGCGGCAGGTTGGGGACGGTCATGCCAATCGCGTGAATGATGTGGGATGGATACTGGTCGTGCCTCCCATTCGAGCTCCATAGTGAGTTGACAATTGGGAAGAGTTACGCGAATGAAGAGGTGGGATGCTCCGGCCCCTGGCGGAGTGCAGAATGAGTATTATGGTCGCTTGTAACGATAGACGACCCTCAGTCCGTCGGTTTGAAAGCTCCAGGATCCAGAGGTACTTGGTCCAGACGACTATATTAAAACAAGAATGAAGCCAGGTAGAATGTATTTGACCAATTTGGATCGTTTGCCGGAGTGGCTGAACCAAGACAATGATAGAATCAACGAGCGTGGTGTTGACTGGTGCTCTTGGTAAGGGCCTTGGGCATCAAGCTTGCATCAGGAGCTGTCGTCCAATATTGAGACTGTGGTCTGTGAGGCAGGCTATGCCTAGCCAGCGCTGTGGACAAAATATGTTTTGCGACAAGCAATTCTCCAAACAATCCAGGGCTTCTACTATGCAAAATAACCCACGCCACATCCACCCAGTTCAGGATCCTGGGCTCCTCATGCTCATCATGATTCATGAATCCTATTCGCCAAGGCCATTCCCAGCCATGCCTTACTATGTGCCTGTGTCCCTGTAATGCATTTCCCCACTGTTACATTGTTGAGCCCCAGACTCGCCGTTTAGTGTTAACGTTCAGCGTGATCACTTACCCTGATCATCAAAACAGTTGCAACATCAGTTCCAGGGTTCTCCGGTATACGGACTACATGTAGCCTTTCCAATCTCCTTGCGAACATACGGGAAAACCTAATGTGAATTGCAAGCGTGCTAAGAATTATCAAAATTTAGGAAAAATTTCAAGAAGAGACTTGAGTCGACAAAGAATGGTAACTGATTATCCGGAGTAGAACACGACAAGACGCAGACAAGAAAAAGAGCGGACCACAAGCTCGGAGTATGTTATGGGTATATACTTCCCGCGTATCCCAGAAAGTTTCGGTTTCACACGATGTGCTGCCCTTAGTCGCGGAACTCTGATTGAGAACCTTGAGCAGCCAGTCGACTTTCCAAGTTCCTGTAAAATGTGACGTCAGCCCATATAATTAAAATTTTCCATGGTAACACCTACCTGAGTGACTCTTCCTTGGCCAACAACTCTTGTCTTTTCTCACTGATCTCGCGTTGTACCTTGACTTCGATCTCGCGAAGCTATATATCCATCCCAACATGATCTTTAATTTCCACCGATGACCATTGAGAACAGGACCATGTACCTTTTCTTCTTCCCGGCGCAGTTGTTCCTCCTTGAGACGCACGCTCTGTGTAGCGAGCTCTTCAGGAAGGATAGAAGAGTCGCTGGATGTGATCGCAATCAATAGGAGGCTATACATAAAAGTAGATATCCACGAACTGAGTATCTGAGTGCACAGTCCTGGATAGTTTCTCGGTACGGTAAGTCTCGTAAAGGACGTCGTGAGTCAAGGACTTGAGATCTGCCAAATGCGAACTGGTATTTCCATATCTTAGTACCTTGTATTATTCGTGAGCATGCGGAGAAACCTACTTGAGAAGGGCGCTCCTGAGCCTACTGAAATCCGAGTGCTTGGGGTTGTCGACTTCGGCTATACCCCAGGGGTAAATCCTAGCACGAACGGGTTGTCCGTCAATTTCAATCTCTTCTTCCGAGCCAATAATCGCAAACGGAAGGAGAGCCTGCATCGAAACGAACGATGTCAGGAATATTGCATATTCCTTGTCCAAATTTAAACTTACGCGGAGCTCACTGTTGTCCTGAATTGTCTCTTCGTCATCCTCTTCTACGTCATACGGGAAGTTGTACACCGGGATGTCGTAATGCTCGATGTCTTCCATTATCTATGCGGGAATTCGATAAGGAGATATGCAAATAAAAAGCGAGAACGCCACATACCCTCTTTTTGAAACCTCTTAGCTCGCTGGGAGTCAAGGAGTCTGCCTTACCAATGACGGGGATGACATTGACGCGGGGAGAAAGGCGGCGCATCAGCTCGATATCCATTTCCCTCAGCCTAATTGTCTCGATAACGTTAGTATTTCGACGAGGAACATAGCATGCGACATACGAATGGCCAGTAGGGGGGATAAAGTACAGAAGGGCGTGGACTCTGTTATCCCTGAAACGAGGGTTACGCTTGATACGGGACTCTTCAGCCAAAATGTCGTCGTATTGACGCTCGAGATGGCCAACAATCTCTTGAAAGCTATCCATGATGTCAAGGGAAGAAAAGTTATATATCTAAGGTTGAAATTGTAATTTTTGAAGGACCCTCACGCGAACTCGTTGTCAATGTTGTCACCAAAGCCGGGCGTGTCAACAATGGTCAGCGCAATGCGGACACCATCCTCTTCGAGTTCTGTGTCGAGGTATGTAATGAGTGAAAAGGAGGGTAAGTAATTTGCTGGTTGAGCTCACCAACGTTCACCGGCTTGATCCTGATGCCCTCCTCGACATGTGCGCCATCGGGGTTGTCAGATATTTTGTGGGCCAACACCTCAGACTCGCACAGGGTGTTCACGAAAGTCGTGCGTCCAGTACCAGATGCACCTATAAACCACATCCAAAGCCCAAGAACGAATTTAGAGTCCAAAGAAAAGAGTGGTTGGACAGCGAAAAAAAAAAACATACCAACAACCATGACGGTAAACTGGACACCTTTCTTTACCTTGTTCCCCCTGCGTCTTCCTGCGAATGACATTTTGGCAAAGGCTGCTGTTGTGAGGGTCGTTCGCAGGGGTAGAACTTAGTTCGTATTTGCCTTGAAACTCCGCCGTTCCTTTTGTGGCGTGACTACTCTCGACTTCGACTTGAGTTGTAGGACGAAGTCGGACTCAGCAGTTTCTCTCACTCGTCTAATACTTGCATAGACATTCACCCTCGCATGATAGTGTTTCCAAAAACATTCCACCATGTCACGCGCTGTTTAAAATGTCCATATTTAATGTCTACTCGACGTGCTTTTCGCGTCTCGTCCACTTGTTACCTCATTTCCGACGAAAAAGTTGCGTCGACGTCAATTATATCAGACCGAAGAGTAACAAAAACAAAGAAGAAATTCTCGGATCTCCCAAAGGCGCTTATCCTTCCGGATGGATCCTCGGCGATATCGCTTGCAGAATGGCGGGGAAGATCAGAGAAACGTAAAGCTCCTCGTAGATGTGCGCCCTTCGAGTGTATTCTGTACTGTTGATGAATTTTGATCTCGTGCATCTACCTCTTCTCAATAGTCACAGCTTGGACTCCCAGTGAACTTGAGGATTCAAAGCTCAGTCGTCTTGAAGCCATTGAAAGGTGCAGGAAACGCGTTGAGATTGTGGAGTCCCTCGAGGACAACGAATCATTTGACCAATCCCTCATGAAATCCAACGAATCCACAGCGAAACCAAAGCGACGTCGGAAGATCAAAGCCGAAACCGCGGCTATGGCTGGTAAGAGCCAACATACAAGATCATTGCATGTCATCTTGACTTTTGTGATATTAGAAAGCACTTCGACGCGTAAAAATGACACCAGCACGAAAGCAGCGGTCGATACGATGGGTCTGAAAATTTCGTTTTCTCCTATGGCCAATGTCTAAGCATTTATACCAAAAGCAGACCTTCCTGTACTGCGACAGCCACGCCCACAGAAGGCCAAGGTTGTCGTGGAAAGCATCATGGGTAGCATCCACAACTCCCTTTCAGACACAGCGGCTTACTCCTTCTGCAGAGGATGACGGGCAGCCTCGCAATATACTCGCCAAGGAGATTCTAGAAAATCTAAACAAGTTTCCTCATTGCCTTCTCCTCACTCGTGTTGGTCAATTCTATGAGGTGAAACGTGTTTCCCACCATTCCATCTCCAGACATTACTAACTGAGAATTTAGTCGTACTTTGACCAGGCAATTGAAATATCTCGTCTCCTTAACATCAAACTCACCACTAGGAAATGGGACGGTCGACACATTTCCATGTGCGGCTTCCCTCTCATCCACCTCGATAAACACCTTAAAGTTCTGGTTCAGCAGCAGAAGCGATTCGTAGCAATGTGCGAGGAATTTCCCCGATATTCAAACTCCGGAGTCAAGGAATTCGACAGACGGGTCGTTAGAATCATCACCCCGGGAACCCTCATCGACGAGCCGTTCTTGAACCAATACGAGAATAACTATCTTCTCGCTATCAGTTACCCCGCACTGAACGAACGCGATCGAGAACAAGCTACGAATAATCTTGTCGGGCTGGCTTGGATAGATGTCTCAACTGGAGAATTCTTCTCAAAACCCTCAACGTACGAATGTCTTCGAGATGATCTTACTCGTATTGGTCCGCAGGAAGTCGTTGTTGACAAACGACTACAGTTGGAGGTAACACATCCAATCTGCCGGGCTCTTACCGAGGAGGGACTTTTCGTTTCTTTCATTACTCCTCCAGAAACAGTGACTTGTTACCACCCTTCAGACGGTCAAGAAGGGGAGGACATCTATCTCGAGGAACCAGCTCGGACTAGAATTGAAGACGGCGCCGCTGAGATGGATATGGCTACAGGCACACCAATCTCCCAGGTTGCAGCTGAGGGAGTCTCCAAGATCAACACTTCAGAAGTACCGATTGCACCTCCTCCTTCCAACATTCAAAGTTGCACAGATGATCTAATAGACCGACATCAGCACACCCCATTTCCTACGTTCACTCCTCATGAAACATCCGCCATCAACTTGTTAGCTACCTATCTGAATGCAAACCTTCTGGAACACATGCCTACGCTGTCATTACCGAACCGGGAGGGTACAGATGGGCGTATGCAGATTGACTCTCATACTATCAAGGCTCTTGAGATACGGGAAGGTGTCGGGGAGAGAGGAACTAAAGGTAGCTTGTTAAGCGTCATCAAGCGGACCATTACAGGTAGCGGAACTCGACTCCTCACGAGGTGGCTCTGTAAGCCTTCACATTTGTCTCAGGCAGAGACACCATTAATTTCCAAGTCAGGTTCCCCGAGTACTTCAATGAATGAGATCAATGCCCGCCAATCCCTTGTCTCCTGTTTCCATGCGCGGCCTCACTTTCGAGCTGATCTTCGGAGAGCTTTGGGGAATTCCGAAGATGCGAGCCGCATTGTTCAGAAATTCCTTCTGGGACGCGGTGATTCTAGCGACCTCCTGTCTATAAACACGACAATTCGGGTCTGGTCCGCAATCAAGAAACACATCGACGACGAACGGTATATGGAATCAAAGGAGAGAAGTGATTTTAATGATGGCGAATGGACTAGTCTTGATGCATTGATGTCTCGGATGACTGATCTTCGTGACCTCTCAAGCCGGATTGGCATGGCCTTGGAAAAGGGTGGTTTGACAAAGGAAGGTGCCCGGATATCTGATATCGCCAGGGACAAGGAAGAGGCAGTGGATACAGAAATTGAGCAAGGATCACCCAAGATTGTTTGGAGGTATGGAAACGATAAATGGGTTATTAAACCAGAGTAACCATGTCCTCTTTTTTCTCATTATTTATTGCTGAAAAAGCTTGATAGGTTTTCAGAGAAGCTTATGGTGCTTCATACGTCACTCAAGGAGCTACTGAAGCGTAAGGAAGAACTTGAGGATGATTTACGGCGACGATATGGTAAGGACCTATTATATTGCCACGTTCCTTGACTTCACGTTTCGGACGTAGATGCTCCTTCCTTAACTCTTCGCTCATCCCCTGCACACGGGATGCACGTCCATCTCGCAAAATACAAACGTGACCAAGCCAAAATAAATAAGGCCGCTGCTTTCGTCAGTATCGCAGAGACCGGCTCGACAAAATGTTACTTCAATCGAGTACGCATGTTGTTTTCCTGGTGTCGACGTTCCTACAGTTGCTGATGGTCCGTTTAGGAGTGGTCCCAGCTAGGCGCTCAGATTGTTGAAACAACTGCGGCCATCTTTGTGGCCGAGAAGGAAG
>Ga0210383_10003253_pt1 | contig 14611 bp, 10 predicted proteins | sample IncBWC14OmetaG_FD_160072 | JGI IMG/M metagenome (GOLD analysis project Ga0210383, IMG submission 160072) | Forest soil microbial communities from Barre Woods Harvard Forest LTER site, Petersham, Massachusetts, United States - Inc-BW-C-14-O ...
AGCCGGGTCTTGAGCAAGGAAGCAAACAAAAAGAAAAAGGACTTTCAATCAAAGATCTATCCCGCTTTCGGCGATACCCATCAGGACGGACACTGGGGATTTTGTTCTTCGGCAACCGACGTCTGGGGAAACGACGTACTGGCGTTTCTTGAGACGCAGATGAAGGCGTCCCACTAAGATTTCGGCGAGTGCATGGTACCGGCACGCTAGTTGATTGCATAACAATGTCGGCCCCCCGACCCGAGTAGACTGTCTTTTTATCGACGACCGCAGGCTCGGGAGAAAGGAGCCGACATTGTCTCGCAATCAACTGCCCTTTGGCTTGCTGGCACACCGAGCAGGGGCCATATCTATCTGATTTTGACGGCAGTTGCAGAAAAACGAGGCGGCAAAAGGCGGCATTAGGGGATGTGCACTCGGTTTGTTGTGAGCAGTTCTCGGCGGAACGAGTGTCCACCGGATCCCAAAATGTCTGAATGGACCGTGATCCAAAGCTAAATCGAACTGTCTTTAAGCTAAACCTGGACGCTTCCGACGACCTGCTTTCCGCGACATGATTCCACGTGTTTTCAGTGGGAACCAACAATCAAGGTTTGGTGTCTTAAAGTCCAGGGAATACCAGCCTCACGGTAGGTGTGCTGCGGTTTGGAGGATCGCAAATGAAATTACGGTACGTCCTCAGTTTTTCGGCCATCTTGATTGTTCCTGGCGCCATGTGCAGCGCTCAAAACACTCCCAAGGTGGAGGATGCGACCACTGCAGTGGTGCGCGCTTTTGAGACGCACGATATCGTGATGTTCGGGGAAATTCACGGAAACAAGCAGGAATATGAGTGGCTCCGCTCTCTCGTTGCCACTCCTGAATTCGTCGACCGCGTTGACGATATCGTCGTGGAATCCGGCAACTCGCTTTACCAAAAATCCGTCGACCGTTACGTGAGCGGCGAGGACATCCCGTTGGAGCAGGCTCAGAAAGCTTGGCGCAACTTGATCGGCGCGATTGGGCCACCCTCGCCCGTGTTTGCATTGTTCTATCAGGCTGTTCGCGAGACGAACCTGAAACGAAAAGGCAAGCACCAGATGCGTATCATTTGCGGCGACCCTTATATTGATTGGGAGAAAGTCAAAGATCGCGAGGACATCGCCCCGTATTTGGGCAATCGCGATCAGTGGTATACGCAGGTCGTAAAGGACGAAGTCCTAGCCAATCACCACCACGCGTTGCTGATTATGGGCTGGGGCCATTTTTTGCGTCGCTTTCCTCCTGGTCCAACTGGTCAAAGGACGCCTTCGATTGAGCAACAGTTGCGTTCGGCGGGCGTGAAAACCTATCTAGTAATAGCTGGTACGAACACAACGGGAGGCTACGACGACCTGGACCATCGGTTCGATTCATGGTCCCCACCCGCGGTCGCGCCGTTAGACGACGGCTGGGTAGGCGAGCTTCCTGCGATGCCAGTGCTCTCCGGAGCAAGTATCTTGCTTAGACCAGCTACACCTAATTCCGGCCCTGCCGCTTCCCCAAGTTCGCCTCCGAGCCCGAAATTGAAAGACGTCGCGGACGCACTACTCTATCTGGGGCCACGCGACAGCTTGATTGCAGTCCGAATGCCGCGCGCTGAACTGGATGGCACGCCGTATGGCAAAGAGATCGAACGCCGCCTGATGATTGAGGGAATTCCGATGAATTTTCTTTTTGACAAGGACGAGGTGCCGCAGTTCTCTCGACCCGAACCAAGCGGCGGCAATGCCCCACCACCCCTTCCACCACCGCCCAAGAACATGGGCGCTCCGCTACCACCCAGACCGCCATCACAATAATGGACTCGTAAGCGGTAACCATTCCTCCGGCGCTTCCGCGTGAGCCGCAGGTGTCAATGCCTCTCCGCGTTACGGGTGTGGGCCGAGGCAAACCTAGTTGTACTTTTGTTAACCATGTACTCGCCCTGCATGAAAGCCATCGGCCTCTAACAGGGTTGTACCCTTTAGAATCTCGCGGGTCTGAAGGGCTCTGGGGCAAGAAAATCAGCTCCGTGGAACTTCGGTATTTCGCATGGACGAGAGAACTCTTCCGACTGATGCAGTCATACGCCCCGTACATGAGAATTTTCATAGGAGTGGAACCGTGTTCTAGTTCGATGCGGGGGAATCGCTGCGCGTTTGGATGAGTGCCAGATTGACCGATTTCTTATCAGATTCCTCCAAATGCACGGACTGGCCCTTGGTCTCGTAAGGTTTCAACCACTCAGGATCAAACCAGTCGTCGCCGAACTGCTCCTCCGATTCATCGACAGAATCCCAACTGAAAACCTTGTAATCGCCAGGAGCGAGGCCAGCCATAATAAATTTGCCATTCTGATCGGTGGTCATTGACTTGTACTTCTCGACTAGGCCGCGATGAGGAGGGTCTGGTATGAGCACCACCGGGGCGCCTGCAGCGGGAAGGGAATCGGCGTCGAGAACGACGCCGCTCAGTTGAGCCACGTGAGAACTCATGGTGAGCTCAAGAGATAGATCGGCGCCAGGCTGAACCGTGAAGCCCGCGTCAGTGATAGTTGCGCTGCCATAGCGCGCGGACTTTAAGAAAAACTTCTCTACAGGACCGTACAGATGCACGACGGGCCGGTAGGAGCCCTCGGGAACGTCTTTGAACTTGAAAGTTCCGTCCGGCCTTACGGTTGGTTGAGAGAAATAGGGTTGGTCTTGTCCCAAGGCCTGTAACCTAATGTGGAGGCTGCTGGGATCGTTGGCCGGTGTGCCTCCCCACGTGAGTCGACCGGAGATATCGACACCGGGGGAAATCGTGATCGTTACGCCGTCGACGTCGGTGTTTCCAACCTCCAATTGGCGACGCGCGAGGTGCCAGTCATCCGGTTCACCGCTTCTGATACTCGCGGTGAGGTCATAAGAGCCTGGGGGCACATTGCGAAGTACGAAGCCGCCGTCTTTTACCCGGAAGTTGACATTGAGTCCCTGAAGAGCCTGAGCCAAACCCGGGCCCTGCGGATTTAGCGACACTGTTCCCGATACCGCTGAATTTTCGAGAACCGCGGAGAGCACTCGTCCGCGCACAGTGACGAAGCGAGAGGCGCGCAGAAAGAATTCCACGGAGCGAATTTCATCGCCAGGGCGGACGGAGATGGCCTGCGCTTTTGCAGGATCGACAGTGTTTGGATAATAGCTCGGTAAATAGCCCGTGATGAGCTTTTGATTGGGAGGCGTATAGCGGTGAACGGGGTCTTCGGGCCGGTAGTTGACGGCAATGTAGTAGCGACCGGGCGCCAAATCAAAAATGCGAAACTCACCCAGGTCATTCGTTAAGACAGGGTCATCGCCGACCTCCTGCTCCTTGCCCAGCCGCTTGGACGCGCGATAGGTCATCACCGCCGCCTTGGCGATTGGCTCGCCCTCTCCGTCGAAGACGTGGCCCGAGATGGCAGCGGTGTGGGCGAGCTTGAAGACCAGATTGGTCATGTTCTGGCCGGGAGCGAGAGTGCGGATGGCCTCGGCATCGACGTAGCCATTGCGAGAAACCTCGAGGTCGTAGGAGCCCGGCAGGACGTTTTCAAAAAGAAAATGGCCCTGTTCATCGGTTAGGGAGAAAACCGAGAACTCCTCGTCGGAGCGGCTCTGCAGAAGGACTCTGGCTTTCTTGAGGGGTTCACTCGTGTCCAGACGGAAAACGTTACCGGCGACGGTGGAAGTTTTCTTGTCGGAAGCAGTCGATGTTGTCGCAGGTTGCGCGGACTGGCCGAAAGAGGGAAATGAGGTGAAGAGCAGGAGGGATAAGATGGGGAGCGGTCTCACGTTCGTAATGACCCCGATTTAGCGCGACTCCATCATCACATAAAACCAATCGCGTGCAAGAGTTCACCAGTGCTTGGCGGGTTGGCTCGAAAGCGAGAGGCGAGCAGAGTTTCAAACAAGCAAAGCAAAGCGTAATTGTTGTTCAACACTCCAAGTCCCGAGTCGCTGACGAGCCCTCTTGGTCCGTCCAAGTTGCCAGTTTCCTGACTTCTGACTTCTCATTCCAACTCGAACCCATCCCACTTCCACCCCGCTATGCCCCCCAGCATCTTCTTCACTTTTCGATTGAGACGCGCGAGGCGCACTGCCGCTTTATCCGATCCGTTGCAGTGGGGGCCGCTGCAGTAGACCACGAAGGCGACGCCGGCGGGAAATGCGGCGAGGTTGCGCTCGACGATTCGGCCGTGGGGCAGGTTGATGGCTCCGGGGACGTGGCCGGCGGCATAAGCTTCCGGGCTGCGGACATCCAGGGTGACGTAATCGGGCTTGCCGGACTTCAGGTCCTCGTGGACATCCCAGCAGTCGGTTTCGAATTCGAGCAGTTTTTCGAAGTGCTCGAGGGCGGTCATGGGATTACTTTCGCGCGCCTGGGCGGCCGGGTCGAGAGGCAGAAATGCCAGTATGCGCTAAAATCCTGCCACGGCGCTCCGCGATCCGCGCAAGCTTGCCGCCATGGCGTATGACGGCATGGGCACATTCGAGCTGGGAATCGTTTCCGAGGTGTTCGGGCTGTCCCGGCCGGAGCTGGACGTCCCCTGGTATGAGTTCCGCGTGTTCTCCCTGGACCGCGCGCCGCTGCTAGGTACAGGCGGGATTCGCGTCCAGGCGCCGCATGGGATGGGTGTGCTGCGAAGCGCTGGGACCATCATCGTTCCCGGCTGGCACGTGGACGAAGCTCCGCCTGAGGCGTTGCTCCGCAGACTGCGGGCGGCGCACGCGGCGGGGGCGCGGCTGGTTTCGATCTGCTCCGGCGTCTTCGTGCTCGCGGCCACAGGGCTGCTCGATGGCAAGCGGGCCACCACGCATTGGCGGTACGCGGAACGGCTGGCCGCGCGTTATCCACGCATTCAGCTGGAAGCGAACCGCCTATATGTGGATGAGGGCAGCATTCTCACTTCGGCGGGCAGTGCGGCGGGGATCGACCTGTGTCTGCACATTGTGCGGCGGGACTACGGGGCGGAAGTTGCGAACTCGGTGGCGCGGCGCCTGGTGATGCCACCGCATCGGGATGGTGGGCAGGCTCAATTCGTGGCCGAGGCGCTGCGGGACCGGCGCGAGGAGGGCCTGGCACCGGTGCTGGCATGGGCGCAGGCGAATCTAGCGCGGGCGCTGCGCGTGGAGGATCTGGCGCGGCGGGCCGCGATGTCGCCGCGGACCTTCGCGCGCTGGTTCGTGCGGCAGAACGGCACGACGCCGCACCAGTGGCTGATGCATCAGCGCGTGCTGGCGGCGCAGCGCCGCCTGGAGCAGACGGCGGAGAGTATCGACCAGGTCGCGGCGGCAGTGGGACTGGAATCGGCGGCCACGCTGCGGGTTCACTTCGCGCGCGCCTTGGGGATTTCGCCGGCGGCGTACCGGCGGCGCTTTTCCACGGAAACGACTGGGCGGATTGAGACTGAGAGGAGGTTCATTTGACCGCCGAGCCGCGGAGGACGCTGAGGTCACAGAGCGCGGCGGAGCCGCAACTAAATGAGGTGGGGTTTGAGGAGCCAGCAGGCCATCCGACTTTCGCAGTCTCTCGAAAAACGGAAAGAGTTCTGCTGTCGGAGTCGATCGCACTGGTGGAAGCGCATGCGGAGGAGTCGGGCTACGAACCACCTACCCTGGACCCCGAGTTCGCTGCCGACCTGGAAGAGATCATCAATAGCCGCAAGCCCCGCAACGTCTCTATATGGGAGTAATCCTCGACTCCAGCGTGCTCTTTGCAGGGGAGCGTCGTGGCGAAAGTGTGCGGCAAATCCTCAAGAGGGTGCAAGTTGCGCATGGGGAAGTCGACTCCGCACTTTCGGTCGTAACCAAGTCGAACTGACGCACGGCATCTACCGGGCCAAGAGTGAAGCGGATCGCGAGCGGCGGCGAGCTTTAGCGAAGAACTCCGCCGTGACATGGTGGTGCATCCAGATCTGGCGTTGCAGCGAATCGAGCTTGGTGAGTTTATCCAAAGCCAAATCGAGTGCCAACAAGTTGTCGCTTGAAACTTCAAGCTGTCCGGAAACCATTGACGAATCCCGGCTTAACTCTGGGGCTCATGCGCCACGCTTCGCGGTTCGCCGCTTGCGTTCGTAGTCTACGAGGATCCAGCGCATCAGTTGGCCATCGAAGTCCAGAAAGTGTGTCCGGTTTTCCACAACGATCGATTTTTCGCGTTCCTAGCGCAGTAAACCTCGTGTACAGCGCGGTCACTTGAAGAGTGTGGTGGGGACGCTGCGGCCGCAGCCGATATCGGGCCAGGCGGCGTAACTCTTCATAATATCAACGGCAGGAGCTTGTTAGGTCACACTCCATCCCCGGGCCCCAAACGAAGACAACCTCTCCAAAATGCTTCGAGGGGATCATCTCAGCTGAGCCACCGTTGCATTAAGCGCGGGGAAGTGCCGGAGAGACTGCTGTAGGGGTACCCTAGATCAACCCACTTTTCTGAAAAGTCAGGGGTTGTTAACGCGTTCCCTGGAAGCGGCGACCTGTTTCAGAATTATATCGTTTGCCTTGAGCCAATCTCACCTGTTTTCTCGAATTAGTAGGTAGCTAGAGGCACGTATCACAACTTGTTGAGTCGAAGCCGTAATTCCTGTGTGGTGCGTTGCAGACCGGAAGCTTTTCGCGGGCGAACACTGACGGAGTTCCCTATGAGTGACCACACTTCAGGCACTTTTGTTTTCGGAGCAACTTTCTTGGCGATTCCAGGACATGAACTCGGTCCGCATAGGCTTGCCTGCAGAGAATTGATGCAGCACGCTCTCCGTCCCTTGTTTCGAATTGCCGCAATTCTGATCCTTGCTGGGTTGGCTACATCCCTCTTCTCTTTGCCAGCGAGAGCGCAAGCTTTACCCACTTGCCAGGATTGGGGCGTAATCTCCAAATGGAATGTCACCCTGAATTACTCCGGCTCTGGATCGTCCACAGACCAATTCGGAAATGACTATCTGATATCGGAAAACGGAACCATCAGCGGTCAAATCACTATCGCTGCACCACCGTCCAGTCAATGTCCGCCGATTTTGGATGGCTCCGGCAAAGCGGTGGGTGGCAGCTCCGAACAGTACGGCGGGGCGTCACCCCAAATTCAATACGCGATAAACATGAACAACGTAACTCACACGACTTGTCAGGACACCAAAGACTCCTCGGTTGCGCATCCTTACGAAATTGACTACACCATGAACGCGGTGAACAGCGCATTTGGTAGCTTAAGTGTCTTGTTTGATTTTTCAGACCCGAGTAGTCCGCCGCAACTAAAGCTTGGCTTCTACCAAGAGGCCGACGGTCAAGTGATAACCTTCAAGCCCGATCCTTCCTGTTCTCAGACTCCAGGTACCGCAACGCAATCCGCCCCTTTTGGCCCAACTAGCGTTCCTTCCACGAACACCAACTTCCAGGCGGCTGGCCTGCTTCCCACGACGGTGGGGGGCTTTTCGGGAAGTCAGTCTTACTCAGGAGGCTCATACTGGTCGTCCGGGGGCCAGTCAATATCCTGGACGCTGAACTGGACGTTCACTCCCGTACCACCGAATCTGGATTTGGTCGTCACAATTCCAGACTACCCCACGTGGCGCCCAGCCGGAGGACAGACAGAGACAGACACCGGGGTTGATCCGGACACGGGCTCCAGCTTGCTCGATATCGAAGCCCAGCTCATTGACAAGGATACGGGACTCGCTGCAACGGTCACTCCGGAGAAAGTCACGTTTGTCCTTGCGGATGTGTCTCGCGAGCCCGGTGTAGTTCTCAATTGGCCTATAAGTGGCACTTCCGATCCTGACCTGACGTTCCAGTGCCTCCCGGACCCGTTTGGCACTGCCCACTGTCAACCAACGTCGGATAAAACAGAGGCCGATTTCACGCCGGACCAGTCCGTACTGACCACTGGATTCTTGATCACGCTCGTTCCTCACGACTGGGGCGGCTGGGGCACCCTCAATGTCACCGCCATGGTGGGCGGAACGCCTGTCAAGGGGCACCTGCAGCTTGCTCCCCCGGCGGTCAGCGACCCCAACGCCACGGACATACTGCTTCCCCAGCGCCAGCCGGGATCATTCATTGCCGACAACTGGAAAAATTCCCATAACATTCCACTGTCGACATCGGATAGCGACGACCAGGAGGACAGCCCCAACGGCAACTCCGACTACAAGGGAGACGGCCTGACTTTGTATGAAGAGTATCGCGGTTTTTATGTTCCCGCCTGCCCCGGCTGTCCGCAATTGATCCACCACGAAGGCGATCCCACCAAGAAAGATCTATTTGTAATTAACCTTGACCGCGCTTCGCGGCCGGATATTTCGGACGGCGTTCGGCTGTTCCAGGGCGCCACCGGACTAAACGTTTGCTGCCGCTCGCTCACTGTAAGCCAAATAACGCCTGATCGTATTATCAACTTCAATCATGCCGATGGACCACATGAGGTGGATCAGCACGCCATTCTGATCACCCAAGGTCTTTCAGGCACAAACGGTTGCACCTCGACGACGACCTTCATGCCCGGACCACCAAAGGTCGTCAACCGAATTTTCATTCCGCCCTTCGGCGATTTCATTAACCACGTAACTAACTATCGCCAACATGGCTTGGTTGTCAGTCCAGCGATGACTGAGCTGCAATCGATGGTTGCCCACGAGTTGGGTCACGCGTCCTCCATCTGGCACCACGGTGGCGAGCCCGCAGACTATCACGTTCATTGGTATTCGCCCGACGGTACCACCATCAAAGAAATCCCTAAGGGCACCGGCGAGTCAGCCGTTCTGACGTACGTGACCACCGATGCAGGTTCCGCGATACGTGTTTTTACGGAGGGAGGAACAGGAACAGCGCCTAAGCAACTGCACGCCGGGGACCTCGGACTCGGTCAGAATGTGGCCCAAAGATTCGTCCAGGGAGCGTTCAATGGAACCCACGGTGGGGATGTGATGTGCATCATGCGGTATGACACTTCCATGAACTATGTCGCGCAAGCCGATGCAACGAAACGCTATTATGCCGGCGAACTTACTGGAACCTCACTTACGAACACGGTGGACGGCACCGGTACGAATCAATCCTCGCGCAAGCCACAATCAAGATATGGAAGCGCGCAATCTTCTCCGCAACGAGGCGATTGTTCGACACAGCTTTGCATCAACGATTACGTGACTCCTCAACCGCGCGGCGTCCCAGGCACGGACGATCCGTGCGTTGCCGAACAAAATGCCTCACAACCTTAACCGAAGGAGCGAGGTTCTCACAATGAGCTCAAGAATAGGAAAATCGCCGACTTGCCTGTTCGCCTGCAACCTGCTGGCGCTCTTTCTTTTTCTCGCTTTGCCATCGCGAGCTCAGACCGTTTCAGCCGCTCCCGCTCCGGAGTTGACGCTTTCCGCCAACAATCTTTTCGCACCGACAGTCTCGCAGGGCTGGCCAATTGTTCTCGAACTACAGGTCAACCATCCCGATCAATTTCTTCCCAACGCGAATGTGGATCCCGTGATGCTGAGCACATCCACGGCGAGCTGGACAGACGCGGTCCAAATCACCGTGCAGGATGCCTCGGGAACGGCGCATAGCTGGCCTTTCGTCTTAGTGCCTCTTCCGGCCGGGACTCAGTCCTCGGCTACTCTCAGTTCTGGTGTCGTAGCTCGACTCTTTTGGACGCTCAGTCCCTCGAATAGTCAAAGTCTGCCCCCCGGCATCTACCAGGTCGTCGCCACACTCGACACGACTACCACGGCCCTCGCCGGCTCTTTCAACGGAAGAGTCCAAACCTCGGCTTCCGTCACCATCGCGCCCGAACCTTCTCCGCTTCCCGCGGCAGTGGAAGAGGACAAATTCACAATCCTTGCCGCGTATGACCTGCTTCAAGGAAACGATTCACTGGCCCTTGGCGACGCGAACACCCTCCTCACTAACCAACCAAACAACTCGGATGCCATGTTGCTACAGGGCGATCTGTTGATGGCGCAGGGACAGGTCCAGCCGGCAATCGCCGCCTATGAGCAGGCTAACTCCGTGTTTGCCGCGTCATTTCCGAATTCGATCGAGCCTGCGAAGCTGATTGACGGTCGGTTGAACCGTGCCCGGGCACAGATGATCAGCCAAGCCGGCACCGTTGGTGTGCCGCAAATCGCTCTGGCTTTTGGCAACACTTCAACGCAATCCCCCGGAGTTCTGTCCATTGATCTAACTCTCTCCAATAACGGCACTGGAGTGGCCGAAATCTCGCAGATTTTTCGCCTCTCCTATGCCACGCTCGCGGGCACAGGCAAAGTGGCCTACGACGCGTCGCTCTCACCAGCCTTTCCATTCGCGGTTGGTACGCTGGATCCGGGTGCATCCACCACCGTCACAATCTTCTTGGACGTGCCTGCCTCTGTGGGCCAGTTTACGATTGCCGCAGACGGGCAAACCGCGGATGAACTGGGTACGCTCTATGACATCCACGCAATGCAAGCTATCTCCGCGAACTCTTCAGGCGGTGGTAATCTCCCAGGCGCTTTGACGATTCAAGCCAGCAACGCAACGCGACAATATGGCTCGCCTGCGCCGTCACTGAACAACGTCACTTACATCGGCTTCGTCAATGGTGATACTTCAGCGTCGCTCACGGGAACACTCAATTGCACGACAACCGCGCAATCCTCGAGTCCGGCCGGCACTTATCCCGTCACATGCTCCGGCCTGACTTCGCAGAAATATACAATCACGTTTGTTCCCGGCGCGCTCTCCATCACCCCCGCACCGCTGACGGTGACCGCCAACAATGCCTCACGCGCTTTCGGGCAATCGAATCCTCCATTTACCGGAGCCATCCTGGGATTCGTAAATGGAGATACCTCGGCTTCCGTTTCTGGCTCTCTCTCCTGCACCAGCACCGCAACATCGTCAAGTTCTGTAAGCGGCAGCCCCTATCCCATCAATTGCGCCGGCGTGAGTTCCTCCAACTACGCAATCACTTTCGTGCCCGGTCTGCTTACGATCACGAAAGCCACTCCACTGATCACCTGGAGCACTCCGGCGGATATCACCCAGGGAACCGCGCTCGGTTCGAACCAGCTCAACGCGACAGCGAACGTCGCGGGGAATTTCGTTTACGCGCCACCTGCCGGAACGTTGTTGCCAGTGGGCCCCTCGCAACTTCTAAACGTCACGTTCACGCCCTCCGACTCTACCGACTACAACGGCGCATCGGCCTCAGCGACGATCAAAGTTACGGCCGCCGCGCTTGGGTCGCTAACGATAACCGCCAGCAACGCCACGCGGCAGTATGGACAGGCCAGTCCTCCGCTGAACAACGTCACATACAACGGCTTTGCCAGCGGAGACACTCCCGCGTCTCTGACTGGAACGCTGGGCTGCACGACCACTGCAAACTCGGCCAGTTCCGTCGGGACGTACCCGATCACTTGCTCTGGCTTGAGCTCGCCGAAATATGCAATCACTTTTATTCCTGGCAAGCTGACCATCACCCCGGCAAACCTAAGCGTAATTGCGGACAACGCCACTCGCCCGTTCGGACAATCGAATCCCACATTCACCGGTTCATTCTCAGGGCTGGTAAACGGTGACAGCTCATCAGCCCTGTCAGGCACTCTATCTTGCAGTAGCCCCGCAATCACGTCGAGTCCAGTGAGCGGCAGCCCCTATGCCATTAACTGCTCTGCTGTGAGTTCCTCCAACTACGCAATCACGTTCTTGCCGGGCCAACTTGCCATTACCAAAGCGACTCCTACTATCACCTGGAACAACCCTGCGGACATCGCTCCCGGAGTTCCGCTCGGCACAGCGCAGTTGAACGCCACTGCGAGTGTACCCGGAACCTTTGTATACACCCCGCTGGCCGGGACCGTGCTTCCCATAGGTAATGCTCAACCGGTGTCGGTGGCTTTCGCCGCCACTGATTCAGTGGACTACAACTCGGCTGCGGCATCCGTGACTATCAACGTTAAGTCCGCGCCCCCCGTCCCTGGTGACCTCAATGGCGACGGCGCGGTTGGCTGCGACGACCTGGCCATCGTGAAGGCTTCGTTTGGGAAGAAAACGGGTCAACCCGGCTTCGATCCGCGCGCGGACGTGAATGGCGACGGCATCGTAAATATTCTGGACCTGACGTTTGTTTCGAAGCAGGTGCCCGCTGGGACGGTTTGTAAATAAAACGCGATTGTGTTTTGAGCGAAAAATGGAGACAAACATGATTTACTTACGATTGGGAGCGGCGATTGCGGGATTACTTATAGCATGCGGCTCTGCGTCGCCCAGTTTGGCTGATTCTCTGGCGGTGGTTAGCATTAACCCAGGATCATCGAGCGTAAACGTAGGCGACACTTTTACGCTCGATGTAAATATCTCAAATGTTACAGACCTCTATGGCTTTCAGTTTGATCTAAACCTTGGCCCTGGAGTCGTATCCGCCGTCTCTATTACAGAGGGAGCATTCCTGGCAGGAGGCGGCGAGACATTCTTTATTCCCGGAACAATTGATAATACTGTGGGCACCATCGCTTCAACCGCTAACGCGCTTTTGGGACCCGGCCCTGGCGTTGACGGCGGTGGGACTCTGGCAATTTTAACGCTTACCGGATTATCGCCGGGAGCCAGCAGTATCGACCTCTCGAACGTGTTCCTGTTGGACTCACAGCTCAATTTGATCAGCTTCGATCTCCAGGGCGGAAGCGTTTTCGTTGCACCAGGAGTGGTAGCCACTTCAGAACCGAGTTCGCTCGCCTTGCTATTAGCCAGTGTGGGGATTTTGGTTTTCTTCCGTCGAAGATAATCCCAAACTCCATGTGGGACGGCAAAAGAAACGAATCCGGCAATAACCTCTCCATTCAGAACTCTGTGGCTGATTGAACGAAGCTGTCTCGCGGCGGCATCCACCGAGCGTCCAAAATCGGCCATTTCTAGCGGCATTTTCAGCGACTCTGCGGCATAAGGTGACGGAATCATCGACGATCGGGCGATGGGAAACGACCGCGGGCGGCGCGGCGCTCTCGATTGACGAGGTTAGCCGAAGCTGACCGAAGTAGTCGGCGAACTGCTATTCTCCGGCTTTACATTCTGAGACTTTTCTTGCGCGCCAGCGGTTAGGATGAATGGTCGTAGCTGCAGAAAAGGCAAGACTCTTCCGGTAAGGGATGTTCTGCCGGATGGTCTGTTACATGGTTAGTCGAGAAATCTCGGCAAATCGGCTCACGAACTCTCACGAAGTGCCGGGACGGGCCGCCCAAAAGGTAAGTATTCGAACGGAGGCGTGTTCTCAGGGAAATCTCGGGGAAATCGATTGCACTTACAGAGTTCTTCGGATAACCTGTCCATACGTTCCCCCCCGGACCACCCGAGGCCCAGACGGTGCCTGCCGACTTTTCTAGCCTGCCCAGCGATCTACCCCTGCACTGGGGAAATGGTGATCGCCGGGCTCTCGAAGCTTGCCTTCCACTGGTCTATGACGAATTGCGGCGCATGGCCCGCAATCACCTTCGACAACAACGTCCAAATCACACTCTGCAAACGACCGCTCTCGTTCACGAAGCCTACTTGCGGTTGGCCCGGGATAAAGGCCTTGCGGTAGAGAGCCGCACCCATTTTCTTGGCATCGCCGCACAACTCATGCGTTGGATCCTGGTTGATTACGAGCGGAGCCGACGGACCGCGAAGCGCGGCTCGGGAGCCACGCGACTTAGCCTTGATGAGCGCGCCGTCGGCTCGCCTTCCATTTCCGCGGCGACTCCAGTCGTGGACCTGCTGGCGCTCGATGCTGCTCTTCACAAGCTCGCCAAGCTGGACTCTCAGCAAAGTCGGATTATTGAGTTGCGTTACTTTGCAGAACTTTCGATTGAAGAGACCGCGCACTTTCTCGGCATCTGCCCCGCCACAGTAAAGCGGAGTTGGACTTCGGCTCGCGCGTGGCTGTTACGAGAAATAAAGTGTGGAGAGAGGATCGCATGACGCCCGAGGAATGGCAACGCGTTCGATCCGTCCTAGAGTCAGCTCTGGAACTGAAACCTTCCATGCGTTCACGATTTCTCGATGACAATTGCGGTGACATTTCGGTTCGTCGCGAAGTGGATTCGCTAATTCATCTGCACGAACAATCTGGAACTGACATCCTGAATTCTCCCGCAAATCTTTCGTTTCTCCTCGAGGATGAAATTCAATTTCGTTTGGTCAAAGGCAAGCGCATCGGAGCTTACGAAATTCTCGACGAAATTGCGCAAGGCGGGATGGGGGCCGTGTATCGTTCAGTTCGCGCGGACGGTCAATATACGCAGCACGTTGCGCTCAAGATCGTCCGCGCGGACGCAGGAGCGGAAATCACCGCGGCGCGCTTCCGCAATGAGCGGCAAATTCTGGCGAGTCTCGACCATCCCAACATTGCCAAGATTCTGGATGGAGGCACCACGGCGGATGGATTGCCCTACTTTGTGATGGAGCTAATTGAAGGGCTGCCGATTACCGAATATTGCGATCGATACAAGTTGTCGATTGATGCTCGTCTGACACTTTTTCGAACGATCTGTAGCGCCGTGCAGTATGCCCACCAGCGCTTGGTCATACATCGGGACATTAAACCGACGAACGTTTTAATTACTTTTGATGGTGTGCCCAAACTTCTCGATTTC